>Ga0137390_10006058_pt1 | contig 10267 bp, 10 predicted proteins | sample 15con2h24AmetaG_FD_104937 | JGI IMG/M metagenome (GOLD analysis project Ga0137390, IMG submission 104937) | Vadose zone soil microbial communities from Angelo Coast Range Reserve, California, USA - 15con2h2.4A metaG | ecosystem: Environmental > Terrestrial > Soil > Vadose zone > Saprolite... | reverse complement strand
CGACACGATGCTCGAGCTCGCCCGCGGTCAGACCCCGGGACATGTCCGGACGGAGTACGCGGCCGTCTACGCGGAGATGCGGGACGCCGGCTACACGGCGGTCGGCGAGTTCCACTATCTCGGGCTCGCGGAGGCCCACTCCGCCGTCGCTGCCGGCGCCGAGGCGGGCGTCGAGCTCGTGCTCCTCTACGTCGCCTACGCCCGCGGCGGGATCGACCGGTTCCGCCAGGAGTCGGTCGCGGAGTACCTGCGCGGGCTCGAAGAGCTGCGCGCCTCCGGGGCTCGCGTCGGCCTCGCCCCCCACTCGGTGCGCGCGTGCCCGCGGGATTGGCTCGAGGAGCTCGGTCGCTACGCCGCCGCGGAGGGACTACCGCTGCACGTGCACGCCGACGAGCAGCCACGCGAGATCGAGGAGTGCGTCGCGGAGCACGGCGTCCGGCCGATCGAGCTGCTCGCCGACTGCGGCTGCCTGGGCCCGCGGACGACGATCGTGCACGCGACGCACGCCGACGGGCGCGAGCTCGACCTGCTCGGACAGGCCGGCGCGCGCGTGTGTGCGTGCCCCACGACGGAGGCGAACCTCGGTGACGGGTTTCTTCCGGTCGAGCGGCTGCTCCACCGCGGGATCGGTATCTGCATCGGCTCGGACTCGAATGTCCGGATCGACCCGTTCGAGGAGCTGCGCGAGCTGGACGGGATCGCACGCCGTCAGGCGGGCCGTCGTGACGTCTTGACCGTCGAGGCGCTCCTCTCGATGGGCTCCGACGAAGGCGCCGCGTCGCTCGGACTCGAAGCGTGGCCGAAGATCGGGATCGACGCGTCGCATCCGCAGCTCCGCGGCGTCGACGAGCCGATCTTCGCGCTTGTCGCCGGCTGCTCGGCCGACGTCGTCGTTCCGGCCGGCTAGGCAGCTCTAGGCAGCCTGCGCGGACGCCTTGGCGATGATCTCTGTCGCGATGCGCACATCGTCCGTGCTGAATGGGCGCGGCGCGCTCCGGTACACCTCGACGAGCCCCCACCTGTTGACCCCGAGGTCGAGCGGGAGCATCAGCAGCGATTGGAACCCGAGCTCGCGCAGCACCGATGCCTCCTCCGGATCGACGACGTCGTCGGCGAGCGTGAGCGTGTACGGCTCGCGGGTTGCGAGCACCTCCTGCGTCCGCGGATAGTCGGGCACGAGGTAGCCCTGGCCGAGCTGGAGCGTGCTTCCCTCCGGGGCGGACTCCGCGACGAGGATCAGCACGTCGCCGATGACGCGGGAGATCGCGCAGCCGTCCGCATCCAGACAGTGGACCAGCTCGCTCGCCGTGGCCGAGAGCAGATCGAGCAACCGCATCGTGAAGGTATCCGGCACCAAAAGAAGTATCGCCCCATCCGCGGTCGATGCAACTCCCCGATCGAGGCTCGAGATCCGAAAGTCCCTGCGCCGCGGAGGCTCAGGGACCTAAAGGACGCGGGCGCGCTTCGGTGTCGCGCCTCCCGGCATGGTTCTCGGCCGCAAAGGCGCAGCGTGAGCTCGGGTACGAGGCGGCGCCGGTCGCACCTGCGGTCGAGCGCGCGGTAGAGGCGCTGACGGGGCGGCCAGGGTCGTGACGATTGCCGCGACGCACGCGACTCCCTGAACAGGGGATCGCAATCGCTCACGCACGCCGCGATGATCAGCGGGACGGCGCACCAAGCAATCGAGGGGGTCGCGTGCGCATCAAGCTCTCGGAACCGTCGATGCTGCAGAAGCTGCTTCGCGTTCTCGCCTTCGACCCCACGGTCATCGTCACCCAGCTCAGCGAGGACGAGATCGAGGTGTCCTTCGCCGGATCGCTCAATACGAGCGCGCAAATGATGGAAACCGAGCTACGGCTTCGAGCCTGGCTCGCCGCGCACCCCGACGTCATCGCCGTCATGCGGGAATAGCAACGACGGCTCGAAAGCGAAAACCCCGCGAGTTGCGGGGCTTTCATCGGGGCGCCGAGATTCGAACTCGGGACCTCTAGTCCCCCAGACTAGCGCGCTAACCAGGCTGCGCCACGCCCCGCGACGCGCCACACGCTATCAAGCAGCTCTCCGCCTCCAGCGACACCCGGATCGAGCAACGGCCTCTGGAAGCAGCGGAGGGTCAACTGAGGCGGGTGGCCGCCGATCACCAGTGGGCATGCGTCTCGTGGGTATCAACCGGCTCGAGCCTGGCGCCGTCCTGGGCCGCGACGTCCTCACCGGTCAGCACGGTGACCTTCCGCTGCTCGCGAAGGGGATGACGCTGGAGCCGCGCTTCGTCCTGGCGCTCAAGAGCGCCGGCATCAACGCCGTCTACGTCGACGACGAGCTCGGCGCCGGAATCGACGTGCATCCGGTCATGTCGGAGCAGACGCGTGCGGCGGCGACAGAGGGGCTCGAGCGCGCGTTCGGTCGCGCGCGGCGGGGTCTCGAGTCGGGAGAGACGCTTCCCGACCAGACGATCGGAGAGCTGGCGTCAATCGTGCAGATGATCGCCGACGCGGTCGCCTCGTGTGGCGACGCGGTGCTCGCCCTCCAGGATCTCGCCGTCGCAGACGCCTACACCCTTCAGCACTCGATCGACGTGACCGCCCTCGGCCTCCTGATCACGCAGCGTCATGCGGCCAACTGGGGCTGGATCGACTTTCGCGGCGACCAGCGCTACGACAAGCTCGAGAGCCGCCTCGTTCAGCTCGGCCTCGGCCTGATGCTGCACGACATCGGCAAGGTCATCGTGCCGACCGAGATCCTCGGCAAGTCCGGCCCGCTCGACACCACGGAATGGGAGCTCATTCGGCGCCACCCGCTGGCCGGGCTCGATCTGCTGTCGCCGGCGTCGGTGGGGCCGCTCGCCCGCACGGTGATTCGCTCGCATCACGAGCGCTGGGACGGCTCGGGCTACCCCGATGGCCGCGCCGGCCAGGACATTCACCAGTTCGCCCGCATCGCCGCGGTAGCCGACGTCTACGACGCCGTCACGAGCGAGCGGCCGTACAGCAACGGCTGGGCGCCGCACGACGCCTGGAACCTGATCGTCAGCGGCGCGGGCACCGCCTTCGATGCGGAAGTCGTGACGGCGTTCCGGCACACCGTCGCGCCCTATCCGCCGGGAGCCGAGATCGTGCTCGACGACGGTCGACGCGGGGTTGTCGCCTTCGTCGTACCGGAAGCTCTCGAGCGCCCGATCGTCCGCGTCGGCTGGGACGCGAACGGCCGGCCAGTCAGGCCGTACGAGATCCAGCTCGACCGGCTGCCGGGCGCTCAACTCGCCGCCTAGCGCCGCTCGCCGCGCGGGGTCAAAGCGCGGCGAGCGTGGACGAAATCGCCGACCCGCTGCCTACGGGCAGGGCGGGTACGCGCAATTGGTCGAGGTAGTCGTGGTCGTAGCGCTCGTCGTGGTTGTCACAGCCTTCAGGACCGCCGTTCCCTTGGCCGAGACGGCGTCCCATTTGCCGCCGAACGCGACGCTGCCTTCGCCGCTGGTCTGACCGGCCCGCTTGTCGAGCGAGAAGGTGTACAGCGGATGTCTGTTGTAGGTGACCTGCAGGCTGCCGTTGCTGCGCTTGGTCGTGCCGAGCAGCGAGACCTTGACGCCCCGGCCGGCCGTGGGCTTGCCGCGGCTGAGCAGAGGCGGCCAGTACGTCGCGCAACTCGCGCTGCACGCGCTCTTGCCGTTTTTGTCCAGGCCGAACAGGTACAGCGTGTGGCCGCTCGCGTTCACCAGGACCATTCCGAGCCTCGTCGTTCGGAGAGAGACCGTCGCGGTCTGCGTCGCACCACGGGCAACCGCAACTGCGGCTAGGAAGGCAATCACGCCCAGCAGCGCCGCGAGCGGCAGCACGACGACCAAGCGGATCGTCCCCCTGCGGCTGCGCATGCTGTCGTCTCCATACGTTCGTTCTCTGAACTCGTGCATCGGGTCGGATCTCCTTTCTTTTGCCAGTCCTACGCGGCCAAGACGCAGCCGGATTCGCCGCCCCGCCCATTTTGGTCGCCTCGGCCAAACCGACGGCACAGCCATCCGCGTAGTCATCGCTACCGACATCTCCGAAGAGGGAGCACATGACACGTAGAGCAGTCTTGACCGTGACCGCGGCACTCGTCGTCGCTGTGGTAGCCGCCACCGCGTACGCGGCGAGCGGACCGCTACTTCTTGGTCCGGCTTCGCACACACAGCAGCTGACCTACAAGGGCTACTACGACGGCCACCTGGACAGCTACCTCATCACCGACGTCTCGAGCAAGGCTCAGGCGACGGCACTCCATGTCAACTACTCCGCACCGTTGGGAAAGGTGCTCGGAGCGCCGCCGCAGTACTTCGTCCGCGGCAAAGCCGCCTCAGGGCAGCTGACCGTCTTCGGCTCCGAGCCCGGCAAGCCGGACTACAACCCGGTCTGGGAAGAGTTCTTCGTCACCTGGAAGCCCGGCGTCAAGGTCGCGCTGCTCGTCAAGGACGACCAGATCAAGGCGCTCGCCAAGGCCCACAAGCTGACCCTCAGCGACGCCCACATCGTGCTCAACGCGCCGATCACCAAGGTCGGCAAGTAATCAGCTAATCGCCGAGCCGCTTGTAGAGGCGGTCGATCAGATCGGGCATCGCCTCGAGCCGCTCGGTGATCGTGCGCAGACGGAACTCGCGGAAGTGCTCGGACTCGACGCCGAGCGCCTTCGCGAGCGTCTCCACGACCTCGCTCGACGGCACGGGCCGGTTCCCGTGCACGAGATGGTTGAGATACCCCGCGGAGAGCCCCGTCCGGGCCGCCAGCTCCCGGTAGGTCACGCCCGCCTCGGCCATCAGCGTCTCGATGGTCGCCCCGAAGGGCTCCTCGCTGAATCGTTTACGCCGCGCCATCCCCAGCCTTCTTGCCGAGTTCGGCAACGTCTAATCTCGACTCCTCGCCGGTGGCGCGGTCGCGCACGTCGACCTTGCCGTCCTCGAGGCTCTTCTTCCCCGCCGTGACCCGCAGGGGGCACCCGATCAGGTCGGCGTCGGCGAACTTCTCTCCGGGACGGAGGTCGCGGTCGTCGAGCAGGACGTCGAGGCCTGCGGCGCTGAGCGCGGCCGCCGCCTGTTCGCCGATCTCCTCGGCGCCCTTCAGCACGACGACGTGCACGTCGTAGGGCGCGAGCTCCGCGGGCCAGATGATCCCGTTCTCGTCGTTGTGCTGCTCCACGATCGCCGCCATCACGCGGCCGGGTCCGACGCCGTAGCTGCCGCCGAGCAGCGGCTTCTCCCGCCCGTCCTCGTCGAGGAACGTCGCCTCGAGCGGTACCGAGTAGAAGCTGCCGAAGTTGAAGATGTGCCCGACCTCGACCGCGGTCTGGAACCGCAGCGCGCCGCCGCACACTGGACAGCGGTCGCCCTCGTTCGGCTCCCGCAGGTCGGCGAACCGAGGCTCGTAGTCGCGCCCCGCCTCCACACCGCGCAGATGCCACCCGTCGCGGTTCGCACCTGCGACGAACTGGCCGTCGCGGAGCGTCGGGTCGGCGATCACCTCGCCCTTGAAGCCGACGGGACCCAGCGACCCGCCGCCCGCGCCGAAGGCGGCCCGGATCTCCTCGCCGGTTGCGGGCCGCGACTCGCCCGGCAGCGCGTCGTACAACTTCATCTCGCTCAGGCGGTCATCGCCACGCACGAGCGCGAGCACGACCGTTCCGTCCGCCTTCGTCACCGGCATCGCCTTCGAGGTCGCCGCGAGGTCGATGCCGAGGAAGTCGGCCAGTGTCTCGCACGTCGTGACACCCGGCGTCTCGACCTCCTCCGGTGCGTCGAGCGGCGCGGGAAGCTCGGGTGCACGCGGCACTGCCTGCGCGATGTCGCCGTCGGCCGCGTAGTCGCCGTTCTCGCAGGTGACGAGCACGTTCTCACCCGAGCCCGAAGGTGCGAGGAAGTCGACGCTGAACTTGCCGCCCATGATCCCGCTCTCGGCCTGGACGTCGTAGGTCTCGAGGCCGCACCGCTCGAACATTCGCTTGTACGCGTCGCGATTCGCCTCGAAGCTGCGCCGCAGGCCGTCCTCGTCACGGTCGAACGAGTACGCGTCTTTCATGATGAACTCGCGTACGCGGAGCAGTCCCCCGCGCGGGCGCGGCTCGTCGCGGTCCTTCGTCTGGAAGTGGTACCAGAGCTGCGGCAGCTGCTTGTACGACTGGAGCTCGCGCGCGTGGAACGTCACGGTCTCCTCGTGTGTAAACGGCAGGATGAAGCGGCGCCCGCTCCGGTCCTCGAGATGGAAGATCTCGGGGATCTTGATGCGCCCGGTCGCCTCCCAGAGCTCCGCGGGTGTGAGCACCGGCATCAGCATCTCCTGTCCGCCGATCGCGTCCATCTCCTCGCGGATGATCTGCTCGATCTTGCGGTGGACGCGCCAGCCGAGCGGCATGAACGTCCACACGCCCGCGCTCACCTGGCGGATGTAGCCGCCGCGCACGAGGAGCTTGTGCGATACGGCCTCCGCGTCGGCGGGGTCGTCGCGCAGCGTGGGGAGAAAGAGCTGTGATGCCCGGGCGATCATCGGCGTTGTCCGCTGAGGCTACTCGAAGCCGATCAGCGAGGCTTCGGCCATCGCAAGGGCGGCCGGCTTCGCCATCTTCAGGCGTTTCGGCCGGTGCATCCCCTGCTCGATCCACCGGTCGATCTCGAAGAAGAGCTCGTCGATGAGGATGTCCGAGGACACCTTCTTCAGCACGCGCCCGTGCGCGTAGACGAAGCCGACGTCGCGGCCGCCGGCGATGCCGAAGTCCGCGTCGCCCGCCTCGCCCGGCCCGTTGACGGCACAGCCCAGCACGGCGACCTCGAAGTGCTGTGGATACGTGTGCAGCCGCTCCTCGACCTTCTCGGCGAGCGTCTGCACGCCGACGTTGTCGCGGCCGCAGCTCGGGCAGGCGATCATCACGGGGCCGCGCTCCCGCAGGCCGAGCGCCTTCAGGATCTCGAACGCCGTCTTGACCTCTTCCACCGGGTCGGCCGTCAATGAGACGCGGATCGTGTCGCCGATGCCGTCCACGAGCAGCGCTCCCATACCGACCGCGGACTTGATCGAGCCGGCGAACGGCGTGCCGGCCTCGGTGACCCCGAGGTGGAGCGGGTACGGCACACGCTCGGAAAGCATCCGGTAGGCGCGGATCATCGTCGGCACGTGGCTCGACTTGACGGAGATCTTGAACTCGTGGAAGTCGAGGCTCTCGAGCAGGCGCACTTCCTCGAGCGCCGCCTCGACGAGCGCCTCCGCCTGGTCGCGCTGCGCGAGGTCGAAGAGGTGCTTCGGCAGCGAGCCCGAGTTGGCGCCGATCCGCATCGGGATGCCGGCCTTCTTCGCGGCCTCGACGACGAGCGCCACCTTGTCCGGGCCGCCGATGTTGCCGGGATTGATGCGGACGGCGGCGACGCCGCCCTCGATCGCCTTCAGCGCGAGGCTCGCGTTGAAGTGGATGTCCGCGATCACCGGCAGTGGCGACAGGCGCACGATCCGCGGCAGCGCCTCGGCGTCCTCGAGCTTCGGTACCGCGACGCGGACGATCTCGCAGCCGGCCGACGCAAGCGCGGCAATCTGCGCCGTCGTCTTCTCGACGTCGTGCGTCTTCGTCAGCGTCATCGACTGGACGACGACGTTTGCGCCGCCGCCGATCGTGACGCCGCCGACCGAGATCTGACGCCGGCTGGCCATCGAGTGTCAGTCTAGCCCGCGCGTTTGCGCCCTCTGCAGGCTCAAGGGACGCTGAGGCTACTGCGAGAGAGGCTAGTGCGGGACGCCGGACGAGAAGTCGTTCGAGAGAGCGATCACCCAGATCAGGCCGATCAGCATCAGGCCGACGACCGAGACGCGCTCGTAGACCTCCCGGGCGAGGGCGCGCCGGCGGACCGCCTCGATCAACGAGAAGAGGATGTGCCCGCCGTCAAGCGGCAGCAGCGGCAGCAGGTTGAGGATCGCGAGCGACATGCTGATCAGGCCGAGGATCTGGAGGTACCAGTTGAAGCCGAGCCGGAGCGCGCTCGCCGACGTGCGCACGATGCCGACGGGGCCGGTGACCTGCGCCCGCTCCTTCGCATGGAGCAGCCCCCCGAACGCGCTCACCGTTCCGGACAGCACGCGCCAGCAGTCGCGCGCCGCGAGCCGTGCGCTCGCGCCGATCGGGTGCGACGCCGACTCAAAGCCTGGGGAGAAGCCCCAGATGTACTTGCCGTGCGAGAAGATCGTCTTCCGGGGCCCGAGCGTGACGCGCGCGCCGTCGCGCACGACCGTGATGGTGATCGCTCTGCCGTGGCTCGAGCGGATCCGTTGCGAGAGCGCGTCGAACGTCGCAGCCGGATGCCCGCTCACCGCGACGATGCGGTCGCCCGGTAGCAGGCCGGCGGCGGCGGCGGGGGTCCCGGACGAGACCGCCGCGACTTTCGATGTCGGGTTCCCGGTCGGTGCGCCGGTCGCGTAGACGCCGAGGAAGAGGAGGAACGCAACGAGGATGTTCATCAGCGGACCGGCCGCGATCACGGCGATCCGCTTCCAGGTCGCCTGCCGCCAGTACGCGTCGGCGCCTGTTCCCTCGTCGACCTCCCGCAGCGCACGGTTGGCCGAGCGGCGCGCACCGGCCGTCAGCACCGCATGCTCGACCTGCTCCCGCAGGTCGGGCAGCACCGCGCGTGCTCCGTCGAGCTCTCCGGCCTCGAGCGCTCGCCGGACGCGTTGCACGAGCGGCGCGAGTCCCGGATCCTCGCGCAACGCAGAGGCCATGAACGCGTCCAGGTCGCGCGCCGACGGCCGGTGCATGCCCGGGATGCGCACGAGGCCGCCGAGCGGGATCGCGCCGAGGCCATACTCGATGCCGTTGCGCTTTATCTTCGCGATCGCTGGCGGGAACCCGACGTAGAAGCTGCGCGGGCGGATACCGACCGCGAGCGCGACGGAGAAGTGGCCGAGCTCGTGCAGGAAGACCAGCAGCGTCAGCCCGACGATGACGACGAGCCAGGTCACGCGACGGACAGCCCCTGCTCGACGAGCCGCCGCGCCGCGGCGTCGGCCTCGAGGAGCTCCTCGACGTCACGCGCCGGTGCGCCGTCGGCGTGCGCGAGCGCGTCCGCGACGGCCTCGGCGATCGCGAGGAACGGGAGCCGTCCCGCGAGAAACGCGGCCGCCGCCACCTCGTTCGCGGCGTTGAAGGCACACGGGTACGTCCCGCCCTTCTCCCCCGCCTCGCGTGCGAGCGCCAGCAACGGGAACGTCGCGAGGTCCGGCGCCGCGAACTGGAGCGTGAGCGACGTGAGGTCGAGCGGCGCGAGCGGCGTCTCCGCGCGCTCGGGATACGTGAGCGCGTATGAGATCGGCACGCGCATGTCGGGGTAGCCGAGATGCGCAAGCGTTGCACCGTCGCGCAGACGGACGAGCGAGTGCACGATCGACGTCGGCTGGAGCACGACCTCGATCCGCTCGTACGGAAGCCCGAAGAGGAAGTGCGCCTCGATCAGCTCGAGCCCCTTGTTCGCCAGCGTCGCCGAGTCGACCGTGATCTTCGGCCCCATGCGCCACGTCGGGTGCGCAAGCGCCTGCTCGACGGTCACGTCCGCAAGCTCGTCGCGCGTGCGGCCGCGAAACGGCCCGCCGCTCCCGGTGAGGACGAGGGAGTGCACCTGCTCGAGCCCTCTCCCTTCGAGGAGCTGGAACAACGCCGAGTGCTCGGAGTCCACCGGTAACAGGCGACCGCCGCCGCGGTTCCTAGCGGCGAGCGCCAGCTCGCCGCCTGCTACGAGGCTCTCCTTGTTCGCGAGCGCGAGGTCGACGCCGCGCTCGAGCGCCCAGAGCGTCGCATGGATGCCGGCGAAGCCGACGACGGCATTCAGCACGACGTCGGGCTGCGCGCGCTCGAGCAGCTCGGTGAGGTCGCCACCGACCTGCTTGAGCGGCGCGTCGACGTCGTCGAGCGGCGACGAGCCGGAGGCGGCCGCACAGAGCTCGAGGCCGGGGTGCGCCTCGACGATCTCGATCGCCTGGCGCCCGATCGAGCCGGTGGCGCCGAGGAGGGCGATGCGCTTCACGCAGCCAGGGTAGCCGCGTGATGGTTGGTGCCACGGCGGGGTGGGGCAGCCGCAGGCCAGGCCGGCAGCCTGGTCAAGGCTGACCCGGCCGCACGGCGCAGCGCCTGAGCCACCAGCCAGACGTGCACTGTCGTGGCATCAGCCATCTACCCGGGTTTAGGAGTGGCCGAAGCCGAGGACGACGTAGAACGCGGCGGGCGCGGCGAAGAGAAGGGCGTCGACGCGGTCGAGCATCCCGCCGTGGCCGGG
>Ga0137390_10006052_pt1 | contig 10269 bp, 11 predicted proteins | sample 15con2h24AmetaG_FD_104937 | JGI IMG/M metagenome (GOLD analysis project Ga0137390, IMG submission 104937) | Vadose zone soil microbial communities from Angelo Coast Range Reserve, California, USA - 15con2h2.4A metaG | ecosystem: Environmental > Terrestrial > Soil > Vadose zone > Saprolite... | reverse complement strand
GGCCCGCAGAGAGCGGTTGTTGAATGTCGCTGGCTGACGGCGCGGCAGAGCGATCGAGTTCTGCCGCGCATTTTAACTAAAGCCTTGAGGTCCAGCGTCGTAGACGAGGAAGCCACGAGTTTATCTAATCCGCGAACCGACGAAGTGGAGGAGGACCCACCCCTCATTTGCAAGTCGATAACGAATAGGATTGTATCCGAAGTGCTCAGTCGGTGGCTAATGCGGTGGCGTTTGGCTATGTGCACTTAGCCCGCTAGGAGACTGAGCACTTCGGATACAATCCTATTCGTTATGAGAGATAAAAAGGGCGGTAAGACTGGAGCGGTTTATAAATAGGATATAATGATCTGCGTCCCTGCGAGACGCTACGAGTGAGCCCTCTCAAATCCCCCAGTCTCCATCAACTTCGACGCTATGCAATCGCACGCAGCCTTTTCAAGCCGACCAGCCTATCGCGGGCCATCGCGCGGTTAGGTTTCGTCCAGGCCGACCCGGTGCGCGCGCCCGCTCGCGCCCAAGATTTGGTCCTTGCGCACCGCGTTAAGGACTATCGCGCCGGCGAGCTGGAACGCCTCTACCCGCGCTTACCGATCGAGGAGGCATTCTTCTTCAATTACGGTTTCCTACCTCGCGAGACCTTGGCCCTGTTGCATCCACGCGGGGTGCCGCGCGCATGGGATGCTTGGGACGCCAAGATGCAGGCACGTGCCCAGGAGGTGCTTGCCTTCGTGCACCAGCGTGGTCTCACCTGCCCCAAGGACGTGCAGGCCCATTTCGATCATGGCCACATCAAGCGCTGGGGCGCCAACCTGAATGTCAGCGCCCATCTGCTGGAGGGCCTACACTATCGTGGGTTACTGCGTGTGGCGCGGCGCGAGGTCGGCACCCGGGTCTACCGAGCGGTCGAGCATCCGCCGCAGGACGACAGCCCCGAGGCCCGGCTAGGGCGCGCCGGCCGATTGCTCGACATGGTGGTGCAGCTCTACTCGCCCCTGCCTGCGGGCAGCCTGGGCTATCTGTGCAGACTGCTGTGCTATGGAGTGCCGCACATAGCCGCCGAGGTGCGGCAGGTCCAGAAGGACGCCAAATCCCGCTACGCCCATGCTCAGGTCGACGGCATGCTTTGGTTCTGGCCGCGAGCCGAGAACCCCATGGCCTCTCACCACCAGGTCGCCGACAGGCTGCGCTTCCTCGCGCCCTTCGACCCCGTGGTCTGGGACCGACGGCGTTTCCAGTTGTTCTGGGGCTGGGAATACAAGCTGGAAGCGTATGTGCCGGCCCACAAGCGCCTCATGGGCCACTACGCCATGCCTGTGCTATGGGGCGAACAAATGTTGGGTTGGGCCAATCTGAAGGTGGTTGATGGCCAGCTTCAGCACGAGCTAGGCTTCGCTGGTCCGCGGCCACGCGGAAGCGCCTTTCGTCTGGCGCTGGACAAGGCATTAGAGCGGATGCAGGAGTTTTTGGAACTCTAAGCCATAGAATGAAAAGAACAAGACGACACACATGAGCCGCATCGCTACGTCTATCGGTGCCTATGGAACCTGGGTGCCTCAGGATGATTGTCATCTAATGTGTGACGCCGAGCAGCTCCACTTCGAAAATCAGCGTCGCGTTCGGCGGAATCACGCCGCCCGCACCGCGCTGACCATAACCGAGCGCCGGCGGGATGATTAGCTCGCGCACGCCGCCGACCTTCATCCCTTGTACCCCTTCATCCCAACCTTTGATGACCTGACCTTGTCCAAGCGCAAATTGGAATGGTTGGCCGCGGTCTTTGCTGGAATCAAATTTCCGCCCCTTGCTTCCGTCAGGGTTTTGCAGCCAGCCGGTGTAGTGAACTGACACCTGATCGCCGGCTTTGGCAACATCGCCGTTACCGACGGTGAGATCCACGTATTGCAGTCCGGAAGGAGTAGTGACTTTTGCAGCAGACATAGCTTGTGGAATCCGAAGCAGCGTGTAGACAATAACCACGCACAGGCCAAGTGCCAGTTTTTCTACCTGAATTGTTCTTAACATCATATCTCCAGGAATCGAATTAAATCGGTTCCGGTATTCTGCCGCTGTCCAACTTGCCCCACAACATGAGTCAAATCGTGCCTTACCGCTCACCGTGATGGAGCACGCCCACGCTTTTGAGAGACCCGATCCGCTGAAATATCCCAGATAGTCGCGCAGAACAATTTCGTTGTGCTCGCCCAGAGTCAGCGCCGCAGTGTTGTTCGGATGGCATCTCCGACTCGTGGCCGGCTTTTTGGACAGATCCGATCAGAGAAGAGCGTATCGTCGAACGCATAAGGGAGTTGGAAGCGCCGGGCATCGGTAAAATTTCTTTCCGTCTGGATAACGATTGCGCCCGCGAAAAAATCAAGGGGCTGGGCGGGAGATGTTGTTGCGTTATTAGCCAGCCTCTCTAGCGGGTCGGGGCCGAGTTGACGGGTCTATCGGCTTTTATTCGGCCAACCAGCAGCGCAATTCGGTTCGAGTATGCTTTGGATCAACTACCGCCGCTGGCGTTCACCGCCTATGGATTGCAGAGCATCATCTAGCATGTCGCGCACTTTCCCATGGGCTCCGGCACCGGATGCTAGTCGAATGTCGCCCTGCCCGCGCACAATCAACAACACCACCTGATCATTCTTCAGGTCTTCCGACACAACGCGGACAAATGCTCGAGTTGTCGTATCGAGAGGTTGCTCTTCCAATTGATTCAGACGTCTCAGGCATTCTGATAGGATCACTCGCGCATTGAGTCCGCCGCTCTCAGATGCGCCCAGCCTCATCTTGCTGCCATCGCGGACCAGCAGCAGGATCTCTCCGTCGAACTCCTCCCAAGCGGCCGCAACGAGGGCTTGCAGAGCGGAGCGATCAAAGTGTTGTGATTCCTCCACCACCAGTGACCCAAACCAGAGTATAATAACAGGCCATGAGGATTCGACTATGGCGACTGGATCCGCGTTACTGCGGCGACCTGCATCGGGCCGATTTAGCTTGGCTTCGCTGGCGTGGGTGATGATGTACTGGGTGGGAGGGTGTCGATGTGGCGTTCAGCGAGCGGCGTGAAGATGACCTCCACGAAAAGATCACTCGGGTTTGCGTGCGCCGCGCCGCGACTTGAATGCTTTTAAGCACCGCGTCGGCCGGCACGCCTTTAGTGGGGTCGGCTAGGTATTCCTGGTGGTCCGGCACGACTTCCTCGCGTAGCCAGCGCTCCACAGCAGCGTCGCGCTCGAGCAGGGCGCGCACGACTTCGCTGACCGAGGCATAGGCGCCGGACTTGACCTTGCGCTCGACGGCATCAGCCATGTCGAGTGACAGGGTGATGCTGAACTGCTGGGTGGTTCTCATATCTTCGAGAATACCATCCCAATAGGATTGAATCCTATTCGACATCAAGTGCTCGCCGGCGGCTTCAACCCTCCTTTTGTGTGTTATAACCGCCTTTTTATAACACTCGATCGGGGAGGACTAAGACCATCGCCCGCCCAGCAACTGCCTCTCAAAAAGCACCCGCCAGTGCACCCCAGCGCACCCGATGAGCAACGAGATCATCCTCTATCCCGCCAATGAGCTGGGGCCGGCGGCGCTCTTCACGCCGACACCCAAGGCCGCCAAGCGCGTGCTCGAATTCTTCACCGCCCAGATCAATAACGACCCCACGCGCCTGGCATACCTGAATGCCATGCGCCGCTTCGCGCATTGGTGCGAGGCCCGCGGCATCACCGAGCTCGCTCGTGTCGAGCCTTTTCACGTAGCGGCCTTTATCAAGCACTTGCAGGGGAAGTTTTCGGCGCCGACGGTCAAGCAGCACCTGGCCGCGCTCCGCATGTTGTTCGACTGGCTGGTGACCGGCCACGTAATAGAGGTGAACCCCGCTCACGCGGTGCGCGGGCCTAAACACGTGGTCAAAAAAGGGAAGACCCCCGTGCTCGCCAGCGACGAAGCCCGCGCCCTGCTCGACTCGATCGATGCCCGCTCGCTAATCGGCCGGCGCGACCGTGCGCTGATCAGCACCATGGTCTACACTTTCGCCCGCATCAACGCCGTGCTCGAGATGAAGGTGCGGGATTATTTCGTCCAGGGCCGTCGCGGCTGGGTGCGGCTTCACGAGAAAGGCGGCAAACAGCACGAGGTGCCCTGTCACCACAATCTGGAAAACTACCTCGACCAATACATCACAGCCGCCCGGATAGCGGATGACCCGGATGGGCCTCTGTTCCGCACCGCGGCGGGAAAGAGCGGTCGGCTCACCCGCAACGCCATGTGGCAGCAGGACGCCTACCGCATGATCCAGCGCCGCACTGCCGCCGCCGGCATCAAGACCCGCATCGGCTGCCATACCTTCCGTGCGACCGGCATCACCTCCTATCTGAAGAACAAGGGCACCCTCGAAGCCGCGCAGCAGATCGCCAATCACGAGTCGCCCCGTACCACCAAACTCTACGATCGGCGGCAGGATGAGATTTCATTCGATGAGGTCGAGAAAATTTCGATCTGAAAAACCTCTCACCCCACCAGACAGCCTGACTTCAGTTGATAACCATGGCACCACAATGATCAGCACGCCAGCACAGCCTGAAACAACATCTCGGACTCAGAGGCTTGCGACCTACCGGTTTGCAGCGATTTCGCCATAAGAAACTCATGTCAGGCACCCCACCGCTGCAATCCGGAGGATGCAGAAGTGCCCGAACTGGCGGACACTTTTGCGTCGCGAGCCCGCTAAACCGCGTGAAGGGAAAGGCGGTCAATATCTGTTGCCGTTGGGTGACGAAGCATGGCAAAAAATAAAGCGCCCGTACTAAAACTCGTGCCATCGGGAGCTAAGCTCTCTGAGGTGCGAAATGGACTGAGGCTGAACTTTGCTATGTTCATGGCTCTTCTGGCCACGCTGGTAACGGAAGATCCCAAGCTGAAACAAAAGATGCTCAAGCTCCTCCAGACCGCGCTAGGCGAAGCCTCAGGGAAAGAGGAGAAAAATCTCCATCCAACAGGCCATCGCGCTTATCGAGAATCTCCCAATATAACTTCCCACAGCTCGATGAGGTTCCTATGCCAAAAGCGATGGCGATTTCTCTACATACGCTGAGATTCCATGAGGCCCTTAAGGCTATCGTTAGTGTTGATCTTGATCGCGTCGGCCTCGCTCCCAAGCGCCGCCAGAAACGCCGAAATAATAGCCGGCGAGCCGGCAGCAAAGACCCAGCAGAAAAACAACCCAGGCAGTGATATAGCGGCGACAGCTAATCAGCTAAATCCGAACGCCCCCGCATCGCCTACGCCAAAACGCTTTTGGGATCAACACGCCACCGCTGTCCAAGGACTCACCGCGATACTGCTGGCTGTCTTCACTGGCGCGCTTGTCGTGACTTCCTTGTGGCAATGGCGTGCGATCAAAGAACAAGCGAAGACTGCTGAATATACTCTTATCGAACAGTCGCGGCCTTGGGTTTCGACTGAGATTATGGCTGTAGAAGACCTCTTTTACGACAAGGAAAGCGCTACGCTCTATGTCCGAGTCAAGCTTAAAAACACAGGCCATTCCGTTGCCACGCAGGTATGGCCCCATTTTCGACTGTTTGTTTATGGCCCCACACAAACCACGACTGCTACCGCTATCTCCGAAGAGATCATCCGTCAACAGCGCTCGCTCGCTGCAGAAGTAAAGGTGAACTTTCAAAATCGGACCTTTGGATACGTACTCTTTCCGGGCGATGAACGTGAACTAAGGATGCCCGTCGGAGCGTCTTTGGCGGACATCCAAAGAGCAAGCAACGCCAATGGAATTTGCTTCGCTCTTCTCGAATGCGTCGATTATCGTTTCACCTTCGGCGCCCCCGACGTTCATCATCAGACGCGTTACGTCTTCGATCTGCTCCGAAAGGGGCCATCTGGACCGATGCTTCTGTTTGAACCAAATGAGAGGGTTGCTAAGGAAGACTTGATATTGGGACTGTCTTTCATGGGCGAGAGCTTTGCTACCTAAAGAGAACCACCGGTCGCCGACGGGCTTGCTTTGGTTGCGGCGCTGGCGCTGGGTGCGGACGGGGTCCTGCTTGGCACGCGCTTACTCGCGACCACAGAGTTACCGCTCCATCCGAATTTCAAGCAGGCGATCGTGAACAGCGATGGGCACGACACGACACTGAGCGAGATTTCTGATATCGCGTCGAGGACCGTGTGGTCGGGCGCGATGTCGCGCACGCTGCGGCAATCCCTTCATTGAGCAATGGCCAGGGCGGGAATGGGATCTGCGCAGCTAGTCACCAGATCGTGATGTCGCGAGGAGCCGATTCATGAGCACCACCCCGCAAGTCTATTTCAATCCTTGGGATCCTGAGTTTCGCGCCAATCCTTATCCCTATTACGCGCCGCTGCTCGCGGGGCCACCGCCAGTGATCGAGCTGGTCCAGAAAATCGCGTTGATCGCGCGCTACGCAGACGTGACTGCGGTTTTGCGCGACGCTCGATTCTCCGCCGATCGCTCCAAGACGACTATTGCGCAAGTGGAGCAGATACGCGACCGGGGACCGTTCAAGGGCGCGCCGACCATCCTCACGTCCGATCCGCCGGTGCACACTCGACTGCGCCGACTGGTCTCCCGCGATTTCACCCCGCGGCGGATTCGGGAGATCGAACCGCGCATCCGCGGGATCACCGCACAGTTACTCGATGCGGTCCAACGCAAGGGAGAGCTCGAAGTGATGGCCGACCTAGCCAATCCACTGCCGGTGATGGTGATCGCGGAGATGCTGGGTGTTCCGCCCGAGCGTTACGAGACCTTCAAGCGCGAGTCGGACATCATAGTGTCATCGGACAATACTGCACCAGGGACGCCGCTTCCGCCCGCGTTCCACGAGGCGGTGGATTCGCTGCGCGGTTATTTTGCCGACGAGATCGGTAGACGCCGGCATAAGCCCGGAACGGACTTGGTCAGCGCGTTGGTCGCGGCTCACGACGAGGCTGAATCGCTCAGCGCTGAGGAACTGCTGGCATTCGTGGTGCTGCTCCTGCTGGCTGGAAACGAGACCACGACCAATCTAATCGGCAACGGGATGCTGGCGTTGGGCCGGGATCAGCAGCAAATCGAGCTGCTGCATCGCTCGCCCGAGTTGATGCCACGCGCGATCGAAGAGAGTCTGCGCTATGACGGTCCGGTGCAGGCTACCTTCCGCCTCGCGGTTAAAAAGACCAACCTCGGCGGCACCGATATCGAGCCAGGGACGGGCTCCTTTATCATGCTGGCGGCGGCCAATCGCGATCCCGCCCAGTTCCCCAATCCGGACCAGTTCGACATCCTGCGCGACCCCAACGACCACGTCGCCTTTGGCGGCGGGATCCACTACTGTATCGGCGCTCCGCTGGCGCGGCTGGAGGGAGTAATCGCGATTGGCGAGTTGCTGCGCCGTTTCCCACGATTGCGTCTCAAAGATCCGGGCGCGAAGCTCACTTACAAGGGTTCGTTTTTTCTGCGCGGCCTCGACTCGCTACCAATGGCGCTTGAGTAGTCTTCTTGGCTGCGTGGGACGCTTCCAGCCCGTCATGTCGGCCTTTCAACCTAAAAAGCATTGGAGTTTCTGCGCTCGTCGCGGCCGGCCTACCGGCGAAACGCTGCCTTCGAACTATTGCCTCCAGTCCACTTAGATCGAGCCCCTTGTTTTGCAAGCCGATAACATACTTTATCGTCTATAAAGAGGGCGGCCGAACATCTTAAGAAGGAACCAATCGCTTGGAGGAAGCATTCGAGAGCATGCGCTCACGTTCACGTCGGCGGCTTATTGTCTGCGTGTTGGCCTGCATCCTGCCTGTGCTGGATGGTATACCTCACTACGCCGCTAATGCTGCTAGTGTAAGCGGACCTGCGTACAAGCTGCTCAACCAACGGGTGAGTGCAAATCGGATAAGCTTCTACGTCTATAAGGACCAGGACTCGGGACTCAATCACGGCTTTCCGTCCGGATTCTTCGCGAACAGAGCAAACTTGAGCACTATCCATATCGACTCGGGATGCGTGAATGATTTCAACGCGCGCAACGGATGTTCAACTAACGCCAGTGCTTTGGACGAGAAGCGCGGTACAGTATTTAGGATTACCTTCGATCCACAGGCTACGCGTGATTTTGCGGGCATCCAGATCGAGGAGCCAGAACACTATGGAGCACTCTTAGGCCAAGGACTGCCGACTGGTAACTCGTATGATCTCGCTGGCACGAAAGAACTCCCATTCTACGCTCGATCACCTGACAAGGCGTCCTTGCAATTTGGGGTTGGCGGCTGCGTATCGGCTTTCAGCAAGATCAATAGTAGGTGGACGCAAATATCATTACGGCTCGACCGTCTGCAGGCTCCGCTCGGCGCAAATCCGCTACCGCATTGCCCTCCTGATATTAACCATGTGCATATTTTATTCAGCATTGGAGTCGACGACCTGCACGGCAAAAACGGTGCGACCGTGCTCCTCGATGACATTCAATTCACTCCCGTTCCGGTGCACCGGGCCAGTGTTCTCAGCTTCCCCATAGGTACTCAGACCTTTGGCGTGGTGCCATTACAAATGGCTGATCCGCCACCAATTCCGTTCCCGGCCGATCAGGTCCTGAGAAATCTTACCACTACGTACGAATCCGCGATCGGTCTGATCTCGCTGCTAGCGCGTGGCAAGAAGGCCGACATAGCACACGCCCTCGAGATTGCGAATGCTTTCGATTACGTCTTACACAACGACAACCACGGTGACCCGATACCACTATCATTCGATGGCGCTGCAACGGTTAAAACGGAGATCTACCACTGGTTAATGATCAGTCACCACCTGAAATGGGTCGGGCAGGCGACTCTCGTCTTGCTGGCTTCACGGCCACACAACAATGCCCGCGAACAGGTGTTTGCCTAGTTCTTGATGGCGCTACGGGAGGTAATAATGCCTTCGCGATTCTTGCTTTACTTGCGGCCTATAAGGAATCAAAAAAGACTTCCTAGCTCAACGACGCGCTAGCGATTGGCGACTGGATCATCGGGAATCTCACAGATCGCAGCAGCAACGGATATGGCGGATATTTTCTGGGCTACCCCGACCAGGATTTACTGCGTTAGCTTCAGTCGAGGCTGAACTGGGGAGTCCGGCCGCCGGAAGCTGGACGGCGGAAGCAAATACGGCGGGCGACTTTGTTATGAGGATGTTTGATGCAACTACGGGCCGTTTCAACGCTGGCACCGTGCCGGTCGGCACGCAGGCTGGGCCGGGCATCTGTTCAACAGAAACGCCAAAAGGTAATGATGTGGTCAACTCTATTCGCAAACAGGTTTTGAATCGCCGGCTAGTGTTTACCTCTCCCAGGTTCGGCAAGCCCGGAAGTCCGCGCCTTTTACAAATGCTGAGGGTCTGGTCGCGAGTACTCTCGCCGGTGGGGACCAGTTGCCTCCTTTAGATCGATGCCTCAATACGCCGTTCCAATGTATCGCGGAGCGGACTGGCCTGGCTGCCACGGTGTGGGCGATATTCGCCGAGCGCAGCCTGAACCCTTTTATGCAGTGAAGAACGCACCGCCGCTTCACGTCTATCCGCCCGGGGCGACCCGACCAGGGCTGCTGCCGCAACCCCAAATATCGGCTTCTCCGTAGAGGCTGAGGCAGCCCACTTGTCGACCATCACTTTCAGCGCAACGCCATCCACTGCCTGCAACGCAGCCGCGGTGGCGAGGCCGGCAATCGCGCCCGCGGTCGCGAGAACAACATATTCGGCCGCCGAGCCGTCGGAGAGCCGCCGCAAGAGCAATAAGAGCGCAGCGGTCATCAGAGTCACGCCGAGCAGTTGCATAAGATGGCCGGTGACCCAGGTGTCGGCCGCGGCGTATTCGCTGAACGCGGCGACGGCAACATTAGGGTCGCTGTTCATCGGATGCATCCAGGTGCCGATGAACAGCGAGATCGCACCGCCGATCGCGCACACCGGACCAATCCTGTTCCGGGGCTGCATTGTCAAACCGCGCACTCCTTGACGAAAAGTGCTAATAATATATGGCTCTTCTTGGACACTCGGAAGTAGGCGCGTCACCAGTTTAACTGTATTTTCTGTTCCTCTGCCCCCCCGACACCCAAGATCATCAACTCTCACGCAGACAATGTGGTTCACCGCATCGTATGCGGCCGCGTTGGGATCCTGCTAAATCTGAACGAGAGATTCAGAGAGTTCCCGCGGACGACGATCTACGCAAAGCAGAGGATTCGCGTGGAGGATTGAGATGACGGACCAAGCCGGCAGTCTTC
>Ga0137390_10006048_pt1 | contig 10271 bp, 13 predicted proteins | sample 15con2h24AmetaG_FD_104937 | JGI IMG/M metagenome (GOLD analysis project Ga0137390, IMG submission 104937) | Vadose zone soil microbial communities from Angelo Coast Range Reserve, California, USA - 15con2h2.4A metaG | ecosystem: Environmental > Terrestrial > Soil > Vadose zone > Saprolite... | reverse complement strand
TGTTAAGTTTCGGTGCTGACGCAGACGAGGAAGAGGAAGACGCCGCCGTCCCGAAAAAGAGCGTCGCACGTCCAGATTGTGAGTGACTGGATGCTGGGAATCGCCGCTTTTCTCTGAGCCCGTGTTCTGGCACAGTGGTTGAAAACCCTGATCAACTGAGTATGCCAATTACGGATATAATCTCATCAAAATCGGAAACGGTCGCCCGCGGGGAAGCGAAACGCGAGGTGGTAAGCTGTTAACCGCTTGGTGTCGATCCAAAGAGATTCAATTAGGCCACTTTCGACGTAGGATGCACCGGCTGTCGAATCCAAGAGCGAGGTTCTATCGAAAATACGGGAAGCACATCAAAGAGAGAAGGCTGCCAGCAAGTGCGCGTGTTTTGCCTTACACACTCTTCTGATCGCAACTGACATGGTACACAGCTCTGCACGGCAGACGGAAATTGAGAAGATAGAGGCCGAGGTTAAGCGACTTGCGCGGCGGCGAGATGGTGGGGATAGCGAGGAAGAACGGAAGGCAAAGAAGACCAAGAACAAGTCTCAGCTCGAGGAAGAGTTGTCAAAGTACGAGAAGAGCCGCGGCGTCCACCGGAAGGGGCATAAGAAAGACGAGTCAGACGTCTTGGCCGCGTTGGCCGGTTTCAGGAGCAAGTTACAAACCTCCGCCGTCGCAAGAGAAGAGGACGAAACAAAAGATGAGTCAGTGGACGATACGGAGGCAGGAACGCAAGCGATCGAGGGGGAGGCGGGGATGGAAGTGGATAGCGATCGGGGATTTATGGGACACTTTCTGCATTTCCCCAAGGGTAACGAGGAGGAGGTGCAAAAGGCTGAGCGAGAGTACGAGGTTATTGACCCGCGCGCTCGAGGCGCGCAAGCGCGGCTGGAAGAGCGGGAACGGAAAGCGGCGAAGAAGGGGAGGAGTGGTCGACGATGATTACGTAATGATCAAGATAATGGAGAGGCGATTCCCTAACCCCGAATCGGTGGTCACAATTGTCACGATCTGCCACGTGATATGTGACCGGTGACAGTCATTGTGACAAAGGTGTGGCAAAGTCAGTTTTCACGATCAAGAGAACTGCCGCATGGTTTTTGTTCGTTCGACTTTGCGGACATAGGCATAATGCGGGAATCGAGATGCATAAAGTCAAATGGCGAAAATGAGGTGTGTTGATGTGGAGGTGAAGGATAGCATAGCGTATTTATGAGTGTTTGCGCGTAATTAGACCAAAGGCCATCACGGTGTGCCTGGGCCACCCGAAACCGAGGACGGGCCGTCCGAGTTCATATTTCCCCATTCTATTCTTCCCCTCCATCGCCAGCTGTGTCCCCCTCCCTCTCGATTCCACCGTACTTCCTCCTCCCCTCCCCATGGCAACCACGGCTGCTTACCAACGCCTGAGTATTCTTACTCCTCTATTTACGCCCATCATTCACCAGTGTCCTCCCACCCCAGCTCTCGAAGGAATATGTTGCCATGCAGAAGGAGCCACCCCCTTTCGTCTGGGCAGCTCCCGACGAGAAAGACATTCTAACCTGTATGTCTCGCTTCTCTCACGTCATCGACCGGATCCTCATCCTTTTCTTCCAGGGAATTTTATCATTGTAGGACTGCCCACACTGCGACTGACACACCCGAGTGGCTGACGCATCACACTTTTCTCAGCACGGCCCACAAGAATCCCCCTACGTAGGCGGCGAGTACCACGGGGTACTCCTCTTCCCGTCAGAATACCCCTTCAAGCCACCAGGTATTAAGGTCAGTCGCGTTGTATTGGCGTTTGGAGGCCCACGTTGATATCAAGCGCCCGTAGATGTACACGCCGTCTGGTCGTTTTCAACCTGACAAGAAAATATGCTTTTCTATGTCTGATTTCCACCCTGGCTCTGTCAGTCCGTCACCCTCTGCCCTGCGTCGTCGATGCTGATCATCGATTTACCTATAGTGGAATCCTGCGTGGAGCGTTGCCACGATGTGAGCCTTTATTCTTTTTCTATGATCCACATCTTATGGTATCCCATCATTATCATATCCTGACACCGCATCTCGTTGCTATTCCAGATTGACTGGCCTTGTGTCTTTCATGCTTTCGGACGAGATGACTACTGGCTCTGTGACGACTTCGGATTCGGACAAGAGAGTGTATGCCAGCCGGAGTCATACCTGGAATTTGCAACAAAGGCGATTCAGAGAGGCTTTTCCGGAGGTGAGCATGCACATTCCACATGGTAAAGGCTATGCCCCCCCAGACATCGCCTCAAAAGTCTATCTGATTGATGGCTCTTGATTGGGCGACTGGATTTCCCGTGTTATCCCCTTCATCGCCTTTACAATTACTGGGACTGATTGGTTTTGTAAATCCTAGTATTGCACGCCATCGCGCCGACCTTTGCCGAACATGGGCGAGAAAGAACGTGGCCAGCCAGACACACCATCAATATCAGAACCTCATGACTCGGTTACATCCGCAGCCGCAGCGCGCTTATCCTCAACTCTCACGCCAAAGGTCGGACTGGGAAATCAGCCTCCGGTAGCCGTGCCCAAGACCGCGGGTGTTGTACGCCCACGGAAAGGACGCGGTGTCTCCACGACAGGAGCGGGAGACGGTAGTCGTGGTTGGGCCGCCACGTGGCGACAAGTCGTTTGGGACAAGTGGCGCTGGGGCGTCCTCATTGCATTGGCCGTGGTCGTCTCGCGTATCACGACAAACACCTGAATCCATCCATCTTATCTCGTGACGAACATATCCCCGATCGCAAGATCCTTCTCCCGAACACGACAGTATCTTGACCCATTTACGACGCTCGTTCATGTTCTACTTCTTCCTTAGATCACGTCTCCAGCCTGTTTATCTCTTAATCAGGACGTGATCATTTGCGCTCCCTCACTTTCCGCGATCTCAGCTCTCTTGCAATCTCTTTTTTTTTTAAGCAGGGTTCTAGTTCCTTATGCTATCAATAAAACTAATGTACAGTGTTATGAGGCCGTCGGAAATCCAATCTTCACCACTTTACCTCGCAGTTTCCCAAATCAAGGTAGAGGTTGTACATCTTAGACGGATGGCGAACCATCGTCATCTACCCAAAGCCTGCGAATTGGTGCATCAATACCTTGTGCAAGCGGCTCGACGTGCTTCAAAATGTCATGAGTGACACCCCCACGATCCTGTCCCGCATCGATCGTCACCCACCCACGCGTCTCATCGCCCAAACTCTTGAACAGCGTGCGCACGCGAGCCTGCAGCGCTTCCTTCTCATAACGCTCTTCGCCGTAGCCGCCTCGGGTCGCCGCAGCCTCGGGCGCGAGATCGAGGAAGAGGGTGAGGTCCGGCGCGGGGAGGCCGACGTCGGGCGCGCGGCACCAGGCGAGCGGGAGGCCCTTGGCGGCGGAGAACGCGACGCCGGAGAACGCGTAGCGGTCGCAGAGGACGGTGGTGCCCGCTGCGAGCTGCGCCTCGAGCGCCCTGGCGGCCTCCCATCGGTTTGCGGAGAAGAGCAGGTGGATCGCGCGGTCGTCTAGGTCGGACGTGCCGCTCAGGTATGCGTCGATCAGCTTGCCTGTGCCTGTCGTGCGATCTGGAGAGAGGTGGAGAGAGAGAGAGAAGGTCGGCGCGGCGCGCAGTGGTGGTGGTGGTGGGTGGTCACGTCACTTTCTTCGTGTGTGTGTGGCTCCCGGGGAGGGGAGCAAGGGGCGATGGTGTGGTGTGGTGTGGTTGTGCTCGCTCACCTGGGAATTTGCGCCGGGAGACGGACACGGATAGGCCTCCTCTTCCTCCTGTCGTGGCGAGGTGCTCTGCGAGGAGCTCTGTCTGCGTGGTCTTTCCTGACCTGTCGAGGCCTTCGATGACGATGAATGCGCCGCGGGCCATCAGCTGTTTAGTTGACGTGAGGCGATTAATGGTGGATGGATATTATCGGGAACGGGAACCCCTTGCCGCAGCCGTTGCGGGGCCCGTGGGTATGGAAGCGGTCCGGCATACAGTATGGTCGGCGAGAGCGCGCCGATGAACCCACATGCGCCATTGACGTTGACGGTTTGGGTCATTCGCCGCCGCCGGGCATCTTCTCTTCTCCTTCCCTTCCCTTCCACGCATCATTGATCATCGATTATGATAAATGCAATTTGCGGTGCTCTTTTCCTGATAGGCTCTTACTGTAGGGCTGCGCCTGCGCGGAAAAAACTTGCGCCGACGGACACGGCTTGTTTATGCAAGGTTAAAGCCTATTGTATGGAAGGAGATATGTTGGGGACATGGGAAACTGCTCAAACCGCTTTTGGGGGGACGGGCCTTTTTTTTTCTCGCCTTTTACGCCCTCGCAAGTACTGCCGAAACTATGCCGCATCCATCCATCCGAGTCCCATGGTGAATCGTTGAATGACAACAAAAAGATGTATTGCGTCGTGTGGGTCACTTGGTCAGAGCGTCCGATGCGGTTTTCCCATGTCGGGCGCTTTCTTCCCAGCTCCCAGCTCCATTTGAACACAAGCATCATGTCTTCTTGTCTCATCATCGATCTCATCGACTGTTTATACGCGTTTACGACCGAACCGGCCCCATCTCCGCACGGTCCCCACCTTGGGCTTTTTGCACACTTTTTGTTGTTCGGGTGGATTATTATGGAGCGAGAAGCCCCACCGACCGCGTGCTACTTGGCTTCTCGAGGTGTGCTGCCGGTCGCACGACCCGCGGCGTCCTAAGTCGTAAGTCACAAATTTGACGGGCGGCGGCTACTCCACTTTTCAAGTTCTTTCCCACCAGCTCACCTGGAGGGGTGGGGCTTCGCGCTCTGTAGTTGCCACGTTATATCGTTAATACACACGGTCTTTCAAACAAGCTTTTCATACAGACGCCATATGTGCCCGGTTCTGGAGGCGCAGCGCCGCCTCGTTGCCCCTTCTCGCTCATGATGGGCGGGGTGGGTGGTGGGATGGATGGTTTGCGGAAATTAATGAAAAATGTTGTCGAAGCTACCGGGTCCACATTTGGCCCTTTGTGGGTGATTGTCCCTCCCCCTCTCCAGTTGCGCGCTGGGAATTTACCATAACTGGTTACTGAGAACCATCGCAATTAAATTAATATTGCCTTTTACCGTCACGGGTAGGTCGCGTCCGTGCGACTGCCCCACACTCCTCCCAACTGATGAGAACGGGTTGTGTCGTATTCTTTTTTTTTTTCCACGAAGGCAGTTACGCTGTGTCATCCCAGGCACATACCGTGAGGACATTTCGGCTCTCGGGTATGTTGCCGCGATGGAGCGAGCGCCACTGACAGCGAACCCCTATCTCACCATAAGTCTATCTATTCTCTCCCAAGCACTAGCTGCACCACCTGCACCACCTCATTCATTGCGCTAGCCGATCGAACCTTGACTAGCTTGACTCGGACAATGCATCGACGGATTTCTGGCTCAGCTATCTAATCCTTCGTGCGGTACTGACAACTTTTTCGACGGGACGCGACGTCATATACTACTCTACAGACCCAAATCGCACGTTCCTGTGTGCTCCCACATTACGAACGTGTTCTTGTCCCTGAGGCTTGCGGCCTTCAGCCAAAGCATCCCACACTTTCTTATTCAGGAACATGCGCACCCCTGATCAGGTCCTTTGTAAAAGAAAAAAATTAGTATTTTTCTGTCTTCCTCGGGTCCAGTGCTTGCGTTATGTCCGGCCGAGAAATACAGGGGTATCCCAGCGACGAGATCAAGATTGTCGGGGTTCTAGATGCTACGGCTATGTCTGGTCTGATTCGGCCCACGCTAACATGTGCCCTTGTGCGGGAACTAGACATTGGTAGATTCCTCGTCGGTCTTCCTTCGTCTATCCCTTCGCCATCATGTGGTGTGGTCAAATCTATCTCATGAGAACTTGCGCCCGGCAGCATAGCATCATGCGACACACAAGAGTTGTCTGGGCTCTCCCAAAGTTTCTTAGCTCTATTGACACAGGCGCAGGACTGAACCACCCTGATCAATAAATTGAAAAAACTCATTCACGAGTACCTCGAATGGACGTGATGATAGCACAGTGAGGATCACCATCAAGGGTTTTATCCATCCGACCCTTCTGTCCCTAGGTGTGCGGTCGAGACTCCTATTTTTTCACTACGAATCCATTATACTGCGCCTTGGGTGTAGAACCCTACACGTAGCATGATTGTGTATCTACAATATCTGAATCAACTCCACTCCTTTTTGTTTTGCGTAACTCCGAAAGAACATGCTCCCCTTGGTTAGTGCTGCCAGCGTCGCGTTGTGCCGTGTGCAGTGTGGGCGGACAAGTATTCGTCATGTACGTGCGGAATACGACCACCGCCGCATCAGGCTCTGGGCTTTGTGTGCACTTGAGTCGGTTGACGCTATCATCTTTTTCTGCGCGCGTCGAGAGATGAGCGCTATTTCCTACTATAATGTGGCACTGCTGCGTTAACCTTCTCTCGGGATCATAAATATGTAGCATCCTCTCATCTTCCTCCAAACTAGCTTTCGCGCGCCCATCAGCACACGTGTCAGGAGCGACGCACCGTATTGGCCGATTGCCTCTTCGTAGCCGATGTAATGATACCGCGTGTCGTGGGGGGGCGCACGCGCCGTGATGGCGCGTAGACGTAGGAAGATGGACTCCTCGGGTCTAGCGGACACTATCTGTTTGCCGAGAGGGTTGGAAGGGATCTATTTCAAGTTTTTTTTTCTAACGATCGTAAGGACTCGGAGATCGTACTGAGGTCGCGCCTCACCTTGTCGTTTTGCGGACGTCAAAATCTTTGCGGCTGTAATTCGTAGGAAAGCGACGACGTGGCACCTTCTCGGGCCCCTAAAGGACGCCGGCAGGCTACGGGTCAATAAACTACCCCGCATGTTCCATCCGCGCTGCCCGCTCGTTATCGGGGAATTTCGAAAGACTTTGGCCACAGGGAAGATATTTCAGAAGTTGAAACCTGAGCGAACCCGAGATTCCCGCCACCTGGAGAGATGATGATTGAGCACCGCCCCTAGTGTGCCCGCTTGCCAGGAGACCATCACGAATCGTTCCGATCCATCAAATCGACAACTGCAGATAGGGGGGAACCCACAACGGTCATGTACATGCGGAGATGTTACGGGCGTCTCGCCACGAGTCGTCGGGTGCTAGACCATAAAAGAACAAGCACAAGCGCACCCTCGTCTCTAGATCTATGTGTCTTTGTGTGAAAAGCAATAATGATCGATTGTTGATCGGCGATGAGCCTGGCAGCGCTGTACAAGAACTGTATGCAAGAACCAGGTCGATACGCTCGGTCCATAGTAACAGAAAAAAATACGCGAGTCGCGCCCCGCCTCTTCTGGGCAGGTGTTGTTTTCGTTGGTCGCCCCGAGTTTTTTTTCGTTCTTTGGTTAGTGCAAGTAACATAACTGCGTAGTTATAATTTTCTTTTTCATTTAGCGGGATGGGTGGGCCTGTCACCTGTGGCGTCAGGCAGGCAACGCCACTCGTCCTTGCCTAGGGGAGGCGCCCACAGAACGTATTACGTCTCGCGTTGAGCACGGAATGGCTGGGGTCTTGGTCGGGGCCCGGAGAGGTGAAGAGGGAGGGTTTTTTTGGTGCCATCCTTATTCGCGCCCTTCATGCGAGCGAAAAAGAGACCTTCCGTGGCCTTATTCTATGATTCCGCGTCGCCCTGGCATCATCAAGTTAGCAAGTAAGTAATCCTGTTGCCCGTTCTCACCGTCATACGTGTCATGACTTGTGTGCATTTCCCATCGCCCCTATGAATTTCCCATCGAACCGAGTGGTTTGTTTTGTTTGTTTGTTTGTTTATTTGTTTGTCTGTTTGTTCGTCGTTGGTCGCACGTCGAACGTCGCAAGAAGCAGATGACATCCGAGTTGACGCGACAAAAATTATTCAGGAGAACTTGAAAGAGTGTTGTGAAGTAGAAAACAAACCACACACCACACACACGGGCACACCCACTGTACCTCCATCCTGTAATATTCCTGTCATCGCCCCCTTGTGGTTCATAAAACATTCCTTCCCATGGACTGATCTCAGGCAGTTCTCAGGCGCGGCCCCCCTCGTCGCGTGGGCGTGGGCAGATAGATAGGAAACGTGACAACCAATGACGTACTAACCCCGCTGTTACCTACTACCACACGTTCTCTGAATTACAACTCTGGCGTTGAATCTTTCAAAGAAACGTTCAGCGCTTTTCCCAGCCAGTCCCGTTCGACCGACCAAGGATTTCATGACGCTGAACCGGGATTGGACCCATTTTTTTCATCAAAGAGGAATTACGCTCGAGTTCTGTTTTTCGACAACTTCAACTCCGCTGAACCCCATTCCGACAATAGCTCGCCATTCAGAAAAATAGCCAACCCCCACCCCCCCCTTTGTTCTTCAGACATTTCATTTTCCCCCACTGATTGCGCACTACGGCTCCGAATGGTATCCAAGCGCCGGGTCGGGTCGCAAATGAAGGACTCAATAGGTTGTCGCAAGGTTCGCACACCGCAATGAACCCCCCTACGTTTCTAGTTTCCACTTTCGCATGTGGGGTTAGTTGTTTTGACGACTAGGCCAGGTGTTATTCTGGACCGATCCATGACCGCGCTTGAAATAAATCTAGAACCACCTGACCTCGCCATCTGCTGAGTGTCAACTTGAAATTGCTTTGTTCATTTCCCATAGTCGTTCAGAGATGACACTTGTTTGACAGGCGCTGTACGTGCGCACCAGTGGTTGCCTATTTCGCCACACAGACCGTACCGGTTACCACCCCTGGCTCTAATCTTAATCCGCCCCTGCGCCAGTTTTGCCACTTTCTTCCCGTCTGGTAAACGGTTCACCGGTGGCACCAGCCCAGTTTTCCAAAGCAATTCCGAGGAAAGAAAGATAAGAGCTGTTGCCTGGGAATGTACGCAGACAAATCAAGCAAAATTCGTCCAGACTCAGCCAGATGTTTCAGGACAAATTTCTCTCTGATGCTCGGCTCGCCCATTCTGGATTTGAACCTGGTTGCTGTAAATAGGTGCTATTGCAGCCATTACTGATACGTCGTTGCTTATCGCCAACTGTGTTGAGTCGATGACACTTCCGTCCTGTGGTACGTAGAGAAATGGGGGGCAATCAGAGTGGATATGTGAGTAAATTAGGTTCTAGTAGAACTCTTTCTGTGAGAAGTGCCTTATTCGGCCAGCAACTTTACCGCGGACGGATGTAAAATACTGGACTCCTGTCAAACAGGCATGCAGGCATGATTAAATTGACATGGCTCTTGGCGAAATGGGCAAAAAGCCCCTGAGAATTCATGTCTCGGAGACAATACGCTGTGGGACTGTGGGACGTTCAGCGCCCCACGAGGTACCTCCACAGGCCCTCACGCGGTCACAAACTTGATGAGAAAGGCTGTGTAGAGGGGCTTGTGTAGACGCGCGCTTGTCTCATCCACGCGGGTTCTGCGCGCTTGCCAGAAATTATTTATCGACGCCGCTCGCCGTGTCCGAATGCGTCCCGTTGGTTGGCTACAGCACAGTTGCCCGCGAGCGATACGGAGGGTGAAAGTGCCAGCGCCAACTCTACTTTCAGGCGCCTTGTGCGATGCCCTAGTTTGTACTGATGGGAACAAGTAGTTCCTGCTCCTGCGAACGGATCATCATCCCATCCCTGGCGGGGCGCTGGCCGTCCGCTTTCGGATACGGCTTTGCGCCCCTTGGACCGCATGACGCGGGCCGCTCCGCAATCGGATGACAATGTGGGAGGACCGCACGACGTCAGTTGCTCAGCTGCTCTGCTCAGCTGCCCGCCAAGCACTGACAAGCTCCAAAGCCCGTCGAGAAAATGGGGTCCGAGTTGCAGCACTCCTTGTTTTTCTCCGTTTCGGCACGTTCAGCGCTCCCGTGGCATCACGAATGCCCGTTCCTTGCAGTTGAAAGGGCATGACGACTGCGCGTAACGCACAAGATCCCATCTATCTGTGTATGACCAGCAGCAATTGCCCTTAGGGTACGTGTACGTGGAGCCTTACTGTCCCCGCAAATAACAGCCGCTCCTGCATGGCTGCCAAGTTTTTTCTGCTGGAAACAAATTGACATGTGATCGACCTCGTTTGTCCACCCGTATACCTTGTAATTATTTTCCTATTCGTCTCGTGCCTGCCAAGTTAGCTTGCCTTTTGGCGTGCGCGGGAACTGTTGAAAATTTGCGGTCCACGCTGGAGGTGTTTTGTCATGTAACAAGCGCCCCAACGAGCGCGCGTTTCTGCACAGTGTCTCGTGATTGCTACTTCCTG
>Ga0137390_10006044_pt1 | contig 10271 bp, 8 predicted proteins | sample 15con2h24AmetaG_FD_104937 | JGI IMG/M metagenome (GOLD analysis project Ga0137390, IMG submission 104937) | Vadose zone soil microbial communities from Angelo Coast Range Reserve, California, USA - 15con2h2.4A metaG | ecosystem: Environmental > Terrestrial > Soil > Vadose zone > Saprolite... | reverse complement strand
GACGAGAGCATGCGTGTGTCCCACGAAACCATTTACCGTAGCCTATTCATTCAAGCGCGAGGAGTGCTCAAGAAAGAGCTGCTGGGGCACCTGCGATCCAAACGCCGCATACGCCGCTCGCAGCACTCTCGTGTCTTTAGAGACTCGCGCGGTCAAATCGTAGATGCCATCTCCATCCGGGAAAGGCCCGCTGAAGTTGAGGACCGCGCCATTCCCGGTCATTGGGAAGGCGACCTCATCGGCGGCTCAAAGAACAGTCATGTCGTGATCTTGGTGGAGCGATAGCGAGTTCGGTGATTCAAAACTATTCGCCCGGCTTAAGATCTTTCTTCGTTTCGAAAGACTTCACAGAATTGGCGGGAGATCTGAAAATCCCGCGTTCCAGATACGTTCCAGTTAGGCGCAATTTGACAGTTTTCTGCGTTTTGAGCGTCTCGAAAAATCAATAACTTACGTGTTTTCAACAACCCTAAATATTCCGACTCCCCCCGCCTCCACCATATTTCTCATTGATTTATAATGGTTTATTGCGGACTTGACTGTCACGTTCCAGTGGCGTACCAGCTTCTGATAGGCTATTCCGGTGTTGAGAACGCGCGCAACCTTCGCTTCAAATTGCCAACAACCCCTGCTGCAGAAAAATCAGTCCCGCCGCTCCGGCAACACCGCCGTAGCCGACAGTTTTCTGAAATACAATCGGAACTTCCCGGCCCAGCAATATTCTTGTCCGCCGCGCGATTTTGTCCTGAATTGGAGCGATCAATTGTGGTCCGGCAGCTGCGATATTGCCCCCCAGGATCACAATCTCGGGATCAAAGGTGTGCAGGAAACTCACCAGCGCGGCCCCCAGATACTCCAGCGCCCGATCGATGACACAGCGTGCGCTTTCGTCACCCTCGGCGGCAGCACGGAAGATAGCCTGGGTATCAGGCCGCTGGCCAGTGCTGCCCGTCGACAGTTTCACGGATGCGGCGCGGTGCATATGTGCCCAATAATCGGATTCGATGGCGCGCAACGAAAAGTGTGTCTCCAGACATCCGTAATTCCCGCAAATACACAGCCCGCCCCGAGGATCGAGCGTCACATGACCAAGGTGCCCGGCCGCTCCGCCAACCCCGGTGCCCAGCGTCAACATAACTACGTTTCGTCGTCCGCGAGCGGAACCCCAGAGCACTTCGGCGATGAGTGCGGTGCGCGCGTCATTCTCGGCACAGACGAGCACATCACCGGCGGCGATTACCTCGCTCAATAGCTGCCCTTCCAGGAAATGCAGGTCGCCCGGCAAGCTCTTCACACGGGTTGAGGCTGCATCGATGATCCCTTTGCAGCCAATGCCGATTCCCTCCACAGGAATCTTGGCACACTTCAAAACCGAATGAACGAAGTCGCGCAAGGCAGAAGCGGTGCGCGGTGAGGGCTCGTGAAAGCTTTCGAACAGGTCTCCGCGTATTCCGACGATAGCCGCTTTGATTGCGGTTCCGCCAATGTCAACACCAATTGCCAGCGGGTCACCAGAATCGGCGCTACTGAGTTTTTCGCTCACGACGGTTTGTGCATTATACCCACTTTGTGCAATTCTACTGGGCAATATGGCGATGGCCGATGACGCGCGCGGGCAGGGTGACGTCCTGGCGCCTACATCCCGGGCGGCAAAGGAGCCAAAAACTACCCGTGCGTGATCCAGCCCCCAGCACTGTCGCCGCCCGCAAGCAGGCTGGCTCCGCGTTCTACGACCATGCCATGAAACTGCTTCAGGAGCTGAAGCACACACAAGCAGACGCAATTCAGAAGGCGGCGGAATTGTGCGCGGAGCGGATCGCCCGCGGCGGGCTCGTCTTTCTTTTCGGCAACGGCCATTCCAGAATGATGTGTGAGGAGATGACCCCACGCCAAGGCTGTTTCCCCGGCTTCGTAGCCCTCGTGGAGACCGCGCTTTCGAATCATGCGGCTATTGTCGGAGCTAATGGCTTGCGCGCCCCTCTTTACCTGGAGAATTACGAGGGCTACGCCGAGCAGATTCTGCGGAGTTTTCATTTTGGCCCCAATGATGCCTTTATCGTTATTTCGACTAGCGGTATTCGGCCCGTAATTGTCGAAATGGCGATGGGCGCTCAAGCGCTGGGGCTACCGGTGATCGCCATCGTTTCCAAGGCACACGCTGAAGAAGCGAAAGCGGCGCATTCTTCCGGGAAGAAACTTACTGATACCGCCGACCTCGTTATCGATAATCTTTGTCCGGCGGGTGATTGTGTCCTCGAGTTGGATGGGCTTGAGTGGAGAACGGGGCCAGTTTCCACGATCACGGGCGCAATGATCATTAATATGATCCGCTGTGCAACCGCGGAGGCGCTGCTACAGCATGGAATGAAGCCGGTCATTTTGCCGAGCCATCAGTTCGTCGGGAATACTAGCGCCTCGGTGCAATTGGAAGCGTTCTACGAGGCGTATCGGCAAAGCCTCAAACATTTATTTGAATAGGCCACAATGAAGGAAGTACTGCTAGTCACCGGCTCGTCGGGAATTGCGGCTGCTACAGCGCGCTTATGGGCAGCCGAGAATCCAGTGTTCGTAGTTGGGATAAACAGGGAGGAATGCCTTTCCCTGGCGACGGAGTTGGGCGAAGCGAGCTTCGCTGTCGCAGATGTAAGAGATGGGTCTGCGGTTCGGAATGCTGTTGCTGCGTGCCTGGACCGATTCGGGAGAATTGATGCGCTCTTCAACGGCGCCGGTATCAGCGCGCGATCGGCTGGTGATGGCCCACTTCACCAATGCGAGTCTGCGGCCTGGGATCTGGTGATGGATGTGAACGCCAAAGGCACATTCCTGATGTGCCGTGAGGTACTTGGCGTGTGGACGAAAAGTACGCAAGCGGGAGCTATTCTCAATTGCGGAAGTGTGCTGGCACGTCACCCGCAACGTGACCACTTTGCGACTGTGGGTTACGCCGCCAGTAAAGGGGCGATCGAGGCAATGAGCGTGGCCGCGGCCGCGTACTACGCTCCTGGCGGTATCCGCATCAACGTGATTGCACCTGGCTTGGTGCGCACTCCGATGAGTGCGCGGGCGCAAGCAAATCCGAAGATCACGGAATATATGACCCACAAGCAGCCTCTGACCAAGGGTTTGCTCAGCGCTGGGGACGTTGCCAAGGCGGCTTGCTTCCTACTGCGCAGTGACTCCGGCCCAATTACGGGCCAGATCGTCATTGTAGACGGCGGTTGGGCCGTGAGCGAATGAGTCCCGCAAGAAAGAAGGCGACGGTTGCGCCGGAAGCCAATTCCATAGGCCGAGATCGGGGAAAACAACGCCGTCCTCTACAAACCACGGTGATCGGAAGCTATCCGTTTCCGGGATGGCTCGAGTTTGCTTCAGCCCATCTGGAGCAATTCGGTGAGGCCGACATCGAAGAATTTCGCACTGACGCTGTGATCGCCGCGATCCACGATCAGATCTGCGCAGGATTAGACGTCATTACGGATGGCGAACAGACCCGTTACGATTTCAACCTGTCGTTCTATGGCCGGCTGGAGGGTCTCGATTCCACACCGGTTCTGCCGCGCCGTTTCGGCCCACCCGCCCACGATCAACGCGGAAAATACGAGATCAACGGACGATTGCGTTCCAAGCACGGTCTGGGAGCGGTCGCGGAGTTCAAGCTACTGCAGAAGATCGCGTCTCCAGGCCCGGTGTTGAAGGCCAGCGTACCGGGGCCCTATACATTAAGCGGCCGAATTAATCCGGGCGGCGCTTACAAAGACCGCTGGGACGTAACTGAGGCTTTGATTCCGATTGTGCGGGAAGAACTCGAGCAGTTGGTGCATTGCGGTTGCCGCGAAATCACACTGGACGAGCCCTCGATGAGTTGCTACGCGCACCGTGAAGACCCTCGCCGCTTCGTCAAGATCTTTGCCGAGACCGTCAAGCCGATCCTTGGACAGTGCCGCCTTTCAACGCACCTTTGCTTCGGCAATTACAAAGGTCGCGCGGTTGGTCTGCGGCAGTATGCGCCGCTCTTTCCTGCATTCTTCGAACTGCCCGTGGATGAGATGCACCTGGAGATGGCAAGCCGTGAATTCGCGGAAATTGAACTGATTCGCGAGATCGCAGAACGTGGTACTGACGTGGCTGTCGGAATCATCGACGTAAAGAGCTATTACATCGAAACCCCCGGCGATGTCGCCGAGCGGGTGCGCCTCTGCCTGAAGTATGCGCCGGCTGAGAAACTCTCGTTCGCGCCCGACTGCGGACTCAGTCAAACCGCCCGTTGGGCAGCAAGGCAGAAGTTGGCCAACATGGTGAGCGGTGTATCCATCGTGCGGAGAGAACTTGGGCTCTCGTGATCCGGCCCCTCCAATGCAACGGCGCGTTGCTGGCAGACATTCATGCCTCCGACCGGCGCGACAGCGGTTTTCGTTTGTGGTGGCTGGGACAGAGCGGCTTCCTGCTGCAATGGCAAGGCATCCACGTCCTGCTTGATCCTTATCTTTCAGAATCGCTGACCAAAAAATACAGCCAAACCGATAGACCCCATGTCCGGATGACGGAGCTGGTAATTGATCCCGCCTGTTTATCGATGGCCGATATCGCTACTTCCACCCATAACCACACGGACCATCTCGATGCAGAAACGCTCCGTCCAGTCCTTGCGGCAAACCCAAGCATGAAACTTGTGGTCGCGGAGGCCAATCGGGCATTCGTGGCAGATCGGCTGAAGATTGACTCTGCAATCCCGATTGGCCTAGACGATGGAACCTCGGTCGAAATCTCTGGGATCAGGTTTTCGGGCATCGCGTCGGCCCACGAAACAGTAGAACGAGATGAGCACGGCCGCGCGAAGTACTTGGGATATGTTCTCGAATTCGGCGGCTGGACGATTTACCACAGCGGGGATACCGTCCGATACGAAGGAATGGTAGAAAAGCTGCTTCGCTTCAGAACAGATGTCGCGCTCCTTCCCATTAACGGACGGGCGCCGGATCGGCGCGTTCCTGGCAATTTATTCGGGCGCGAAGCGGCCCTGTTGGCAAAAGACATGGAGGCGAAACTGGTGATACCGTGCCATTTCGAAATGTTCGAATTCAATAGCGCTTCGCCCGATGAATTCATCAACGAGTGCCGGAAACTTGGACAGCCCTTCAAAGTGCTACGCTGCGGCGAACAATGGCACAGCTAGCGATTGTCGAAGCTAATTCGCATTTGGTTTTGCCACCACGGATCCGGCCCTTTATGCGCGGTTGTGAACACCCTTGCTGAAATTCCCGAGCATGTGGTCGCATGTCCGCATGGCAAAAGCAATGATCGGCATCGTCGTGGTCTTATCTGTCGGACTTGGAAAAATGCTCGCGTCGCAGATGTAAAGGTTTGGAATGCCGTGAGTTTGTGCCCACTTGTTCGTGACCGCGGTCTTCGGATCAGATCCAAAACGACAGACTCCCGTTTCATGCAAGCTGGTTCCGGGGCGATTCGGCTCATCGTCGGCGCCCCACATCTCTCCACCCATGGCCTTGAAGAGATCCATCATCATTTGCTTGGAGTGTTCCCACATCAGAAGCTCGTTTTGACCCCACTGAAAATGGAAGCGGAGCTGAGGAATTCCGAATATGTCCTTCTTTTCAGGGTCAATGTCGACGTAGTTTGTGGGGCTGGGCAGAGAAGGTGCTTGAATGAGAGCGCCTACCGGAGTCGGATAGTAACGTTTGATGTTGCGTTTGTACTCTGTGCCGAAGCCTTCGATTTGGTTGTAATGGCCGGGGAACTCCCCACACCCGCCACCGACGTAGACTGAGTAGCCACGGATAAACTTTTCTTCGCGTGGATTTTTCAAATTCTGCCAGCGTGGCATCCAAGCAACCGTTGAATCGGCAATGTTGTCAGGAGTAGCGGGCTGGCCCAAGAGCTGCGGTAAATAACCGTAGCCAGGACTGCCGTACAGGTGATCGCACAGATTGCGGCCGAGCTGTCCACTGGAATTCGCGATACCCGTTGGCCAATGACGTGACGTCGAATTCAACATGATGTGCGCCGTCTCCACGCAAGAGGCCGCGAGCACAACCACCTTCGAATAGACTTCCACTTCCCTCCGGGTGGCTCGGTCGACATACGCAACGCCCTTCGGCATCCCGGCGTCGTCGACGAGCACCCTTCGCACGAGAGCGTTCGTTAGGAGCGTCAGGTTCTTCGTGGCTTCGGCGTCTGGAATCGTGAACCACGTCGGAGAGAAAAACGCCCCTACATCGCAGCCCCGGGTGCAGTTCCCGCAATAGTGGCAGGCCGGATGCCCGTTGTGCGCTACAGTCAGTTGAGCGCAACGGTCAGGCAGGTACGGCAGGCCAATTTTTTCGGCCCCTTTCTGGATTATGTAGTCAATACAGCGCCATGGAATCGGCGGCAAATACTCGCCATCCGGATTGCTTGGTCGATTTTGAACCGTACTGGCAACACCCATGTACCGCTCGGCCTTCGAAAACCACGGCGAAATCTCCGCGTAGTCCACGGGCCAATTTTCGCCGAACCCATCCAAGTCTGCGGCCTTGAAATCGATGTCGCCGTAACGAGCGGAAGAACGTCCCCAGAAATTGGCTTTGCCGCCAGTTGCTTTGCAGCGCTTCCAATACCAATCGGTGCCCGGGCTGTTGGAATACGCGATGTCGTGCTCGAAGAGATCCTTTCCTTCGCTGTACTCAGACTCCTCCACCGAGTAAGGCTCCTGGTGGGCTTTCCCTTCCAGCCTCATCGGATTTCCAAATCCGCGATACTTCAAGTCATAGACTTGCCGATGCAGTCGGTAGTGCTTGGCGGGTTCCATGCGCGGTCCCGAATTTATCGCGCAGAGACTGAGGCCGGCTTCGCACAGCATCTTCATGGCCGTACCGCCGCCGGCGCCGGTTCCCACGACAATCACGTCGAAAGTTCTTGCCGGCATGAAGAATACCCCTCTCTAAGCCGTGCTATTCGAATCCGAAACGTGCACGCGCCCCGGTTCGCGGAGTTGGCTGTGCTCGGGATCGTCGGGATGGCTGCAACCAGGCATGAATGGCCAAACCGTGCGAAGGCCGGGATAGCCGAGACTTTCCAAGCCAATCTTGGTCGTGTAGTAGCCCACAACGGTGTAGTCCCGCGTAAACTGAAAGAACTCGCGGCCGCTCTCGGTTGTGGGCTTGAACTTCGCTTTGTAGGCAAGTTCCTCGAGGAGGCTCTTCTGCAGCTCTGGAGCGCAGTCCATGAACTCATGGCCGAATTCTGACTTGCTCCGGGCGTTGATCCAATCGAGTCCGGAGAGGAAGCGGTTTTGAGCCTCATTACCTATCTCAATCGCGTCTTCTGAAGAGCGCACATCGCGCCTCGTGCTGACAGGAACGCGGTTGGCAACCATGAAGTCGATGAACTCAGGTACGCCGGCTTGCTTGGCTCCCAAGGTGTCGTCCGCGGGAATAATCATCTCCGCCAGGTGCTCGACCATCTGATAGTGTTGCGCAGAAAAGAACAGGGGTTTGTACGGGCCGGGGGTAGCTTGTGCAGATGCAGCGACGGGTGCGTGCACATGAGCTTGGGCGCACGCAAATGCCCATTTGCTGAATCCAGGAAAGGAGCCAGCCACAGAAGCAATTCCGATGAAACGGAGAATGTCGCGACGTTCTACGCCTTGTCCACCCATCTTTACTCCTCTGTGAAACCGCTTTCTGGGAGAGCGGTTTCATTTGCGAGGCTTTTTTTCATCGCCCGGAAATCGAACTAAGGTTTGCTACTGGAAACGCCATCGAGCTTCTGCAGCATCTGCCCGATCTCCGTATTAGACATGAAGTTCTTCCAGACCAGCCCGGTCCGGTAGTTTTCGATCATCACCGTGATCGGAGCCTGGTTCAGTCCCATATAAATGGGTGAAATCCAGTTCTGGCCGGGATTGAACGCATCGCGCGGGCCGTAGAGATCCCAGAGCTGGAAACCGAGGTCCCGATAGTAGTGCTTGAAGGCTGCCATTGAGGCTTCTGGTGTGTAAGGGAAAGATGCTAGGGCGCCGGTAGGGGTGAGCGTACCCTGATCGCTGGCGTTGTCGGGCGCATGTGGAACGTAGCCCGATGGGCCATCGCTGGCAGTCAGACCCCAGGCGTTCGGGCCGTAACCCTCGAAGTGCTTCGGATTGGCAATCGAGTAGGCGCGATTGATCAGCGCAATGTTGCGGTTGTTGTCGAAGTAAGACGATGTGTAGCGGTCGTGCAAGCTGTGCGGGTCGAAGGCGAAGTACGAATAATGAGTAAAGAATAGCGGTCCTCCGGTACCTACTCCTACGTCAAGCTTAATGCCGTAGTAGGTGTGCCCATTTCCGTAGTGATCTCCGTCGGTCGAGCCCGACCAGCCTGCGCGATAGTCCAAAGCATTTTGCGATTGTCCCGCCCAGCCAGAGTAGTAGAGATCGGCGGGCACGGCATGCGTGGGTGAGGCCATGGCGAGCAGATAAGTGATCATCACTTCGTTGAATCCGATGAGCGGATGGTGAATCTGCCATGCCCACTGTGGCGACCAGTGCCAATACAAGAAGGCGCTTTGCGGGGACTGGCGGTACCAATTCCATTCGACAGCTTCCCAAAGACTTGAGATCCGGTGGTAAAGAGACTGCTCCTTTTCGTTGGCGGCGTGGAAGTATTGGCGGGCGGCGAGAAGTCCCTGCATCAAAAACGAGGTTTCCACCAAGTCGCCGCCGTCATCGAACATGCCAAATATAGGCATGGTCTTTCCCGTACTGCCGTCCATGTAGTGCGACCAGGCACCGTGGTAGCGATCTGCGTGTTCAAGGAAACCGACAATCTTCGTGAGCCGCTCAACGCCTTGCTCGCGCGTGATGAATCCACGATCCACGCCAACGATCAGGGAAGCGATTCCAAAGCCACTTGCCCCGGTGGCAATGATGCGATCATCTCCGGGAATGCTCTCGCGGGCCATGCCCGAGTGGGGATCGGCACCATCCCAGTAGTAGCGGAAGCAGGCCTCCTGCAACATGGTAAGAAGCTCGTCATCGGTGAATTCACGCGTGGACGCGGCGGCGACATTTGACAACGGTGACTGCCTATACTGGCGGTCCGAGGTAGCGACCTTGTATTGTGCCGTCACGCCGGCCTTCCCCAGAAAATCTGAGTAACGATGCGTATCTGGAAGCTGGATGCCGATGGGCTCGAAGTTCTTGCCATCAAGCGAGCGGTAAATCACATAGCGGCCGAGCGCAGGACTATCCAGCGCGTCCCAATGGATTTCAATGTGCCGGTCGTACCCGGTGGCCTGCACGTTTTGGGGAGCCGGAAGCGCATCCGAAGGCGCTTTGTCTTTGGGCGCGCTGTCGTCGACCCCGATTTCGTCGAGAATGAGTGTGTGTCGCACGCCATCTGGCTTGCCCTGCAGGAAAATGATGTTCTGCAGGTATTGCGGCTGGAAAGGATAAATGGATGCGGTGCGAAATTCAGAGAGCGGAATGCGGACTTGAACCCAGCGCCCGGCAGGCAAGTCGCCGGCGAATTTTCCCAAAGGAAGAGGCGCGGTAAAGCTTCCGGGTAATTCGGCGACTTGGAGGCCCTCGCGAGTATCGGACAGAACGATGAGAGGAAGGTCAGCGGCCGAAATGGCTTTCGGCGCAAGACACCAAAAGTAAAGGTTATCGCCGGAAAATGCCGGTAAGCGATTGCGAAAGTTGACGACTCGCACTTCCGCCTCCCATCCTCCGCCGCTTTGTGACTGCCACTCGAGGCGAAGTGCATTGGGAGGAGTCAGGAAAACTCTTGTCTCGACTGGCAATCTCCCATTTTTCTGCTCAAGCGAACTAGGCGCGGATGCACGGCCTGAACTGTAGAAATAAAAGTCGGAATTCAGGCTATTGTCGAAATAAATGTGACGATAGTAAACGGAGTTCCCCTGGACAATAGCGGGAAACAGGCAACGAGCGATACAGAATAGAAGCGAGAGCCGGACGTGCAACAGCCTCCGCCGCGGGATTTGCCAGGTGGGGAACATCCGTTCTTTGACGGGACGATTTCCACCGCGCCCGCCGTGCCGTGTGCCGAGTCTAGGCTGATTTTTCTTAATCTGCGGGCCGTTCCGATCGGTGCAAAAATCCATTTGTGCCGCTGCGATATTGCCATTTCGCGAAACAAATTACAACGCTTTGTACTCGTCCAGTAGATTAGTGACACTTTGCCTTTTTAGATTTGCGTTTCCACTGGAGCAAGAATTCCTGGGGAGTAAGATATCCCAAGGCTTGGTGAGGGCGCACACAGTTGTAAGTATTT
>Ga0137390_10006043_pt1 | contig 10272 bp, 10 predicted proteins | sample 15con2h24AmetaG_FD_104937 | JGI IMG/M metagenome (GOLD analysis project Ga0137390, IMG submission 104937) | Vadose zone soil microbial communities from Angelo Coast Range Reserve, California, USA - 15con2h2.4A metaG | ecosystem: Environmental > Terrestrial > Soil > Vadose zone > Saprolite... | reverse complement strand
TCCTTGCGCACGAGCTGGTCCTGCAGCGGGAGCGTGTGCGTGCTCACGATCACGCGCTCCCCGGCGAGCGCGCGTGACAGCGCGGGCACGAGGTACGCGAGCGACTTCCCCACGCCGGTCCCGGCCTCGGCCACGAACGGGCCGCCGTCGGCGAAGGCGCGCTCGATGGCTATAGCGAGCTCGCGCTGCTGGCTCCGCTCCTCATAGCCCGCGAGCGATCTCGCGAGCGGCCCGTCGTGCGCGAACACCGGCGCGACCGCGAGCGCCGCGGCCGGCGGTGACGCGATCGCGACCGGCTGTGGTGTCTGGATCCGCGCATCGGTCCATGCCCCGCGCACGGCCGATGCGAGCGCATCGCCGAAGAACTCGACGAACGGCGCGCCGAGCAGCGGCGCGTACGCCTGGGCCTCCTCAAGCACGGCGGGCGGCAGCGCACGCGCCTTTCGCGCGAGGTCGGCCAGCACTGCGGCGCAGGTGAGCGCGTCGTCAAGCGCGCGGTGCGCCGCGGCCGGCGTGATGGCCGCAGCGGCCGCGAGCGATTGCAGCGCGTAGGTCGGTGCCGTCGGCAAGAGGATCGATGCGAGCTCGACGGTATCCAGACGCTCGCGCGGCGGCAGGCCGGCGCGCTCCAGGAAGGCCAGGTCGAAGCCGACGTTATGGCCCACCACCGGCGCATCCCGAAGGAACGCGGCTAGGTCGGCGAGCGCGGCTTCGGCGGACGACGCGCCCGCGAGGTCGGCGTCGTGGATGCCCGTGAGGCGCGTGATCGCCGGCGCGAGCGCCGTCCCCGGGTCGACGAGGCGCGAGAAACGCTCGCCGACCGTCACGCTCCCGTCGGGTTCGAGCCGCACGCGCGCCGCGCCGATCTCGACGATGCGGTCGGTCGCCGGATCGAATCCGGTGGTCTCGAGGTCGATCGCGATGAGGTCCAGGACGATCCGGTCTAGCCGCCCCGATCAGGCGGAGGTGTCTACAAGGTCAGTCGGATGGGAGTTGCGCGTTCGCGCGCAGCCTGCGTACGACGGCATGGAGCATCGTGACCGCGAGAGTGGGGTTCTGGTAGAGGACGTCCTGGAACTGCCCCGGCGACAGGACCAGGCATCTGATCGGGCTCTTTGCGACGACGGTCGCCGTCCGCGGTCCATTGTCGAGCAGGGCGATCTCGCCGAAGTAGTCACCGGTCCGCAGGTGCGCAACGACCGCACCGGCGCGTTTCACCTCAGCCTCGCCCGAGAGGATCACGAAGAATTCGCCACCGCTCCTGCCCTGCTCGGTAAAGACCTTGCCCGCGGGAACGTCGACTTCCTCGACACGAGTCGCGATGAACTGGAGCTGCTTCTCGTCGCAAGCGTCGAACAGCGGCACCGTACGCAGGCGGTCGATGCGCGGATCCTCCGGGCTCACGGGTAGATACCTCGCGTGAGCGTTGCCTCGGCGACGCGATGCACCGCGACCATGTAGGCCGCCGTGCGCATGTCGACCTTGTGCTTCTTCGACATGTCCAGCACGTCGTTGAAGGACTTGACCATGACCTCCTTGAGACGCGCGTTGATGGTGGCCTCGCGCCAGAAGAGGTTCTGCAGGTCCTGCACCCACTCGAAGTACGACACGGTCACGCCGCCGGCGTTGCAGAGGATGTCCGGGATGAGGAACACGCCGCGGTCGTACAGGATGCGGTCCGCCTCGGGTGACGTGGGACCGTTCGCCGCCTCCGCGACGACCTTCGCCTTGATCTTCGGGGCGTTGTGCTCGCCGATCTGGTTCTCGATCGCCGCGGGGATGAGGATGTCGCAGTCGAGCTCGAGGAGCTCGGCGTTCGTGACCTTCTCGGAGCCGGAGAAACCGACGACCGATCCGGTCTCGCGCTTGTACGCGTCGACCTTGTTCGGATCGATCCCCTTGGTGCTCCAGATGCCTCCGCTGGTATCGGACACGGCGATGACCTTCGCGCCGAGCTCGTGCATGAGCTTCGCCGAGAACGATCCCGCGTTCCCGAAGCCCTGCACCACGACGCGCGCGCCTTCGAGGTCCGTCCCGAGGTGCTTGCTTGCCTCGATGATCGTGTACACGGCGCCGCGCGCGGTCGCCTCGTTGCGCCCCTCGCTGCCGCCGATGGAGATCGGCTTCCCGGTGACCACCGCCGGCGCGGTGTAGCCGTGGTGCATCGAGTAGGTGTCCATGATCCAGGCCATCGTTTGCGCGTTCGTGTTCACGTCCGGCGCCGGGATGTCTCGCTCCGGACCGATCAGCAGCATGATCTCGGTCGCGAACCGGCGGGTCATCGTCTCGAGCTGCTGTGCGCTCATGGTCTTCGGGTCGCAGATGACGCCGCCCTTCGCGCCGCCGTACGGGATGCCGACGACCGCGCACTTCCACGTCATCCACATCGCGAGGGCCTTGACCTCATTGAGCGTGACCGACGGGTGGTAGCGGATGCCGCCTTTCCCCGGCCCGCGCGAGACGTTGTGCTGGACGCGGTAACCCGTGAACACTTTCACGGCGCCGTCGGCCATGCGCACGGGGAAGTGGACGATGAGCTCGCGCTGGCACTCCGCGAGGATCGAGCGCATGTTGGGGTCGAGATGCAGCTTGTCGGCGGCGATGCCGAACTGCTCGCGCGCGATCGACCACGGATCGCGCTGGGTGTGATCGATGACCGCGGTATTGATGGCTGCCACGTGTCCCTCCGTCACGATCTCGCGGCGTTGATCTTCTCGACGACCAGCCAGTCCTTCGTCTCCCGGCCGGCCGCGTAGGTGCTGTTCCAGTTCTTGAGCACGACGCGTCCGAACCCCTGCGTCGCAAGTGTGTCCCGCCACGAGCGGAGCCCACGCGACACATAGGGTGTCAGACGGACGTTCAGGCTGGGCGCGAGGACGCCCTCGAGGTGGCGGCGGCGCTCGAGGAGCGGGACCTCGAGCAGCGAATCGCCGTCGACCTCCAGAAGATCGAACGCGGCGAAGATCCGCCGACTGCCCGGCGGTCGCACCACAGCAGCTCCTTCGGCGTCCATCTCCAGCTCGGCCTCGTCCTGCCAGGCGTCGACGAGCACGCCGTCGAGGATCGCCGTCGACGAGCGGGTCTCCGCGACGATGGCGTCATAGAGCTCGCGGGGTCCATCCACCTGTCCGGTGTAGCCGATGAAGCGCGGCCCCTCATGCCCCACCCGGACGAGGACCCGGGTGCCCTTCCACTCCGGCTCGAGGATGTGGCCGGACGGCTCCGCCTGCTCGCGGACGTAGCGCGGTCGCTGCGGCAGGAGGTCCCCGCCGATGGCGTTTTTCAAGGGTTTCGCACCGCAGTATCCCATCCGCTTGACATGCCGAACGGACGTTCTATCATGCGAACGCCTGTTCGAAACTCATCTGAGGGGAGCCTATATATGGCCATTGCCACCGTCGCCGTCTTCAACAGCCCTTCTCCACGCCACACCGCGGCGGCATCCGTCGACCGGGTGCCGCCGCGCGTGTATACCCCCTACCCCCAGCGCCGGCTCACGCGACCCATGGCGGTCCCGGCCGGCGCGGAGACGGCGAGCGCGGTCTCTGGCCGGACGCGCCTGCCGTTCTTCCGCGGCCGGCGCGATCGCCACGCCTAGCTCGGCCTAGGTCTCCTTCTTCTTCGTCTCGCCGCCGCCGCCGCTTGCGTAGGCCGCGAGCGGCGCGGCCAGCGCGGCGAACTCGGTGGGGATGACCCACTTGGTCGACGCGGATGCGCCGAGTGCCTTGAGCGCCTCGAGGTACTGCAACGTCATCGTTCGCGGATCGGCGTGAGCGGCGGCGTCGTTGATCTTGTCGAGCGCCAGGCCGAAGCCCTCGGCGCGGAGGAGCTGCGCCTGCCGCTGGCCCTCAGCCTCCAGGATGGCGGCCTGCTTCGCGCCGTCGGCGACGAGGATGGCGGACGCTTTCTTGCCCTCGGCCTCGGTGACCGACGCACGCCGCGTACGTTCCGCGGTGAGCTGCCGGTTCATCGCCTCCTGGACGTCGCGAGGCGGCGTGAGCTCCTTGATCTCGACGTTCGTGACCTTGACGCCCCAGCGGTGCGTGATCTCGTCGAGCTTTACCCGCAGGTCCTCGTTGATCTGCTCGCGCTTTGCGAGCACGTCGTCAAGCGCGATGTTGCCGATGACCGCGCGGAGCGTCGTGGTGGCGATGCCCTGGATGGCCGTGCGGAAGTTCTGGATGTTGAGCACGCTGTCCTTCGCCTCGACGACCTTCTCGTAGATCAGGAAGTCGATCGAGATCGGAGCGTTGTCCTTGGTGATGCAGGTCTGCTGTGGGATCTCGACCACGAACTCGCGGAGGTCGACCTCCTGCTGCACCTGCTGCACCACGGGCACGAGCAGGATGAGCCCCGGCCCGGCGACCCGGTCGAAGTTCCCCAGACGGAAGACGACGAGGCGCTTGAACTCCGGGACGATATGGACCGCCGCGCGGAAGACGAGGAACACGAGGATGACGATGAATAGCAGTGTGAGAAGCCCGATGTCCATCTAGGTACTCTCCCCCCTCGACGCTGGCTTTATGACAGGCTCGACGATAAGACGCAGGCCATCGACGCGTTTGACGCGTATCTCTACGCCGGCCGGGATCGCCGGCCCCTCGGTCACGGCGGTCCAGTCCTCCGCGCGCACGTTGGCGATCCCCGACGGATGGAGCTCGTTCTTGGTCACGCCGGTCGCGCCCACGAGCAGTGAAGTACCCGAAGCCAGCGGCAGGTGGCGCGCGACGAGCGCCTGCCGTACGAGGAACGCGAAGAACGCCGCGCTGACTCCGGCGACGACGAGAATGATGACCGGATCCACGTTCGCGCGGATCCCGGGGAAGGTCGGCCTGATCGGCGGGAACAGGATGATGAGGCCGATGACCAGCGACGCGACGCCGCCGGCCGTGAGGAGCCCGTGCGCAGGCACCTTTATCTCCGCAACGAAGAGGAGCACCGCGAACGCCATCAGAGCGACACCCGCGCCGTTCGCGTCCAGGGCCCCGAAGGCGAACAGCGCGAGCACGATCGCGATGACGCCGACGATGCCGGGGAAGATAAGCCCCGGGTTCGACAGCTCGAAGATGAGCCCGTACGTCCCGAGGGTGAAGAGCAGGACCGCCACCTGCGGATCGACGACCACGTGGAGCAACGTCTCGAAGGGGTTGGGGGTCGCGTTCTCGACGCGCGCGGCGGCGTACGCGCCAGCGGTCGCGAGCTTCACCTGGCCCGCGGCGGTGGTGACGGTGCGTCCGTCGATCTTGTTCAACAGATCGTTCGTGTCGTTCGCGATGACGTCCACGACGCCGATCTTCAGCGCCTCGTCGGCGACGATGCTCACGCTCTTGCGCACGGCGTCCTCGGCCCACTGCTCGTTCCGGCCGCGCGCCCGCGCGATGTTGACGATGTGCGCGACCGCGTCGTTCTCGGCCTTGAGGCGCAGGTCGCCCTGGATATCAGCGCCGGACGAGTCCACCGGATGGGCGGCGCCGATGTTCGTCGACGGCGCCATCGCCGCGATGTGGCCGGCCATGGTGATGAACGTGCCCGCCGACGCTGCGCGCGCACCGGGCGGCGACACGAACGTGATCACCGGCACGCGCGCGGCGAGGAATCGTCCGGTGATCTTGTAGGTGGAGTCGATCAGCCCGCCGGGGGTGTCGATCTCGAACACGACCGCGGCGACGCCGCGCTGCTCCGCCTCGTCGAGGACCCGGCCGACGTACCGCTCGGTGATGGGGTTGATCGCGCCGTCGATGCGTCCCACGAGGATCGCGTTCGCATCGGCGCCCGCGGCGACCATGCCGAGGAGCCCCAAGGCCACGGCCATGAGCGAAACCAGCCGCAGCATGAAACGCATGGGTCGAGGATAGCCCTCGCACGCTCAGCGCTGGGGTCCGAGGACCAGGCGCACCGGAACACGTCCGCGCTCGACGTACCAGTCCGCCACCCACTCTGCCCCGTACTTCGCCCGCCAAGAATCGATCAGGTGCCTGAGTGCGGCTGTTTCGTCGGCAACCGGCTCGCGATGCGCGACACGCTCGACCCCATCGACGCGGATGCGGCAGCGCGGGTCGCGATCCAGGTTGCGAAGCCAGTCGGCGTCGCGGTCGGTGCGCAGCCAGATCGCGCCGTCCGCGTAGGCGAACCAGACGCGCACGGAGTGCGCCTCGCCGCTCCGACGTCCGGTGGTGATGAGCTCGAGCTCTTCGGCCGTCTCGAGCGATCGTTCGAGGTCGGCGTCAGTCACCGTGCCGCCAGGTCCGACCGGAGGAGCGGCGCGAGGCGCGCGAGCGCCGCGTCCTGGGCGGCGACGTAGGCCGGCGTCCAGCCGTGACCGCCGGCGATCAGCTCGATGCGCGCGCTCGGCACGATCTCGCGGAGCAGCGCCGCAGTGCCGGGCGCGTCGATGAACGCATCTGCTTCGGCGAGCAGCGCCGCGACCGGGCCGTGCCATGCGCGCAGGGCCGCGGTGCGGTCCACGCGCAGCAGGTCGCCGGCCAGCTCGCGCGATGCACGCATGTCGGCCTGCAGCAGGTCGGCCTGGTCATGCGCGAGCTGCTCGGCCTCGACGTCGTCTGCGTTCGCGAAGATGCGGCGGTGCAGCGTCGCAAGCGTCGTGTTGCGGCGAAGCGGCCCGAAGACCGCGCCCGCGGGCGACACGAGCGCTCGGAGCTGCATGCGGACGATCGGACGGATGAGGCCGGGGCGAAGGAACGGCGTGTGCAGCAGGAGCCCGCGCACTCGCGCGGGCGAGCGCTGCGCGACGGCGATCGCGATCGCGGTGCCCGAGCAGAGCCCCGCGGCGAGGTACTCCTCCAACCCGAGCCGGTCAGCGATCTGCTCGGCCCAGCGCGCGTAGGCGCCCGCGGTGTGGAGCTCGCCGAGCGTCGGGGCGCCCGCGCATCCCGGGAGGTCGGGCACGATCACGCGGAAATGCGGAGTCAGCGCCGGAAGCCAACGATGGATGTTGTTTCTCGAGCCGTTCCAGCCGTGGAAGACGACGAGGGGCGGGCCGCTTCCCTGGTCGAGGACGGCGCCGCGTCCGCTGGCGCTCACTCTGCACCATGACGGGCGTGGAGTGGCTGCGGGCCGACGACTACTGGGTCGCGAGGGCGGTCTTCCAGCGGGCGCTCGGTGTGATCTACCTGATCGCGTTCCTCGTCGCGCTCCGCCAGTTCCGTCCGCTGCTCGGCGAGCGCGGGCTGTTGCCGGTCCATGAGTTCACGGCGCGCGTGCCGTTCATGGAGTCGCCGAGCCTCTTCCACTGGCGCTACTCGGACCGTCTGCTCGTCATCGTGTCGCTCGCCGGCCTCGGGCTCGCGGGCGCGGCGGTGATCGGCCTCTTCGACCTCGTGCCGACACCGTTCGCGATGCTCGGGTGGTTCGTGCTGTGGGCGCTGTACCTGTCGATCGTGAACGTGGGTCAGACCTTCTACGCCTTCGGCTGGGAGAGCCTGCTCTGCGAGACGGGCTTCCTCGCGATCTTCTTCGGCAACGCGCAGGTCGCGCCGCCGATCACGATCGGGTACCTCATCCGCTGGCTCGTGTTCCGTGTCGAGTTCGGCGCCGGGTTGATCAAGATGCGCGGCGACCAGTGCTGGCGCGACCTCACCTGCCTGTACTACCACCACGAGACGCAGCCGATGCCGAACCCGCTCTCCTGGTATTTCCACCACCTACCGAAGCGCCTTCACCGCTTCGAGGTGCTCGGGAACCATTTCGCCCAGCTCGTCGTACCGGTCTTCATCTTCGCGCCGCAGCCGATCGCCGCGGTCGCGGGTCTCATCCTCATCGCGACGCAGAGCTGGCTCGTGCTGTCCGGAAATTTCGCGTGGCTCAACGTCATCACTATGACCCTCGCGGTCGCGAGCCTCGACGATCGCACGTTCGGCGTCGTCGGCCTGGACCGGGCACGTTTGTTCGGCGGCAACGCTGCCCTAGACCAGTCGGTGATCCCCGTGTGGTTCGGCGCGATCGTCCTCGCCGTGACCGCGCTCATCCTTGCGCTTTCCTACCGACCCGCCCGCAACCTTCTGTCACGCCGCCAGCTCATGAACTACTCTTTCGATCCGTTCCACGTCGTCGGCACGTACGGCGCGTTCGGCAGTGTGACGAAGGAGCGCGACGAGGTGATCGTCGAAGGGACACGAGACGCGGTCCTGCTCCCGGGGACGCAGTGGCTTGAGTACGAGTTCAAAGGCAAGCCCGGCGACGTACGACGGCGCCCGCCGCAGTACGCGCCGTACCACCTGCGCCTCGACTGGCTGATGTGGTTCGCTGCGATGTCGTCGCCGATGTACCACGAGTGGTTCGTCCCGCTGATGACGAAGCTGCTCGAGGCGGACCGGCCGACGCTCGCGCTGCTCCGGCGCGATCCCTTCGCGGGCGAGGCGCCGCGCTTCGTGCGGGCGCGCCTCTACCGCTATCGGTTCACGACGCCGGCCGAGCGACGCGAGAGCGGTGCGTGGTGGCATCGCGAGCTGCTCGGCGACTACCTTCCGCCCGTATCGCTGCGCGGCCGGGCCCGGGCGCCCTGATCAATGCCATTTCACGCGACCTTCCTTGTCGGACGGCCAGTCGGCGTCGCCATCATCCACGAGCAAGACGAACTGGGTGGCCCAGTGCGGCGTCGGATACACGCCATCGTTGCGATCCACCGCGAGCAGTGAGCCGTCGGGCATGCGGATCGGGCTCGCGTAGGCGAAGCCAAGCCACCATTCATCGCGGTACCACTCGTCCAGCCCGATCGGCTGGCCACTCTGGAATCCGGGTGTCCGGTATTTGTCCGGGCGGTGGTTCGCGGTCTCCGGTCGCATGTCGCCACGCTGCGGGTCCTCGACGATGACCTGCGTGAACGTGTTGCTCGGATCGTCGTAGAAAGTCCCCACGACCCCGGTGAAGCCGACGAGCAGCGGATCGTGCTGCCCGGCGAGGGTGATGACGTGGACGGGCTTACCGCTCCGCACAAGCCAGTAGATCGCCGACTTCGTGGCCTCTTCGCGTGAGCCGAAGCGGTAGTAGTGGTAGTTGTTGCGCGGCTCGAGCTTCTTCTGCATCGTCGCGATCGCCACGGGGTCGATCCCCGGATCGCGGCTCTTGTTGTACGCCGCGCCTTGCGCGAGGATCTGCGTTGCGCTGAGCGGGTCCTTCCCGCCGGTGTACATCTGCACCATGCGCACGCTCGCCGCGGCGCAGGCGAGCGGATCGCCCTTCGGGTCCTCGAACTCGGTGAACCACTGGACCCCGCTGAGCTTGTCGCCCATCGTCTTGAACTTCTGCTGATAGTTGAACGACCCGCGAGTCGTGAAGAGCACGAGGTTCGCCACGTAGTCGGTCGCGCCGCGCAGCAGACCCTGACAGGTGATCAGGCCCTTGAGGCCGCTCGGGTCGAGCGTCGTATCGCACGGGAAGCCGGGGTCCGGCGTGACCGTGGCCTTCGCGGTCGTGGCTTTCTCGGTCGCCGTCCAGAAGGCACGAAGATAGCGAGCGGTCTGTGTGCAGCAGGTGTCCTGGACGAACGCGACCTCGGGCGTCTTCGGGGTCGCGCTCGCCGACGGCGACGCTGAGGCTCCCGCGCCGGCTCCCCCGCCTTCGCGGCCGAAGAGGAACCCGCCGACGGCCACGGCGAACACGAGGCCCAGCACGACGAGCGAGATCTGCCCGATCCGCTCCCCACGCGTGTACATCGCTGAGCCAATCATCGCGCATCGTCCACAGGCATCCCTCCGCTACCCTCGCATGCCGTGGAACCGCGTCCGATCCCACCGCGGCGCCGCCCCCTCGACGCACGGGTACGCGTGCCGGCGTCGAAGAGCGTGGCGAACCGCGAGCTCGTGCTCTCGGCGATCGCTACCGGAATGTCACGGCTCGACCTGGGGGACCTCGATCCGGGCGACGACGTGCACGCGATGTGCGACGCCCTCGCCGCACTTGGCCACGACGTCCGCTGGGAGAACGGACACATCGCAGTGCGGCCGCGCGCGACGCCGCACGAGCAGTCCGTCGTCGACGCACGCGATGCCGGCACGGTCGCTCGGTTCGTCACGGCGCTCGCCGCGCTGGGCGACGTGGAGGTGCGCATCGACGGCTCGGCACGCATGCGCGAGCGGCCGATGGCCGAGCTGGCCACGGCGGTGCGGGCGCTGGGCGCCTCGGTGCAGGGCGACGCGCTCCCGCTCGTCGTGCGCGGCCCTCTCCGCGGCGGCGAGGTGAGCGTTGCGGGCTACGAGTCGAGCCAGTTCGCGTCCGCGCTGCTCCTGACCGCGCCGCGGACGACCGACGGCATCC
>Ga0137390_10006040_pt1 | contig 10276 bp, 18 predicted proteins | sample 15con2h24AmetaG_FD_104937 | JGI IMG/M metagenome (GOLD analysis project Ga0137390, IMG submission 104937) | Vadose zone soil microbial communities from Angelo Coast Range Reserve, California, USA - 15con2h2.4A metaG | ecosystem: Environmental > Terrestrial > Soil > Vadose zone > Saprolite... | reverse complement strand
GACCGTGGACTGGACCGACGTGGAGTCCTTCTCCCGGCCGCCCCGGCACGGCACGCTCCAGTGCGCCGACCCGGAGGCCTCCTGGGGCCACCGCAACAGCAACCTGCCCGGACCCAAAGGCGATCCGCTCTTAGCTACTAGGCCCGAGTGCGTGATCGCCAGCTTCTCGCCGTCGACTTCGATCTTTCCGTTGTATCCCTTGTACTCCACCTTCATATGATGCAGTACCTAAGTCCCGCCACGAGAAGAATCAGATCCAGACCTGCGCGTGCCGACCCCCGGAAACGCGACGCGAGGGCCATTCGGCACCGGAGGGAGCACCGCGCCATGGCAGTCCGTACTGAGGCCGTGCAGTACCACAGTTGCGATTTGTGCGAGCAGGACTGCGCCGAGGCTGATCTGGCTCGACTGTACGGTCCCCTGCACGCGGGCAAGCGAGCACAGATCGACGTCTGCATGAACTGCCAGCAGCGCCCGGTGATCGAGGTAGTCGAGTGGTTCCGCAGCAAGCAGATAGCGATGTCACCGAGGCCTGTGCGCGGCCGGGGCAGCACCAGGCGCTAGGCGGCCCAGCGAGCTTCGGTTAACCCGCACATGGCTTCGCCTGAACCGGAACGTCCGGGAGCCCGGCCCCAGAATTTGCCGCTATCGTTGTCCGCCATGACGGACGAGCACTCGGAGATCTCCGACGCCGCGCTTGAGGGCATCAGGAACCTGCTGGACGCGGGGAAGAACTACGGCATCGGCATCACCTTCGAGCCAGACACACCTGGCTGGAAGGTCGGCTACATGCGCGGCATGGGCGGTGGCGAGCTGGCGTCGGCGTACGACCTGGAGACCGCAGTGAAGGCGGCCGAGCGCCCGCTGGACGAGCTGGCACACCGGCTTGCCGAGAACGCCAGGGAACGGGCCTGATCGGAGGCTTCGTCAGTTACCTCGGCTGATCCTGTTGCGGCAGCTCTATGCCGTGAACTTCATCAGCTCGGCCGCGATTTCCGGCACGGCTGAGATTCTGCCCTCCGCGATGGCGACCACGAACTCCTCGGCGTCATCCACGTCGAATCGGGGGTTGAGCGGATGTCCGTTGACCTCAAGGAACGTCATAGTGGCAACCCAGGCTGTCCGCTTGTTGCCCTCCACCCAGCCGTGATTGCAGGCCAGCGAGTGCAGCAGGGCTCCGGCCTTCTCCCAGATGGTGGGGTAAGCGTCCTCACCGAACGCCGTCGCCTGCGGCCTGCCCAGCGCTGACTGGATGGCTCCTACGTCGCGTATCTGCGGCTGGGCAGGCTCGATGGCGTCATGGATGGCGCATACCTCTTCTAGTTCGAGGTAGATCGTCACCGGTCCGCGAGACGCTTCAGCAGATCGCTGCTGAGGTGCATCACGCGGGCGCTGGCGCTCAGCACCATCTCGTTGTGCTGCGCGCGCTCGGTACGACCCACGACGAGATCGTGGGCCAGAGACGTCATCGACCGGTTCTCGGTGTGAGCATGGGCGCGCAGGCGGTCCAGCTCCTCCTCGGTGAACCGGATGTTCAGAGCGGGCATGGTCACCGCCTCCTAAGCAGCTAGTACTAGGTCTGGTACCAACTATAACCGCCGGTCGGCGCGTTGTCTTCCCGGTCCCAATGCCGAAAACCGCCGCCAGGCCTATTATCTCGACCTCAAGTTACCGGCGCCTCTGGCTCCGAAATTTCCGTCCGCGCATGATCGCTGGGGTCGACGGCGGCATGGTCGGTCGAGTGGTCGGAGTAACCAGGAGGGAGTTCCAGGTCGCCCTCCCGGATCGACAGCCTCCTGCGCATGAGCCCCACCATGACCAGCTCAGCATTGTCACAGCGCTGCTCGCGCTCGTCGAAGTCGGGGTTCATCAGTGTCGTCGTACTTCCCGTAGACGCCCCAGGACCAAGCCGCGCCATATGCCTCCGATGCAGCGCCGCCAGCTCCCGGTCTGCGTAGAACTCCAAGCAGTGCAGCTTGCTGAACGCGTCATCCTGCCAGCCTTCGGCCAGCTCGGGCTCGGTGAACCCGTAGCTGTGGTTGTAGGCCGTCCTCGCCAGCGCCTTCACTGCCACGTAGAAGTCGAGGTACGCCTCGCGCCGATGCTCGAACGTCCGAGCCCGATCCTCGCGATCCCTCTCCTCCTGCTGACGCTCGCGCTCGCGTGCCCACGCTATGTTTTCGCGCTTGTCGGCCTGGCGCTGAGTGAGGACACTGCCGACAACGCCGCCCGATAGCGCTCCGATCAGCCCGATTCCAGCGACCAGAAGCGGCACCCAGACAGAAGCAGAACTCACCCGCACATCATGACGCAGTCAGAAGACGCGCGCGGGCTACTGCGCACCACCCCGGCGGCCTGGCCCGGATTCTCAGGCCAGGTACTGCCGATCCCACCTCTCGACCCCCCGAAATCGGGGTCGCCATGTTGACATGCCCGTACTATTTCGCCATGCGGACTCCAATGACGAAGACGACGCGCCAGGCTCTCGCCGAGATGCGAGCTGACCGCAAGAAACGGCAGGAAGCCCGCAATGCCGAGCTTGACCGGCAGGACCGCGAAGCAGCCGAACGGCTCCACAGCATCAAGCCGCCCCCGCTGTTCTCCGAGGTCGCTGTCGACGGGGCCTGCCCGAAATGCCGGGGGCGACAGTTCCGCAGCCAGGAGGGCGTATCGGCTCTCGGCGCTTTCCTAGTGGGCGGTGTGGTAGGGGCTGTGGTTGCTGCTGCCGCAAACAGCAACGAGGGGATCGAATGCCTGACCTGCGGGGAGCGGTTCAGCAAGGGCTGATCCGTCAGGTTCACGGCGCTCTCGTCATCCGCCAGAAGAGACGTCCAGGCGAGCGGCGCTGTCCGATGGAGACCATTTACATGGCCCTTGTTCGGCCTGCTCGGGCTAATCCTCGTGGTCATATCCCAGCTGGTGCTGGTCGGCTTCGCACTCCGCGTCAAGTAGCTCGGGCTTGACGGCCCGTCTGCCAGTGGTACAACGAGACCGTGATCTACGTGATAGTCGCCGTTGCTTGCCTCCTCGTCGGCTGGTACGGGAACGAGGCCTCCCGGCGGGTCAAGGCCAATGGGGTCTACCGCTGGTTCAAGGAACGCGAAGAGCGCCGTGATCGCATCGGGTACGACAGGCACAAGAAGCGCCTGCGGGATCGCTAGCGAGCAATACAACCCCGGCATATCTGGGCGCATCCACGCGACCAGCTGGGGCTATGGGCTGGTTCTCGGGGCCGGTCCCACCATTTCCCACATTCCGCCATGATTGGCAAATGCTGAAGCGTTTCCAAGCAACAGGCGCCCGTATCGTTAACGCCTCCCGCCACAACGTGCTTGTCAAGTTCGCGGCCCTCGTGGTGCTCGTTGCCCTCGCCGTCTACCTTCTGACGTCGGCCGCTAATGGCCATGATCTTGGGTGGGGCGACATCCCCACATGGGTTACCGGAGCTGGCACAGTCGGTGCCCTGTTCGTCGCCTTCTATCAGATCGGCCAGGAGCGCAAGAGGCGCATCGAACAGGAGGCCGAGGATCGCCAAGAGCGACGTCTAGCCCAAGCACGGCTCATCGCGGCCTGGGAAGGCATCTCGCGAGCATCGCCGGTAGATGGGAGAGAGCGCCTCGGCATCCAACTCGTGAATGGCTCGGCAGAGCCGGTTTACAGCCTGTTCGCCTGCCTCGTCTTCATCCAAGGTGCAGCACCCCACAAGATCGAAGACTGGCTTGGGCATGACCGATCTCAGAGGCCATATCCGCCCTTTGCGGTGCTCCCGCTGCTGCCGCCCGGCCGGTGGTCAGTGACCGTTCGGTCTGTTCCAGACCACCCGATGCAGGGGAGGTACGGGGCGGAAGTAGCATTCACTGATCGTGCCGGTCGCCACTGGATCAGGCGCGCGACCGGAGGACTGGAGGAGCTAGACGCCTCGCCCATTGAGTTTCTCAATCGTGGCGGGCTGGCTGGACCTTACGACTGGGTGGCGCCAACACCGGAAACTTGACATGTCGTGCGGCAGCAAGAGCTAAATCGACGCCCAAACGCGCCGAGTGATCCAGTGGGGCAAGGGCCGGACGACGGTGGGTTCTACCTGGCCGACCAGCGACCCGTCGAGACCATTGAACTGGACAAGGTCATCCGACGCAGGCACGCATGGGCAGCGTGGGTACACCGATGGCGGGCGCTGATCAGGCGTGTGCGGACTGCCGTCTTTAGGCCTCGTCCACCTGTGCTCCGACCATGACCGCGACCGAGCAAGAAGAACCGGCCGAGGATCGAAAGACGTCCTTGCGGCACAGCTTCTCACAGGCCGATATGAGGGTGCTGGTCGTCACCTTCGCCGGGACGTTGGGGGCAAACGTCATGACGGTTGTGGTCGTTGCCGCCGCGGTAGTCGTGGCGAGGGGTTCGCCACGCACCGCAGGCACGGTGTTCCAGTATCTGGCTGTTGCCGTGGCGGGCGCGGTCATGACGGTTGTCTTCACTTTTCTCTTCCGTCGAACGTCGCGTCCATATGACCTGAATGGGTGGGTGTTGGCGGCAATCTTCGGAGTATTCGCTGTTAGCGCGTGCTTGTCCACGTTGGCACTTCTGCTGGGCCTGGTTGGCATGGCAGTCGGCATGAAGTGAGGGCCACTGCGTGCACTTTCAGCACTGCCCAAATCTCCGAGGCCGCCGGTTTTCCAGATTCACTGTGTGCACTTTCCCAGGGCCAATTCGCACGCATTTCCGCGCCCTGGTCCTCGATCTGCCAGCGACCGTCACTAACGGTAGGGGGGTTCAACTGTGTGTGACTGCCCACACGATTTGGCAGTCATGCGTTTCGGCGCCTGCGCGCTGGGTCAGTCGGTGTAGCGAACCATGGCAGCCTGCTCCAGGTCGGCTGCGCTCGGCCGCGTGTAGGCCCGCGTGGTGTCCAGCCTGGCGTGACCCATGAGCTGAGCGACCGAGACGATGTCGACCCCGTTGCGGATCTTCACCGTGGCGTAGGTGTGCCGCAGGACATGAGCAGTGACCTCGTCATCCAGGCCCGCGTTCCTGGCGATGCCATGCAGCACGTCATCGATCGCATCGGTGGTCATGCGCGCCCGGCCGCGCCTGGAGATGAATAGAGCGGGGCTGTCGGTCTCTGGGCGCTGGGTCAGCCAGTCCTGCAGCGCCTCGCGCAGCTCGGGGACCACAGGCACGTCCCTGCTCTTCTCGCCCTTGCCTACCAGGTGGAGGCTGCCCTTCCGGGCCGAGATCTTCACGTCCTCGACGTCGAGCGCGGCCACCTCAGCGATCCGGGCTCCGCCGTAGAAGGGGACCAGGGCGATGGCGCGGTCACGAGCTGACGGGCACGCCTCGACCGCACGCAGGAAGCGCTTGGCAGCTCGCTCGTCCAGAGCTTTCGGGGCACGAGCTGGGATCTCCTGCCTCTTGCGCCTTGCCGAGCCCCAGAGAGGTGTAGTAGCTGTCGAGCGCGGCCATGGCCTTGTTCACGGTCGCCGGGGCACGCTTGGCTACGGTGACCAGCCAGCTCCGGTAGTCGCGGACCGCCCAGTCCTTGGCCACGGAATCTGCGAGAGGATCGCCATCGCACGAGGCCGACTGCAGCCATGCCAGATATCCCCGGACCGCCGACACATAGGTGCGCCGGGCGACCGGCATCAGCGGCGAGCGCTCCAGGTGCTTCCGGTAGCTGTCCAGCCGCTCCCTGTTCTCAGGAGTCAGATCGGGCGCCTGGCGTGCCGCGTGCTTCGTGTTCTCAGGAGTCATACCACCGGTGTACACCTGAGAATGAATATTCTCAGGAGTCGGCCGAGTGGAGTTGCCCCACTGGTCGTACCACTCCAGCGTCGCCGCGCAGGGGCGCGGAAAATACCGATCGGAGGGGCGCTTTTATTTTCGAAGTGGCTAGCAAAGAAAAGGCCGAGGCACTGAATTAAATGGAGCACTGCGTCATTTACCGCGTAGCGCGATCTGCGACCGGGCCAGGCACAGAGGGATATGGCGCTGGGAACTACCAACTACACCGCTCACGCGGTGAGTAGGCCTGGGGCCATATATACCGCTCACGCGGTGGGTACCGACGCGCTCCCTGTATCGAGTTGTAGTCCTATGGGGAGGAGACCAGGTCTGCCATATTGGCCCGAAAATTCGGATTTGCTCGACCTGGTCCTGGAGCATGACGTGGAGCAGCTCAGTAGCTCGCCACCTCCATCGGGTGGAGAGGCCGCAGGTTCAAATCCTGCCACGCTACCAAGGAGCGGCAGCAAGGAGGACACCCATGTCCGCCAGGCATGTCACGAAGGCAACTTGAGCCGGGTGTCCTGCTCCCACGCCATCATCCCCAGCCTCCGCACGCGGAGCCAACCACGGAGTCGGCCGTAAGCTGAAACCTGTTGCAGCTCAAAACGGAGTGCTCGCTTCAATGCGTCGAGACTCGCGTCCCGTGGCTCTTTACCCAAGTGCCCGCCTGCGAGGAATCTCACTCTGTCGTACTTGTTGAGAACGTCGTCGGAGGCATAGGCCAGGGCACGAGTTTCGTAGTCGTCCAGAGCCCGGCTGGCAACGTCGATCGCATCGTCGGTCTCCGCTTTTCTCATCTCGCTCAACGTCTTGATCATGGTTTCGTAGAGTGCTGCACGCTTGTCCCAAAGCCGCTCCGCGCGGGCTTCTTCTCGGTTGGCGCGCAGGGTCCGTGAAGTCGCCCAGATCGAAGCTGCAACCCCGACAATGGCAAAGCTGCCACCGATCAGGGCACCAGCGATCGCCGGATCCATACCGGAATGGTAACGGGGATCAGCTCTGTATGGTCGTCAGCCTGCAGATTGTATGGGTTCGGGACGTCAGCCCTCCGCCCGATTCTGCTGGAGCTACCGCCCAGGCCATACTTTCGTGACGAGCGTCAACCATGCAGTCCTGTCCGGCGTCTGAACGCTAGAAGTACCTGCTGGTGCGGCCCGCTTGCCTGGCTCGGCAGGTGAGGAAACGGAACATGATGAAACTCACCCAGCTCGCCTACGTTCACGTTCATCACTGCCCGGCTGGCAATCAAGATTGCTACAACAATGTGCCGTGGTGGCTGGTCTTGATAGTCGGCGCCGTGGCCATCGGTGTCTTGGCATACCGTCGCTGGCGGATGCGGGGAACTCGGGAGCCTGAGGCCATGGCTAGCAGGTGGGGACGTATCAGTGAGGGCATCGTCCAGGGGGTGCGTATCAACGATCGCATCCGTTTTGCCCCGGTGATACAGAGCAATCGGGGCTTCGGCTACCCCCGACGTCCCCCTGGCGTGAACTCGGGCAGGTGGACGTGCTGGGGAGGGTCGGTCTGGATACGGCTAGGCAATCCTGAATCCTGGCCGGACGAGGACACGGATGCCAAGATGATCAAGCCGGTGGAACCCTAGCAAGTAGGGCTTTGGCCTAGCTGCTGAGCAGCATCCTGATGAAGACGTATGGCCGTCAGCCTGCAGACCGTATGGTTCGGCATGATCGTCAACCAGTGGGATGGACGAGAACGGCGTCACCAACATCAAAGTCACCAACATCAACGACCCCATGGAGTAGTAGACCAGGCTGGCCCTCCCCTGCCCGAGGTTTTCCGAGTAGCTGTGACCCCGCGCATGTCACCTGCCACGGCCCGCCTTGCCCCGAAGATCTTGAGGTCAGCCGAACTCGCCGCGTATCGCGGCCAGCCATTGCTCGACGGGCACGCCGCCGTTGTCCGCCTGCTTGCGGGCCGGGTCATAGGCCAGGATGGCCAGGGCCGAGATGACACCCATCAGGCCATGGCGGCTCAGGCCGTCTACGATCGGTGCCCACGCGGCATCCACCCGTAGCCCGGAAATGGTGCTCCGGTGGAGCAGCTCCAGGAGCCCGGCGGCCAGCCTGAAGCCCTCCCTCTCCGTGCAGCGCCCGCAGCGCAGGCACGTGCCGTCATCGTCCCGGCAGTCCTCACAGCCCGGATTGAACGCGGGCTCTGTAGAGCAGTCCTTGCAGAGCTGGCCAGCCTTGGCCCGGATCTCGGGCTCAGCGAACTGGGCCTCGAACTCGGCCATGTCAGGCACGGACCACCATCACACGAGGACTCAGGGACGCGATGGCGCGCTCAGTCTGCTCCATGGACACGTCCGCCTTCAGCCGGTCGACCTCATCCTGCAGGTCGATCACAGTCTGGCCGAGGCTCGCTACTAGCCGTTCCAGGAAGCGAACGCGACTTCTCCAGGTCGTCCTTCATCGGCCCCGCCGATAAAACAGGTTGTCGTTGACCATCTCGCTCTCTTGCAGCCCCCAGCCACCCTGCTGGTTGTCCCACGGGTTCGTGAAGAAGGCTGGATAGACGTGGGGTTCCTGCTGCCCTGGCATGCCGAAGTGCTCCCTGGCTGCGCCCAGATCATTCCATGGCACGCCATTCGGAGCCAGGTCACGGGCGCCATAGGGCCGGTTCTGAGCCGCAACCTCCTGGTGATACCGGACTAGGTCTTGCCTCACCCAGTTCGGGATACGGGAGCGCTCGTGCACGGTCTTGCGGGCTGCCCGCGTTGCCGGTGACTCAACACGCGGGTCCAAGACCTCATCGGGTGTCGGCGGTGCCGGGCGCGGCGCGTACTCGGTGCGGAACTGGTAGGCCTGGCCGCCGATCGCCTTGCCGTCGCTGACGACCTCGCCAGGGCCGAGTTCTACGACAGGTAAGCCGTGCTCGTCAACGCCCTGAGTGTCGCCCGGAGGCGGCAGTCCAGCGCGCTTTGCCTGCACCCGTTTACGTTCGTTGAGGTTCCGGTTAAGGCGCTGGCAGTTCAGACATCTGGTTGCCTTCAGGCTGACCCGAGCCCCGCAGTCCTTGCACTTCTTGATGTCTGCTCAACTCCCCGGCTCTACCTCGGCGGACCGAGGCATGCCCCGAAGGCAGAGGTGGCCGGGCCTGACCCGTCGCCACGTAACTCCGTGGCGACTTTCAGTGAGCCAGCCGAGCCGACCCAGACCAGCGTCACCACCGGCCACATCAGGGGCGCCAGCACCAGCTTGTTGGTCGCGACGGTCGTAGCTGACCGGCCGTCTAGCCCGTGTTCGAGCCAGTGGTCCACGGCGTTCTGCACCGTGTAATTCGGCTTGGCCTTGATGCCCTTGTCCAGCTCGTCGCGGACTGCCTTCAGCTTGGCGATGACATCGCTCTTCGACCGGCCCGAGATCTTCTTGCGGCGTCGGCGACCAGACCCTTCACGGCCCAGGTCGATGACTCCGCGCCAGCGTCCAGCGCATCTGCGGTGATACCGGACGTCCAGGCACTCGGCACCCTCATGGTCGAAGAAGACCGTGTCCTGATCTCTCCGGGCCATACCGGGATGCTAGCGACGTGGCCTGGTTCCCGCCCACGATCCGAGAAAGATGGTTCCCGTTTTGGTTCCCGGATGATCTTGACCTTGATCAACATGGCCTCTGACCTGTCAGGTCTTCACGTTTGGCTCTGACCTGGGACGATGCGAGTTTGCTGACGGCTTGCCCACAGGTTAAGCGGGCCGCACCCACAGTGTTATGGGGTGGTCTGGCGGGTATCGGCGGGAGCGGCCCGGGGTTGCTGCTGCCAGCGCGGGTCGGCTTCGAGGGCGGCAGCGCCGAGGGCCTCGAGCCGGGCGAGCAGCTCACGCAGCCGCCGGTCGTTGTCGATCCAGGCCTGGTAGTCCGCGCGCTGGGCGGGGCTGAGCCAGCGGCAGACGGTCCGGGCGGCGACCTTGCGGGTCCACTGCCAGTACGGTCCGTGCAGCCGGGGCGGGTCGGCGTGGCAGGCGCAGTTGCGGTGGCCGCAGCGGGTGCGCCGTTCGGTGATCGAGCCGGGCAGGACCATGCCGGTGCGGGCGATGGCCGCGAGCTCGGCGGCGATCTTGGTGGCCTCGGCCCGGTGGCTGGCGGCGACACGCACTGCTTCAGGGTGGCATAGGTCCGCTGTCTCAGCCATGTCTTACTGTATATCTACAGTATGACCGGCCCGGAATCGCCCACGGCGGAACTGAGCGGGACGGCTGGCTACCTCGCGCGCTGGCGGCCGTCATCGGTGTCACCGCAGGCCGCGTCTTTCGCCCGGCAGGTCGTGGCCGCCGCCGGCCCGCACCGCCGGGAGCGGGCGAAAAACCTGCTGTGGGCCGCGGGCAGGCTCGCCGACTGGGCGATCGGCCTCGGGCTGGAGCCGGTCCCGGAGTTGCTGCTGCACCAGTCGGTAATTGGGCCGCCCCGCGTTTTCCGGACTGCTGAATTGGTGCTATGTCATGCTGCCAGCTGCCGGTTCAGGTACTCGTTGTGGACTT
>Ga0137390_10006036_pt1 | contig 10279 bp, 7 predicted proteins | sample 15con2h24AmetaG_FD_104937 | JGI IMG/M metagenome (GOLD analysis project Ga0137390, IMG submission 104937) | Vadose zone soil microbial communities from Angelo Coast Range Reserve, California, USA - 15con2h2.4A metaG | ecosystem: Environmental > Terrestrial > Soil > Vadose zone > Saprolite... | reverse complement strand
CTGCGGGCAGACCTGCTCTTATAGGCGCCGCGGCGACGGGTGTCAAGGGCGCTCTGGCGGGTCCCGCGATGCGGGCGGGGCCCCGGGCTCACCCGGACCCTCGAAAGTGATCTCCGCCAAGCGGCGGCGCCCCACCTCCAGCAGGCGGTCCCGCCCGCGCCGGAACCGATAGTCGATGCCGACTGGCCGGCCATCGACCTTGACCGCTCCCTGCGCCACCAGCCGCCGGGCCTCGCTCGTCGAGGGCGCGAAGCCCACGTCCTTCATGAGCTGGCAGATCCACACCTCGGTCGCCTCGGTGGCGAGGCGCACGGGCTTCGGTCGATGCGCCGTCCGCTTCTGGAACCGCTCCTCGAAGAACTGCGTCGCGGACTCGGCGGCGGCGCCACCATGAAAGCGCTCGACCAGCTCGGCCGCCAGCGCCTTCTTCGCCTCCATGGGATGGACGCGTCCCTGGCGCACCCCTTCCCGTCGGTCCGCGTCGGCCCGGCTCAGCAGGTCGTAGTAGCGCAGCATGAGGGCGTCGCTGAGGGACATCACCTTGCCGTACATCTCCTCGGGCGGCTCGGCGATGCCGATGTGGTTGCCGAGGCTCTTGGACATCTTCTGCACCCCGTCGGTCCCCTCGAGCAGCGGCAGGACCATGGCGACCTGGCCCGGCTGCCCTGCGTCGCGCTGCAGCTCACGGCCCACCTGGAGGTTGAACGTCTGGTCCGTGCCGCCGAGCTCCACGTCCGCGCGCACCGCGACCGAGTCGTACCCCTGCATGAGGGGATAGAGGAACTCGTGCAATCCGATCGCCGTACCCGCCGCGTAGCGTTGCCGGAAGTCGTCCCGCTCCAGCATCCGTGCGACGGTCATCCCGGCGGTCAGGCGCACGACGTCTTCGAGCGACAGCTTCGACAGCCACTCGCCGTTGTGGCGCACCTCGGTCCGCTGGCGGTCGAGGATCTTGAAGACCTGCTCGGCAAAGGTGCGCGCGTTCGCCTCGATCTCCGCCCGGGAGAGGACCGGGCGGGTGGTCGAACGCCCGCTCGGGTCGCCAATCAGGGCAGTGAAGTCGCCGATGATCAGCACCGCCTCGTGCCCGAGGTCCTGAAACTGGCGCAGCTTCACCAGCGGCACCGTGTGCCCGAGATGAATGTCCGGGGCGGTCGGATCCACCCCGAGCTTCACGCGCAGCGGCCTACCGGTCTCGAGACGCGCGAGCAGCTCCTCCTCGGGAAGGATGCTCACCACGCCGCGCCGAAGCGCCGCGAGCTGCACCGCGGCCGTCACGCGGTCACCCGCTCCCGCACGCGACTGATCGCGGTCGCGCGACCGGTGGCTTCGTCGACCTCGATCAGCGCGCCCTGCACGAGCACCGCGCCCGAGGCCACCTCGAAGCGGGTCGGCATCTGGGTGAGGAAGCGGCGCAGGACCTGCTCGATCTTCACGCCGAGGATCGAGGCGTCGGGGCCGCACATGCCGGCGTCGGTCAGGTAGGCGGTCCCGGCGGGCAGGATCGACTCGTCCGCGGTCTGCACGTGCGTGTGGCTGCCGATGACGGCCGACACCTTGCCGTCGAGGAAGCGGCCCATGGCGACCTTCTCGGAGGTCGCCTCGCCGTGCATGTCGACCAGGATCACGGGGGTCTCCCGCCGCAGCTCCGCGACCGCGCGCTCGGCCGCATGAAAAGGGCACTCGGCAGGGCCCATGAACACCCGGCCGATCAGGTTGAGCACGCCGACGCGCGGTCCGGACCGCTTGGTCGCGTGCACGACCGCGCCCGTGCCGGGCACACCGGGCGCCAGGTTCAGCGGTCGGAGCAGGCGGCGGGTCTCGCGCAGGTAGTCGAGGATCGCCGCGTGCTGCCAGATGTGGTTGCCGGAGGTGAGGACGTCGACGCCCGCGTCGAGCAGCTCTTCCGCGCCCTCGGGGTCGATGCCCTTGCCGCCCGAGGCGTTCTCGCCGTTGGCGACCACGAAATCCACCGCCTCTCGCGCGACCAGGCGCGGGAGGAGGATGCCGAGGGCCCGCCGGCCGGGACGGCCGACGACGTCACCGAGGAAGAGGAGCCGCATCCGTCAGCGCGCCAGATCGCTCGCGCGCGTCTCCCGGATGACGATCACCTTGATCTGTCCGGGGTAGGTCATCTCCTGCTCGATCTTGCGCGCCACGTCGCGCGCCAGCAGGGCCGCCTGATCGTCCGGCACGGTGCCCGGGTCGACGATGATGCGGATCTCGCGCCCCGCCTGAACGGCGAAGGATCTCTCGACCCCGCGGAACGAGTTGCTGATGCGCTCGAGGTCCTCGAGGCGCTTGACGTAGCTCTCGAGCACCTCGCGGCGCGCCCCGGGACGGGCTCCGGAGAGCGCGTCGGCGGCGTCGACGAGCGGCGCCAGGATGGTCTCCGCGCGCACTTCCTCGTGGTGGGCCGCGATGGCGTTCACGATCTTCGCCGACTCGCCGTACTTACGGGCGATCTCGCCGCCGATGATCGCGTGCGATCCTTCGACCTCGTGGGTGAGCGCCTTGCCGATGTCGTGCAGCAGTGCGGCGCGGCGCGCCTGCTTCTCGTTGAGACCGAGCTCGGCCGCCATCGCGCCGGCGATGAAGGCAGCCTCGATCGAATGCATGAGCACGTTCTGCGCGTAGCTGTAGCGGTACTTGAGCATGCCGACGAGCTTGACCAGCTCGGGATGGATGCCGTGCACCCCGACCTCGAGCACGGCGCGCTGGCCCGCCTCCCGGATCGCGTTGTCGAGCTCCTCCTCCGCCTTGCGTACCACCTCCTCGATCCGACCAGGGTGAATGCGCCCGTCGGAGACGAGGCGCTCGAGCGTCAAGCGCGCCAGCTCGCGACGGATGGGGTTGTGGCACGAAATCACGACCACCTCCGGCGTGTCATCGATGATGAGGTCCACCCCGGTCGCCGCCTCGATGGCCCGGATGTTTCGCCCCTCGCGGCCGATGATGCGCCCCTTCATGTCGTCGCTGGGGAGCGGGACGACCGAGACCGTGCGCTCGGTGACGAACTCCCCGGCCAGGCGCTCGATGGCGATCGAGATGATCTTCTTGGCGCGGCGATCGGCCTCCTCGCGCGCCTCCCCCTCGATCTGCCGGATGTGCCGGGCCGCATCGTGGCGCGCCTCGTCGAGCATCTGCTCGGCGAGGGTCTTCTTGGCCTCCTCGCGCGTCAGGCCGGCGGTCTGCTCGAGCTTCTGCCGGACAGCGTCGACGAGCCGCTCGTACTCCGCCCGGCGTCCCTCGAGCGCGCCCTCCTTCTGCCGGAGCCCGTCGTCGCGTTTGCCCAGCTCGGCCTCGCGCTGCGCGAACATCTCGATCTTCCGGTCGATGCTCTCCTCCTTTTGTGCCACCCGCTTCTCGAGCGCGATCAGCTCGTTGCGGTGATCCCGCGCCTCGCGCTCCGAGTCCGCCTTGGCGCGACCGACCAGGTCCGCCGCCTGGCCCTGCGCCTCCTTGCGGATCGCGTCGCCTTCCTTCCGCGCCTCCTCGACGATGCGCACCGCCGTGGCCTGCGCCCCGCTCTCGAGCTCCGCGAGCCGACGGCGACGGAGCCGGCCGACGAGCCAGAGCGCGCCCGCCCCGAGACCGATCCCGATCAGCAGCAGGACCATTGCGTTCACCACGGTCATGGTCGGTTCTCCTTCATTGTGCGAGCGCGGCGCCGATCACCCCCGCCTCGGTGACGATGGCGTGCATGCGAACGTCCCACGGGGCTTCGGGCAGGCTGGGCACCACCTGGAATCCGTAGGCGAGCCCGATCCGGATGCCGCGGGGATGCCGCTCGAGGGCCCGATCGTACCAGCCGACGCCCCGGCCCAGGCGCACCCCGCGAGCGTCGAAGGCCACTCCGGGCACGAGGAACACCACGTCATCCACCTCCGGCGGCAGGCAGGGGCCGCCCGGGGGTGGACCGGCCTCCGGCCCGGGCCGAGCGGCCGGCACGGCGACGAAGTCGAAGCGCTCCCGGCTCGTCACGGGAAGGTAGACGTTCTTCCCGGCCGCAAGGGCGGCCGCGATGAGCCGCGCCGGGTCGACCTCGTTGTCGGCCGCGGCATAGGCCGCGACGTGGCGCGCGCGGGCGAAGATGGGCGACGTGAGCAGCCGGGCGCAGGCTCGGGCCGAGAGGCGGGCGACTTCGGCCGGCGAGAGCTGCGAGCGGCTCGCCCGCAGTCGGCCCCGGATGAGGCGCTTGTCCTGGTCGTAGGTGTCCCCCATTTTGCTGCCAGCGCAGCTGCCAACGGAGGGGGACCGGTCGGGCGGTGCGGCTACGAAACGCTACGACGAGCCGGGCCGCTGGATGGAGGAGCCGTCGCCTGCGGGCGCCTGCGGCCCGTTGAGATCACAGTCGTCGGAATACTCCGGTCACGCATCGACAACATGATTGTGATTTCCCGTACCCCCGCCCCGTCTCCCCGCGCATCGGCGAGCCCCCTAGAGAGCTCAGTCAAGTTTGCTTGTCTTGTCCGTCGGACTCCTTCAGCAGCCGAGGCCGCAAGTGCGGCTCGGTCATTCAGCCAGGATGGCATGAGCGTGGCGCAGTTTATGCAAGTCCCGCCCGATCTGCAACGCGGCGCCCCCTTCCCGGGCCGCCTATCGGATGGGGGCTCCCCGGCTCAGCGAGCGGGCCCGAGCCGGGCAAGAATACCTTCCAGCCTGGCTTTGATCTCCGCCCGCTCACGCTCGTACCCACTCAGGCGCTCGGCAAGCTCCCGGTAGGCGCGCTCGACCTGTGCCAGCCGGACGGCGAGCGCCTCGCGCTCGTCTTCCACCCCTTGGTAGCGTGCGAGGACGGTCTCTGCGCTCTCTCGGCTCATGGTAGCTACGGCGCGAACGGCTCGAGAGTGTCTAGTTCGCTACGGAACTCGGAGTCAAGCGAATTGCGCCCGCTCGGCGGCGGGGACGTCCGGCTCGAGCAGCGCCAGGACGAACTGGTGCGCATCGAACGGCCGCAGATCCTCCGTGCCTTCCCCCACCCCCACGTAGCGGATCGGGATCCCGGTCTGCTCGCGGATCGCGATCGCGACCCCTCCGCGCGCCGTCCCGTCGAGCTTGGTGAGGATGATCCCGGTGACCCCCAGGGCCTCCGAGAAGGTCCGCGCCTGCGCAATGGCGTTCTGGCCGGTGGTCGCATCGAGAGCGAGCAACGTCTCGTGCGGCGCCCCCGGGACCTCCCGGGCGATCACGCGCCGCACCTTGGCGAGCTCCTCCATCAGGTTGGTGCGGGTGTGCAGCCGTCCGGCCGTGTCGATCAAGACCACGTCGACCGCGCGCGCGAGCGCGGCCTTCATGCCGTCGAAGACGACCGCCGAGGGGTTGGCGCCCGGGGCCTGGCGCACCAGCTCGGCCCCCGTGCGCTCCGCCCACACCGCCAGCTGGTCGATGGCGGCCGCCCTGAACGTGTCCCCGGCCACCAGGAGCACGCTCCGCCCCGCCGCCGCGTGGCGTGCGGCCAGCTTCCCGATGGTCGTCGTCTTGCCGACACCGTTTACGCCCGTCACGAGCACGACCCACGGGCGCGTACTCGGCGTCGGCTCCGCCACTACGCCCAGGATCGCCTCCATCTCTTCCTGGAGCGCCTGGCGGACATCCGCTCCGCCGACGCGGGTCCGCACGCGCGCCACCAGCTCGGCCGAGGTCCGGACCCCGACGTCGGCGGCGACCAGCGCCTCCTCCAGTTCCTTGAGCGCACCCTCGGGCTCGGTGGCGCCGCGTCGGAGGACAGCGTCCAGCTCCGCCGCCAACCGACGTCGCGTCGCGAGGAGACCCTGGCGGAGCCGGTCGACCGGCGGCGCCGCCGTCCGCGGCGCGACCTGTGCACCACGCCGCCGGCGCGCCCTCAGGTAGGCGACCACGAAACCCAGCGGCACGAGCGCCGCCCCGGCGACGACGATCCACGACGGCTCCATGCGACCGCCGACGGCTACGCCGCGGCGCGCAGGCGAACCGACACCACCTTCGACACGCCGGCCTGCTCCATCGTGATGCCGTAGAGCGTATCGGCGGCCTCCATGGTGCGCCGGTTGTGCGTGATCAGGACGAACTGCGAGCCCATCGCCATGTCCTGGATCAGCTGGTTGAAGCGCCCGATGTTGGCCTCGTCGAGGGGAGCGTCCACCTCGTCGAGCAGGCAGAACGGCGTCGGCCGGATCAGGAACAGCGAGAGGATGAGGGCGACGGCCGTGAGCGCCTTCTCGCCCCCGGAGAGCAGGCCGAGCGACTGCAGCTTCTTTCCTGCCGGCTGGACCACGATCTCGACCCCGGGCTCGCCGCCCTCCTCCAGCTCCGTCTGCTCCAGGCGGGCCTTGCCGCCCGGGAAGAGCTTCGGGAACACCTCGGCGAGCTTCTCGTTGGCGGCCGCGAAGGTCTCCTCGAAGCGCCGCCGCGAGGTCCGGATGAGCTTCGCGATCGTGCGCCGGAGGTCGTCGAGCGACCGCTCCAGGTCGGTGCGCTGGCCAACCAGGAACTCGTGCCGGCCGCGCAGCTCCTCGAGCTCGGTCAGCGCGGCCGGGTTCACGTCGCCCAGGCGCGCGAGGCGCACGCGCAGCGCCTCCACCCGCGCCGCGCGTTCCTCGTCCCGCCCATCGTCGGCCGGCGGTACCTCCGCGAGCGCCTCCGGGGCGAGGTCGTAGCGTTCGGCGAGCTGCGTAGCCAGGTGCTCGAGCGCAAGACGGCGCTCGGTCATGGTGACGTCCAGGCGAGCGCGCTCCTCACGCGCCGCCTCCAGTCGCTCGCGCGCCGCCCGCTCGGCGACGTCATCCGCGGACGCCGTCGCTGCGGCGTCCGCGACCGCCGCAAGCAGGCGCTCCCGCTCGGCGCCCAGCGTGGCCGCGCGCGCCGCTGCACGCGCGCGGGCTTCCGCGGCGGCCGCGGCGTCCCGCTCGGCGGCCGTGGCCCCGGCCGTCGCCTCGGCTACGTGCCGCTCGGCGGTGGCCAGCCGCTCGCTCATGTCGGCAGCGGTGGCGGCGGCATGGCTCACGTCCGCCTGCACCGCGCGCAGGCGCTCCGAGGCCGCCGCCGCTCGCACCGCGGCCCCGGTCCGCCGGCGCTCCGCATCGGCATGTCGGGCGCGCCATTCGGTGAGGGCCGCCTGCCGCTCCCCCAGGCGCGCGCGCTGCTCGGCGACCGCCGCCGCCGCACCCGTTCGGCGCTCGTCGAGCGCGGCCAGCTCTCCGGCCACCGCGCCGTCCTCGCCCGCGAGCCCACCCGCCTCGAGCGCACCCGCCTCGAGCTCGGCCGCGATCTGCTCGCGCTCGGCCTCGAGCCGCTCCCGGTCCTTCTCCGCCGCCACCCGATCGACGTCGGGGGCGTGCAGCCGCTCGTCCGCCGCGGCGATCGCACGCGCCGCCTCGGCGGCGCGTGCCCGCCGCTCCGCGAGGGCGCGCTCCTCGGCCGCCAGGCGCTCGCGGCTCGCTGCGTGCGCGCCCTCCAGCTCGCGCAGCTCGCGGGCGCGGGCGAGCAGCGTCTCCTCGAGCGGCGGCTCGCTGCCGCCGGTGACCGCGCCCAGCGGATCGATCGCCTCGCCGCGCGGGGTCACGACCGTCACCCAATGATCGGCGCCGCGCCAGAGCTTGAGCGCCTCGTCCAGGTCGGTCGCCAGGAGCACGCAGCCGAGCAGCGCCTCCATCAGCGCCCAGTGCTGCGGCTCGACCTCGATACGGTCGACCAGGCGCGGCCCGGGCGGGACGATGACGGCGGCGCGCCGCTCGGCCTCGCGGGGCAACACGGTGGCGCTGCCGCCGCTGGTCCTGGTGAGCCAGTCGACGGCGTCGATCGCCGCCGCCGTGTCCGGCACGACCACCTGCGCGAGGCGTGTCCCGAGCGCAGCCGCCACCGCCCGCTCCAGGTCCTTCGGCACGCGCAGCACGCTCGCGAGGAGCGCCGCCCCCGGTGCGCGGCCGACCAGGCTCGCCACACCGCGTGTGCAACCCTCGTAGCGCGCCTGGAGCTCGCGCAGGGAGTCGGCGCGCGAGCGAAGCTGCGTCGCCTCCGCCCGCGCCTGCTCGAGCACGGCGAGCTGCGCCATCTCCTCGGCGCCGAGCGTGCGCTGCAGCTCGCCGAGGGTCTGCCGCTCGGCCACCAGGCGCGCCCGCTCTCCTTCGAGGCGCCCGATCGCTACGCGCGCCGCCTCGCTCGCGCGCGCGTTGGCGTGCAGCCGCTCGCCCAGGGCGCGCTGCTCGTCCTCCAGGCGCCGCCGGCGTCCGTCGAGGTCGTCGCGCCGCTGGCGGAGCGCCTCCGCCAGGTTGCGCAGCCTGGCCTCCTCGGCGAGGGCGTCGAGGAGCGCGTCCTTGCCCTCCTCGACGGCCCGCTCGAGCGGCGTGCCGGCGCGCGCGAGCGCCTCGAGGTGCCCCTCGGCCTCGGCGCACGCCGCCTCGGCCTCGGGCAGCTCCGCGCCCAGTCGATCGACTTCCGCCCGGAGCGCCGCGGTCTCCCGCGCGAGCTCCGCGAGACGCACCGCGATCCGCTCGGCCTCGCTGCGGCTCTCGGCCGCGCGCGTCGCGAGCTCCCGGCCGCGCTCGGCGAGCCCCTCCGACCGCGCCTGGGCCTCCGCGGCCGCGAGGCGCTCCACCGTCAGCTCCCCCTCCACGGCGCGTAGCCGCTCTTCGTTGGTCGCGCGGGCGGCGTGGGCCTCGTCGCTGGCGCCGCGCCTTTGGCGGATGGCCTCCGCCGACGCGGCCTCCGCCGCCTGCAGGGCCGCCAGGCGCTCGCCCAGGGCCGCGACCTCGGCCGACCAGCTCCGCTGGCGGACCGCCATCACGCACAGGTCGAGCTCGCGCAGCTCCTGCTTGATGCGATGGTACTCCTCGGCACGCCGCGCCTGGCGCTCGAGGGAAGCCATCTGCCGCTCGAGCTCGCGCAGGATGTCCTGCACGCGGAGCAGGTTCTCACGCGTGCGTTCCATCTTCCGCTCCGCGGCCACCTTGCGGCTGCGGAAGCGCGTCGTGCCGGCCGCCTCCTCGATGAACAGGCGCAGCTCCTCCGGCTTGGCGTTGATCAGCTGATCGACGCGTCCCTGCTCGATGATGGCGTAGGCCTTCGTGCCGACCCCGGTGCCGAGGAAGAGCTCGGTGATGTCCTTCAGGCGGCAGGGCGCGCGATTGATCGCGTACTCGGACTCGCCCGAGCGGAAGTAGCGCCGGCTCACCAGGATCTCGCTCGCCGTGGCGAGCTCCGGCGGGAGCCCGTCGGCGGCAGCCTCGCCCTCCCCGTCGGGCTCGCCGCCGCGCGTGAAGTCCGCCTCCTCCCGCTCGAGGAGGAGCGCCACCTCGGCCATGCCGAGCGGCCCGTTCTCGGTGTTGCCGGTGAAGATGACGTCCTCCATCGCCTCGCCGCGCAGATGGCGCGGGCTCTGCTCGCCCAGCACCCAACGGATCGCGTCGACGATGTTCGACTTGCCGCAGCCGTTCGGCCCGACGATGGCGGTCACGCCCGCCGGCAGCTCGAGGACGGTCCGCTCCATGAACGACTTGAAGCCGTTCAGCTCGATCTGCTTGATCCGCATCCGGGTCCCTCGCCGGCCGCCGCGCGGCCGTCACCCCCGGGGTTGGCGCCCCCGAGCGCTAATCCGCCGCCAGCTCCGTGTTCCAGTACGCCGCATCCACCGCGCTCAGAAAGGGCATCCACTCCTTGTAGCGACGCAGGCTGTAGGTCTCCGTCATGAACGGCGTCCACTGCGGCCGCCGCGGCAGCCGGACCAGCCGCATCCCCGCCTCCGCCGGCGTGCGCCCGCCCTTCAGGCGGTTGCAGCGGTGGCAGGAGCACACGACGTTCTCCCACACCGATGTGCCGCCCCGCGAGCGCGGCACGACGTGGTCGAGGTTCAGCTCGGCGCGCGGGAACTGCCGGCCGCAGTACTGGCAGCGGTTCCCGTCGCGCGCGTAGATGTTGAAGCGGCTGAAGCGCACGTAGCGGCGCGGGATGCGATCGTAGCCCTGCAGCAGGATGACGCGGGGCACGCGGATCGCCCGGTCGACGAGGCCGATGGTGTCCTCCTCGGCCGCCAGGTCGGCCCAGCTCGCGAAGTCGAAGGTCCGGTAGTGCTCGTCCACGGCGTGCGCGACGCCCTGGTAGAGGAGCGAGAGCGCCCGCCGCACGACCGTGATGTGGATTGGCAGGTACGACCGGTTGAGGACGAGGACCTTGGTGTTCAGGACCGACACGTTCCGCGCAGGGTACCGGCGGACCCCGGCGAAGTCAACGAAACTCAGGCGGATCCCCCTGGATTCGAGGGTCTTCCGGGCCGCCAGCGCAGCACCGGGCGGCGCGCCGCGCG
>Ga0137390_10006033_pt1 | contig 10281 bp, 7 predicted proteins | sample 15con2h24AmetaG_FD_104937 | JGI IMG/M metagenome (GOLD analysis project Ga0137390, IMG submission 104937) | Vadose zone soil microbial communities from Angelo Coast Range Reserve, California, USA - 15con2h2.4A metaG | ecosystem: Environmental > Terrestrial > Soil > Vadose zone > Saprolite... | reverse complement strand
CGATCTCTCGATCATGAATCACCTGCTGCACAAAGACGCGGAAGCCATCTCGGCCACCGGGCAAGCGCACCTCAACTCGCACGAGGATATTGCGTTTATTACCGCGTATTTTCCGGACAAGATGATCGCGCACGTCAACGTGAACTGGATTTCGCCGGTCAAAGTTCGGACCACGCTGATCGGCGGCGAAAAGAAAATGCTGGTCTGGAACGATCTTGAGGCCGACGAGAAACTGAAGATTTACGACAAGGGCGTGGACGTGAAGAGCCAGGAAGGTGTGTACAACCTGCTGGTAAGTTACCGCTCGGGCGACATGTGGGCGCCTCAGGTCGAACAGGTCGAAGCCCTGAAGCTCGAATTGAATTACTTCGTTGAATGCATCCAGAAGGACACGAAACCATTCAACGACGGCTGTGCAGGTCTGAAGGTGGTTCGGATGTTGGAGGCGGCCAGCGAGTCTGTCTCGAAAAGAGGAGAGCTCGTTTATTTGTGAGCCTCGAGTTCGTCGGGTCACCTATTTTTCAGCAGTAGAGATGTTTCCCCGCTGAAGTACCGGCAAAGGCCGGCCTGCTGTCGCGCAGTTCTCCACGAAGTTACTGGCCACGCTGTCCAATCAAGGAAATCACAGGAGTCAACGGGACCAAGGTATGGATACCTATTTATGCATCGCTCCCAGCGTAAAGCTGGGGCGCGATGTCAAGCTCTCCAGGTTCATCAATTTGTACGGTTGCGAAATTGGCGATGAAACCAAGATTGGTGCATTCGTAGAGATCCAGAAGAACGCAATCGTGGGCAAGCGCTGCAAGATTTCCAGCCACACTTTTATCTGCGAAGGCGTCACGATCGAGGACAACGTATTCATCGGCCACAGCGTTGCCTTCATCAATGACTCGTACCCGCGTGCGACCACGGCCGGGGGCAGTCTGCAAACCGAGTCCGACTGGAAAGTCGAGAGGACTCTGGTGAAAAAGGGAGCCTCGATCGGTTCGGGCTGCACCATCCTGGCGAACATCACCATCGGGGAAAATGCTCTCGTCGGAGCCGGCAGCGTCGTCACGAAAGACGTTCCCCCCAACAGCATCGTGGCAGGAAACCCCGCCAGAGTTCGCCGCTATGTTGACCCGACCATGGAGGTCGTAAAGTGAGCGTATCCAGTATTCCTTTTCTTGATCTTGTGACTCCGCACGTTGAACTGGAGCGAGAACTAACCAGCGTATTTCAACAGGCCATTCGCACCGCCGGTTTCATTGGCGGTCCCATGGTGGAGAACTTCGAGAAGGCATTTGCAGCTTTCTGCGGTACGCAACACTCGGTCGCGGTGAACAGTGGCACCGATGCCCTGCGCTTTGCTCTCATGGTTGCGGGTGTCCGTCCCGGCGACGTGGTGGTGACGGTTCCCCACACCTTTATCGCGACCACCGAAGCAATCTCGCAGGCTGGCGCGCTACCCGAATTCGTTGACATCGACGAGCGCACCTACAACATGGATCCCGGAAAGCTTCGGGAGTACCTCGAGCAGAAGTGCGCGAAGGATGCTTCGGGAAGACTCATCAGCGGCCGCAGTGGAAAGCCGGTTACTGCCATTGTGCCGGTGCACCTGTACGGGCAGATGGCCGATATGGATCCCATCCTCGAGTTGGCAGACAAATTCGGTTTGATCGTCGTTGAAGATGCGTGCCAGGCTCACGGAGCACAGTACTTCTCGCGCAAGCAGAATCGCTGGTTGAAGGCAGGTTCCATCGGACGTGCAGCTGCATTCAGTTTCTACCCGGGAAAAAATCTTGGGGCATGTGGAGAAGCCGGCGCCGTAACCACGAACGATGGCGCATTGGCTGCCGGGGTCAAGATGCTCCGCGACCACGGCCAAGCGAAAAAGTACTGCCACGACGTGGAAGGGTACAACGGGCGGCTGGATGCTATTCAAGCGGGAATTCTTCATGTAAAGCTTCAGTATCTCGCCGAATGGAACAACCAGCGCCGTGAACGGGCAGCGGAATACAAGCGGCAGTTCGAGGCTGCTGGTAAGCCCGTCGATGCTCCCTATGAGCCCTCGTGGTCACGCGCCGTCTATCACCTGTACGTCGTGCGGACGGACGACCGCGAAGGACTGACGGCCTTCCTGAACGACCAGGGCATCGGCACGGGGATTCACTATCCGATCCCGCTTCATTTACAGAAAGCCTACAACTCGTTGAACTACCTTCCCGGAGACTTCCCGAATACCGAACTCGCGGCGGCGGAAATCATATCTTTGCCAATGTTCCCAAGCCTGACCGCGAAGCAGCAGGCTCGCGTGGTTGATGAGGTCCGTCGTTTTGTCGAGTCGAAAGCCGAGCGGGGCCTCAATGAAACCCCGCAGTTGGAGACCATGCCACGCTTGTCGTAGCCGCTCGAGCCAGAATCCATCGGAGGACAGAATCCCTGTGAAGATCTCAGTCATTGGTGCCGGCTATGTAGGTCTGACAACTGCCACATGTCTGGCGGAAATCGGTCATACCGTTCGTTGCGCCGACAACGACGAAACTAAGCTCAACCTTCTTCGGTGCGGGCAAATGCCATTCTTCGAGCCCCATCTCGAGGAGTTGGTTCTGAAGAATTGCCAGGCGGGAAGGCTGCGATTCGAAACGACGGAGAGTTCTGTCGTCAACGCCGAAGCCATCTTCATATGCGTTGGTACTCCTCCGCTTGAGAATGGGGAAGCGGACCTCTCCGCCATCGCGAACGTTGCCCGGACCATTGGACAGCGTGCCACCGGCGACTGCCTGGTCATCGAGAAGAGCACGGTGCCGGTTCAGACTGGACAGCAGTTGAAGCGGCAGCTCCAGTTATACGTCGATAAGGGACTGCGTTGCGACCTAGTTTCCAATCCTGAATTCCTGCGCGAAGGTTCAGCCATCGAGGATTTCTTTCATCCGGATCGCATCGTCATCGGCGTCGAAAGGGAAGAGGCGGCCCGCCAGATTGAGGAGATCTATCGCCCGCTCCTTGATCGCAGCTTCCATTGTCCTGTTCACTCCGACTGCAAGGAAGACAGAAAGCCGGCGTGGGTGGTGACCGACACCAACTCCGCGGAACTAATCAAGCACGCGTCGAATTCCTTCCTGGCCATGAAGATTTCTTTCATCAACATGGTGTCGGATTTGTGCGACGCCGTTGGAGCAGATGTATCAAAGGTCGCGCTCGGGATGGGCATGGATCCCAGGATCGGTCCTGCTTTCCTGAATCCGGGAATCGGGTTCGGCGGCTTCTGTTTCCCAAAAGATGTGCAGGCCTTTGTCAGGATTGCCGAGAAGGCTGGGTGCGACTTCTCCCTGCTCAGGGAAGTAGAGAACGTCAACAAACGGCGCATCGAGCTCTTTGTCGAAAAAGTCCGCAAAGAACTATGGGTGGTCCGCGGGCGCAAAATCGCCGTGTGGGGTCTGGCGTTCAAGCCGAACACCGACGACGTCCGTTTCGCTCCCTCTCTTGAGATCGTGCGGTCCTTGATCCGCGAGGGTGCGGAGGTGAGTGCCTACGATCCACAGGCTACCGAGAAGGCGAGGGCGGTGATGCCGGACGTCCGCTACTGCGCGAACCCCTACGAAGCGGCCCAGGGCGCTGAAGCCGTGGTAGTCGTGACTGAATGGGAGGAGTTCCGCCATATCGACTGGCAGCGTCTCCGCAGACTAGTGGAGCGCCCATTGATCATCGATGGAAGGAACGCTCTTGATTCGAAACTGGTTGCCCGCAACGGTTTTCACTACGTCAGCATAGGCCGGGCTGCGGTGGCCGCAGAGGATGTCGAATGCGGTGACCGGGAAAAGATCCGGACGGAAAATGCTGAGCGTGCGGTTCAAGACATCGCCTTGGAAGGGCTCACGAGAGCACTGTGAAGATCGTAACCATCGTCGGAGCTCGGCCCCAGTTCATCAAGATTGCCGCCGTAAGCCGCAAACTGCGCCAACGCCACCAGGAAATTCTGGTGCATACCGGGCAGCACTACGACTACGAGATGTCGGGAGCCTTCTTTGACGGGCTCGAATTACCTCGCCCCGATGTGAATCTGGGGGTTGGTTCCGGTTCACACGCTATTCAAACGGGGGCGATGCTCACGGGCATCGAGGATGTCTTGTTGACGGAAAGTGCCGAGTGCCTCCTGATCTACGGTGACACGAATTCGACTCTGGCGGGAGCCTTGGCGGCGTCGAAGCTGTCGATCCCCGTGGTGCACGTAGAAGCCGGGCTAAGAAGTTTCAATCGCAGCATGCCCGAGGAGATCAACCGGGTGGTCGCGGATCATCTTTCGGACCTGCTGCTTTGCCCAAGCGAGACCGCGGTCAGCAATTTGGCGCTTGAGGGCATCACTGAGAATGTCCATCTTGTCGGAGATGTGATGCTGGACGCTCTCAACTGGGCGAGACAGCGCAGCGTTGGCGCCGAGGCAGCCTTCTTGCAGCGATTTGGACTGAAGAAAAAGCAGTACCTGGTTGCAACTCTGCATCGCAGCGAGAACACGGATGACGGTGCGCGGTTTCAGCGAATCCTCGAGACCTTCAATTCGCTGAATGAACCCGTTGTCTTTCCTGTGCACCCTCGGGCGCAGAAGATCATCAACGAAATCAACTTTCGTCCTAAAACCGATCTTCACCTTATTGACCCGGTTGGCTATCTGGAGATGGTCGCACTGGTAGGCGCGGCGCGGCTAATCCTGACCGACTCGGGCGGTCTGCAGAAAGAAGCCTACTGGCTGGGCATTCCCTGCGTCACCTTGCGGAATGAGACGGAATGGGTGGAGACGGTGGAAGCGGGCTGGAATGTTCTGGTAGGTTCCGAACCCGAGAGGATCGCCCGTACTGTGAAGACATTCATCCCCCCAGACGCGCGACCGCTCCTTTACGGAGACGGCACTGCGGCTGACAAGTGTGTCGATCTTATCGGACTCAAATCAGAGCCAATGGCTCTAGTTGGAAGGGCTTGATATGGAAACCAAATCACCTGGGAAAGCCCGCGTCAGGGTAACAGTTGTTGGCGTTGGATATTGGGGCAAAAACCTGGTGCGCAATTTTCACGAGCTTGGGGCGTTAGAGGCATTGTGCGATGCAGATCCGTCCGCGGAGGCAACCTGCAGAAGTCGCTACGAAGGGGTCAAGTTCGAGTCGGACTATACAAAGCTCCTCTCCGATCCGTCCGTTGATGCGGTAGCTCTCGCCACGCCTGCCGTCACCCACTATGAAATGGCCAAAGCCGCACTGGAAGCCGGTAAGGATGTCCTCGTCGAGAAACCATTGGCCATTGACGTCAAGCATGGAGAAGAACTGGTGAAACTGGCGGAAGCGAAAGGCCGGATCCTTATGGTCGGCCATATCCTCCGTTACCATCCCGCAATCCTGAAGCTGAAGCAGCTCGTTAAAGACGGCGTGCTGGGCAAGATCAACTATCTGTACTCGAACCGCTTGAACATCGGGAAGATCCGGACCGAGGAGAATATTCTTTGGAGCTTCGCGCCCCACGATATCTCGGTGATCCTGTCGCTCCTGGATGAAATGCCAGCCCGTGTTGCCTGCCAGGGCAGTGCGTACCTGAACCAGAACGTCGCGGACGTCACCTTGAGCCATTTTCAGTTCCCGAGCGGAGTACAGGCCCACATCTTTGTGAGCTGGCTGCACCCGATCAAGGAACAGCGCCTGGTGGTGGTCGGATCGGAAAAGATGGCGGTATTCGATGACACCGCAGAAAACAAGCTTGTCCTGTACCCACATAAGGTGGAATGGAAGAACCGGATACCTACGGCTGTGAAGGCGAACGCAGAGGCTGTCGCCCTGGATGGTAGCGAGCCACTCCGCGCCGAATGCCAGCACTTTCTCGACTGCGTGGCAACCCGAACTTCCCCGGTAAGCAATGGGGCGGAAGGTCTCAGAGTGCTGCGAGTGTTGGATGCCTGCCAGCGTGCTTTGCGCGACGGCGGTGTCGCTCTGGAAGCGAGCCCTACGAATGGGAAGAAGCAAGAACGGCCTTACTTCGTGCACGAATCAGCGTATGCGGATGAGGGAGCTGAAATCGGTGCCCGTACCAAAATCTGGCACTTCTCGCACGTGATGAAAGGCGCCCGAATCGGCGAGCGTTGCGTCATCGGGCAAAACGTGAACGTCGATGGCGGCACCAACATCGGGAACAACGTCAAAATTCAAAATAACGTCTCGGTGTACACCGGTGCCGTGATCGAAGACGATGTGTTTCTCGGTCCATCGTGTGTGCTGACCAACGTCACCAATCCCCGCTCGCAGGTCAATCGACACTCTCTTTACGAGACGACGCACTTGAAACGGGGATGCACCGTCGGCGCGAATTCGACGATCGTCTGCGGAGTCACAGTTGGACGCTACGCGTTTGTCGGAGCCGGGGCAGTGGTCACCAAGAACGTTCCGGACTTTGCACTGGTTGTCGGCAACCCAGCCCGCCAGGTCGGGTGGATGAGCCGGCATGGCCACCGTCTCGAGTCTCCTGATTCAGACGGCATCATGCGCTGCCCGGAAAGTGCGTACCGCTATCGGGAAGTTGAACCGGGCGTCCTTCGATGCTTGGATCTTGATGCAGAAGCTCCGCTTCCAGCCGAGTTGAGTGTTGGCAGTAAGTCATACCGGCAGGTTAAAGAGGAATCAAATCATGAATATTCCGCTGCTCGATCTTAAGGCGCAGTACGCGTCCATCAAAAACGAAGTCAACGCGGCCGTTGGGGAAGTGCTCGAGTCGCAGCACTTCATCCTGGGCCCGAAAGTGGACGAATGCGAGAAGGCGATTGCGGCCTACTCGAATTGCTCGCATGGAATCGGAGTCTCGTCGGGCAGTGATGCATTGTTGGCTTGCTTGATGGCCGAGAATATTGGCTCGGGCGACGAGGTGATCACCACCCCCTACACGTTCTTCGCGACGGTCGGAGCGATCGCGCGTCTCGGAGCCACGCCGGTGTTTGTCGACATCGACCCGGCCACCTATAACATCGACGTCTCCCAGATCGAAGCGAAGATCACAAAAAAGACGCGCGTAATTATGCCGGTCCATCTGTTCGGGCAGATCGCGGACATGGATCCGATCATGAACCTGGCGCAGGAGCAGGGACTGGTCGTCATCGAGGACGCCGCTCAGGCGATTGGTGCGGAATACAAAGGCCGCCGCGCCGGTTCGATCGGCCACTATGGATGCTTCTCGTTCTTCCCGTCAAAGAATCTTGGCGCGACTGGAGACGCTGGCATGATCGTGACCAACGATGCTGAGCGCGCAGAGAAACTGCGTGTCCTCCGCGGTCACGGGGCCAAGCCGAAGTACTATCACAGGGTTGTCGGTGGGAATTTCCGTCTCGACGCCATCCACGCCGCGGTCGTTTCTGCCAAGTTGCCGTACCTGGATTCGTGGACGGCTGGGCGCCAGCGCAACGCAAAGAGATACGATCAGCTTTTTCGCGAGGCAGAGCTTCCAATCGGTCTGCCAGCGGTGGCGACCAATCGCCACATCTTTAATCAGTATGTCATTCGCTCCTCGTCACGGGATCAATTGCAGGCATTCCTTAAGAAGAAGGGTGTGGGCAGTGAGGTGTATTACCCGGTGCCGATGCACCTGCAGGACTGTTTTGCCTACCTCGGAATTAAGGCCGGTGCGTTCCCCGAGAGTGAGCGAGCCGCCAAAGAGTCGCTTGCCATCCCGGTTTATCCGGAACTCAAGGACTCGCAGGCGCGTTACGTGGTCGAGTCGATTGGGGAATTTGTGGGGCCGGCAGCGCCTGTTGCAGCGGAACTGAGCCGCGCGTAGCTGCGGAGTGTAATTTTTGATCGGGATCATTTCAAAACCCAACCAACTGGAAACGGTAGAAGAGTTTTTTCAGCTCTTCAAAACCCCGTGGGAGTTCTACCGCCCTGGGGAGGCGTATTCCGTCGTTCTTGCTACCGCTGGCGAACTGTCGAACGTTCGTACGAAGCTGCTTGTGGTATATGGCCCGGAGACGAAGAGCATTGACGCGCACTTTGGGATTGCGCTCGGCAAGCGCCTCGAGTCTTCATATCTGACTCCCCGAGTCTCCTCGATTCCGACCTACTGCGAAGTATGTACTTTTGCTGATGCCAGCAGCGGAAGTCCCTGCGTTATGGCGGGTACGGAAACAGTCGGATTGAAGATCGATGGCTCTGACACGACTGTCATCCGTCTAGGCTATGACTTGTTCGATGAGGTGCAAGTCCTCCTGACCAGCGGCCAGCCTTCCCAGAATGCTTCTACTCCCGCGCTCGACGCACACATCAGTATGTTGAGGGGATGGATACTCGAAGAGGGGATTCCGCTAATGGAGGTTCCCCCAGTTCCGGCCGGGTGCAACTTTATGGTGTGCCTGACCCACGACATTGATTTCATCGGGATACGGCCGCACAAGTTCGATCACACCCTTTTGGGATTTCTGTACCGGTCCACTGTCGGAGCGGTCAAAAATCTGCTTCGGGGCCGAATCACCATGGGGCGGTTGTTTGAAACCTGGCGAGCGGTTGCATCTCTCCCGTTAGTTTATCTCGGCTGGGCAAGAGATTTCTGGGAACCCTTCGAGTGGTACCTGAAGGCTGAAAACGGTCTGCCAGCAACTTACTTTCTGATTCCATTTAAGCGTCGGGCTGGCGAGCGTGTGCCGGGGCCGCACGCAGCGCGACGGGCTACTGCCTATGACGTCACCGATCTCAGCGACTGGGCCGCAACTCTGAAGGACCAAGCGTGTGAAATCGGAGTTCACGGCCTCGACGCGTGGCACAGCGTAGAGAAAGGTCGCGCTGAGCGCGAGCGAATTGCCGCAGTCGCGGGCCAGTCTAAGATGGGCATCCGGATGCATTGGCTGCTGCAGGATTCAAGAACGATGAGTGTGTTGGAGGAAGCTGGCTTCGCCTACGACTCCACCGCCGGATACAACGAAACGGTCGGCTACCGCAACGGAACGACCCAGGTATTCCGGGCACTTGGCGCTAGAACGCTCCTGGAACTGCCGATGCATATTCAGGATGGAGCTCTTTTCTTTCCACAGAGAATGGACCTTTCGGAGTCGCAAGCGCAGGCACGCTGCCAACCAATCATCGACCATGCCATCCAGTCTGGTGGAGTGCTGACGTTGCTCTGGCACGACCGGAGCCACGGGCCAGAGCGGTTCTGGGGAGACTTTTACCTCAGGCTCCTTGAGGAACTGAAGTCGCTCAATGTCTGGTTTGGTTCAGCTGGGCAGGTGGTGACCTGGTTCGGTCAGCGGCGCGATGTGCGGTTCGAGCGGATAGGGACACCGGACGGCGTGCGAGCGCAATTGCGCTACGACGGTGGAGAGGTTCAGCCTCCATTCCGGATCAGAGTTTATGGAGCTACCAGAGGACGCACTGGTGTGGCGACCTCGGATTTTGCTGACATTTCCTGGGACGGGAAATCCCTCGAAGAACTCGACCTGAAGCTTCCCTGTGGTCCCGCAACGGCGGTTGCCAACCCAGCCCTTTCATAGTTCCAATGATATCAGTCTGCCAGGTAGTTCAAAACGTCTACGAAATTGACCCGCGCGTGCGGCGGAAGGCCGAAGCCTTGGTCGCTGCCGGATACTCGGTCGACGTGCTGGCGCTGCGGGCCGACGGTGGCCAGAAGAACTACTGTTTGAACGACGTGAATGTTCGCACGCTTGCATTGGGCAAGATGCGTGGCTCCCGGGCGAGGTACTTCTTTGAGTACGCCACGTTCTTCCTTTGGATTTTCATCCGTGTACCTCTGCAGATGCTTCGGAGGCGTTACTCGGTTATCGATGTCAACTCGCTGCCAGATTTCCTGATCTTCGCCCCCATATTGGCGCGCTGGATGGGTGCGAAGCTGGTCCTCGACCTGCATGAAATCACACCCGAGTTCTACATGTCGAAGTACGGTATTGCAGAGAACTCGTGGACGATCCGGCTGCTGACTTACCTAGAGAAAATCAGCGTGAGATTCGCTGACCGCGTGATCACGATTAACGAGCCGATCGAGAATCTTCTTGTCGGTCGCGGGTTGGATCGCTCGAAATCGACCGTCGTCATGAACGCGGTAGACGAGGCCCGCTTTGCTGCCAGTTCGAACTCGTCGTCCGCTCTGGCACCGCGGGACCCAGAAAAATTCGTGATGATGTATCACGGAACTCTGACCAACATTTACGGCCTTGACATCGCGATTGAAGCGTTTGCGCTGGCGCACGCAGAAATGCCCGGCGCTGAGCTGTGGATTCTAGGATCGGGATCGGAAAAGGATGCATTAGCGCAGCTGGCGCGAGCGCGT
>Ga0137390_10006029_pt1 | contig 10285 bp, 7 predicted proteins | sample 15con2h24AmetaG_FD_104937 | JGI IMG/M metagenome (GOLD analysis project Ga0137390, IMG submission 104937) | Vadose zone soil microbial communities from Angelo Coast Range Reserve, California, USA - 15con2h2.4A metaG | ecosystem: Environmental > Terrestrial > Soil > Vadose zone > Saprolite... | reverse complement strand
GCCCGCCGAGCATCTCCGCGGCGAAGTCCAGCAGCCGGGGCCGGACCTCCGCGATCTCCTGAGGGGTCATGCCGGGATAACACCGCAGAACCCGGCAATCATACCAGACCTAACAAAGTACTATTAGGGATGTGCTGGCAACTAAAGGACGCTGGCAACCTGGCGGTAGGCGGCCAGGTGGCGATCCAGCGGCTCAAGTAGCGCGGTCAGGTGATGCCTGAGCAAGGATGCGTCGTGTTCGTCAAGCGGCACCAACGGACGGCGCATCTGCGCGCTCCACGTTCTGGCGTCCGGAAAGACATGAAGTTCGGCAACTAGGGGGCTCAACTCGACCCCTTCGTGCAGCGCCGCCACACTCTGAATGTCAAGTGCGCATCCCAAGGGGTATCGGCGCTCACCGAAGATAACAGGCTCTGGCAACCAGCGCACGTCCGTGGCTACCTTGGCCAGCCCCATCACGCGGCCACGGTCACGTTCCGGGTTACCGAAGCAACCCCGTGTTGCGTAAACGAGCAGCTCGTCGCCGATCTCAAGCTCCATAGCCTGTGACCGGCGCAAAGCGGGAAAGGCCATTCGCTGTTCGGCCAGCACCCACGCCAGTGCAGCTGAGTCGCCGATTACGAGCAGATAGCTCCGTGGCATGGTGACCACCGTAACGTGCGACAACCTCAGTAGTCATTTTCTTCGGCGCCTTGCTGCCCGGCTGCGGCGAGCAGTTGTGCAGCGACCCGCAGCACGGAGCCGAGCTCGGGCCCTACGGAGCGTGCATCGTGCGCAGGGCAGAGCCCGGCACACGGCGAGAGGGCCGGGGCCGCAGGCTTTACCCAGCGGACGGGGTCAGGGCCTCCCGGAACGGGGGGCCGGGCGGGAGGCGTTCAGGGCGAGGCGGCAGCGGCCCAGGCCGCGCCCGGCGCGGGCCTGGCACCGCGCGGCACCGGGACCCCTGCCCCAACGGCGTGGCCGATCCCACCGGGACTTGGGGAGCCTCAGATCCGCGCTGGCCTGGCCGGCGCAGGCCCCGGGAGGAGCCGGGTCAGGGCCGGTGCGCCGTGCCGCCCGGCTTCCACAGCCCGGCCGGCCTGCCCCGATCGCGGTGGCAGGTGACCGCGGTACGCGCGCGAGCGGTCGTGACGCTGCCTGGCCAGCGTGATGGCCACGACGATGATCACGACGGGCAACTCCATGAACAGCAGCGGGAGGGCCAGGAAGGCGATGGGGGTGAGGTGGCCGAAGGCCGCAGTGACGAACGGGGCGGGCGGGATCATCGCGTCTGCCGCGACCAGGCCCCACGTGACCGCTTCCTTACCCGCCGACGGCCGGGCAGCCCGGCGTAGCGGCGGCGCCTGGGCCGGGGCGGCGGGATGCCCACGGTGGCCGTGGCCAGGTCGGCGTAGGTCCGCGCGGCGAATGCCTGGCCCACGCACGCGTCCAGCTCGTCCTTGTCGAGCCGACCGTCCGCGAAGGCGGTTTTGAGCGTATCGATCACCTGCTCGCGGTCGGCGTGCGAGACCCGCGGGCGGCCGCCGCCTGCTGCTCCCTCCTCCGGCCCTGTGGGCACCGGTACCTCCCCGGCAGCGCGATGCAGGCACGGCGTAGCGCGGCTGCTCTGTGAAGGCCATCCGCGACGCGGAATGTCCGAAAGGACAAGTCATGGACATCTCTTCTGCGAACAGGTGTCCCGTGACAGTGCAGATTGCTCGATCCAGCTCTCTGGCCTGCTGTGCCTCGAATCGGGTGGCAGGGCGGGCAGCCTGGCCTGCCACCTGATCTGAGGCAATCTCGCTGCGCTCGGGGCCTGGATGCTATTCCTGCTCTGACCCACCCGACCGCTAGCAGCGCCCTGCGCTAGCTTGGGCGATCGCCAATTGCCCATCGCTGCCGCTGATTCGGGACGAAGAGGCCCTCGGTGCTGCAATGGTGATCGCGCCGCGCAGGATGCTGCTGTCAGCCGTCGTCAGCACTCCATGCTGTCTGTGACGCAGAGGATCCTTGCCGCAGCTACTAGGGCGGAGTCATTCTGGGGTTCCGGACGGTAGCGCAAGGTCCGTAGGTTGCTCATCGGTGCAGACATACGCTACTTGTGAGATCCGCGGTTCACCAGGTCCCAGCCAGTGGCGGTGCCGAGATGTCCGATCCGTTCACCGGTGCGGTTGCCAGCATGATTGCTGACTCCATCGTGGCCGCCGTCGCCTCGCGCATGAAGAGGGCGATCTTCGGGAGTGACGAGCGACGGGCACTCGATCAGGCGGTGAGTCGGGCGCTCCAGGAACTTGCCGAAGACATGCCCGGACTCGTGGATGCGGCCAGTTCGCTGCCCATCGAGTTGTACTTCGGTCATTCGGACGTCGCGGCGATGCTGGCAGACAGCGCGTTCGCCGGTATCGAGCCGGACCGTGACGAGGTCGGTATCCGGCTCGCGGCACTCGGTTATGACGAGACGACCTCCCCGGTCGACCTGGTGGCCGCCGCCGTGGATTTCAGCAGGCGGCTCGCAGCCGAGATTCGGCGAGACGCCGACCGGAGCGGCAGCGCCCTGTTCAACCGCCTGGCCATGGCCAAGCTCGACCGTGTCGTGGACAGCCTTCCAGCGGCACCGCGATCCGCGCCAGCCGTGCTGCCTTTCCTGCCCCCGCTCATCCTCGGCCGCGACCGCGACATCGAGGCCGTGCGCGAGCGGCTCATCCGGGCTGCCTCCGGGCCCGGCAGCGGTGCCGTGACCGTGATCCGGGGCTGGCCCGGAGTCGGCAAGTCCACACTCGCGGCGTCGATCGCCCATGACCAGGTCATCGCGGACTCGTTTCCCGATGGCCTGCTGTGGGCCGCACTCGGCCAAACGGGCAGCGCCAAGGCGGCGCTCGCGCAGTGGTGCCGTCAACTGGGCGCGACGGTCACCGGCGCAGACGACGTGAACTCGCTGTCCACGCAGCTTGCCGGGCTGCTGCGTGGCAAGCGCGTGCTGCTCATCGTGGACGACGTCTGGCAGGCGGAGCAGGCGACACCGCTTCTCGCTGGCGGCCCCGGTACCGCAGCCTTGCTGACGACACGGTCGACCGAGGAGGCATACCGGCTGGCGTCCGCCCCCGACGACATCTACGTGCTGGGGGTCCTCACCGATTCCGACGGCCTGGCCCTGCTGCGCACCCTCGCGCCTTCGGTAGTCGCCGAGCACCCGGGCCAATCCGCGGAACTTGTCGCTGAGGTGGAGGGCCTGCCCCTGGCCCTGCAGGTCGCTGGCCGGTTGCTCGCGGCCGAGGCACATCTTGGGCTCGGTGTCTCCAGCCTGCTAACGGATCTGCGCGAAGGCTCCAGGCTCCTGTCAGCGCAAGCGCCTGCGGACCGCGCCGATCTCCTCACGGCCGCTACGCCGACCGTTGCTGCCCTTCTTGCCCAGAGCACGAACCGGCTGCCAGCAGCGCTTCGAGAGCAGTTCGCCTACCTGGGCGCCTTCGCCGAGAAGCCGGCCACCTTCGATGTTGAGGCGATAGCCACGGTCTGGGGTGTGCCAGATCCGCTGCCCGGAGTCCGCACCCTGGTCGGCCGTGGCCTGCTCGAACCCACCGGCGACGGCCGGTTCCAGATGCACGCGCTGCTGGCGATGCACGCGCAAGCGCTCCTGGACGGGTTGTGAACCCTTGGTGTCCAAGCGCATCGAGACGTGGCGACGGCACGCAAAGCACTACGTGGGGCTCCTGGCCGACCTCAGCGAGTCCTATGACGCAGGCGAGGTAGCCGAGGCGATCGCGTCTTTCGACGTCGAATGGGGACAGATCGAGAAGGCGCGCCAGCGGATTGTCGGTGAGCCGGGCATCGACGAGGACGGCAGGCTGGCCTTGGTAGCACAGGTGTGGGGGTACAAGCTCATCAGGCTGCGCAGGCCCGCACGGGAACTCGTGGAAGGCGCGGAGGCGGTCCTGCCGTTGGCCAAGCGCCTTGGCCCGGTCCGCTACGCGGACCAGCTCATGATCGTTGGCGCGATGGCCTTGGAGACCGCTGAGCCGCAGCGCGCCCGTCAATGGTTTGCCGATGGCGTGGAAGTCGTGCGCGCCAACTACGCCGACATGGATCCGGAGGTAGCGGACAGTTTGCTGGCCAAGGGCCTGAAGTTCCTCGGCAGTATCGAGCAGCAGGTCGGCGACGACGCGGCCGCCATGCGCTCTTACGATGAGGCACTGGCCGTTGCCCGGCGGGCCGGTGACGAAGAGGAGGAAGGCGAGATCCAGGGCAACATAGCCTTGCTGAGGTCCGAGGCAGGGGACGACGAGTCAGCGGTGGCCGGCTATCAGCGGGCGATAGCGGTGGCCAGGAAGTACGGCGACATCGCGCGCGTGGAGGGCTGGACCGGGAACCTCGCCAATGCGCTCAGGGACCTGAAGCGGTATGCCGAGGCGGAAGCCGCGGCCAGGGAGGCTCTTTCGCTCGCCCGCCAGTTGGGAGACCGGCGCCAGGAGGGCCGGCGGCTGGGGGTACTGGCGAACGTGACCCGGGAGCTTGGCAATGCCAAGATGGCGCTTGAGTATCAGCTCAGCGGCTACCAGATCGCCGTCGAGTTCGGTGATTCCTTCTCCCAGGGCGCGGCCCTGAGCTACCTCGGCGAGATCTACGTAGACTTGGGCCTGTTCGAGCAGGCGGTGACGGCCTACGAGCAGGCGACCGAGAGGCTGAACCAGGCTGACCGGCCGCACCTCGCGACGCGGGCCGCGGCGGGGGCCGACGCCTACCGGCCGTACGCGGCGATCGCGGCCGCGGCCACCAAGGCTGAGGCAGGCGATCCCGCGAGCACCCTCCCCGAATTGGCGGAACTTCTCCACGAGGCACGGGCGAGCGGGCGCACGGGACTCGCTAGCCGCTGCCTCCTCCAGATCGGTCATGTATAGATGCTGCTTGGCTGGCTGGCCGAAGCCGAGGCCGCACTGCGCGAGGCCATCGAGCTGGCGCCGGACGATCCTGAGCTGCGCGCCCACGAGGTGATGCAGCTCGCCAACGTGTACCATCTCGCGGGTAAGGCGGCGACCGCCGAGCGGCTCTATGCCTGGCTCGTGGCGCAGGTGGACCACGCCGGGGACTACACGAGGGGCCTGGCGCTGGCGAACCTGGCCGCGATGGCGGCCAGCCGGAGGGAGCGCGATCAGGCCAGGAACCTCTACACGGATGCCCTGGACCTGTTGCGTGCCGCTGGAGCGGAGGAGGAGGCGGAACGGGTCGCCGCGGATCTTGCGGCGCTCGAATAGCCGGGCCGGGGTGTGCGCCCCGGCTCCTAGCTGCGGTTGCCTCTTTCTATGGTCCGATAACGCTGATCCTGGCGCACCAGTTGAACAGCGGCGCCCGGGTGCCGACCGCGGCCTAAGGCCAGGTACCGGGGTCCGGCTGCCACAGGCGCTGCCTTCGACCTACTGGCAGCGCTCCGCCTAATGCCTCAGGCGCGCTGGCAATGCCTCAACTTCTCTGGCACAGGACAATTCGTGTCCGTTATGTCCATTTAGTACGTGTAGGTTCTCATGTTTGATGTCGCCTGAGGCTGCCTTGAGCTGCGGTTCTGCTGGTTTCTCATTGATTTGTCGGCTGGGTTTTTCTCACCGGTTTGTCATTTTCCTCGGTGGCCTTCTGCCCGGTCGTGGCGAGTAGCTGCCCGGCGGCGTCCAGCAGGGTGTTCAGCTCGGGCTGGGTGAGGCGGTAGTAGACCGCCCGGCCTTGCGTCCGGCTGGTGATCAGGCCGGATTGCCTGAGCCTGGTCAGGTGGGCGGAGATGTTGGCCTGGGAGCCGCCGAGCTGGGAGGCCAGATCGGTGATGCGCTGTTCGCCGGTTTGCAGGGTGAGCAGGATGGCCAGCCGGGTGGGGTTGGCCAGGACGCGGAACAGGCTGGCGGCCTGCCGGGCGTCGGCGGCGTCGGGTCCCAGGCTGATGGGCATGCGGTCACGGTAACGGCTGCGGCTGCCGTCCCGGCCGGAGATCTGCGGGGCGCGCGCGGCGGCGAGGGCCTGGATGCCGGGCCGGGCCAGGGCGGTCAGCAGCGCGGCGCCGCGGCGGGTCGGCCGCCACGGCCGGCGGGAGGTGGCGGGCTGGTAGAGCCTGGCGCCGATGTCGCGTTCGAGGCGGCGGAACTGGTGGCTCAGCCCGGATGGGCAGAGGCGCAGGCGGGCGGCCGCGGCGGCAATAGTGGGGGAGGCCATGGCGATCTGGAACCGGCGCAGCCGGAGCCAGCCGGCCCGGCTGCCTCCGGCCGCGCGGCGGATGTCGCCGGGAATCTGGCCGCCGGGCTCGGCGGGGCTGCCGGGGCCGGGGCGCTGCCCGGTGACATCCTGCCCGGGCAGCGGGCACGGGCCGGCCGGGGCGGGGCCGCAGATGCCGGTCATGGTGATGCCGTGCTCGCGGGCGACCCGGGTGAGGAATCTGCGGGGGATGCCGGTGTCGGCTTCCAGCTGCCGGAGGTTCTTGCCCGCGGCGATGTACTCGCGTTGGAAGAACTCGCGGGTCAAGATGGCGCGGGCGCGCTGCTGCCGCTGCCATGTCAGGGGCGCGGCGGATCGGCCCCACTGCCGTGCGGGCCGGGGGATGTGTTCGAGCGCGAGCCGGACGTGGCCGCCGGTGGTGCCCAGCCGGGCGGCGGCCTCGGCGACGGGAAGTTTCCCGGTGATGATGAGGCGGCCGGCGGCGTCCAGGTCGATGTCGTCCGGCTCCGGTCCGGGCAGGTCCAGGCCGGCGCAGCAGCCGGGCGGCGGTGCCCAGGTCAGCGGCTCGCCGATGCCCAGGTCGTGCAGGAGAGCGGCGGCGTGGCCGTGCAGCGCGTCGCGCAGCCCGGTGGGGAGCGTGCCGGCGAAGGCGTGGTAGTGGCTGTAGTCGCTGGTGCCGGTGAACGCGAGGGCGTGCCGGGGGTCGTGCAGGTCGGCGCCGGTGAGCAGCTGGAACAGGTAGCGCTGGGCGTCCCGGTGCCGGCGGGTCTCGCCGGGGTGCGCGGCGGCGCCGTAGCACAGGTCGCGCCACTGGCCGGCGGTGATGGTGCCGGCGGGGATGAGGTCGCGGCGGCGCTGGTAGTCGATGGGGCTGCCGTAGGTGTCCAGGTAGCCGGCCAGGCAGCTGATCGCGGTGACCACGGTGTCGTGCCCGCCGCCGGCCAGTGCCCGCAGCACCGCGCCGGTGGCCAGGGTGCTGCGGTAGGCGTGCAGTGCGGTGATGGCCGTGCGGGCGGCGCGGGCGGGATGACCGGGCAGCAGCAGGCACGCGGCGATGGTGCTGCGGAACGGGCCGGGCGCGAACCCGTGCGCGGGCATCAGCCGGATCGCCCAGTCCGGCCATAGCAGCTGCGGGATCGCCCGGGCGCGGGCGGCGAGCAGCCCGGGCGGGTCGTCCGGGATGGCCGCCTGGGGGGTGCCGGTGCGGTAGCGGATCCGGTCGGCGGGGCTCAGGTCTGGGTCCAGGGCGCGCAGGAACCGGCCGCGGGCCGCCGCGGAGAGCTGCCGCCAGCGGGCGGCGGGCAGCCCGGCGGGCCGGGCCCGCCGCGGTCCCGCCCGGCGGGGCAGCAGGGCCCGGATCTGCTCGATGGCCTGCTCGTCGCTCCCGGTGAGCATGGTCATGGCGGTGGCGGCCAGGGCGGCGGTCAGCGCGGCGCTGGCGGGCGGGAACCGGCTGGGCTGGCGGCGGGCGGCAGGTGTCTGCTGGTTCCATTCGCGCCAGGCGGCCAGCGCCTGCGGGCCGAGGCTGGCGAACTGGGCCGCCGGTGCGTGGCGCAGCACCCACGATCCGACGATGCCCAGGTCGCCGAGCGCGTCGCGGTTTCCCGCGGGCCGGGTGTCATCGAGGGTGAGCAGGATGCCGGTCCAGCGCTGGGCGGCCAGCACCGGATGGCCTGCCGCGAGCGGGTGCGGGGTTACCTCGCGCAGGTCTGCGCCGCAGTACTCGTGCCGCTTGATGGTGTTGGCGCAGCTGCCGGGCGGGTTGAGCCCGGCGCGGCCGGCGCGGCCGCGGGGGGCCTGCCCGCAGGCCGGGCAGGTGTCGCATAGCAGGACACCGTGGGTGGTGCAGGCGAACACCCAGCCCAGCCGCCAGGACAGCAGCCACCGGCCGTCCCGCTCGGCCAGGCACGACGGGCAGTACCAGGACCCGCGGCGCCGCACCGGCCCCAGCGGCAGGTAGCGATCCAGCACCGCGTCATCAAGACGCCCGGCGGGAAGCCCCGCCTGGTCCTCGAGGCGGCGCAGCACCTGGCCCGGGATGCCGGCCACCAGGCCGGGGCTGGCCGGGACTGGCCAGCCCAGCGCCGCCGCCAGCGTGCCGACGGTGACCTGGCTGCGGCGGGCCAGGGCCTCCAGCCAGCTGTCGATAGCCTCGCCCGGGACGGGCGGGACCCGCAGCGGCAGCGTCCGGGCCGGCCCGGTCACCAGGCGGCGGCCCGCGGTCTGCCGCGCCGGGCGGCCGGGGCGGCCGACAGCCGCCCGGCGGCGAACGCGGCGGCCAGCTGGCGGCGGGCCTGCTCAGACGCCTCATCGATCCGTACCCGGTCCAGCAGCGCGGCGGTCAGGTCCTCCTCCCCCGACCGGATCGCGGTGACGCAGCCGCGGGTGATCAGCGTGATGAACGAGCCGATGTGCCCGCTGGTCCGCTCGAACAGGTAGTCCGCCAGCTTCGTCAGCATTCCCGGGCGGGCGCGGGCCAGCACGAGCTGGCGCTCGGTGGCCTTCAGCAGGCCCTGCCAGTCGCGCCGGCCCTGCTCGGAGACGATCTCGAACGGCGGCAGCTCCAGCCGGGTCCACCGCCGGCCGGTCTGGGCCAGCGCGGCGTTCTGGCCGGTCAGGCCCTCGGCGAACAGCCCCCGCCCGGCCAGGCCGACCCCGGCGTAGATGAACGTCACCGGCAGCTCGCTGGCCAGCCACTTCAGGTGGTTGGACACGTCCAGGCCGTCCTTGCGGCGCGGGTCGATGAAATGAAGGTCGTCCATGATCCCGATCCTGCTCTCGCATGACAGCACGCAGTCCACCGCGTGGCTGGCCAGCTGGGCGGCGCTGGCCCGGCCGGCGCCGGGGTGGCCGTAGAACTGGCAGATCATCCGGTTCAGCGTGCGCAGCGTGGTGTTGGAGGTCAGCCCCACCCGGAACACCGGGATCCGCTCGTGGCCCTCGCCGGTCAGCGGCCCGTGGCGGCGGATCTGCGCGCGGTCGAACCCGCGGGCGAAGCTGTTCGCAGCGGTGGTCTTGCCCAGGCCGGGCAGCGCGTCGATCACCGCCGCGCCGCGCACCCGATCGGGATCCTGCCGCCCGGCCGAGACGATCAGCTCCAGCTCGTCGTGCACGGCGGCCAGCTGCGGGGTGCGCAAGATCCCGAAGTTGGCGTGCCAGTCGTGGCGGGCCTCGTCGTACTCCTCCCGGGCCGCGCCGCCCAGCCGTTTCAGCTGCCCCGGAGACAGCTGCCCGGGCCGCTCCCGCGCGGGCGCCTCGACATACCGGCGCCAGCCTTCCTTGCGGGACAAGCTATAGAGCATCGCTCACTCAAGGACCTCGAACGCGTCGGCGTAGAAGTCGCCGTCGGCGGGATCATCAAAGATCTCCGCGGGATCGTCATCGTCACCATCTGGGACCGCCCGCAAAGCGGCCTCCGCGGGCGGCGGCCCGGTGCCGGGACCTGCGCCAGGCAGATAGGCGACCTGGCCCGCCAGGTCATGCTCAGCCGGATCCGGCAGGGCGGCGCGCTCGGCGGCCAGGCGGACCGCCATCCGGCGTTCCCGCCGCCCGGTGACCATGCCCCGGTCCCAGCGGGCCAGCAGCTCGCCCAGCGCCCGCTCGGCATCGGGCCAGCGGTCCTGCCGGGCGGCGAGCCGCCGCGCATACCGGGCGGCCTCACCGCTGAACGGCAGCCCCAGCCCGGGGGCGTGCTCCCAGTCCAGCCGGTGCCACGAGCCGTCGGCCGGATCCTGGAAATAGGCGTAGCGCACGTCGTCGGGGTTGACCCAGATCGGCCACTTGCCGGCGTACTGGCCGCCGGACGGGCTCTCGGCATTGCGGTAGGGATCCAGCGCCGGGCCGTCGTAGCGCAGGCCGCCCACCTCCACGCCGTAATGCTGGATGGTCCGCGAGTGCACCTCGAGAAACTCATACGCCAGCTCCGGGGTGGCCGGGATGCGCAGCAGCCCGGCCCTGGCCACCCCGGTCTCATACATCTCATTGGGGGACAGCTTCAGATGCGGCCATTCCGGCACCGCCAGCCCGTCTTGCCGGGACCGGTGATACACCAGCGCGACCCACTCCCGGATGACGTCCTCCAGCTCGTGGAGGAACAAGAACGCCGCGTCCTCCACAT
>Ga0137390_10006025_pt1 | contig 10289 bp, 11 predicted proteins | sample 15con2h24AmetaG_FD_104937 | JGI IMG/M metagenome (GOLD analysis project Ga0137390, IMG submission 104937) | Vadose zone soil microbial communities from Angelo Coast Range Reserve, California, USA - 15con2h2.4A metaG | ecosystem: Environmental > Terrestrial > Soil > Vadose zone > Saprolite... | reverse complement strand
GGCCGTCATCTTCGCCACCGGCGGCTTCACGCATAATCCGGAACTTCGCCGCAATTTCCTGGACGTCCCCGTCTACGGCGGATGCGCCGCGACCACAAACGAAGGCGACATCGTAGCCGTCGCGTCGGCGGTCGGGGCACAGCTTCGGAACATGAACTACGCCTGGATGTGCCCGGTGCCCCTGGAGAAGGCGATCGCCCCCGATCCGGGCATGATCGGCATGTTCTCCGTGGCCGGCGACTCCATGGTGTTCGTGAACAAGTACGGCCGCCGGGTCGTCAACGAGAAACTCCAGTACAACGAGCTGGCACAAACCTTCTTCCAGTGGGACCCCTCCGCGGCCGAGTACCCGAACCTCGTGCTGGCGCAGGTCTGGGACCAGCGGTCGCAGGACCACTCCGCGAGCACCGAGTACGGGCGGCTGATCGTGCCGCCGGGCACCGACGACTCCCACGTGATCAAAGGCGAGACCCTTGAAGAACTGACCCGACGGATCGACGAGCGCGTCGCCCGGTTCACCAGCCGCACCGGAGGACTGCGGCTTGCTCCGGACTTTTCTGCCAACCTCAAAGACACGCTGCGGCGGTTCAACGCGATGGCGCACGAGGGCGCCGACCGCGATTTCCACCGGGGGGAGCGCGCCGTCCAGCTTCTCTTCAACGGCCCCGTCAAGGAGGAACCCGGACGCACCAACCCCACGCTGTGGCCGCTCAGCGATACCGGGCCGTACTACGCGGCGCTCGTCACCGGCGGCACCCTCGACACCAAAGGGGGTCCGAAAGCGACACCGGACGGACAGATCGTCGACGACTTGGACCAGCCGATACCAGGGCTTTACGGCGTCGGCAACTGCGTGGCCTCAGCGTCTGCTCAGGCGTACTGGGCCGGGGGAGCGACGCTCGGACCGATCGTCGCATTCGCGTACCGCGCCGCCCACGCCGCCCACGCCGAACCCGTGAAGGAGGTCGTGCAGGCCGCGCGCTGAGTGCTGGAGTGCCCGGCACTCGACGCCGCCCCGACCCGCCCACAAGCACCACGAGGAGCGAAAGCGATGGCCCTCACCAGACAGACGATGACCGACGAGCAGCGCAAGTCGGTGGTCCTGGACTACCTGAAGGCGTTCGACAACGCAGGAGTGATCCCGACCGGTGGCAGCATTCTTGACCTGTTCGCCGACGACGCTCAGGTGTACTTCCCCAAATGGGGCCTGGCGACCGGTAAGGAACAGATCAGCAAGTTGTTCACCGACGTGGGCAGCACGATCAAGCACATCGAGCACCACTACGCGCACTTCAACTGGGTGTTTTCCGGCGGCGACATAGTCGTGTGCGAAGGTACCAGCCACGGGGAGCACCAAGATGGCGCGTGGCGAGCCGGCGTGCCGGAGTGGGGGGCCGGCCGGTGGTGCGACGTGTTCGAGATCCGTGACTGGAAGATCCAGCGAGTCTTCATCTATCTCGATCCCGACTACGCAGCTCGGGACACCGAACGCTACCCCTGGCTGGAGGACCGCTCCTGAGCCCGCGACCGAGCAACGGAGCAGCCTTCGGCCAGTAAAGACATCCCAGCAGCGATCAGCCCTCCCGGTCACCGGCAGGGGCACGATCTTCATCAGGGCTCAAGGCCGGGGAGACACTAGTGCTCCCCCGCCGGGGCCACCAGGTACCGAGTCTGCCGGATGGCGGACCCTACAGGACTCGTAAGGAGGCCCCCGGTGACCGAACTTCGAACCAATGACGTCTCCGAAGGCGCGACATCCACCCCTTCGGCACCCTCGGCTGGAGTCGAGAGCGCAGCCAGCCCGCCACCGAATCCCGCAGTCCTCGGCCTGCTCGCGTTCTCCGTCGGCGGTACGGTGCTCGGAATCTCCCTGCTTGGCTATGTCTCGGCCGCGGCGCAGGGCGGCAGCGTCATGCCTATCGTCTACGCGGCCACCGGCCTCGGCGTGCTGATCACCACGATTTGGGCCGCGGCGCTCGGACAGACATTCGTGGCCGCAGTGTTCGGCGCGTTCACCGGCTTCTGGCTCAGCTACGCCGCGCTCGTCCTCGGGCTCGCCCACAACTGGTACGTGATCCCTCAGGCGCAGGTGGCCCACAGCGTGGCCCAATTCCTCATCGCCTGGGCGATCGTGATCTTCATGCTGGACGTCGTCAGCGTGTATGTCCCCTCGTCGTTCACGATGATCCTCAGCTCGGCGCTCGTCGCGGTCGTACTCCTCATCATCGCCAACCTCAACGGGTCGACCGTACTGCCCAAAGTCGCGGGCGGGTTCATCCTGTTGTTCTCGGCCATCGGCTTCTACGATTTCCTTGCCGCCGGCATCGAGTCGGTAGGCGGACGACCGCTGTCCCTCGGACCGCCACTGCGCACGTTGCTCGCCCGCAAATGACGCCAGGGCCCACCGAGGCATCGCCACGTGGCGCGGCCCGGCCGGGAAGTCCATGTTTCGCCGCGAGCCTCTTGACACCGGCCGCGCGAAGGCGCAAGCTATTGTTCACTAAGCGCACATACGTTCGCGATACGAACATTTGAGGGCGGAGGATGGCAATGACGGCCAACCTGCACGGCAAGGAACGGGCGTCCTACACGACGCGCTTCGGCTCGCTGGCGAGCTACGAGAAGGGCGGCGTCGAAATCATCAACGACGACCCGCGGCACTACGCCTTCTCCAACGTCTTCGAGGTCGCCAGTAACGCCGCGCCGTACGAGAAGACCGCGGTAGGCAAGAACATGGACTACGTCGTCGAGGCGATCCGCGCCGAGGGCACCAGCCAGTGGCGCACCGCCGCGCACGACGAGTTCGCGCTCGTCCTCGACGGCCAGGTCGAGATCTCGCTCGTCAAACTCGCGCACAGCCCGCTCCCGCCCGACGCCGGCGGCTCGGTCGCCCTGGACGGCGAGCCCGAGGGCCAGCCGATGGGGCGCATCGTCGCCCGGCGCGGGCACATGGCACTGCTGCCGGCGGGCAGCGCGTACCGATTCCGCGCCGATCAGCCCGGCGTGATCCTGCAGCAAACCGTCGCCGGCCCGGACACCCTGTTCCGCTGGTCCGAGATCTGCCAGTCCCTGTGAACCCCTGAACCGCAGCCTTGCGAGGAGCCGCCACATGACCGCTACCGCTGAACACGGTGTCGTCTCGACCGAGCCGAACGAGGAGGGCTACCGCGAGTTCTCCCTCGGCGAGTTCCGCTTCCGCCGTGACGAGTACTTCGTCTACATCACCTGGCCGACCGGGCACCACATCATGAGCGTGGACGCGTTCCTGCGCGCGCTGCAGCGCGACATCGCCTGGGACTTCTTCTACGGCACGGTCAACTTCGACGGCGTCTTCGGCACGGTCAACCACTATGGCACCGTCGACATCTTCGCCGGCCGCTACAACGACTCCTACCGCAAGGCCGAGCTCGACCACTCCGAGAATATCCAGACGCCGCGCATCCGCGAGACGTTCAAGTCGATCCTCGACGACTGGACCAACGAGACCTTCGACCCGTTCGCCTCGCCGCACGAGACCGGCTCGGCGTTCGGCATCAAGAATGGCGACAACCACGGCGCGGTCACCCGCCAGCGGGTGCAGGCCGGACGGATGGTCGGCCTGCCCGGCGACGCGCTGCTGCGCAGCGACGAGGCCGGCTACCTGGTGAACCGCATGTTCGCCGACGTCCCGCAGGACGAGCCGGAGGTCTACGCCGAGCCCGGCTTCGAGGACCAGGTGTCGGCCTTCAGCCTGTTCGCCTACCTGTCCCGCTCGGACGTCACCTGGAACCCGTCGGTGGCCAGCGTCTGCAAGGAGTCGCTGTTCTGCCCGACGACCGAGGAGTACATCCTGCCGATCATCCACGGCAACGACCGGGTCGAGTGGTTCATCCAGCTGACCGACCAGATCACCTGGGAGGTCGAGGACCGGGAGACCGGCGCCGTCCGGGCCCGCGTCGTGATGAAGGCGGGCGACGTCTCGGCGATGCCGGCCGACATCCGCCACCAGGGCTACTCGCCGAAGCGGTCGATGCTGCTGGTCTGGGAGAACGCGTCCGCCGACCTGCCCGACCTGATCGCAAGCGGCAAGACACCGACCTACCCGATCGACTTCTGAGGCACCGGGACGGGACGACGGTGCAGACGAAGCTGTTCATCGGCGGCATGTGGGTCGACGGCCTCGACGGCGCGAGCATCGAGGTGCGCGACCCGCACGACGGGTCGCTGCTCGCCGAGGTGGCCGAGGCCCGCGCGGCCGATGTCGACCGCGCGGTGCAGGCGGCGCAGGCAGCGTTCGGGGCGTGGCGGCACACCACGGCCGAGGAGCGCGGCCGGCTGCTGCTCAAGCTCGCCGACCTGATCGAGGCGGACGCCGACGAGCTCGCGCTGCTCGAGACCCGCGACACCGGCCATCCGGTTCGCGACACCCGCGGGCTGGACGTGCCGCGCACCGCCGCAACGTTCCGCTACTTCGGCGGGATGGCCGACAAGTACCAGGGCAGCGTCGTCCCGGTCGAGCACGGCTTTCTCGACTACGTGCTGCGCGAGCCGATCGGCGTGGTCGGGCAGATCGTCCCGTGGAACTTCCCGCTGATGTTCACCAGCTGGAAGATGGGTCCCGCACTGGCAGCCGGCAACACGGTGGCGCTCAAGCCGTCCGAACTCACCCCGCTGAGCACGCTGCGCGTGGCCGAGTTGATGACCGAGGCCGGCCTCCCTCCCGGCGTCGTCAACATCGTCACCGGCTACGGCGCGACGGCCGGACGGCGCATTGCCGAGCACCCCAGTATCGGCAAGGTGTCGTTCACCGGTTCGACGGCGGTGGGCCGCTCGATCCTGGCGGCGAGTGCGGGCAATCTGAAGAAGGTGCAGCTCGAGCTCGGCGGCAAGGGCGCGAACATCGTCTTCGCCGACGCCGACCTCGACGCCGCCGTGCAGGGCTCGGCGTTCGCGATCTACCACAACCAGGGCCAGGCCTGCATCGCCGGCAGCCGGCTGATCGTGCACGAGGATGTCGCCGACGAGTTCGTCGACCGGTTCGTCCGGCTCAGCAAGGGCGTGCGCCTCGGCGACCCGAAGGATCCCGCCACCGAGATGGGCCCGCTCACCTCGCCCGGGCACCGCGACCGCGTGCTCTCCTACATGGAGGTCGCGGTCGCGGACGGCGACGAGATCGTCACCGGCGGCAAGGCGCCGGAGACCGCCGAGCTTGCCGGCGGCTGCTACCTCGAGCCGACCGTGGTGGCGACGCAGGCCGAGCACCGCCTCGCCCGGGAGGAGGTGTTCGGCCCGGTCGTGGCGGTGCAGCGCTTCCGCACCGAGGACGAGGCGCTGCGCATCGCCAACGGCACCGACTACGGGCTCGGTGCCGGACTGTGGACCCGCGACCTGTCCCGCGCGCACCGGGTGGCGTACGAACTGCGGGCGGGCATGGTGTGGGTCAACTCGTACAAGCGGGTCAACCCCGGCTCCCCGTTCGGCGGCGTCGGGCAGAGCGGGTTCGGCCGCGAGATGGGGTTCGAGGCCATGCACGAGTACACCGACGCCAAGGCGGTGTGGATCAACTACGGGGCGCAGCTGCCTGCGCGCTACGCCGATGCCTGACCCGCAGCCGCTGCCCGGCGCGATCCGCGCCCATGTCCATCCCGGCGCTGTCGTCGCGCTGGAAGGCTTCACCCACTTGATCCCGTACGCGGCCGGGCACGAGATCGTCCGGCAGGGCATCACGGGCCTGACCCTGGTGCGCCCCGATAAGCACATCGGCCGGCGGTCGGTGCGGCTGCCCGCGGACCCGGTGCGGGCGATCCACGACGCGATGGCGGCGATCCTGGGCAGGGGTGGTGCCGCGTGAAGGCCAGGTTCGTGCACGAGACGCTGCCGCAGCGGGTGGTGTTCGCCTCGTTCGAGGCCGCCGAGCACGTGGCGGAGGAGGTGGCCCGGCTCGGGGCCTCCCGGGCGATGGTGATCGCCGCCGAGGCCGAAAGCGCGCTGGCCGACCCGCTGGCGGCCGCCCTGCCGGTCGCCGTACGCCATACCGAGGTGGTGATGCACGTGCCCGGCGATGTCGCCGAGCGGGCACGCAAGGCCGCCGGGGAGCACGATGCCGACGTCCTCGTGAGCGTCGGCGGCGGGTCCGCCACCGGCCTGGCCAAGGCGGTGGCGCTGACCACCGGCTTGCCCATCGTCGCCGTGCCGACCACGTACGCGGGCTCGGAGGCCACGAACGTCTGGGGGCTCACCGAGGGCGGCCGCAAGACCACCGGAACCGACGCCCGCGTGCTGCCGCGGGCCGTCGTCTACGACGCCAGCCTGATGCTGTCCTTGCCCGTGCCGCTGAGCGTCGCGTCCGGGCTGAACGCGCTGGCGCACTGCGTCGACTCGATGTGGGCGCCCGGCACCGACCCGGTCGACCAGGCGCTCGCGCTGGAGGGCATCCGCGCCCTTCGCGACGGGCTTCCCCGGGTCGTGCGCGATCCGCAGGGCATCGAGGGCCGCGAGCAGACGCTGTACGGCGCCTGGATGGCCGCGGTGGCGTTCGCCTCGGCCGGCTCCGGGTTGCACCACAAGATCTGCCACGTCCTGGGCGGGATGTACAACCTCCCGCACGCGCAGACCCATGCCGTGGTGCTGCCGTATGTCCTCGCGCTCAACGCGCCGTCGGTCCCGGACAGCGAGCGGCGGATGGCGGCGGCGTTCGGCGCGGCGTCCGCGCTGGACGGGTTGCAGCGCCTGCGGGAACAGGTGGAGGCGCCTCGCGCCCTGCGTGATTACGGGCTGCGCGAGACCGGCATCCCGGCTGCCGTCGACGCCATCCTGGCGGCTGTGCCCCCGGACAACCCGACGCCGGTCACCGCCACGAACCTCGAAGAGCTGCTATGCCGGGCGTGGGAAGGAAGGCCGCCACGATGAGCCTCGACCAGCACAGGACGGCCTCCCCGGAGCAGGAGGAACGCGAGTCACGGCTCGTCGAGCGCGTGGTCGCGTCCTTCGACGCCACGCCGGACCCGCGGCTCAAGGACCTGATGCAGGCGCTCACCCGGCACCTGCACGCGTTCCTGCGGGAAGTGCGGCTGACCGAGGAGGAGTGGCAGCGCGCCATCGAGTTCCTGACCGCCACCGGGCACATTACCGACGACCGGCGTCAGGAGTTCATCCTGCTCTCTGACGTCCTGGGGGCGTCGATGCAGACCATCACCATCAACAACGAGGCCTACCAGAACGCCACCGAGGGGACGGTGTTCGGCCCGTTCTTCGTCGAGGGCTCACCCGAGATCGAGCCCGGCGGCGACATCGCCGCCGGAGCATCCGGGGAGCCGTGCTGGGTCGAGGGCACGGTCACGGACACGGACGGCAAGCCGATCCCGCATGCGCTGATCGAGGTCTGGGAGGCCGACCAGGACGGCTTCTACGACGTCCAGTACGACGACGGCCGGGTCGCCGCCCGCGGCCACCTGTTCAGCGACGCGCGCGGGCGCTACCGCTTCTGGGCGGTCGCCCCCACGCCGTACCCGATTCCGCACGACGGCCCGGTCGGCCGGCTGCTGGCCGCGACGGGCCGGTCCCCGATGCGGGCCTCGCACCTGCACTTCATGGTCAAGGCGGACGGCTTCCGGACCCTGGTGACGCACATCTTCGTCCGCGGAGATGAGCTTCTGGGCCGCGACAGCGTCTTCGGGGTGAGGGACTCGCTCGTGATGGACTTCACGCCCCAGCCGCCAGGTACCCCCGCTCCCGACGGCCGGGACCTGGGAGACCGCGCCTGGTCACGCGTGCGCTTCGACATCGGCCTGGCGCCCGCCGCGGCCCCGTGAGCACCCCCGCCGCGGCCGTGGCCCTGCACCTGGACAGAAAGGCTGATCCATGCCCACCGACGTCTACCTGTACGACGCCGTACGGACCCCCTTCGGGAAGTACGGCGGTGCGCTGGCGGGTGTGCGTCCCGATGACCTGGCGGCGCACCTGGTGCGGACGCTGGTCGACCGGGCGCCCGCACTGGAGCCGGCCCGGGTCGACGAGATCGTGCTTGGCAACGCGAACGGGGCCGGGGAGGACAACCGCAACGTCGCCCGGATGGCAGGCCTGCTGGCTGGCCTGCCGACGTCGGTACCGGCCACGACGGTGAACCGGCTGTGCGGCTCCAGCCTGGACGCCGCCATCGCGGCCTCGCGCCAAATCGCCCTCGGCGAGGCCGACGTGGTGGTGGCCGGGGGTGTGGAGTCGATGAGCCGGGCGCCATGGGTGCTGCCCAAGCCCGAGAAGCCGTACCCGGCCGGTGACGCGACGCTGGTGTCGACGACCCTCGGCTGGCGCCTGGTAAACCCGCAGATGAACCCGGAATGGACCGTCTCCCTGGGTGAGGCCACCGAGTTGCTCCGCGTCCGCGAGCAGGTGAGCCGCGAAGCGCAGGACGCCTTCGCCTTGCGCTCGCATCAAACGGCGGCCCAGGCTTGGGACACCGGATTCTACGACAACCTCGTCGTCGAGGTCCCTGGGGTAGCGCTCGAGCGCGACGAGTCCATCCGGCCCGACACCAGCCTGGAGAAGCTCGCCGTGCTCAAGCCGGTGTTCCGCAAGGACAACGGGACAGTGACCGCGGGCAACTCCTCTCCGCTCAACGACGGCGCGTCCGCGGTCCTGCTGGGCAGCCCCGCGGCGGAGCAACTCGTCGGCCTGCCGCCGCTGGCACGGATCGCAGGTCGCGGCGCAGCAGCGAACCACCCCCGGTACTTTGGTTTCGCGCCGGTGGAGGCGGCCAACGCGGCCCTGAAGCGAGCCGGCATCGGCTGGGGTGATGTGGATGCAGTCGAGCTGAACGAGGCGTTCGCCGCGCAGACCGTGGCGTGCATCAACGCCTGGGGTGTCGACCCGGGCATCGTCAACGCACACGGCGGCGCCATCGCCATCGGCCACCCGCTGGGCGCATCCGGCACCCGGGTGCTGGGCACGCTCGCACGCTCCCTGCGGGCGAGCGGCAAGCGGTGGGGGGTCGCCGCGATCTGCATCGGTGTCGGGCAGGGGCTCGCCGTGGTCGTCGAGAACCTGGGCGCCTGAGCCGTGGTCAGCATCCTGGAAAGCCTCACCGAAGCGGTGGCGGGGATCCCGGACGGCGCCACGGTGATGATCGGCGGATTCGGTCCGGCCGGTCAGCCGGTCGAGCTCATCGACGCGCTCGTCTGCTCGGGCGCCACCGACCTCACCGTGGTCAGCAACAACGCCGGAAACGGGGACGCGGGCCTGGCGGCGCTGATCCGTGCGGGCCGGGTCCGCAAGATGGTGTGCTCCTTCCCTCGCCAGTCGGACTCCTGGCACTTCGACGAGAAATACCGGGCCGGCGAGATCGAGCTCGAGCTCGTTCCCCAAGGCAACCTCGCCGAGCGCATCCGCGCCGCGGGCGCCGGCATCGGAGCCTTCTACACGCCCACCGGCTACGGGACGCTAATGGCCGAAGGTAAGGAGGTCCGGGAGATCGGCGGCAGGCACTACGTACTGGAGTACCCGCTACGAGCGGACTACGCACTGGTCAAGGCGCACCGGGCCGACGAGCTCGGCAACCTGGTGTACCGCAAGACCGCCCGCAACTTCGGGCCGATCATGGCGGCGGCCGCGACGACGACGGTCGTGCAGGTCGAAGAGGTGGTGCCGGCCGGTGCGCTCGACCCGGAAATCATCGTCACGCCGTGCATCTACATCGACCGCGTCGTCTGGGTGCCGGTGCCGGCGCCGGCCCGCCCGACTGAGCCGGTGGGAGCGGGCCAGTGAGCACCCGGGCCACCGGCACCACCCTGCGCGGGCTCAGCAAGGACAACCTCGCGGCCCGTGTCGGGCGCGACATCCCGCGCGGGGCCTTCGTCAACCTCGGCATCGGGCTCCCTACCCGGATCAGCAACCACCTGACCCCGGACAGCGGTGTCATGCTCCACACGGAAAACGGCATGCTGGGCATGGGACCCGAGGCGCACGGGGATGCGGCAGACCTTGACCTCATCAACGCCGGCAAGGTTCCCGTGACCGAGCTTCCCGGAGCCTCGTACTTCCACCACGCGGACTCCTTCGCGATGATGCGCGGCGGTCATCTGGACGTCTGCGTGCTCGGTGCCTATCAAGTGTCGGCCCGGGGCGACCTCGCGAACTGGCAGACCGGCCGGTCCGGTGACATCCCCGCCGTCGGCGGCGCGATGGACCTTGCCCTAGCGCGGATTTCCGTGCGGGAGGTTCGGCGCAACCCTGACCGTGGGCTTCCTGGATCGTCTATGCGGCTGACCAGGAACAATACACATGGCAGTGGTGTGGCCCAGGCACTGTAGTAGTGC
>Ga0137390_10006024_pt1 | contig 10290 bp, 7 predicted proteins | sample 15con2h24AmetaG_FD_104937 | JGI IMG/M metagenome (GOLD analysis project Ga0137390, IMG submission 104937) | Vadose zone soil microbial communities from Angelo Coast Range Reserve, California, USA - 15con2h2.4A metaG | ecosystem: Environmental > Terrestrial > Soil > Vadose zone > Saprolite... | reverse complement strand
TGAGGTTGCCGAGTGCATCTGGGCGCCGCAGTGGATCGACGACGACATCGGCGGCCTTCCGCTGTGTGAGGGCCTGGCCACTGAGGCTGACCTGCGCCGGGATGAGGGCAACAAGGCCAGGCGTGCCGAGGCCAAGGTAGTCGCTCGCAGGCTGGTGCGCGAGCACAACCTGCCGATGAAGGTCATCGCCGTCGACTACATCTCGGCGGCGGCGCAGCTGATCATCTATTTCAGCGCGCCGCATCGGGTCGACTTCCGGGCGCTCGTCCGCGACCTGTCCGGGCGGCTGCGCGCCAAGGTCGAACTGCGCCAAGTCGGTCCACGGGACGAAGCGAAGCTGCAGGGCGGCATCGGCCCATGCGGGCGGGATCTATGCTGCTCCACGTTTCTGAAGAACTTCGAGCCGGTCACGATAAGGATGGCGAAGGACCAGGACCTGCCCGTCAACCCGATGCGGATCGCCGGCGCGTGCGGGCGGCTCATGTGCTGCCTGAAGTACGAGCACCCCTTGTATGTCGATTTCAAAGCGCACGCCCCGAAGCTCGGCTCGAAGGTCGAATCACCTGAGGGTGCGGGGGTGGTCGTTGGGTATAGCGTCCCGGCCGACGAGGTGATCGTCAAGGTGAGCGAGACCGGCTCCAGATGCGCCTGCCCGCGCGCCAGCGTGTGCGGATCACGGCAAGCGTACGAGGCCACCCATGGCGGTCAGCTAGAACTCCCCGCCGACCGGTAGACTCTCTGCGCCGTCGCCTTCAGGTCGGCGCGCCGCCTTAGCTCAGTCGGCAGAGCGGTTCACTCGTAATGAACAGGTCGTCGGTTCGATTCCGACAGGCGGCTCCAGGTAATAGCGTAGTTTTCGAAAACCTTGTCGTTCCGTTTTGTCGCTTTCGTGGAACGGGTCAGTGAACGGTTCGAACGCTCAGAATGCACAGGACGCACCCAACGAGCAACTGCCCGTCACTCAGCGTGATAGAGACCCTGCTCGGCCGCGCCACGGCCGGGCTTGAGTGCGGAATCATTGCCGCACGCTTACGGCTCGTTATGGTCGGCCAGGTGGCTCACTTTCAAAGCTGCAACCGGGCGCCGACCAGTTGTTCTTGAGCGCGATCAAGGGAGCGGTAGGCCAGGCCGATCGGCCGCGCAACCTGATGTGTTAAGCGAATTCGTTCAATGCGGTAGGGCCCGCCGCGCACCGTCGACAATTGACGCCCGCGCCTCCGGCCCCTGAATCGTCGAGCCGCCCGGCCTGCTGTCAAGGCCACACCGCATCTCGATGCGTCCCGTCACCAGGCGCCCTGATAGAGGCTGGTGATCGTCAGACGATCGGTGGCCGAGCCGCATGGCTCGCCGTACGATCCGTCCATGTCCATGCTTGTGGCCATGCAGGTCACTGCCATTGCGACCGCGGATCCTGGCCGTCAGGCGCGAGCGCAGCGGTTTTGTCACGCTTGCCTTGGAGATCCACTACGGCTGGGCAGAGTCGTTCGTCTACTCCGGCCGCTATCCGGCGCGCGCGCTCGGCGGGGTCGTGCCCGAGGCCGGGCAGCACGTCGCCATCCGCCGGATCCTGCCGTTTGACGACGAGGAGATCACCTACGCGATCAGTGAGGGCTGCGGCCGCACTACGGCACCCCGGCCGATGCTCCGCCCGAGCGGCAGCACCCCGCGAAGCGGATGATCGCGGCCAAGCGGGCGCACGACGCGGGCGTGATCTCCGACGCCGAGCTCGAACGGGCCAAAGACGACTTGCGCCGGTGGGGCAAGGATCGAGGCGTGCCCACCTTACCGCGACCAACATCGCCGCCGTTCATCAGCACTGTATCCGGATCAGCCGGTTGGTCTCAGTGTCGCCGGTAAGGTTCTGCAACGTGCCGCAGACTTTCCCCAGGGCACGGTGCTGCCACACTTTCTCCGGGCCGACCGTGAACGTCGGCGCATTCGCCTGACCTGATCCATAAGACGGAAGGCTCGTGCCCTCCGTCGTGTGCCCGCATCCCTTGGCTGGGCTGTCAAGGTCAACATCGCCCCATTGCTGCTCGGCAGGCAAATGGACGACAGCGATTCCGCCTGGCAGCTTGTCGATGAATCCCGTTGGCATTGACGCCCTCCCCGAAGCCCTTTTGCGCCAGTGCGTCCAGCTGAGTCCCGTCCGTTGGAGTACGTCTGCAGAGCGCGTGGAGACGGCGCGGAGATCCGCCGCTCAGCGCGGTGGCCATTTTCGGCTTTACCGCACGCAAGCGCGGTGCCACAGTTCAATCATGTCCGATCAGGTTGTCGGCCGCGACGAGGACCTGCAGGCTGCGGCGGCGTTCCTGGGGGCCGTGGCAGCCCGCCCCGCCGGTCTCGTCTTCGCGGGTGAGCCCGGGATCGGCAAGACAACGCTGTGGACCTACGTCATCGGACAAGCCCGCGAGCGGTCCATGGAAGTCCTGTCGGCGCGGCCCGCCGCAGCCGAGGCACGGCTCGCGTTCGCGGCGCTGGCCGACCTGCTCGGATCGGTCGGCGTAGTGGCCCGGCTGCCTGAGCCGCAGCGGCACGCGCTCGCGGTGGCGCTGCTGCGCGAAGATGCTGGAGGACGCCGCCTTGACCAGCGCGCGGTAGGGGCGGCGACCGTCGGCATCCTGACGGAAATGTCCCGTGCAGGTCCGGTGATTGTCGCAATCGATGACCTGCAATGGCTTGACCGCCCGTCCGCTCGAGTGCTGGCATTCGCGGCCCGTCGGCTTGGCGGGATGCCGGTCGGGCTGCTGATCTGCGAGCGCATCGGCTCCGAGCACGAACCTGGTCACGATCTCGTGTTTGCGCTGCCGGAGAGCCTGGCTGACAGGCGCACCCTAGGACCGCTCGGCACGACGGATCTGCGCCGGATCGTCGAGGTCAGGCTCGGCCGGAGCCTTTCGCGCCGGGCACTGGCCCAGATCGGACAGGTGGCAGGCGGGAATCCGTTTTACGCGGTGGAAGTGGCGCGCTCACTCTCCCGTCACCCGCGGCCGCATGGGCAGGCCGTGGTGCCAATCCCCGGCAACCTTAGCGGGATCGTGGCCGCCCGACTCGCGCCGCTTCCCGATCGGGCGCGCCGCGCGCTGCTGCCCGCTGCGGTGCTGCGCTCCCCGACGGTCGGGCTTGTGGCGGCGGGAATGGGCGCGGCGTCCGGCCAGTCGCGCCGGGCGCTCGAACAAGCGGCCGCTGCCGGGATCGTCGAGGTGACCGGCGCTGCAGTCCGCTTCAGCCACCCTTTGTTCGCCTCGGCCGTATACTCGTCCGCCATACCAGGGGAACGGCGCCAGGTACATGCGCGCCTGGCTGCGGTGCTCGACGACGTTGAGGAGCGCGCCTGGCATCTCGCCCTGGCCGCCGAGGCGCCCGACGGCGAGCTGGCAGCGATTCTCGACGCGGCCGCAGAGCACGCCCGCGCGCGGGGAGCGCCCGAGGCGGCGTTCGACCTTACCGAGCAGGCCCTCGAGCTGACGCCGCCTGACAAGACGTCAGACGTTCAGCAGCGCAGGGTCCGGGCCGCCGAGTACCGCTACCACGCCGGCGAGCTGCCTGGCGCGCGCGAGCTGCTCGAGGCCGTTCTGCGGGAGACGCCGACGGGGCCGATCCGCGCCGACGCGCTCCGCATGCTTGGCGAGATCTGCTACCACGAGCAGAGCTTTCCCCAGGCGGTCGAGCTGTTCGCCCAGGCGCTTGAGCACGGTGCCGGCGACGCTTCTCTGGTCTCGGCGATTGAGCTGCATCTCGCGTATGCGTCCAACGCGGCAGGCGACTTCGCCGGAGGCGAGCCGCATGCCCGTCGAGCGCTCGCACTGGCCGAGCAACTCGGCGACGGGCCGCGGCTCGCCGAAGCCATCGCCGTGTCATCGATGGTCGGCTTCCTGCTGGGACGAGGCATCGATGAGGCGGAAGTCGAGCGCGCGCTCAGCCTCGAAGACCGGCAGCGGCAGACCACTGTCGAGCTGCGGCCCAGCCTCATTGCCGGTCTCCTGACGCTCTATACCGGCCAGCTGGAATGTGCCTGCAGGCTGCTCGGGGACCTGAGGCAGCGGATACTCGATCGAGGCGAGGACAGCGACCTCGCCTACGTCTCGGCGTGCCTGGGCTGGGCGGAGAGCTGGCGGGGCAACCTCGACGCCGCTGCCAGGTTCGCGGAGGAGGCGCTGGGCATCGTCGCGAGGACCGGTATGGCTTCGATGCGCTGCGCGGCGCTCGCGCTCGGCTCGGTGCCGCCAGCCTTCGCCGGCGACGCCGGCACGGCGCGCGATCGAGCCGGCGAGGCTTTCGCCTTGGCAGCCGAGACGGGCTACGGGATCGGGGCGGTATGGGCGGGCTGGTCGCTGGCCGTGCTGGCGCTCTCCGGGCGCGATCCCGCCGCGGCTTACGCGGCGCTGGCCCCGGCCATTGAGCACGTCGAGCAAGAAGGCGTAACGGAGCCTGTTCTGGTGATGTTCCTGGCCGATGGCATCGAGTCCCTGGTAGGTCTGGGCCAGCTCGACCGGGCCGAGCGGCTGATCGGGATGCTGGAGCAGGCGGCCCGGCGGCTGCGGCGCGGCTGGGCCCTGGCGCAGGCGGGGCGCTGCCGCGCGCTGCTGCATGCGGCCCGCGGCGACCTCGGCGCCGCCGCACTGGCAGCGAGCGATGCCTGCCGCGGCGCAGAGCGCCTTGAGTTGCGGCTCGAATACGCGCGAACCCTGCTCGTGGCGGGGGAGATCGAGCGCCGCAGCAGGCGGAGACGACCGGCCTGCGACCTCTGCAGGGGGGCCTTGGAACTTTTTGAAGCGGCCGGCGCGCGGCGCTGGGCCGAGCGTGCCCGCGCCGAGCTCGACCGCGCAGCCGCGCGTCGGCCAGGTGAGGGACTCACCGGGTCAGAAAAGCTCGTAGCCGCTCTTGCCGCGTCCGGGCTGACGAACCGGCAGGTCGCCGCGCGGCTGTTCATCAGTCCCAAGACGGTCGAAGCTAACCTCGCCCGCGTTTACCGCAAGCTCGGCATCCGCTCGCGTGCCGAACTCGGCGCATGCTTGGCGAGTACGGAGCGCGAAACCCTGTAGCGCCGCTCCAGGCCGTCATTCAAACGTAGGGAAATACCGGATACTTTCCTCGCCAGACTAGCCCTATCGTCGTCCCTTCAGGTCGCGGGCATCGCCGGACGAACCCGCTGCCCCGAAAGGCTGACGATGCGACACAGAATCAGGACAACGCTGGCGGCGCGGACGCTGAGCGTCGCCTGCCTGGCGGCCGCTGGCGTGCTGCTGGGACCGGGGGTCGCATCCGCCAACGTGGGCAACCCGGGAAGCTTCACGTTCTCGACGACCAGCGCTTCCCTCCAGGTCGGGCTGCTGACGTTCCCGTTCCCTACCGGCTCGATGGACGGGCAGATCGACGCGAGCGGCGCGATCTCGATTCCGCAGAGCAGCCTGCAACTTACCGACGAGCCGTTCAGCTTCAGCCAGGACGTGCCCTTGCTGGGGCAGGTCAGCGTGACCGGCACCGCTACGGTCGACACCACGTCCTTGTCCGGCACGCTAGATCCGGCCACCGGGGCAGCCAGCCTCACGACATCGCTGTTCGCAAGCACGTCGTTCACCATCTCGGTCGATGGCTCGCCGCAATACAGCGGAACGTGCACTATCGGCGGTAGCGCACCGGCGGACCACGTCTCCGTGACGATGACCACGGACCCGCCGGGCGTGCCGTACGACGATCAGACCGGCGCCGTGTCGCTAGCCGGTGATGTCACCAGTCCGGTGTGCGACCCCGCGCTGCCCAGCTTGCTGCAGTTCCTGCTCAACGGCGGGGCGCGCGCCACGCTCTCCGGTACGACCTCGCCCATCCTGCTGCCTGATGCTCACCTGGCCCTCACGCCGGACCCGCTCGACTTCGGCGACGTGCTGGCCGGAACATCCAAGACGCTGACCGTGAAGTTCGCCAATACGGGGACGGACGACACCTTCATCACCGACATCGAGATAGGCGGTCAGAACGCCGCGGACTTCACCGCCGACCTCGCGTCGCTCACGTGCGCCAACACCGCCTCGGGGTTCAAGGTGCCGGCAGGCGGCTCCTGCACGGTCGACATCGCCTTCACCCCGTCCGCGACCGGGGACCGGACGGCCAACCTCGCCGTGAACAACACCTCGATCGACGGCACGCAGACGCTGCCGCTGACCGGCACCGGCATCAACCCGCAGGTGAGCCTCTCTTCGACGAGCCTGGACTTCGGCAAGCAGGCCGTCGGCACGACCAGCCAGCCCGAGACGATTGCCGTTGCCAACACCGGCACCACCAGTCTGACCGTGCGGGATGCCACGGCATCGGGTGACTTCACGGCGGACGCGACCGGCTGCACCGCGCAGCCGGTGCTGCCTGGCCAGGCCTGCGCCATCGCCGTGACCTTCTCGCCGACCGCTACGGGGACCCGTTCTGGCACCCTGACCATCACGAGCAACGCAGCGTCCAGCCCGGATACGGTCGCGCTGTCTGGCACCGGAGTTGCCCCGGCGATCGCGGTCAGCCCGGGCAGTCTCGCATTCGGCACGGTTCCGATCGGGACGATCAGCAGCCCGCAGAGCGTCACGGTGACCAACTCCGGCACCAGCGACCTGACAGTGGCAGGTACCAGCGTCAGCGGGCCGTTCACAGTCTCGGCTGACGGGTGCACCGGGGGAACCGCCATCTCCCCTGGCGGCAGCTGCCAGATCGGCGTGCAGTTCGCGCCGACCAGCACCGGGCCAGCCGGCGGAACGCTCACCATCAAGAGCGATGGCGGTATCGCGACGGTCGCGCTCTCCGGCTCCGGCAGCCCGGCAGCGGACCTGAACGTGTCCATCGGCGGCGCGCCGAACCCAGTCCACCGCAACAAGTACCTGACCTACACGATCACCGTGCAGAACGCCGGTCCTTCCACCGCTTCGGGGATAGTTGCCGCCGACCAGCTCCCGTCCAACGTGCAGTTCCAGTCCTTGTTCGCCCCAGCCGGATCAAGTTGCACGACGCCGGCGGTCGGCTCGACAGGAACGGTCAAGTGCTCCCTTGGATCGTTCGCGGCCGGGAGCTCCGTGAAGTTGCAGATCGTCGTGCTGGTCGTTGCGCCTAAAGGCGTCACCATCTCCGACACCGTCAAGGTGTCTAGCAACACGTTCGATCCTGACCTGCAGGACAACCAGGCAACCGTTTTCACCGTCGTCCAGTAGCCTGCCGCGCGCACATAAGCGCCAGGACCCGTACGGCGCGACGCTGATCATGCTCAACCGGTGAGAGTCAGTTGACTAACATAACCAGATTCCGTTAGCCAGCCCGCTGGAGAGCCATGGCCAGCCGAAGTCAACGTGAGATGCTGAAGACTTACTCCACGACCGCCAAAGCGTGGAGCGCCCGCCGACCCCTTCCCCAGGGCCAGCGGGGCGCTCAGCCTTTTGGGGCTACGCGATCCAGTCACAGCCACTGAGTATCCCGACGCCAGCTAGCCGAGGCCATGTCCTCACGCGGCCATCCCTGGCACCAGCAGACGGTCGGGCGGGCTGAGGATCGAGGCCGACCGGTCCGGTTCGCCCAGGCTCAGGCGCGCGGAGATCCTCGAAACGCCGCTTGACCGGCTCGCTTGGGCGAGCGGCGGGCCCGGATCGTCGAGACGCTGAACCAGGGCCGCGTCGTCGGTCACGCATGCGCACGAGGCCGTCGCCGAAACGGTCCGCCGCCTGCTCGGCGCGGTCGCGGCCGTCGAGGAAGACATCGCCCGCTTCGAGGGGCAAGCGTCGGAGCTAGTACAAGAGGCGCGGCGGGACGCGCTGGCCGGCTGGCCGAGCGGGGCGATGTGGACGCGGGGATAGCGGAGGGCGCGCGGCGGCACGAGGAACGAGGCACGAGTTGCGGCCAGTGATACGCACTGGAGTTGACGCCACGGACCGGCTGTTCCCTGGTCCCGGCCTCCGCCGACCACGATGAGTAGTCGCAGCAAGACGTCGAGTGGCCCGCACGCATGGCCATTATCGAAACGAGGGCCGAAGCATTGGCGACACTCTGGACATCACAGAAGATGCCCGGTCATCAGAGCCACAGCTAGGACGGTCGTTTGGCTGCACTTGTAGCACCGCGTAGACCGCTGCCGTGGGCTGGTGCGGTCAGTATCTGGGTCATCACGGCTCCGAGCGCCAGCCACACGGCAAGAATCGGCAGCTCTCCCCAGGCCACATTTGGAGCGCCCGTCGAACTATTCGCCCAGCCCAGCGCCGAGATCACCGCCAGGCCCATGAGCGCGAAGCCTGCGACCCACGCACCGGCCCACGCAGCTGCGCGGAGCCAATTGCGCAGCCTCCAGCCTTGGAGCCGGACGAACCCCGCACCCAGCAACGCGACTGCCAGCAGCAGCCACACCCCCGCCGCCAGCCCGCCCGCCAAGATGATCAGCCCGGGCTCCCCATCCCATTGGGGGAGCAAGAAGGTTTCGTTGGTGCACTGGTTGGTGGTGCACCCCAGCGCGGTGCAGACAAAGGTGTAACCAGCCCCGCCAGCGCCTATCGCCGCCCACAGCATCGACAGCAGTCAGACCCAGCCCCGGACGCGCAGGCAGCCCATGACCAGCATCCGCGCATCGCTCAATGGAGGTAGTCGCCTGCTGGGCAGACGGGCGCTGCCGCTAACCGAGCTTGGGCGAGGCATAGGCCCAGGATAGTCACGAGATCAGCTCATCAACAGCACACGGGTTATCGCGCCCTGACGCTCCTATTTCTGTCAACCGGGCCAAGAACTCATGCCTGCCCGCATAGCTATACGCGGCGGGTTAGAGCGTTCTGGCGGTCTCGGCGGTGAGCTGGCCGACCGGGGCAAGCGGATGCCCGGTGTTGGTGCACCGCCACCACGCCACCTTTTTGATGAGGTCAACGGGTTCCTCGCCGTCCCAGATCGACTCCGGATGACCGCCGTGGACGGCGCACACCGGCCACTCGATCTCGGGTATCTCCTTGGTGGAGACCGAGTCGGCCGCACAGACGAGAAGCCATGATCCTGCCATCTCCCGGGACATGCCCTCGCCCCCGCCCCAGTACGAGCCGTCCGGCAAGGCCGGATGCACACTCGAGGGCCATCCCCCGCCGAAACGCGCCCGCATCCGATACCGGCCGTACCCGGTGGCGTCCAGGTCGTGCTGCACGATATCCAGGGCCTTCTGGCAGCGGGCCACGAACTCCTCGTTGGCCGGGGCAGGGTCAAAGCCAAGCGACCGCAGAACCTCAGGCATCAGCTCCATCGCATCCCCGGCGGCGCGGTGCCGGCGCTGGAGACGCTGGGCTTGTGCGGGAAGCGGCTGACCGGGCCCAACCGGCTGAGCCCAATCGCCACCTCGGCGAGAGGAACTACGGCGATCCGCTCGGGGGCTAGCCGGGGATTCCCCGGTCTGAAGCTGCGCGAGCTGGCGCAACGACTGCGAATCGAACCCTGCTGCAAGCCATTTCGCCGCCAGCACCGGCCACTGATCCGCCGGAAGATGATCCAGTGCGCCAGCGGCAGCCTGCTTCGGCCGTGGCCACCAGTCACCAAGCCCGAACCTGTCGATGCTCATCGAGACAAGGTCCTGACCACGGGTAGATGCTAGCTATCACCACAGCGTCCGGTCTACTCCATTGCCTCGCCCTCGCGAGGTGCTCCGCATGCCCTGTGACAACTTTCTCTACGGCTTTGTCAACGGCGCGCCCTGCGGGCGCGCCAACCGCCCGGCTTGCGCTCGCTGCACGAGCTGGCCGGGCGGTCATGATGGTGTGCTGGATAGGCCGCAAGCGCTGCCCGACGTGCGCCGGATACATCAAGCGGGGACCCTCGACCAGGCGGGCGGCGGCCCTTGCCCGCTGCCTCTACGCTGGCCGCGCCCGGCGCGGGCGGCCCGCCGCGGACGTTCGTCCCCGCCACTGCCCGGCGCCGGGCAGCTCGCCGCCACGAGCACGACCGATGACTGCCAGCGTTCGCGGCATACCGACCTTGGCGGCCAGGCGGCCTGACCCGCAGAAAGACACCGGGGCGCTGCCCCGGACCCCGGCCCTCCCTCGGAGATGAGCGGTCTGCCGGTCATCCCCTCGCCCGGTCAGGCAGAGCCCTACGCCCGAACCTCCGGGGCGCGCTAGGGCTCGCTTCGCTCGACCCTTCGGGCAGACCCTTGCGCGCCCCGGAGAACCGGGCGCAGCCCGGAATCTGTCAAGTCAAATGAGACATTTACGGTAAGTTTATTAGAGTTGGATGTTGTTCTGGCTGGTTGATCCAGAACTGGGGCGGCATGACCGGCGGACGTGGCCGGCGGCCGAACCGCTC
>Ga0137390_10006015_pt1 | contig 10295 bp, 11 predicted proteins | sample 15con2h24AmetaG_FD_104937 | JGI IMG/M metagenome (GOLD analysis project Ga0137390, IMG submission 104937) | Vadose zone soil microbial communities from Angelo Coast Range Reserve, California, USA - 15con2h2.4A metaG | ecosystem: Environmental > Terrestrial > Soil > Vadose zone > Saprolite... | reverse complement strand
TCAACAAGGCCAGGGCTCATTCCTCGTTCGTAAGGCTCGATAAATTTCTCAAGCGGTTGCTGGCCAACACTGGTCTCGATCGCGGGAGGACGGAATTTTCCCTTCGAGGCCACATTTGCAACGCCTTCTAGGAGCTCTTCCTGCGCCTGTAAAGCCTCGTCGCGCTGTCGCTTGCGCAACTGCTCAAGACGATTTCGGACGACAACTTCATGCAAAGATTTCAGCTTTGCCTGAGGGAATGTGAGAAGCAAAATTCATCCAGATGTCATAGCACGAGGTACCTTCGACTTCCAGACGAGAAGCTTCTTTAATAACCCTTCCCAATAGTCGGTATCAACGGGCTCCCCACTTGCCAGTTTCGCCTGAATTTGTCTTTGCAAGACAAGTAAGTGGTCATATGATTTTCCCTGTAAAAGGGAAGTAATGTCCGCCTCGACCGCAGCCGCTGCTTCTCGTCCAAGGCGTTCATCAGACTTGATCCTGTCTAAGCGGTCCTTGCAAACCACCATCATGTTCTGAAGGGAACGTGAGCAGTCATAAGGCAGCAGTTGTCATTACTCACAGTCCAGAATTCGATGTTCATTTCGTTTGTCTCGAGAGAGAGGTAATGCTCGATATCATCGTGTAGTTCGTGCACCTGGTTCGGAGAAAGATTCTTCGCGACTTTGAGGAAGAGAGTATGGAAGACGAAAATATAGACACACATCAAGGATGTTGTATGGCTCATCAAGGTCAATCTCTAAGCCAGCCTCCTCAGCACCATCATCTCCGTCGTCGATAGGATTGACATAGCGAAGGTTGAGAGCCAGAAAATCGATAGCTTTGGCTCGTTTTTCTTTAACACGGATAGCAGCGCGTTTGCGTTCCTGCTCGAGTTGAAAATCCCCGTCTTTGGCAATCCACTCAGCCATCTGAGCGGACTCTGCCAGCCTCTGCATCCTCACCTCCTCCTCTTCCCGCAAACGTTGCTCTGCCTCTCGTTCGGCACGACGATGGTTGAGCCTCTCCAGTTCCTCCTTAGCTTCCTGCCTCCTCACGGCATCCCTACGATGGGCTTCGGCTGGAGACAAACCCATCTTCTTTTCTTTCTCATTTTTCTTGTGCCATCTGAACTGCTGTCCGAGATTGACGTCATGGAATGGGTTGTCGGTCGCGCTGTAGATACTTAGTTCAGCGACTTGCCGCATCTCCTCTTCGTCCTTAAGTCTCTTTTTCTCTGCCTTCCGAGCTTTGCGTTCCTCAGATTTATCCCTCTTCCGCCTGCAAAGAATGGTAAGGGCAAGTCAAGACCCAAGGTGCATCGTAACGTACTTTTTGCTCTTTTCACGTCCATCCTCCCTATCACTACTCCGTCCCCTACTTCTGTCTTGACTTCGTCGGCGATGTCTTCTATCATAGTCGTCTCCACGCTGCACATCACGATGTGTGGATGATGGGCGATCCCTGGAGCGATCCTGACGCCGCTCATCTTCATATTCTTGACTTCGGCCGTCGTGCCGCCCTCCTCGTGGTGAAGGGCTACGCATTTTATCGCGTCCAATAAAAGAATAGGAACGGATTGGGACAAATGATGATGGTGACTCGCACCTTGCGCGTTGCGTGCCACATCCACTTCGCGCATCCACGTTATCAAAAATAATATTTAATTTTTTACTTGAATAACAACCTTTTCTAATACCTTGTGTTTCCCACACTTTCCCCGTGCATTTTAGCGTTGGAAATCCAACTTGTTAATCAAGCGAGTGATGCATAGAATGTAATTAAACATATTTTCTGGTACGCGAAGAGAATCTGTTCAACTAATCTGTTTGAGATATACATGAGGTCACAGGCAGCGGCCCGGTATAGTCACGGTCGGCTAGTAACTCGACAGCGTCGGACAGCCTAGTGGCTCTAAACAACCCCCCTTCTCCCTCCATCTCCAGCATACAGGCCATGCGCGCGTTAACGAAGTCCTTCTCCCTACCGTCGGCATTGGCTTGTGGTCACCGCTCTCCGCAACTGCTGCGTCTCGTCCGCACGCAAGCCCAGTATGAATACACGCCGCGAGAAGATTACGACTCGTCCGAATTTTCACGGCCTGCAGCATTAGCCACGCCCCGTCAAGTAATTTAACTTTTGGTCCCATTCTTTGGTTATTATCGCTCATCCGTTCTGTAGTTAGCTCAATATCTTGACGAGTACGTCGTGGGGCAGCAAGAAGCGAAAAAGGTCCTTTCCGTCGCGTGAGTCCCAATAGCACTCGGGGAACTTCGGCTGAGTTGCGTTAGTGTGTTCAACCACTATAACCGAGTCCGAGCCAATATGCAGGCCTTGGAGATTGAAGAGGACGACTCAGGGTGGTCGGACGATTCGCAGACTGATGGCGAGCACCTACCATCACTTCATCTGTGCTAGTCTCGACTAAGAACTAAAGCAGGCCGGGCTGAGGTTGTCCCCGTGCACCTGAATCCCCATCCGCGGAGGTCCCATCACTCACAGGGCGGCTCGTTTCCCTTCCAGCTCCGGTACTCAGCCCCGACATTCGAGAAGAGTAATGTCCTCGTGCTGTGAGTACCACCTTCTAGGTTGCCATGTTTTATATGACAATTCTCCCTGTAGAGGGCCGACTGGTTCAGGTAAACACTCTTATTAGCTTAGGTTACACCTTTAAGCAGCCAGACCGCAGGGAAGACGTTACTTGCGAGGACTCTAGCCAAAGTACTTGATGTGCCATTTTCTGTCAGTGACGCGACATCTTTCACGCAAGTGAGTGGAGAGTTCTCTCTGCCATGTCAGCTTATGCTGAGATAATTCTCCAAGGCGGGGTGTGAGGAACTTTGTTCCAAATTAGAATTGCGTAGCAGCTGATTCTGCCATTAGATGTAGGAGAGGACGTTGATATGTGTATCCATAGACTGGTGAAAAACTTTGGTGCCTCTCTGACTGATTCGCACTCACGCCATTCAGTTACAAGCGGCAAACTGGGACCCATTCCGCGCCAGGTCGGCAAATTTTGCGCTCAGCCTGCGTGTTTTCCGCACGTTTCCAGATGCTTACCTCGTGGTTGTTCAGCACAGGCATAGTGTATATCGATGAGGTAGATAAGATAGCACGGAAGTCGAGCGGAGGAGGCATCGAAGGATCGCGTGATGTCGGAGGCGAAGGTGTACAGCAAGCTCTTCTCCGTATGATGGAAGGTTCTATTGTCGCCGTCCCTGCGAAAGGGTCCGCTGTCGAGGGGCCAGGTTCCGCTCCCACTGAAGGACGATCAAGACCCAGTCAGCGCAATGCAAACCTCGGGCCGCGTGTGTTTTTCCCAACCTCTTTTAGTCTACAGCTGATCTCCGAGTCTGGCCCAGCAAAACCGGACATGTATCAGATCGATACATCAAACGTATTGTTCATACTCAGCGGTGCCTTTGTTGGTCTGGACAACGTCATCAAACGTAGGGTGGCCAAAGGTGTACGTCTGCCATTATGACATAGATGGATGCTGCGGCTAATTCATTGGTCGCACTAGTCTATTGGGTTTACAGCGGAGCTCGGTTCCAATGATGATACTCAGACCTCTGACTTTATGCCCTTTTTCACGCCGAACCGCCGGCCTCTCCCTAACATGCTGGAACATGTTGAGCCTGCAGGTGAGGCTATATCGCCTATATAGAGCGCTGTCTTTTCTTGACCTTGCCTGGTAATAAGATCTGGTCAAGTACGGGTTTATCCCGGAATTCATCTCACGTCTTCCGTCTATAGCGACGCTCGCGCCGCTTACGCCCACAGACCTACGACGTATTCTTACCGAGGTTCGTGGATGTTTAATATCTCAGTACACAGCCCTGTTCGGTTACTCGGGGGTTGAGATTCGGTTCACGAGTGGAGCACTAGACGAAATTTGCCACAAGGCGGCGCAGCGAGGAGGTGGTGCACGAGGATTAAGAGGCATCATGGCACGTTTCATACGATGACCTCCACATTGAAAAGTAACGTAACCCTCGTACAGGAAAACTTGCTACTGGAGCCGATGTATGAAGTCCCGTAAATCGTCTTTCATATCCTCCCTATTAACGTACTGACACATATGCTCATTACTTTTACAGCGGATCGGTAAGCAGTCTGCCATGCATTGGTTCGTGTACCTGACGCAGCCCAGAATATTCGACATGTACTCATTGATAAGACTGTGGTTAGAGGGGAGAAGCCTGCTTTGTACTGGTCGAAAGGAGAAGGTGCCGCGTTTTGGACAGCATGGACAGAGGCAGAGGCACACGAGGAGCAAGGAACCGAAAGCCTATAAGTACTTATTGTATTATCAACTTTTATCCTCTGCAGATTTGACCAGGGCTACGTTTGTAAGTGGGATACAATTCCTTGTGCAACCTGCGCCTATGGCATCCGGATAGGCTGCATAATGGTATGTAAAAAAACATGTAAACAGACCGCTCTACAGGAGTTATTCTTCTTGTGATTTACTCTTCCCCTGTCTTCTCCGAGTCCGCAGCGGGCGCAGTTGCATTCCCCTCTGGCTCGTCCTCGTCCTCGTCCTCGTCTTCGTCTTCGTCTTCGTCTTCGTCCTCGGCAGTCTCCTCAGGTTTCTCGGTAGCAGGAGGGTGGGAAGCAGCGGACCCAGCACTAGACAGCTTGGTATTGTTTTCCCGGGCATCTTCAAATGCTTTCTTGAACTGCTCCGCGTCTGGAAAGCGGTGGTAGGTCATTAGAATCCGGAAGAGCAGAGAGGAGCAAGGATACCAACTTCCGGCGTTGGCGAAGCGGATGGCCAGGGTCTCGGAAGTGGGAGGGTCCTCTGAATAATCGGCTACGACCTTCCAGACCCAACTTCTGTCCGAGCCGATGTTCGGCTGCAGCCTCATGTCGGGGGAGACTGGATTCGTAATGGGATTCATTAATTTCAGTTTTCTCAAATGGGGCTGTGGGTAGGTGACGCACTCAGATGGTTGGCGCACACCTTGAGCGTCTTTTCGCGCCGCATAACAAGACGAATCTTATGCGTTTCCTTGTGCTGCAGCAATCGCGCCTCGCCCGTCCCGCGTTCCTTCCATTCGTTCCCATCAGAGTCAAATCGGAAGAGTTTTGCACGCCTGAGCGAGAAAGAAAAGTGATCAAAGGGATAGTTCCCTCCAAATCGATTCAACTCGAATCGGCAGGGATGGGCACGTACAATTTGAAGACTATGGTTTCGTCCTCTTCATTAGTCTTTGTCACGACCTCCTCTGTAAGCTTGATGACGGGTTCGAAGTGGGGATCATGTTCCTCCTCCGTCTGAGTCAATTACATAACCAATGGTTAGGGTGTGGCAGAGAGTGGACCACGGAGAGAAAATGAAAAAAATGCTGACCTTCGGTGCGAGAGGATTCGTGCTAGAGTCGGCCATGACTGACGATGATGATGAGATGAGAGTTGTTCGAGGAGAAAGGACTGGGCAGAGGGAGTTGTGTCTTGTTGAGCGTGCACCAATTTGGGTGATCTCTGACAGGACACCGAACACCGCCCCTCAAACACGCGGAACTACCTTCCCGGGTCCTTCCACACCGTTCATGCTGTAAACTGTAAAGACACGACACCTTGTCAATGGCTCACTTCTTGCTCTGGCTTTCTTCTCTCTTCCTCATCTTTCATTTGGCCTCCTCCAACCTCATAGAAATCCCCGCGTCGAAAAAAGAATGCTTCTTTGAGGATTTGCACGTCAATGATCAGGTACGAGTACGCCGCCCTTCCACGTATATCAAACTTGACTCACCTATTGTTTGTTCCAGATGACTGTCACGTACCAGGTTGGCGGAGGAGGTCACTTGGACATCGATTTCTGGGTGAGGGAAGGCCTCTTCTCGCTTTCCCTACCCCTCTTACCCAGGTCACAGATTAGCGATCCCACGGGCAGCGCAATTAAGAAGAACATAAGGTTCTCGACTGGGACCGCGTCCATCACCGCAGAGAAAGATGGCCGGTACGAATATTGTTTCTCCAATCAAATGAGCACAATTGCGGATAAGATTGTGAGGTGCGTATTTGTCGCTTCCATGCCAAGTCATTCTTGAGTACATATTCCTCGCTTGCCAATCAGCTTCAACGTGCATGGCGTCATTTACGTTGGAGACGAAGCAGCTGGTGCGTATATCCAGTCTTTTCCATGTAGCCTACCGCTTATTCTACAATACAGAAATTGTCGCACCTATCGAGCGCGAGATCCGGTCCCTAGCGCACAGCCTATCCTCCGTGAAGGACGAGCAGGAGTATATCGTGATTCGTGAACGGACACATCGTAATACGGCAGAATCTACTAACGCCCGGGTGAAGTGGTGGTCGATATTACAGGCCCTGGTGCTGTTCTCTGTGGTCGCGTGGCAGGTCTACTACCTCAAGGTAAACCATCTGCCCCTCTCAGTGCTACCACCACATTGACACGTTTTGCATAGTCCTTCTTCGAGGTCAAAAGGGTTATTTAACGTTTCAAAGTCATCGTAGTCTTTTCGACATGCTCCACATATTTTATCATATAACCCGAGAGACTCGAGCGTGTTTCATTCTATATATCACTGCTAGAGCCGGCTCTCATAACAATTGTACAAACTGCGTGACAAGACAAAATCATGCAAATGTGATGGACAGCTAGATGATAAGAAAGGGCATGATGCATGGTGTATCGTGAGGTGGTTTTTGTGATAGAAATGTAAGAGCATAAATCTGTACAGACATCCACGAAAAAGCGAGGTTAATTACACAAACGAGTGAGAAGCACCTCGACAAACCAGGTCACTTCCACGTCGGCTTGGCCATCCGGGAGGAGCTCATGTCCGCAGAAGAACTCATATCACTGGGCGAGGCAGTCGCCAGCGACGCCCGCAAGGCCGGGCGCATCCTGCTCGAGTATCCCATCCCCTTCGACGCAAGGCTAAGCAACGACATGCGCTTCTTCTTCGCCGGCGACTTCAAGTTGCGCGCCGCGAGCGCCGGATCCGCGCCGCCGCCCATGGGCACCCGCCGCATCCCAGCGACGGGCGCAGACGCGCTCTCGCCCAGATAGGTGTCCTCGTTGACATGCCCAGGTGGGCGGAGACTCGAGCGGCGGCGAGCCTTCTCGATGCGCATCGGCCCGATGTTCGAGCGGCGGCGAGAGACTTTCAGCGTTGCTGCGGCCGAGCGGGGCGTAGCTGGGGGCGCGCGCCGTGCCGGGCTGCTCAACTTGCGCCGCTCGGTGGGGGCCTTGGGAGGCAAGGGGGGCCGCTGCACGCCGCCGCCGCTACTCGTCGTTGAGGGCACGTCGAACACGAACGAGTTTAAGCTACGATCGGAGAGTGCCCGCCTCTCCGTCGTTGCGCTCTCGCCGGTCTCGTCGTCCTCGTTGAGACTGCCGAGCGTGGATGATCCGCGTGATTTAAGGAAGCCGTGGTCGAGGCGGCCGCCGCGGAGTGCACGCATCGCACTTGTGCGTGTCTGTGGGTTGGGGGGACGCGAGAGGCTGAGCTGGACGCTCTCGTCCGTTTTTTCGTCTTCCCATTCGTTCTCGTTTCCGGAGTTGTGTGCCGGCGCGGAGAAAACGGAGCTATCGTCCGGAGCGGGGTTGGAGATTGAGTCGGCATCAACAAGTATCGACAACTCGCGGGCTTCGTCCAGGCTGCCTTGACCTGCTTCATCGCGCCACTGGACGACCTTCTTTTCCTTGCCCTTGTCGGACGGACGGCGGTATGGAATGCCACTGAGACTATTACGCAGCGACTTTCGAGGCGACTTCAAATGGCTCTTTCGTAGGGGTGAGCCGACACCCAAGGCCCCATACGTCGACGAGCGTCTGGATGCTTTGGTTCTTGACTGCAACTCACTGGGCGCCGAAGAGAGTCGCTTTGGCCTCATGAAGCCTTTGAAGCCTTCGAGAGTTGAAGGGAATGGAATGGCCGCGTACGAAGCGACCGTATGGCCGACTAACGTCTGGAAGTCTTCGTCGTTTCGCTCTACAAGGGTCCGTAGAGACGCGGCAATAGCCCGCACGGTGCCATCCAGGCCATCTCGCCCCTCCTCCAGCGCCGTCCGAAGAGAGCGGCTGGCATCTCCAAGCGCAACAGTGTACCTCCCTACCATGCCGAGAAGGTCGACTACCATCCTGGCTTGCTCCGCCATGGAATCCTCCATGGCTGAGCGTTCCGCTTCAGCTCTGCTCTTCTCTGTCATGGCCCTTCGCCACTGTGCGTCGAGCTTGACGTTTTCAGTGCTGATCTCATCGAGTCGGTCTGAGCGCCTTTCGGTGACAGCACGAAGCATGGCCTCGAACATGTTGCTAGCATTAACCGAGCGCTGGAGACGCACATTCATTGCACTATCCGGCTTCAAGACGTCCTCTTCGGGAGACGCCAGGCCCCGGAGGAGTCCTCTTTCCGCTTCGAGGTCAGCAGTGAGGCCATCTGGTGACCCAGCTTGCTTGTCAAGCTCCTCGAGACGAGAACGGATGACATCGAGCCTGCATCGAGCCGCCGAGAGTTTTCCGGTACAGATCGCGCCGTCTTTGATTGACACTTGCATCTGCTCTGCACGAGTCTGTATATCATTCTTTAGGCGCTCGACTTCTGCTTGCGCTTCTGCCTTCTTCCGCCGCAAGATTTTGCCCTCGGATTTAATCTTGCCGGCCAGCTTGGCTTTGAGTTCAGCGACCTCGGCATTGAGCCTGTTGATTGCCTCGACATATTTGCCGACATGCCGATCAACGTTGACCACGTTTCGTGTCACAACGCGTGTCTTTATCTTGGTGGCGCGTTCAGCATAAATGAGGGTATTGTGTGTGTCATCGAAGTGTAGGGATGTCGGTGCGACGCAGACAATCATGACGGTCTTGCAGTTCCCACCGAGAGAGAACTTCAATAAGCGTGTGAGCTTGCTATTGCGATAGGGGACGTGACGGACGGCGCCACCGCTTTCGCAGAGCGCATTGATACAGTTGCCCAGTGCCAGCAGGGACTTATTGATGTTGGCCCCCTCCACCATTCGCTGTCCCATGTTAGTGGTGGCAGCAGCCCGCTCGCTACCTGCCAAATCGATGATAGAGAGTGTGCCCATAAAGCATTCTTCTGTCAACGAGGCAGTTCTAGGCGATTGGGTAACATGAACTTGCAAGACCGCGTGCGAGCGGGATGAAGTCTCGTTCGCGTGTGTAGGGGACTGTGTTCTCCGCGAGTTGCCCATAAGGACTATGTCTTTGACTTCCTCCGCAGTTTTCGGTCTGAGTTCTGTCAGGCCCACGACCTTAACGGACTTGTCCTCGCGAATTTGCAAACCGCCCCGCGATGTTGGAACGCCCGGGTCAACAAGAAGGTCCCGAATCTCCTCGTTGTATATCTCGAGGAATGTGACAACCACTTCAGTGGTATAGTCATCCTTGCGGTCCTCGATCTGTTGGAACAGATCGGCCATGGTTAGATAGATAACTCCTGGGTCGGAATCGGTCCCGCTGATAGTATGTGTCTTTCCGCAGCCTGTTGCCTTCAGAGTCAAAAGACAAAGGCTCAGTAGGCACGCTCTGGCACTACAACACCAGATCATAAGCTTACCCCGTACGCGAACACTGTCGTATTGAACCCGTCCAATAGCCTCTGCAGCAGAGGGCGAGCAGTTGCGTCGTATACTTCCTGTTGAGACGCATCGGGTCGAAACACCCTATCAAACATGAAGCGCCTGTCCTTGTACCGTTTGGTGCCCGGAGGTAAGAAGCCACGTTCGACAAAGGCCTTTGCTTGGTCTGGTTCAGCTGGATCGAAGGTGAGGATGCGGTCGTCGACAATTTGGACAACTTCGCGAACTGAGGAATAGGATGTTGATGGACGCTCCGGCATAGAGAGTACGCCATCTCCTCGAAGGGTGGTGTCGTAGACAAGATCTGGTAGTCTAGCGGCTTCCCAAGCTGATGGTGGCCGCACGCGAACTGAGCAGAATAATAAGAAGAAATTGGTGGCAGATACAAAAGAAATGGCGTACCCGCGACAGCTATCGATCCAGAGGGGACCATGATTCGAGAGGAAATGGGGGACAGACGCGAGCGTGTTAATGAGGGGATGAAATGGAAATTCCAACTTGTTCGCGTACCAACCATCAATCACGTGATCGTGTTGTTGCGTTGTCAACTTTGCTGACGATCTTATCTTGATCTTATCTTGATCAGCTGCTGCGATGAGCACTACCTCCACCATCTCAGTTTGGTCCCCTGCAGATTTTCATGTACACCTTCGTCAAGGCGATCTATCGGAGCTTGTCACACCTCATGTCAGAGAGGGCGGGTTCCGTCTTGCATATGTGATGGTATAATTCCCCTTTGA
>Ga0137390_10006010_pt1 | contig 10297 bp, 10 predicted proteins | sample 15con2h24AmetaG_FD_104937 | JGI IMG/M metagenome (GOLD analysis project Ga0137390, IMG submission 104937) | Vadose zone soil microbial communities from Angelo Coast Range Reserve, California, USA - 15con2h2.4A metaG | ecosystem: Environmental > Terrestrial > Soil > Vadose zone > Saprolite... | reverse complement strand
GGCTACGAACCAGAAGGTCGGGAGTTCGAATCTCTCAGGGCGCACCATTTTACAAGGGTTTCAGCGACTTGGATCCCAAAACAATCCAACCGTGCTACCAGTTTGCTACCGGCGACACTTTTTATTCTGGGAGGATGTCTTCGAGCCTTACGCGTCCGGTCCACGGCTTCCAATCGCTATAGTTCAGGACATTTTCAACGTATTTCCGTTTCACTTCCTGAAAAACCGGCCTCCCCGTCTCAGAGGATGTTTGAAGGAACGCTCTTCCGTGTGGTTGACCAAAGATCATCGGTCTGCCATCGTGGGTGTATCTGACAGCAGCTTGATGCGGCGATTCTGCGCACGCTTCTCGGGCTTTCATAGTATTACCGTTTTCGAGATCGAAGCGGGCGCAGTCTGACGTAAGGGGGATCAGCAGCTCCTTACGTCAAAACATTAGCGAGAGCATACTCCTAAAAACGAAACACCGCAGTAGAATATCGGGTCGGTGAAACCCGCCACCAAACTTGTATTCCACGAGCACCGGGTCGTCTGCCCGTACTGCCACACAGCGCTCATCTTCAACTCGCCTATGGAAGTAATCCTGCTCGCTAGGCGCGAATGCCCGAAGTGCGGCAAGTAATTTCTGATTGAGAACAGCGTTGCAAAACGCCAGCGCGGGAAGAAAAAGTCACGGAGATCCTGACAGGTCGTGATGCAGGCCTTGAAGATCGGCTTTGCGCGGCGTGTGCTCAATCGAACTCACAGCCGACAGCAGGAAGAGACTACGCATGCTCATGTCTGGCAGCGCCGCTTTTACGACTTCAATGTTTGGAGCAAGGACAAGCTGCGCTACATTCATCGTAATCCGGTCAGGCGCGGTCTGGTTGAGACGCCAGAGCAGTGGCCCTGGAGCAGCTTTCGTGCCCACGCGTACGGTGAGGCTGGACTGGTTAGGGCCATGACCGGACGGTCCTGGAGAATGAAGGTCCGTGGCGTCTGACTGAAAAGCCCCACTTCTCGCAAAAGACGCGAGAAATGGGGCACCCTCGCGATTGGAGATTGTCGTCGAACCGGCGAGATGCGCGTACAATGGTGCCGTTTTTCGAGTTCAAAAGGAAATTGCGGTTAAGGAGGACCTATGAAGCGCATTCTCGCGATTACTCTGCTGTGTACCGCTGTGGCGCTCGTCGAGAGCGTCCAAGCCAAGGATGTACCTAAAGACCTGCAACAAACTCTGATCTCGCTTGACAAGGAGTGGGGCAATTCCGGGACCGACACGGCCAAACTGGACAAAATTTACGGCGACAACTTAATCGCTGTTGGTACCAAAGGCGAAGCGCAAGACAAGAAGCAGCTGATTGCCGACAACGTAGCTACCAGTTCCGGGGTGCAGAATGCTTCCTACATAGCAGACGAATATAAGTTCGAGATGCTCAGTCCTGACGTGGTTGTGATGACGCACCGCGGAACCACCAAGGGCATGCAGAATGGCCAAGAAGTCACTGAGTCACATCGCAGCCTGCATGTTTTCCAGAAGCGAGATGGCCGTTGGCAGGTAGTGGCCAACGCACAAGTCTCAATAGGAAAGTAAAGCGCGGACCGACGCTGGCTGTACCACACGCCCGCAGCGGCGTACGCCGAACCATAACCCAACAACCGACAACCTGAGCTGATTGCGCGGAAAAATCTCGCGCTCTACTGTTCTGCCCTGATTGAAGAGTTATTGCCATTCCACCTAAGCTGCTTTTACCATTCCCATGTCCGCGCAAGCCAAGAATCGCCACAGCCGTACTCGGCGCCATCCTTCTCGAAGCCTTGCTGACTCGACCGAACCAGCTGAACCTCCGCTTGCAAATCTAGAAGATGGTTCTGAAAGCGTGGCCTTCGCCCAGTGGACGACACTTTGGAAGTCTGTGATGGAGCGGCAGAGGGCAAAGATGGTGGATCGAAGAGGAGATGGACCGATTAACCAGAGATAGACCAACGACCAGCTCTCGCAACCTGAATGTCGCTTTTTTCAGGGACCGTTCGGTTAAGCTGCGCGGCGTTCCTCGCTCATTCCAGAATGGCTAAGTGCTTCTGAAATGGCCGTCAAAACCGTATCGTAAGAGCCAAGCATTTGATGCTGGCGTGGGGCGTTTGTCCACCACAAGACCCGCACTGTTACAGTGTCCGAATCTAGTTTCACGACCAGAGCTTCTGGGACAGGCTCGGATAAGACTCCGGGTACCGCTCGTACGGTCCTGACGACCCGGGATTTGATCTCAGCCAAGTCCTGAACACTTTTCAGCGTGAGGTCATATTCCCAACGCCGGGCATGAAATGCTGTGTTTACGATGACCGAGCGAGTGAACAAATCGGCGTTGGGAATAACCACTTGCCGTTCGTCGTAAGTCTTGATGACCGTGGCGCGGGTTTGAATCTCTTCCACCGTTCCTTCAAAGGTGTCCAACTTAATTTCATCTCCCACTCGAAAGGGCTCCGTCCACAGCAATAGTAAGCCGGCAAGAAAATTCTGCAGGATGTTTTGAAACGCAAATCCAATCGCGACGCCGCTAATGCCCAAAATCTTGATCAGATCTGCCGCCTGAAACGAAGGAGCGACGATCGAGAAACTTACCAAAAAACCGACCAGGATCGTGAGCCCTCCGGCCACCCGAGCGAACACGACGCCCAGGTTCTGGCGCCGCCGCCGAGTAGCTCGACGAACAACGCGAGTTAAAAATAGGCTGAGACCATAAAACAGAACGAAGACGATTGCCGCAACTATTAGGGCAGGCAGTCGCCCGATGAAGCTGTCAACCATGCGATGAGCGGCATCCCAAAACTTCCCGAAAATTGAGTTCATGACAGCGACTCCGCTACGCAAACAATACCCTGCAGGGTGGCCGCGCCTCCATCCAGCGTCCCCTGTAGAGGAATTGCGAATGCACTGCATACAGACCTTGGTTCGGATGCATCCAGCCCTATGATTTTCGCTCACTTCCGAATGCCGATGTTATCCTTACCTTCTGCGGCCCCGTAGCTCAATTGGATAGAGCATCAGACTTCGGATCTGAGGGTTGGGGGTTCGACTCCCTCCGGGGTCGCCAGCATTACTTTAGTAACAAGCGTGGTTCTGCCTGATTTTTCAACAGCCAAGGGTCTGGTTCCTGCAAGCGGGAGCACCCCAGTAATTCTTTCCGACTGCTTGGCAATTCCTACCGAGAGACGTTTTTTCGAATTTACTGTTTTCAACCACTTGCATTTGGCCACAAGGATGCTATCTTGCTAGTAGACGAAGTGGCGCGCAACGGGGCGCACTTGAGAATAACTTCGGCCAGAGGTTTTCTTGGGCGCCCCTTGCATTTTCCGAAGCCCTCCCCGGTCGGATCAAGCCAACACTAGCCTCTCTGCGACATCCAACCCAGCCTTCCGTAACAAATTCGCAACCACTGGTTCTTTGAAACGCGAAGCGTCGTATTCCACTCGCACGATCTGATCCTTTTCGTCGAAGCGTACCCGGCGAATTCCGTAAACTTCACGCACATTATCCACAGCGCGCACTGCGGCTTCGCTCGGTGGGGTTCGGTAGTGATAGGCAACTTCCATCTGCGTCATTTTGGGATAAGTTCCTCCACAGTTAAGATACACGACAGGAATCATTAACCACTAAGAGCCAACACACAAAGACAGCACTGCAGCGGCGTCTTCATTTGAGTCGTGACTTGTAGACCGGAGCGCCGAATCGTGCCGAGTTTTCTCGAATCTATGACTTTGAGACCATGACCACTGTGCCGCAGCCCATGCTGAAAAAAGATCCCGTGTGCGGAATGATGGTTGATCCGGCGAAAGCGATTGCCAAGGCCGAGCACGCCGGGGAGACCTATTACTTTTGTTGTTCAGGATGCGCTCAGAAGTTCCAGGCACGTCCACAGGAATATTTGCAGCCAAGGACTGCTGGCCCGGCTCTGGTGACACTCGGAGGGGCCCCGCCGCCGAAAAAAATCGCGGAATCCGCTCTGACTTCCCAGGATCACAGGTCAATCAATTACGTCTGCCCTATGTGCCCCGAGGTCCGCCAGTCGAAGCCTGGGCCGTGTCCGAGCTGCGGCATGGCGCTCGAGCCCGAAACGCCCGTGGCTGCGACTCGGATCGAATATACCTGCCCGATGCATCCGGAGATCGTCCGTCAGGCGCCGGGGAATTGCCGCATCTGCGGAATGGCGCTCGAACCGCGGACGATCACCGTAACCGACGAAGAGAATCCCGAGCTGCGCGACATGTCCCGGAGACTTTGGGTCAGCGCGATTCTGACGGTCCCATTACTGGGAATCGCGATGGCGGACATGTTGCCGGGAATGCCGGTGCAACACGCGCTGCCGGGCGGATGGCTTTCGTGGATCGAACTGTTGCTGGCAAGCCCCGTTGTCCTATGGGGCGGGTGGCCGTTCTTTCAGCGCGGATGGGCTTCAGTTGTGAACCGTTCCACGAACATGTTCACGCTGATCGCAATGGGCACCGGCGTGGCTTACGTGTACAGTCTGGTCGCCACACTGATGCCGGGGATCTTTCCCGCGTCATTTCGCGAGATGAGCGGCCGACCGGCAGTTTATTTTGAGGCGGCGGCAGCAATTGTCACTCTGGTGCTGCTAGGCCAAGTACTCGAACTGCGCGCGCGCAGCCGGACGGGAGCAGCAATTCGCGCTCTGCTAAATTTGGCTCCGAGAACTGCGCGTGTATTGCGCAATGGTAACGAAAAAGAACAAGACATTCCCTTGGATCAGGTGATGGTGGGAGACCGTCTGCGAGTGCGTCCCGGAGAAAAGGTTCCGGTAGACGGCGTCGTTCTCGAAGGACACAGTTCGGTCGATGAGTCCATGATCACTGGCGAATCGGTTCCGGTCGAGAAGACGGCAGGCAGCCGGGTGATCGGTGCCACGGTGAACTCTTCGGGATCGTTCATCATGCGAGCCGAACGTGTGGGCAGTGAGACGTTGTTGGCGCAGATTGTGAAAATGGTTAGCCAGGCACAGCGCAGCCGAGCACCCATCCAGAAGTTGGCCGACAAAGTTGCAGGATGGTTCGTGCCCGCGGTGATTGCGATCTCTGTCCTGACATTTGTTCTCTGGGCCGTTTTCGGTCCAGAGCCGCGCTTCGCGCACGCGATTGTGAATGCGGTGGCGGTCTTGATCATTGCCTGTCCGTGTGCACTTGGACTGGCGACACCGATGGCGATCATGGTTGGCACCGGCCGCGGTGCTCATTCGGGTGTGCTGATCAAGAATGCTGAGGCGCTCGAGACGCTGGAGAAGGTGGATACTTTAGTTGTCGACAAAACTGGAACATTGACCGAAGGGAGGCCGCGAGTTGTCTCCGTGGTGCCAAGCCCTGGCATTTCTGAGCTGGAAATTCTGCGCATTGTGGCATCTCTTGAGCAGGGAAGTGAGCATCCGCTGGCCTCGGCAATTCTGGCCGCAGCCCAAGCGCGTAGTGTGGTTCTGGCCAAGGTCGGCGATTTTCATTCCTACTCCGGGCGGGGGATCACAGGGCGGGTCGGCGGGAGCCTCGCGATTGCAGGGAACGAGAAGCTCTTTTCCGAAAGGGGAGTCTCGCTGGACAGTCTTCCGCAGAAAGCGGAAGAGCTTCGTTCCCGCAGACAAACGGTAGTTTTCGTTGGCATTGAAGGGCAAGCGGCAGCTCTGCTGGGGATTGCTGACCCAGTGAAGGGGTCCACACCGTCAGCCGTGACCGAGCTTAGAAAAGAGGGTCTGCGTATCGTAATGCTTACTGGTGACAGCCGAGCTACCGCGGCTGCAGTCGCCCGGGAACTCGGAATCGAGGAGTTCGAAGCGGAGGTTTTGCCCGACAAAAAATCTGAGACCGTCTCGCGCCTTCAGAAAGCAGGTCGCATCGTCGCCATGGCCGGTGACGGGATCAATGATGCTCCCGCACTCGCGCAGGCAAACGTAGGCATCGCCATGGGTACAGGTACCGACGTCGCTATCGAGAGCGCAGGAATCACTTTGGTGAAGGGCGATCTGGCGGGCATTGTTCGTGCCCGGAAGCTAAGCCGCGCGACCATGAAAAATATTCGGCAGAATCTTTTCTTCGCTTTCATCTACAACTCCGTCGGAGTTCCGATCGCAGCAGGTGTGCTCTACCCATTTTTCGGATTGCTTCTCAGTCCAATCCTTGCGGCGGCGGCGATGAGCTTGAGCTCAGTCTCCGTAATTACGAACTCACTGCGGCTAAGGAAGGTTGAGCTGTGAACCGGGGCAACGTCCACGACTTCCATTTACGGCGTGCGTACCCGTTTCGCGACCTCTGGTCCGAGACGACGAAAATGGTCCAAGTTCCAGGTGTAAAGGACCGTAGCCTTACCTTTGAGCGCACAACGGGCCATCAGGGCATCGTAAACAGTGCCCCCGATAACACCCTCGGAAGCGGCGGCTGTGATGGCAGACCAATATTCCGCTTCGTCGAGTGCAATGGTCGTAAATCGCTCCCGAATATCGTCAACAAACAACAATGCTTGATCGCAACTTAACCGCTGTTTTCCAGGAAGCCGGGTCAGCACAGCGTAAACTTCAGCCAGGCTGTGTGCTGCGCAACTCGAAGTATTCTTGTCAGCCGCCAGATAAGCCGCCTGGCTGGGTCGGTGGTGGACGTGCAGCACCGAAACAGCGGCCACCAGAACGGACGTGTCGAAGAAATATTTCACTGGGACTTACCGATTACGGCGATCGCGCTCATCGCGGACTCGGCGCAGGGTTTTGTTTACAACATCCGCGCTGAGCGGCTCTCCTGAATCAAAAACCCACATCCCACGTTCCTTGCGCATACGTCCGCTGCCTCGTGCCGGGCGCAGTATGACCCGGTCTTCAGAGCTCTCCACTTCCAGGGAATCACCAGGCGCTAGCTGCAACTCATCCCTTACTGGCTTAGGCAGGACTATGCGCCCTGCTTTGTCGATGCGGGTTGTGGTAATCATAATGCCATTTTACCATATATATTACCATTTAAAGCTACCATAGCGCGTCAGGTTGCGCGGTTGCCCATTCGGCACAAATCGTTCAGACTACCTGCACCTGAGGGCTCGGACATGTTTCCTGGAACCCACGTCATCGTTGAAATCGTCTTGAGGACGACTGTTATCTACCTGGTCGTGCTCGTGGGAGTGCGGTTAAGCGGCAAGCGCGAAGTCGGACAGATGACGCCGTTCGATCTGACCTTACTGCTGCTGATCTCGAACTCGGTGCAGAATGCGATGACTGGTCCGGACACGTCGCTGATCGGTGGGATCGCGGCCGCCATCACGCTGCTGATTATGAATTATCTAATCGCCGAACTCTCGGGGACTAATCGCCGCTTTCGCAAAGCGGTTGAGGGGCAGCCAACTCTGCTGGTTCACAATGGAGAGGTGATCACTGCGCATATGTCCAAAGAACGTGTCAGCATGGACGAACTGGAAAGGGCATTACGCGAGCACGGAATCAACAGCTACCACGATGTTGCGCTCGGGGTGCTGGAAGTGGACGGCTCGATCAGCTGCCTCAAATATGACGAACTAAATCCCAGCGCTCGCAATCATCCGGTACGCCGAAAATATCTTCAGAAGCATTAGCCGCTATTTCTTCAGTACCAGAGGCAGCTCATCATACGGCGTAATCGTGACCGTCAGCGATTTGCGTGCAGCGAACACGTCTGCCTTGACCGGAAAACTGACCACAATCGTCCCGGCGATCTTGCTCCCAGGGTTCATTCTGGCTTCCGTCGTCAAAACATTCAGCGCGTGCTGCTTGAGGTCCGGAAAGGCCTGAAAATATCGCTGCACATCGACCGCAGGTGCGGCGTCGTCGGTGAATGTGTTGCCTCCTGCCTCGGTCGTAACCTGGATTGTATGAATCCAGGAGGGCTTCTCTCCGCCATTTTGGATCGAGACGTTTAGCGCCACCATGACCATGTCCTCACCGGGAATGGGAACCGAAACAACGTCATCAATCGCGCCCGTCGCCTGAGCATGGGCGCGGTGCGTTAGGGCCCAGAGCGCCGCGATCGCCACCACGACCACCAAACAGATGGCAACAATGCCTGCGGGAGGAAGGCTCTTACGCGCTGTACCATACTCCTCTCCAATATTGAAGTCGGTCTGCTCATTCGGAGTAGAAGGTGGTTCCGGAGCAGGCGGTGGAGGCGTGGAGGATGGACTCGACATAGGGCGCTCCTACTCAGAAGATTGTACTCGCGAGCCTCAAACTTCGGCCGCTGGCCAGGCGTGCTTCATTGCCTGAGCAAACTTCTCCACCGGCAGCGTATTGAGCACATCTTTCGGGGTAAGCCATGCCCGGCGCGCCTGAAGCACTCCAAAACGGATCTTCTCCATGTGCGAAGTGTGGTGTGAGTCAGTATTGATCACGATCTTTACCCCATGTTGCTTGGCCAGCCTTAGGTGCCGGTCGCAAAGATCGAGCCGGTCAGGATAGGCGTTCAGCTCCATGGCGACTTTGTGGCGGGCGGCGGCCTCGAGAACTGCGTCGAGATCGAATCCGTAAGCGTCACGGCGAAGGAGAAGCCGGCCGGTGGGATGTCCAATGATCGAGACGTTCGGGTTCCCAATTGCCTTTAGCAGACGCGCGGTCATTTCCTCGGCAGTCTGGTTGAAGTGGGAATGAACACTAGCGATGACCAGGTTCATCTGTTCAAGCACCGAATCAGAAAGGTCGAGCGCGCCGTCGGCGAGGATGTCTACTTCAATTCCAGCGAAAATCCGGATGGCATCTACTGACTTATCCGCCTCGTGAATTCGCAGGACATGTTCCAGGGCACGCTTGTCATCGAGGCCGTTGGCGAAGGCCAGGTTCTTGGAATGATCGGTGATCGCCATGTATTTGTAGCCGCGGTCGCGCGCTGCCAGCGCCATTTCCTCGATGCTGTTGCGCCCATCGGTCTCAACCGTGTGCATGTGCACGTCGCCCTGCAGGTCCTGCTGAGTAATCAAGTCCGGCAGCGCGTGCCTCTCGGCGGCATCAATCTCACCAGTGTTCTCCCGCAGCTCGGGAGGAATGTAGTCGAGCTTCAGCGCGGCATAGATCTCCTCTTCCGATTTCGCAGCGACGACCTGCTGGTTTTCGACTTTGGCAAGACTGTACTCATTGAGTGTGTAGCCCATCTTCAAAGCACGCTGACGAAGCGATACGTTGTGGGCCTTCGATCCAGTGAAGTACTGCATGGCCGCGCCGAAGGACTCCGGCGGAAGAAATCGGACATCGACCTGCATGCCGCCGCGCAGCCGGAAGCTGACCTTATTTTCGCCCCGAGCCAGAATCTCCATCAGCCCGGGCAGCTTGATGATGTGCTCGATCAGCTTCTGTCGCTCCGCGTCGTCGCAACATGCCGGCCCGGTGACCAGGATGTCGAGATCTCCGACAGTTTCGCGGCCCCGGCGTAGAGATCCCGCTGGCGTTGCCTTGTCCACGCCGGGATAATCTCGCAGATGCTCAATAATCTTTTCTGCCTGTGTTTCCGCGGTGTCCAGCAGGAAACGGCCAGCGATTCTGCGATAATCTTCAATCGCCTTGAGCAGTTTCTGTTCGTGCTTTTCGCCCATCCGAGGCAGAATACGAATCTTGCCTTCACGCGCGAGTTGCGCCACTCCTTCCAAATCGCAGACCTGGTAGGCGCTCCATATCAGGCTGATGGTCTTTGGCCCGAGACCCTGGACTTTGAGCAGTTGCAGCATGGAAGGCTTGTACTTCTTCAGCAGGTCGGCATGGAGTGTGAGCCGGCCTTCGCTCAACATTTCTTTTAAATTGTTGAGCATGCCCTTGCCGATGCCCGGGATCGCAAGCACCTGCTTGGGCTCGTTGATCAGTTCTGAAATCTGTTGCGGCACGGCCTCGATGGCCTCCGCGGCGTTCCGGTAGGATCGGATACGAAACGAGTCCTGGCCATCAATTTCCAGTAGGTCAGCAGTTTCGTAGAGAATCCCGGCGATGGACTTGTTGTCCACAAGGAAAGCTTAAACAATCTGGCGTCACAGAGGAAGGTCGCGCTTAGACGGAATGCTATCGGTGGGTACTCTTCTGCGCTGCAGCCGAGCGTCGGATTCGTTGGCAGGAGAATTTCTTACGATGCCTTGCTTACGTTGGCGGCTTGCGGTCCTTTTTGGCCCTGCACGATCTCGAATTCGACGGGATCACCTTCCTGCAGGCTCTTGTAGCCTTCACTCGATATCGCGCTGTAATGAACGAACACGTCAGGCCCGTCCTCGCGTCCGATAAAACCATATCCTTTCGCGTTGTTGAACCACTTCACAGTACCTTTCATGCGATCC
>Ga0137390_10006006_pt1 | contig 10301 bp, 10 predicted proteins | sample 15con2h24AmetaG_FD_104937 | JGI IMG/M metagenome (GOLD analysis project Ga0137390, IMG submission 104937) | Vadose zone soil microbial communities from Angelo Coast Range Reserve, California, USA - 15con2h2.4A metaG | ecosystem: Environmental > Terrestrial > Soil > Vadose zone > Saprolite... | reverse complement strand
CGGCGGCCGCGGCGAGCGGGGCGAGCGGTAGCGCCGCCAGCGCCACGGCGGCTAGGATCAAGAGATGGGGACGCGCGCCCAATCCCGAAATAGCCGCCTCGACCGCGCCGGCACCGAGGATGAGGATCGGGATATAGAGCGGCAGGACGAGCAGCGAGAGCAGCACGCCGCCGCGCCGCGCCCCGAGCGTCAGCGCGGCGCCGACCGCGCCGATCAGGCTGAGGCTCGGCGTGCCGAGCGCCATGCCGGCGACCAGCGCGCCGTAGCCGGCAGGATGAAGGCCGAGCAGCAGGCCGAGAAGCGGCGCGAGCAGCGCCAGCGGCAGGCCGGTGACGAGCCAATGCGCCAGCACCTTGGCGAGGACGACGAGCTCGAGCGGCAGCGGCGCCAGGACCAGATCCTCGAGGCTGCCATCCTCGTAATCGGCCAGGAAGAGCCGGTCGAGCGAGAGCAACGCGGCAAGCAGCGCCACCACCCAGACGATGCCGGAGCCGATGCGCGCGAGCAGCGCCGCTTCCGGCCCGACGCCGAAGGGGAAGAGGATGATGGTGAGGATGAAGAAGCCGGCGACCAGCGCCGCATCGCCGCCCTGGCGGAGGGCCAGCCGCAAATCGCGCCGCACGACGACGAGAAAGGCGCGAGCGGGATGGGGCGGCGCGGCGCGGATCGTCATGTCAGGGCTGGCACCGGCTCAATTCGGCAGATGCAGCCGGGTGCGCAGGCCGCCTTGCGGCGAGGTCTCGAGGGTCAGATCGCCGCCATGGCCGCGCGCGATGTCACGGGCGATGGTGAGGCCGAGCCCGACGCCGCCGGTGGTGATGTTGCGCGACGGGTCGAGCCGGAAGAACGGGCGGAACACCGCCTCGCGCTGCTCCGCCGGGATGCCGGGGCCGTCATCGTCGATCATGATGTCGACGGCGCCGCGCCCGGGCAGCGCGGTCAGCCAGACATGGCTGCCGTGGCGGCAGGCATTGCCGACCAGATTGCCGATGCAGCGCTTCATTGCGTTGGGCCGCAGCAGCAGGCGGTAGTCGAGCGGCGCGGTCAGCGAAATCGACTTGCCGTCGCGCCGCGACGCCGCGACGATCTCGTCGAGGAAGCTCTGCAGGTCGACCTCGATCGGCGCCTCCGACCCCTCGCCGCGGGCGAAATCGAGATAGCCCTCGACCATCGTCTCCATCTCGGAGACATCGGATTTGAGCTCGTCGATCGCGAGGCCGTCGCCGATCAGCTCAAGCGCCAGCTTCATCCGCGTCAGCGGCGTGCGCAGATCGTGCGAGACGCCGGCGAGCATCTCGGTGCGCTGGCTGATCTGACGCTGGATGCGATCGCGCATGATGATGAAGGCGGCCGCCGCCTGGCGGATCTCCGTCGCCCCTTCGAGCTTGAAATTGGCGACGTGACGGCCCTTGCCGAAATTTTCCGCCGCATTGGCGAGGCGGCGCAGGGCGCGCACCTGGTTGCGCATGAACATCATCGCGACGGCAAACAGGATCATCGAGGAGCCGACCATCCACAGCACGAAGATATAGGTCGTCGAGCTGTAGAGCCGCTGGCGCGGCACGCCGACATCGAGCACGCCGTCGGCCAGCTGGACGGCGACCAGGATGCGATGCGTATCGCTGACGGAATCGATGCGGAACGGGCGCCGCACGCGCTCCTCGAGAGCATCGGTAAGCGAACCCTTGCGCGGCACCCCGACCGGCGCCGAGGGGAGGACGGCGCCGGGGCGGAAGACGTAGTCGAGCTCGGTAAGGCCGGTCGCGGCGCTGAGGATACGGCTCTCGTCGGCCCCGTCGACCACATCCATGGTTTCCGCCATCATGGCGATGTCGCCGGCAACCCCGCCCGCCAGGCGGCGCGCCACCGTGTCCCAGTGGCGGTCGTAGAAGATCCAGGTCGAAATGACCTGGAGCAGGATGAGCGGCATCACGATGATGAGCAGCGAGCGCCCGAACAGGCTGCGCGGCAACGCCCGTTTGATCAAGCTGCGCTGCTGCCGCGCGGCAGCCGGGATGGCTCCCTGATCCGCCGCGGCCAGCTTCGCGACGATGCCGCCTTCAATCGGGCTTGAAGACATATCCCGTCCCTCGCACCGTCTGGATATAGCGCGGAAATTTCGGATTCGTCTCGACCTTGCGGCGCAGTCGCGTCATCTGCACGTCGACGGTGCGGACATTGCCGCTGAACTGCGCCTCCTCGGCGAGCGTCTCGCGCGTGATCGCCTCGCTGGGCCGGCGCACCAGCGCACTCAGGAGGCCGGCTTCCGCCGCCGTCAGGCGCACCGGCTCCTCGCCGCGAAACAGCTCGCTGCGCTCAAGGTCGAAGCGAAAGACGCCAAAACGCACATGACGATGCGGCTCGGGTGCGGCGAGCGGCACGCGCTGCAGGATGTTGCGGATGCGCAGCACCAGCTCGCGCGGCTCGAATGGCTTGGCGAGATAGTCGTCGGCACCGCGCTCGAGCCCGGTGATGCGGTCGCCGGGCTCGGCCATGGCGGTGAGCAGCAGGATCGGCGTGCGCAGCGTCTTGCGCCCGGCCTCCGTTTCGCGCAGCGACCGGGTGAGATCGAAACCGTTCTCCCCCGGCATCATGACATCGAGCACGACGAGATCGAACTCCATGCTCGCCAGCTTGCTGCGCGCCTCGGCGGCGTCGCCGGCGATCGTCACGCGAAAGCCGCTGCCCGCCAGGTAGCGGCGCAGCAATTCGCGGATGCGGGCATCGTCATCGACGACGAGGAGATGCGGTTCGTCCTGATCCATCCCGGCAATATACAGCGCGGCGCCGCGCCAAGCACCATTGCGCTGGGAGGCCGTCAACGATCGAGAAGCGAGCGCAGCTTGCGCGCCAGCTGATCCCGCTTATACGGCTTGCTGATGAGATGGACGCCCTCATCCAGGCGGCCGTGATGGATGATCGCATTCTGGGTATAGCCCGAGGTGAAAAGCACCTTTATCGCCGGCTGCAGGCGCAGCGCCTGCTCCACCATCTGCTTGGTCGTGATGCTCCCGGGCATCACCACGTCGGTGAACAGCAGCGCCACCGTGCTGGCCTGCAAGACGCGCAGCGCCTCGTCCGGATTGGCCGCTTCGATCACCGTATAGCCGAGATCCTTGAGCATGCCGGTGACCGCCGCCCGCACGTCGTGATCGTCCTCGACGACGAGGATCGTCTCGTCGCCGGGCGGCGCAATCGACGGGGACACCCGGTCGGCGGCCGGCGCGGCATCGGCCGGCGCGCGCGGCAGGTAGATCTTCACCGTCGTGCCCTGGCCGAGCTCGCTATAGATCTTCACATGGCCTTCGGATTGCTTGACGAAGCCGAAGACTTGGCTCAGGCCGAGGCCGGTACCCTTGCCCTCCGGCTTGGTCGTGAAGAACGGCTCGAAGGCGCGCTCGACGATTTCGGGCGCCATTCCGCTGCCCGTATCGGTCACCGCCAGCACGACGTATTGCCCCGGCTTAACGTCGATCTGGTCTTTGGCGTATTCGTCATCGAGCCAAGCGTTGCCGGCCTCGAGCGTGAGCTTGCCGCGCTCGCGCATCGCATCGCGGGCATTGACGGCGAGGTTGACGAGCGCGCTCTCGAGTTGCGAGGAATCGCAAAAGGCGAACCACAGCCCGCCCGCCGTCACCGTCTCGATCTCGATCGCTCCGCCGAGCGTACGCCGCAACAAGTCGGACAGCCGCGTCAGCAGCCGACCGACATCGACGACGCGCGGCTCGAGCGGCTGGCGGCGGGAAAATGCCAGGAGCTGGGCGGTCAGCGCGGCCGCCCGGTCGGCGCCGCGTTGCGCGCCGACGATCGCCCGGCCGAAACGGACGGGGTCGCCGGTCGTCGTCGCGGCGCGTTCGAGATTGGCCAGGATCACGGTGAGAAGATTGTTGAGATCGTGCGCGATCCCGCCGGTCAGCTGGCCGATCGCCTCCATCTTCTGCGCCTGACGAAGCTGCATCTCGGTGCGTTTCCAGTCGGTCACGTCGAAGGAGACCGCCAGCGAGCGGAGAAAGGCGCCGGCCTCGTCGCGCGCCGCCAGCGAGTTGGTGAGGACGTCGAAGACGGTGCCGTCCTTGCGGACCAGCTGCAGCGGCATCTGCCGCACGAAGCCGTGCTGCATCAGCGCCGGCAGGCCGACCTCGAGATTGAGCTTGCGCGATGCCTCGGTGAGGAAATCCGACGATCTTCGGCCGATGACCTCGGCTCGCCCGTAGCCCATCTGCTCGAGCCAGAAATCGCTGACATTGATCATGTGACCGTCGCGGTCGATCGAGTGCAGCATGACCGGCGTCTTGAGGTAGAGGGTGCGATAATCCTCCTGGCTGCGCCTCGCCTCGCTTTCCGCCTGCTCGCGTATCCGCATCTCGTCCTCGAGACGCGTCATCGTGTCGGCGAGCCGATCCGCCGCCGCGTCCTGCCGTCGCACATGGCGCATGATGCGCAGCGTCATGCCGGCGAGGCAAAGCGACATCGCGAGGGCGAGAAGACCATAGTTGACGAGTTGCGCCTGCCATGGCGCGAGCACCGAGTCGAGCGCGATGCCGTAAGAGACGTAGACCGGATAGCCCTGCAATTTCATGTAGCTGTAGAGGCGCTCGACGCCGTCGAAACCGCGCCCGCTCATCGAGCCGGCGCTCGCCTCCTTGATGCGCGCCAGCATCTGCGAGCTCGCCGGCATGCGGCCGATCTCCCGCGCGACGGGAATGGTCGTCGCGAGAACGGCGCCGTCGTTGCGGAACAGCGAGACGGCGCCATCCGCCACGATGATCGTGCGCCAGAATTTGACGAAATACTCCGGGTCGCCCGATACCACCAAGGCGCCGTCGAAATGCCCTGACGCCGTGCGCCGCGGCCGGGCGGTCGCGAGTTGCGCCCGGCCGGTGAAACGGCCGACGAGCGGCGCGCTGATATAGCTCCCCCGGTATCCCGCCAGCATGGCCTGGACATAGTCGCGATCGCTGACATCGACCGGCTTGGTCGGATAGTCGCCGGTCACGACGAAACTGCCCCTGTCGTCGATTACGCCCATGCTGACGATCTGCTCGTGCGCCGCGACGATGCCGCCGATGACGTCGTGCAATTCTCGCTCCTGCTGGCGAATCTGCTCCCAGTCGAGGCCGGCAATGCGGTCCTCGAGCCGGTCCATCGCCAATTCCTCGGTCTCGAAGACCTTGAGCGCGTGCTCGTGCAGTATCTGCGTGGTCTGGCGGGCGTTCTCGACGCCGCGCGCAAGATACCCCTCGCGGTCGCGCCAGGCGATATAGACGAACAACACCACCGGCAGCACGATGGCGGCCACCAGCATCACCCAGAGAAGATGCGCGGCGCGGCGGGACGCGGCAGCCGGCACCGCTAGGCCCCTACCCGCCGAAGATCGGCCAACCGATGCTCATCTGCTCTGCCAAGATCCATCTGCTGCGCCTCATCCTCGGCCGCGAGACGATACCCCCGCCGCCCGCATCAGCGCCGCCGCGCCAACGGGCCGGCGCGCTCGAAACGGCTGCGGTCGGCGGGGCTGCCGATGATACCAAGCATGACCTTGCGGAATCCCTCGACCGCCTGCGCGCCGGCCTCGCGATAGGCCCTGGCGACCCGTGCCCGCTGGTTCTCGGAGAGCTGACGCTCGAGCTCGATGCCCTTTTCCGTCAGGCCGAGCAGGCGTTGGCGGCGGTCGCGCTCGCCGGCGCGCTGGGTGATGAAACCCTGCTCGATGAGCTGGCTGAGCACACGGCTCAGGCTCTGCTTGGTGATCTTGAGGATGCCGAGCAGCTCGGTGACCGTCATTTCGGGATGCCGGCCGACGAAATAAATGACACGATGATGGGCGCGGCCGAACCCATAGCTCGCCAGCATGGCATCCGGCCCGCTGGTGAAGTCGCGATACGCGTAGAAGAGCAGCTCGATCCCCTGACGGAGCTCCTCCTCGCGTAGGAAGAGAGGGTTTGCAGCCGATTTTATGTCAGACATGTTGACTGATTTTTGATCGAATGTTACGAGACGCCGTCTTCCCACGACACATTCGAACGTGCCCGGAAAAACAGAGATATTTGAGGAAACCCGCCATGTCCATCATTCCCTTCGACGATCGCGACGGCATGATCTGGTTCGACGGCGCGCTGACGCCGTGGCGCGACGCGAAGATCCATGTCCTCAGCCATGCGCTGCATTATGCGAGCTGCGTCTTCGAGGGCGAGCGGGTCTATGGCGGCACGGTTTTCAAGCTGCGCGAACACTCCCAGCGCCTCCTCGATTCGGCCAAGATACTCGGCTTCGAGATCCCCTACACGGTCGAGCAGATCGACGCGGCGACGAACGAGACGGTCGCGGCGATGAACATCCGCGACGGCTATGTCCGGCCGGTCGCCTGGCGCGGCGCGGAGCAGATGGGCGTGTCGGCACAACAGAGCAAGATCCACCTCGCCATCGCCTGCTGGCAATGGCCGTCCTATTTCTCGCCCGAGGCGCGGCTCAAGGGCATCCGCATGAAATTCGCCAAATGGGCGCGGCCGGCGCCGAATACCGCACCCACCCAGTCGAAGGCGGCCGGTCTCTACATGATCTGCACGCTGTCGAAGCACGACGCCGAGGCCGCCGGCTACGAGGATGCTCTGATGCTTGACTTGCGTGGGCAGATCGCCGAGGCGACCGGCGCCAATGTCTTCCTTGCCATCGACGGCGAGCTGCACACGCCGAAGCCGGATTGCTTCCTCGATGGCATCACGCGACGGACCGTCATGGGCTTTGCCCGCAACCGCCAGATCAAGATCCATGAGCGCGCCATCATGCCCGATGAGCTCGGCAAGGCGCAGGAGGTCTTCCTCACCGGCACCGCGGCCGAGATTACCCCGGTGCGCGAGATCGACCAATACCGCTTCGCTCCCGGCGCCGTCACCAAGATGCTGATGGAGGATTTCGACAAGGCGGTCGGCCGCGGCTGAAACCAGCGGATGGACGCGGAGCCGGGTCGGAAATCGTTTATTATCGGTTCTGGCGCCGGTTGCTGATGCAGTGCCACGCGTCCGGTGGTGCGCACGCGGCGTTGCCGGCGAATGACGCCATCTGATCGGCGACCGGCACTCCGTCCGCTCTAATCGGGCGTCCAGCGTTTTGCCGCTGCGGCATCGCTGGTGCGCGCCTCGACCCATTTGCCACCCGCCGCGGTCTCCTCGAGCTTCCAGAACGGCGCCTCGGTCTTCAGCCAGTCGATGAGGAAGGCGCAGCTCGCCAGCGCCGCCTCGCGATGCGCCGAGGCGGTGACGACGAGGACGATCCGCTCGCCGGGCTCGAGCCGGCCATAGCGGTGGATGATCAGCGAGGCATCGAGCGGCCAGCGCCGGCACGCCTCGCTCTCGATCTCGGCGAGCTTCTTCTCGGTCATGCCGGGATAGTGCTCGAGCGTCATCGCGCCGATCGCCGCGTCGCCTGCCATCTCGCGCACCAGCCCGACGAAGCTGGCGACGCCGCCGATCCGGCGATTGGCGGCCGTCAGCCCGGCGATCTCGGCGCCGATATCGAAATCCTCGCGCTGAACGCGGATCATCGCCTCAGCCTCCCGTCACCGGGGGAAACAGCGCGACCTCATCGTCGCGGCTCAGCCGATGGCTTGGCTTGACATAGTCCTGATTGACCGCGACGCGCACCACCGAGAGATCCTGCAGCGCCGCCGCGAAGCCCGGGCCACGGCCCTGCAGCCAGCGCAGCAGCGACGCCACATCGGTCACTTCCTCGGGCGGCTCGACGCGCTCCTCGGCGAGGCCGATCTTGGTGCGCAGCCAGGCGAAATAGAGAATTCTCATGCGCGCTATGTGGACCGCGCGGCGCGGGGCGTCAATCCAGCACCTCGCGAAACGGCAGGAAATCGACCTCGCCGCCGGATTCGAGCCGGGTCAGCGTCTCGCCGAGGACGACGAAACCGTCGGATTCCACCATCGAGGAGAGGATGCCGGCACCGTCGCGCGGAAACTTCCGCGCGATCCAGCCGCCCGCGCCGTCCGCCTCGAGCCGGGCGCGGATATATTCGCGTCGCTCGGGCTTCTTGCGGTAGTCGAAGCCGGCCCGCACGCGGTAGGCACGCGGCATGATCTCGGTCGCGCCGGCCAGGCGCAGGATCAACGGACGCGCCAGGATGAGGAACGTGACCATCACGGCAACCGGATTGCCCGGCAGGCCCATGAAGGGCGTGCGGCCGATCTGACCGAGCGCCACCGGTCGCCCCGGCTTGATGGCGAGGCGCCAGAAATGCAGCGATCCCTGCGCCTCGACCGCCGCCTTGACGTGATCCTCGTCGCCGGTCGACATGCCGCCCGAGGTGATCACGAGGTCATGCGCCGCGGCGGCGGCGAGGGCATCGCGGATCGCCGCCGGGCGGTCGGGCTGGATGCCGAGATCGGTCACCGCGCAGCCGAGACCCTGGAGCAGCGCCGCGATGGTATGGCGGTTGGCATCGTAGATGGCGCCGTCGGGCAAGGCCGCACCCGGCTCGCCGAGCTCGTCGCCGGTCGAGAAGATGGCGACGCGCAGCCGGCGATAGACGGTGATCTCGGCAAAGCCGAGCGCCGCCGCAAGGCCGAGCTCCTGCGCGCGCAGGCGGCGCCCGGCGGGAATGACGATTGCGCCGGTCGAGACATCCTCGCCGGCGCGCCGCCGGTTGGCACCCGCCTTGATCCCGAGACGCAACCGGACCGTGCCGTCCGTCGCGACGCAATCCTCCTGCATCATCACCGTGTCGGGCCCCTCCGGCATCTTGGCGCCGGTGAAGATGCGGATCGCCTCGCCGCGCCGCGCCGGACGGCCGAGCGGATGGCCGGCCGCCGCGCGCCCGCCGACGGGCAGGACGGTGTCGCGATCGGCCAGCAGATCGGCATGGAACACGGCGTAGCCGTCGACGGCGGAATTGTCGTGCGGCGGCACCGCGCGCGGCGCGACGATATCGGCGGCGAGAAAACGACCGAGCGCCGCGCCGAGCGGTACGACCTCGCTCTCCGGCAAAGCGATCGTCTTGCTGCACAGCAGCTCGAGCGCCGCCGCGCCGGTCATCAACCGGCCGCCGAAGGCAAAGCAATCGTCGCTGAGCTGCGCCATCACCTCGCCTTCAGACGGCAGTGAGCGATGATGAAATCGGCGATCGCAGCGGTATCGTCGAGGGCTAGCAGCGGCACCGGCAGCGCGGCGAGATCACTGTCGCTCGCCACCGCGACGATGTCGGGGTCGTCGCGGCAGAGCAGCCGCTTGTCGAGGCTCGGGCGATGCACCTCGAGTTTCGCATGGCGATGGCTCTTGAAGCCTTCGACGATGACGAGATCGACCGGCGACATATGCGCGAGGAGCACGTCGAGCCCGCTCTCCGGCGCGCCGCGATGCTCGTGCATCAATGCCCAGCGATTGGCCGAGCTGACCATCACCTCATGCGCTCCCGCCTGGCGATGCAGCCAGCTGTCCTTGCCCGGCTGATCGACGTCGAAGCCGTGATGCGCATGCTTCAGCGTCGACACCGTGAGGCCGCGGCCGATCAGGGCCGGCAGCAGCCGCGCCACCAGCGTCGTCTTGCCGCTGCCGCTCCACCCGGCGAGACCGAAGGTCCTCATGAAACTCTCGTGCTCAGGCGTTATGCGAGGGTCATGGCGTCAGAGCGCGTCCGGCTTTACCGGCTTGATGCCGCGCAGCCGGCGCAGACGCCGGCGCGGACGCTCCTCGGTCATATGCGGCAGGCCGGCGCGCAGATAATCGTAGCCGGTCACCAGGGTAAGCAGCGCCGCGACCCATAGCAGCGCCTCGCCGATATCCTGCACCGGCAGGATATCGGGACCGGCATCGCCGACGAGCAGGAAGCCGATCGCCGTCATCTGAATGCCGGTCTTCCATTTCGCCAGGCGCGACACCGGCACCCGCACGCGCAGCCCCGCGAGATACTCGCGCAAGCCGGAGACGAGGATCTCGCGACTAAGAATGACGAGGGCGGGCAGGATCGCCGTCGGCGAGATGCGGGCGAAGGCGGCGAGCATGAACAAGGCGGCGCCGACGAGCAGCTTGTCGGCGATCGGATCGAGGAACCGGCCGATCTCCGAATGCTGCTTCCAGCGACGGGCGAAATGGCCGTCGAGATAGTCGGTCAGCCCGGCGGCGGCGAACAAGCCGCAGGCAAGCCACTGCGAATAGATGTCGGGCAGGTAGAAGGTCGCCACCATCAGCGGGATGACCGCGATACGCGACAACGTTAGCAAATTCGGCAGCTTCGTCAGCATGAATCCCGTCCCGCCCCGCATATCGGCGAAGCGCTCGCCGCCATCTTAGCCGTCGACGTG
>Ga0137390_10006001_pt1 | contig 10303 bp, 12 predicted proteins | sample 15con2h24AmetaG_FD_104937 | JGI IMG/M metagenome (GOLD analysis project Ga0137390, IMG submission 104937) | Vadose zone soil microbial communities from Angelo Coast Range Reserve, California, USA - 15con2h2.4A metaG | ecosystem: Environmental > Terrestrial > Soil > Vadose zone > Saprolite... | reverse complement strand
TGGTACCAGTAGAGGACGACCTGTTGGTTCCGATCCTTCTGGATCAGATACCGGTTCACGGTAATGGGGGAATGGGATGGGGGAAGAGCGATCGTGAGGGACGAGGCCTCGACAGGCTCCCACCCGTGTCCCGGCAGGCAGTTCTTCGGCGAGTGAATCACTGCGCCCTTCCGCTGTGTGTCCCAGTAGCCGATGTAGAGATTCAGGCCTCGACCGGCTCCATCGACATAGTCGCGCACGACGTAGTCCGTAAGCTTGAGCTTGTCCAAGATATCAGTACCCAAGATCGTCCCCCGTCGTCCCTCCCATTCCCCCAACGTCACCGGCAAGGAGTCGAGCGCCTTCCGGATCGGTATGGCCTCTCCAGTGGACCGCAATTGCACGACCAGTAGCGCGCCGATGAGGATCGCTAGCGACACGGACACGTGAGCGCCTTGACTCATCCGGTATCCCAGTCCTGGCGAGGGCTCACCAATCGGAGAATGGCGTGGATCGCGAGCAGACAGATGAGGGCGACGATGAAGACCAACCAACCGCCGAAGAAGTGGAAGAAGCCCTCCGCATACTCGACACCGAACCAGCGGCCGATGAGGCCAGTCATTACGATTCGGCCGGCGTTGGCCGCGATCGTGATGGGCACGACCGAGACCACCAGCGCGATCTGCATCCAGAATCTCGGCAGCATTAGGTACGCCCACGCAATCCCGAGAGCGACCAGGGTGATGAGCGATCGGATGCCACTGCAGGCCTCGGTGACGCCAAGCGTGACGCGACTCAATTGAATGACGTTACCGTCCAATAAAACCGGCACACCGAGGAGATCCAGTCCCGAGGCTCCGGTCTCGGCGGCAATGTGCTGGAGCCGCGCCGTCATCGCGTAAAAGAAGACCGCCGGCATGGGTACCAAGAACAGGAAGAAACCTAACGGAAAGGCAAGCGCCCGGAGCATCGCCGGGCCCAAGTGAAACAGAACCAGCCCCGCAATAACGACAATGAGAGAGCTCCGCATTAGGAAAGTCTCGGCACCGACGTCGCCCACAATGAGCGCAGCGATGCCGGCCAAGAGCAGCGGCAGCCCGCCCCAGCTTCCGCGGACCGGGAGCGTGGTGAGGGCCGCCCGACGCTGCCAGATGACAAAGCTGCTGATGATCGGAACGATGTACACGTGACTGTAGTTGGGATCGGTCCAGAGATCTTCCAGCCAGACGGGAAGAACACGCGCGTAGAGCCCGATCAGGATCGCGACGAGCACCCCAGCAAATCCGCCGACCCAGAGCCGACGATGAGCTCGTTCGTGGAACTCGTCACGTCGGTCATCCGAAAGTTCGACCGAACCTTCGGTCATCGTGCACCCCCCGGCAGGTCGGACGGAGGGATCTCCGGCTAACACGTGTCCCTGCTCGAGCGCGAGCGATTCTTCGTCACGGTAGGCATCTACTTGAGCTCCGCCAAGGCCTTTCTCGCCTCGTCCTTCTCGGGAAAGCTCGCCGACGATTTCACGGCCGCAGTCAAGGCCGCGCGGGCGCCCTCCTTATCTCCGACCTTCAGGGACGCCAAGGCGAGATGATATTGGACAATTGGCTGGTCCGGAAGCTTGGTCGCGCTTTCTCTCAACAAGCCAACTGCTCGCTGGTACACGCCGCGCCTGTAGAAGATCCAGCCCAGGGTGTCTGAGACGTGCGGGTCGTCAGGAGCCATTTCCTTGGCCGCTTGCGCCAGTTGGAGCGCCCGTTCCTTGTCGCCGCCGTGCTCGGAGTAGAGCCAAGCCAAATTGTTCGCCGCGAGCGCGAAGCGGGGATTGACAGTCAGGACCCTTTCATACACCTGCTGGGCTTTCGCAACATCCCCCTTGCGTTCGTAGACCACGCCCATAAGCATCTGCGCGGGCAGGCTCTGGGGATTCGCCTTGAGCGCTTCGTTCACTTTGGCCAGCGCCTCGTCGTAACGGCCAGACGCCTGATACAGGTCGCCAAGCCGCACGTAGGCGTCGGTCCGCGTCGGCTCGAGCTCAATAGCTCGCAGCAACGCGCCCTCGGCGCGCGAGGGCTCGCGGCGAGCGAGGTACACGATGCCGAGCAGGTGCTGGAGCCCGCCGGAATTGGCCACCAGGGCGATCTGCTTCATGACGCGGTTGAGGGCGGCGTCGGGCTGCTTTTCTGCGAGGGCCATGCCGGCGAGTTGGCCCAGCGGGTCAACATAGTCGGGTGCCAGGACCAGAGCGGCTTCAAATTCCTTCCTCGCCTCTGCAGCCTTTCCCTGCGCCCTGAGTCCGATGCCTACCAGATAGAACCCGCGGGGATCTTTAGGGCCGAGAGCCTGCAACTTGCGGAACGCCTCGGTCGCCCGGACCGGTTCACGCTTGGCTAGATACGCCAGACCGAGAAGGACATGAGCCTGGAACACACTCGGCTGGCGGGCCAGAAACCTCTGCAAGTCGTCGATGGCCGGTTGAACCGCGCCCGATTGGATGTTCAGCTCAGCCAGCTGAAGTACGGCCTCGGCGAAGGTGGGAGCGGCTGATATCGCTTCCCTCAGCTCCGCCTTGGCCTGCTGGAGGTTCCCCACTTGAAGATGGGCCAGCCCGAGCTCGTAACGCGCCAGGGCATTTCCGGGGTCGAGCTTCAGTACCTGTTGGAATTCCTGCATCGCCTCGGTGTTCTCGCGCTTGGCCAGGCGCACGCGCCCGAGCAAGAAATGCCCCTCGACATCTGATGGATTCTTCTTGAGCAGAGCTTGCAAGGTCTTGAGGCTCTCGTCGTAGTTGCGCTCCTGGAACGAGATCGCGGCCAGACCTCGCCATGCCGGGAGAAAAGCCGGCGCCCCCCTGGTGATTTCCGACAGGATGCGCTTGGCCTCATCAGGTTTTTTCGTGAGGAGGTAGAAGTCCGCGAGCCGCATCCGTGCCGCGGAACCGACCGGCGCGATGTCAGCTGCCGCTTTGAACTCTCGCTCAGCCTGGACGGCGTCCCGATTGCCGAGGTAGAGCTCGCCCAGCGCCAGATGGGCCTCGGCGAACTTGGGCTCTCGGGCCACCGCCTCCTGAAAGGCAAGCTCCGCTCTCGGCGCGTCCTGCTTTCGCAGATATAGGATGCCGAGCGCCACGTGCAGTTTCGCCCGATCTCCCAGGTCGGCCTGGGCGATCTCGAGCCGTCGGATCGCAGAGTCCGTCTCCTCGGGCGTGACAGTCATGCTAGCCAGCAGCGCCAGACCGTCGAGGTTCTTGGGCTCCTTCTCGAGGACGAAAGCGACCTCACGCCTGGCCTCGTCCGCCTTGCCCACGAGCAGATAAATCGTTCCGAGCTTGAGCCGGATATCGGGGACATCGGGGAACAGCTCCTCTGCTTTCAGAAGATAGCGGAACGCCTCCCCCAGCTCCCCGATCTGGTAGTACAAGACGCCAAGTTGCCTGATGGCGCGCTCATTGGCGGGGTCGAGTCGGAGCACGTTCCGGTACTCGAGGATCGCCTCACGGTACTGCTCTTGCGCCGCATACTTGTCGCCGCGCTCCACATGGCGAGTCTTCTTAGCCTCCGGGGACCACGAGCAGCCGGCCAGAACCAGCAGGCCGACGATCAGAACAATTCCCCTCCCCTGGGGCCTACAAGACATCGGCTGACTCTAGCCTCTCAGTCGGCAAGGAATTGACTCAGTACCAAAAACCCGGCTCAAATATATCAGAGCAGATAGTCCGAAGTCTCCTGCGCGGGTTCGCGACTTCAAAACAAAGCGGGAGGGCCGGACGTGACACCCGGCCCTCCCCCCTTCACGCCTAATCGGAGCCTATGGCTCTCTTATCGGCTTCGCTCTATCGGCCGAACAAACGCCTCCGTGCTGCATACCCGAGAACGAGCAGGCCCGTCCCACCCAAGAACATTGTGATGGGCTCGGGCACCACGGTGCTCTGCAGGTCGCCGGTCGTTGAGGCGCCTGGCCCCAGGGTCAAGATAACTCGGTCAGTGATCGAATAGGAGGCATTCGAAGTAAAACCTGTGGTTGCAAGATTACTAAACGCGGTGGTGATGAACGGGCCCTGCGCACCAGGCGTGATAGGACCCAGTCCAAAAAGAAGGTTGGACAGATTGGCCCATTGCTGTGCAGTAACGGACCCTCCCCCACCACCAGTCAAGGTGCCGCCGACGGCGCTGTTCAAGGTCGATAGCACTCCGCTTTCCGGCATTGCGAAGTCCGTTGCGCTCGCGGTGACCTGGATCGTGCCGCCTCCACTACCGAAAGAACTCAGGGTCCAGCCTAGATCCACCAAGGAAAACGAGGGTCCGCCTGGACTGTTGCTTTGTCCAATATCGATATTGAGACTAAGACCAGGGATAGTCGGTAGACCGCCTGCACCGGCCATGATTAGAATCACGCCAGGGCTAGGATCCAGGTCTCCTGGTCCGTTGTCAAAGACCGTCAACCCGGCCCCGCCGTAGACGCCCGGACCCACGATATTAATGGCAAAGTCAGCCAGTGCCGGTAATGGAGCAGCCAGCAGGGCTAGTGCAGTCACGGCCGCTACGAGAGGAGCCCTTCTGCCTGATCGCGCCATATTTGATTACCCCTTCACTCGTAGATCGGCCGCTCAGGGTCTGCCCCACACACCAACCAGACGTCAGTGCAACTGTAGCGACCCTGCTATAGCAAGCCTTAAGCCAGCTATTGGTGCTAAGAAAAACAGGAACTTATACAATGGCCACAAGAATCCTGATGATTTCTGTTCATCATTTATGCAAGTGCTTTCATAACTCGTGAAAGTCTACGACACTTGCGTCGGCAAGAGTCGCCGGTACGCCGAAGGCTCGCACGAAGTTGTCCGGGGCAAATCGATGTGAACTCCGTGCCAGAGGCGACCGACTGTCTACATTTCCATCGATCCTCTCAGCGCCCTGTCTGCGCCCACTCGCGGCCCCTTGACGATGCGCCGGTCGCAGGAGCAGGATCATCGCGCGAGCAGTCCTACAGTCTGGGGTGTCCGCGGCGCTCGACGCGGCGACCCATGGGGTTGCCTCGCGACCCTACAATCCCGCCCGCGAATTGCGTGAGTTGGCGTTTGAGCTGCCTATGCTCTCATCCGTTGCGGAGGGACGGTTAGAGTCGTCGGTTGTCGGTCGGCAGTCCCGAATGCGCGTGAGATCATGCGCCAGCGCTAGATGATCCCGATTCCTTAAGGAGGAACCGACATGAGCATCGCCCCCGACTCTGAAATGAGAGCCATCGCAGAGATCAGGCGTGCGCTGTACGAAGAGTGGAGAGCCCAAGGCCATGAAACGGAAGAGGAACACGGATCGCAGCGGCACAAGAAGCCAGCCACAGGCTGGCGAGAGTTCGCGGCTCAAGTCGATCCCGCGCGGGGAGCTTTAGCAGGATCAATGAATGAGGAGGCAATCGGGGGCCAACAGGAGCCTGAGTCCGAAGTCGAACGGCCGTCTTGGCTCGAAAGACTGTGAGAAATCGGGTACAGGGATCGCGCAGACGAGACGGGCTGACTGACTCATTCGAGCCCTCCCGTCCATTGATCCTTGGTCCCGACAGGGCATGGCTGGATCGACTTCGAGCACTAAGGGTGGGTCATTACTTAGACGTCTACACATCGTGGCTGCGATAATCCAACCATGGAGCCCGCCGAACCCGCCCACCGCCTAGCCCTTGCGAGGACTCGCACAGTTCGCCTGCGTTCAGGACTCATAGCGCTAGTCCTTCTTCTTGTCGGAGCGGCAGCACTCTGGACATGGCGCGAACAGGTCCTCACCAAGCTCGGCGACTTGCTCGTCGAAGAGACTCCCCCGGCCCCGGCAGATCTCGTGGCGGTCTTCGACAACGGAGTCCCCGCTGCGGCCACCGCCGCCGGCCTCTTGGTAGAGGGCTATGCGCCGCGCATCCTCCTCTTCAAAACACCACCGGCCGCCGATGAGAAACTGCTCGCCCGGCTCCGCATTTCGGTTCCGAATAGCCACGAACTCGCGATACTTGTGATGCATCGGTTGGGCGTCACCTCCGAGGCCATCGTCGTGGAACCGATCACCGAACCTGACACGAATGTCGCCGTTCAGGCCACAGCCCGCTATGCGCGTACCCATAACGCCAACCGAGTGATTGTCATCACGTATCGATCACACACGCGGCGCACGGCCTTCCTTCTTCGACAGGCCCTTGGTCGATCTGCCGTAGTCATCGTGCGTGCATCGCCAGATGATCCCTTCCGCCCGGAGGGATGGTGGCAGGACCGCCGCAATAGCCGGGAGTTCACGATGGAAAGCATTCGGTGGATAAACTCTGCCTTGTTTGGTGACCTCTGGCGTGAGTAAGCGTCACCAATGTGCGTAGTGTATTAGTCAACTTTACGACCGGCCGGGCGATGATGGCCGTGAGTTTCTCCATGAACTCAAGGCTCGAGCATCAGCTGCGAGATGCCAGTACGGTGACGAAGCCACGCCGGCCGTTGTCGATCCCCGCCCGCGCGCCGGCCACGAGATTCAGATAGCGAGTACCGCCAGGCAAGCGGAGCGACAGCGACAGGGCGGCCGTATGCGGCGATTCGAGGTCGATACGCGCCCTAGCGCGACCGTCGTTGAGCACGACGGGCAGCCCCCAGGCGAGGAGCAGGTCGAGGTCGCGGCTCGCCAGAGTGAGCGTGCGTGTCTCGCCGGGCACGAGCGTCTTGGGGTTCTTGCGTCGCAGGAGCACGTAGAGCCGACGCTTCTCCGCGGAAGTGACGGCAAGACTCTCGCGGACGAGAGGCTCACGCTCGGAGACGGCGAAGAGGGCGATCCCGGCCACGACCGGCGCGGCGAGCAGCCCCACGACGAGCGTGATCAAGCGCGCGCCGCCAGGCGCGTCGCCCGCCCCGCCAGCCAAGGCATGCGCCCACGCCGCCCGCAGAGCCAATCACGGGAAGGAAGAGATCCGAGGGCCCCGGCCATTGCCCGCCGATCTCGCGCATGAGCACGAGAGTCGCGATGACCAGGCTTCCCGCTCCCCGCCGCCACGGCCAGGAGCAGCATCCGGGCCCGATCGTCAAGTGCCCGGGGCAGGGAGAGCACAGCGAGGATCCCCACCGGCACGAAGCGCAGGACTTCCACCGCCGCGTACACGGCAAGGCCGAGTGCCACGGCCCGGATGCGCGCACCGGTTCGGAGGTCGAACAGCCCGGCGCCGGCGACAGCAGCCTGGCCCGCCGGCGTCAGCAGCGATGCCGACAGGAGGGCAGCATACGCGATCAACCCGAGTCGGGCGGCCCATCGAGCGTCGGGTGAGGGAAACGATACCAGGGGCACAGAGAGAGTCTAGCGATATCTATGCTACGGAAGACCGCTGAGGCATGATCGCAGGCATGACGGCGACGATTCACCGAACACGACGACTCGGTCCGGCGCGTCTCATGACGGGCAAGGAGCGGCGCTGGATCAACCCAAACAAAGGCTTGGTCAAGATAGTGGAGCGCAACCTGGACATGATCGTGTCGCGCTTTCTGTATCCGCATCTGAGCCGAGTGTGGACTCCTTACAGCTGGTTGCTCGAGAGGCGCTTCGTGTTGACCGAGACGTCGGTCTCACCGGTCGGCTGGCCACGAAAGCTCGATCCGCTTCGGGTGCTGCTGATCTCAGATATCCACACCGGCATCTTTCTCAAACCACAGACGCTGGCCGACCTCATGCTGTCGTTGATGGAGCACAAGCCTGACCTGGTGACGATCGCGGGAGACATCGTGACAGGCCATTCGAGTGAGGTGCGCCCGTTTCTCGATGCCTTGGCGCCGCTGTCGCGGGCCCCGCTCGGCGCATGGTACGCCTACGGGAACCATGACTATTTTGGTGGAGACCCGGAAGAACTTCGCAAGGACCTGCACTCCATCGGCATCACGACGTTGAAGAACGAATCCGTGGCACTCGCGCATGGTCAGGGACGATGTGTGCTCGGCGCCATCGACGATCTCATCCTCGGCAGGCCGGACTGGCCGCGCCTGGTCTCCCAGGACGGCGTACCGCATCTGCTCCTGGCGCACAATCCCGATCACTTTTACGAGGCCGAAGGCCACGGAGTGCTCTCACCCTTTCCGGCCACACCCATGGCGGCCAGATCCGCTTTCCCAACGGACCACCACTTATCCGCCACAGCCGGTTCTGCCTCGATGAGGGACTCTTTGCATTCCGTTCTTCGTTGCTCGTGGTGACGCGCGGGTTGGGGAGTGTCGGGCTCCCCTGGCGCTGGGGCGCCGACCCAGAAGCGATTCTGATCGAGGTCAAGCCACGGGAATAGTGCGCGCTGTGACGCGGCTAGGAAGAGCGGAGGAGGACCAGCCGCGCCGGGGCTGGGAACGGAAGGGACAGCCAATAGGGCGACGGCAATCGCGATGGCGAGGGCGATAATCAATTTGCGGAGCATGGGCCACCTCCGCGTGACATGATCCTAGCTCCGCGATCTCTGGGAGTCGAGCGATGCTCAACCGTGGTGTCGTGATCGTACGGCCGAAGCAGCCCTACCTGGATTGGGCGGAAGGACTGGATGACTCGAGGATCGTGCCCGATCCGAACGATGAGCAGACTGTCTATCTGATCCCAAGTTACGGCGACGACGAGGAGGCGTGGGAGATTCTCGAAAGGGTGCATCCCGCGATATTTGAGAACGAACTCTATGGGTGGCACACTGACGAAGCGGGCTGGCCAAAACGCCGAGACTTCGCAATGTTCAAGGGATGGTTCGAGATTGAGCTCCACTCGGTCGTCGAGGATCTCTGCGACTACGAGATCATTGATGAGGATGATGAAGCCTAACTGCCTGGTGGGGACCACGCTGGTACATGAAATTAGAAATCCGAAGGATCAAAATCAGGACTCAACGATAGACTGTGTCAGTTTTGTGCCAACACCATGAGATTCCATATGCCACCATGTGCCGGCAGAGCCACGACGTCGGTGCTTCCAACTTGCTGAATACGCTCCGGACGTGACCGATGGTTACCGATGGTGCCAGCCTAACCAAGAACTCAAAAACCTTTGAGCGCAAGCTCATGGGGGTTCGATCCCCCCTCCCGGCACCATTTCAGGGAATCACGCTACGGTCACCTACTGGATAACCTCGTCCGCCCGCAGCAGGAGGGACTGGGGAATCGTGAGGCCCAACGCCTTGGCGGTCTTGAGGTTGATGACCAGCTCGAACTTGGTCGGCTGCTCGACGGGCAGGTCGCCGGGCTTTGCGCCTTTGAGGATCTTGTCCACGTAGACGGCGACCCGGCGGTACACCTCCGGGAAACTCGGCCCATAGGCCATGAGGCCACCGCCGTCCACCCAGTCCCTGAGCCCGTAGACGGCCGGGAGGCGGTTGCGCACCGCGAGTTCGAGGAGCCGGGTCCGGTGGGTCGTCAAAAATACCGCCTCGAACTGGATAAGGGCCTGGGCTTTTCTTGCCACCTTGAACGCGGTTTCGAAGTCGTTCGGGCTGCGCACGGCGATGAGGTCCAGCTGAACCCCCAGCGCCCGCGCGCCTGTCTCTGTCGCTTTCACCTGCAATGCGTACGATGGATCGGCGGGAACCCCCAGGGCGGCCAAGCGGGAGAGCTGAGGAACGACTTCCTTGAGTAGCTCCACTCGTTTCGCCAGCAGATCGACCGACATGAGGCTCGTGCCCGTAATATTCTTGCCCGGCCGCGAGAGGTTACTCACGAGGCCGCTGCCAACAGGGTCGTTTATGCCTGCGAAGACGATTGGGACTGTCCGGGTCAGGTTCTCGGCGGCCTGGGCCGCAGCCGTAGCCGAGGCCACGATCACGTCAACCTTGAGACGGAGCAGCTCGCCAACGAGATCGGGGAGCTGACCGGTGCTCCCGTCCGTGAACCGGTACTCGGTGACGATGTTCTGGCCTTCCACATAGCCGAGATCGCGCAACCCTTGTTGGAAACCCTCGACCCAGGATTTCGGGGGCGGCCCGGCACGCAAGAACCCGATCCTCGGGATCTTCCCCGCCTGCTGTGCCTCGGCGGCGAGCGGCGCGGCGAGGAGGCCGACGCTGATGCCGGAGATGAATGCGCGCCGGTTCATCACTGAATGATCTCGTCGGCTCGCAGCAGCAGCGATTGGGGGATTGTCAGGCCCAGTGCCTTGGCGGTCTTGAGGTTGATGACCAATTCGAACTTGGTGGGCAACTCACCCTTCATGTCCGGCGACGTTCAAGGAGCTGCGCGACGGCAGTGACAAAGTCTTTCACCTTGATCGGTTTACTCTGGAACGCGTCAAACCCTGCGTCCATGACCTTCTGCCGATCCTCGGTCATCACGGACGCGGTCATGGCCAGCACGGGAATCTCCCGAGTT
>Ga0137390_10005999_pt1 | contig 10304 bp, 5 predicted proteins | sample 15con2h24AmetaG_FD_104937 | JGI IMG/M metagenome (GOLD analysis project Ga0137390, IMG submission 104937) | Vadose zone soil microbial communities from Angelo Coast Range Reserve, California, USA - 15con2h2.4A metaG | ecosystem: Environmental > Terrestrial > Soil > Vadose zone > Saprolite... | reverse complement strand
GTACGCCGTCACGAAGATGTCGGGATATCCGTCGTTGTCATAGTCGGCGATGGCGCAGCCCATGCCGAACTCCGCGCCGCCGGCGACACCCGCCTTGTCCGTCACGTCGCTGAACGTGCCATCGCGGTTGTTCTTATAGAGGGCGTTTTTCAGCGGCGTCTTCGGCTGGTAGAAGTCCGACTTGCCGCTGTTGACCATGAAGATGTCCATCCAGCCGTCGTTGTCGAAATCGCAGAACGCGACGCCAGGGCCCATCGTCTCTGGGAGGTAGCGGTCCGGCGACATCGCGTTCTCGTGGATCCAGCCGATGCCGCTCGCCGCGCCGGCGATTTCCTCGAACAGCGGCGGCGCCGCCAGCACGCGGCACGAGAACGGGGACACCCGTGCCGCGCCGGACACGCCGGCCAGCGCGAGCAGCCGCAGGAACTCGCGGCGCGATGGGACCAGGAACGACGATGCACGATTCATGGATGCTCCCAATTGTATCGGGCATCGCGACCGATCGCCCGGATCGCGTGTGCTAGCATCGGAACGTGCGCGTCGCTCCGGTGTCGATCGCCGCTTGTTGCGCGGTGCTGGTTCTAGCAGTTCTGGGCGACACGTTGCCCTCCCTCAAGGCCTCGGGAGCCCGGACGCAGGCGGGGGTCGCCGCGCCAATCGACGAGATGCAGGTCCGCGCCACGTGCGGTGTGTGCCACGCCCTGCCGCCGCCCGAGATTCTCCCCCGGTCGGTGTGGCGCGACGAGTTCGTCCGGATGATGTTCATCCGGGACAACCGGCTCCCGCCGATCGGCCCGCCGGGCACGCTCAGCCGAGTGGCGCTCGCGCCCGACATGGAGGCGGTTCTTCCATACTTCCTCAGCCGCGCCCCGGAACGCCTGCCCTTGCCGGAGCCCTGGCCCGACCCCAGCGAGTCACCTGTTCAGTTCACGCGGCACAGCTTGACGATGCCGGACATGCCGAACACGCCCGCCGTATCAAACGTTCACCTCGTGGACGTCGACGGCGACAAGCGGCTCGACGTCCTCGGCACCGACATGCGGCAAGGAGTCGTCTTCACGGGTCATCCCGAGAAGGCCGGCAGCGCCTTGTCGGTCGTCGCGAGCATTCCGCACCCGGCGCACGTCACGTTGACGGACGTGGACAAAGACGGCATCCCGGATCTGCTCGTGGCCGATCTCGGCACGTTTTTTCCGGAAGACCACAACAAAGGAGCCGTGATCTGGCTGCGCGGCCTCGGCGGCGGCAAGTTCAGCGCGTTCTGGCTGGACGGCTGGCCGCGGGTGGCCGACGTCGAGGCCGCCAGCTTTACCGGCAACGGGAAGAACGACCTTCTCGTCGCCGCCTTCGGATGGCGCAAGACCGGCCTGGTCGCGATCCTCGAGAATCGGACGACGAACGTGTCGCAGCCGGAGTTCACAACCCACCCGATCGATCCGAGAACCGGCGCGATTCACGTCATCCCCGTCGACCTGAACCACGACGGCAAGATGGACTTCGTGGCGCTGCTGTCGCAGGAGCACGAGACCGTGGTCGCTTATATCAATAAGGGAAACTACACCTTCGATCAGAAGGTGATCTATGCGGCGCCGCATCCGAACTGGGGCTCCTCGGGCATCCAGCTCGTCGACCTCGACGGCGACGGCAACCTCGACGTCCTCCTCACCCATGGCGACACGTTCGACGACGGTATCGTGAAGCCGTACCACGGCATCCAGTGGCTCCAGAACAAAGGGAGCTACCCGTTCGTCGAGCACACACTCGCGCAGATGCCGGGTGTGCATCGCGCCCAGGCCGTGGATCTGGACGGCGACGGCGACCTCGACATCGTCGCGTGCGCGCTGCTGGCAGGTGGGGCGGACGTCGAGGAGAAGACACTGCCGGCTCTCATCTGGCTGGAGCAGACCAAACCGGGAGTCTTCGTCCGGCACACGATCGAGAAAGGCTTCCCACGGCACGCGACCCTCGACGTCGGCGACATCGACGGCGACGGCGCTCCCGACATCGTCGTTGGCAATTTCTCCATCGACAAGCCGACGACGGCCTGGGTGGACGTCTGGATGAATCAGGTGAAGAAGAGCAGGAAGACACCGCCGCGCCCGTAGTCGCCCTGTCCAAGATCGCCCGTCCCGACGGCGGCCACCGTCATACACTTCCCCATGGCCTACGGACCGCGACTCGTCGTCGTCCTTCTGCTCTTTGGCTGCACCGCCGTCCTGATCGAGGGGCGGCAGCAGTCTCTCTCTCTTCCGGCCCAGTCTCAGCAGCAGCCGGAGCCGCCGCGTTTCCGGGTCGGGGTCGATGCCGTGCGCGTCGATGCGGTCGTCACGGATCGCGACGGCCACATCGTCAGCGACCTGACGGCTGACGATTTCGAGGTCCGGCAGGACGGCAAGCCGCAGGCGGTGACGTTCGCTCAGTTCGTGCCGGTACTCACGAGTCCCGCGCCGCAGCCCAGTGCTGTGGGGGCCCCTGGAGCGTCGAGAGTCGAGCTGGCGATACCGCCGCCGCCCGTGAAGCGAACTGACGTCCAGCGCACGCTGGCGATCGTGGTGGACGACCTTGGCCTCTCGTTCGAGAGTCTCAAGAACACGCAACGCGCGCTCCATGGGTTTATCGACCGCGAGCTGCAGCCGAGCGACCTGGTCGCTCTCGTGCGCACCGGGGGGACGGGCGGCGGCCTGCAGCCGTTCACACTCGATCGCCGCGTGCTGCACACGGCCATCGATGCGTTGCGCTGGAACGGGGCATCGCGGAGCGGCGTCGAGCCATTCGAGCCGTTGAATGACTACGTCATCGTCGACGAGCATGCCGGACCGCTGGATGTGAATGATTTCAGCGGTGTCGAGGGACTGCGCCGCTCGATGTCAGCTGTCGGCACGCTCGGCGCACTGAACCTCGTGGTGCGGAGCGCGCGCGAGTTGCCGGGACGGAAGGCCGTCGTCTTCGTTTCGGAAGGATTCGTGCTCCTGAACGGACTCGAGCCGGATTCGCGCCTGAGAATCGCTCTCGACAGAGTCATCGAGGAGGCCACCCGCGCGGGCGTCGTGATCTACGCCCTCGATTGCCGCGGCCTGCAGACCGCAGGCCTGCAGGCTGCTGACAACCTGAAAGTCGGCGGGCTCGCGCCGGGGCAGATGGATGAGAGAGTTCGAGGCAAGGCTTTAGAGCGGCTGGAGTTCAACCGCAACTCGCAGGAGGGCATGAGGTACCTGGCCGAGCAGACCGGGGGCTTCGCCGTGTTGAACACCAACGACCTGGGGCGCGGTCTTGGGCGCATCAGCAACGACGTGCGGAGCTACTACGTGATTGGGTACGTGCCGCGTGAGGGCACGTTCGCGCGCCAAGGCGGGAAGCCGCGGCTCCACAAGATCGCCATCACCGTCAGGCGGCCGGGACTGCATGTGAAGACGCGCAAGGCGTTTCTCGGCATCAGCGACCCGCCCGACACTGCGGCGGCACCCATGACGCAGGCACAGCAACTCGTCCACACCGCGACATCCCCGTTCGCGGAAACGGGGATCGCGCTCGACGCCACCACACTGCCGGGTTATTCACCTGCCGAAGGGATGTTCGTCCGCACGCTGCTGCAGATTGACGCGCACGGCCTGACGTTCGTGAAGGGGGATGACGGCCAGCAGACGGCGGCGGCGGACGTGCTCGGAATGGTCTTCGACCAGGAAGGCACTGAGGTGGCGCACCTCAGCACGGGGTTCGCGGTCGCGCTCAAGAAAGACGCCGCGGACGAAGCGCTGAAGGAGGGCCTCGTTTACACGCTGCGTATCCCGATCCGGGCGTCCGGCGCCTATCAGGTGAGATTTGCGATCCGCGACCAGCACTCAGGGGCGCTCGGTTCAGCCGGAGCGTTCGTGGCCATCGACGATATCGCCCGTGGGGCATTCGCGCTCTCCGGGATTGTCGTTCGCGGCGAGGACGGCACCGCGGCGCCAGCCGCCGGCGGTGCCGACCCGATCGCGTTGACGGCGGCGCAGGCGATACGCGTGTATCGGGCTGGCACGCGGCTGTCGTACGGCTACGAGGTCTATAACGGGGCCGGCTGGGTGCAGGCCGTCACGAGCATCTGGCACGGAAGCGAGCAGGTGTTTGCGGCGCCGCCCGACAAGCTGGCCGTGCCCGTGGGCGGCGACCGCCGATTTGCTGCCGCCGGAGGTCTGAAGCTCGGCGAAGGGCTGCCGGCGGGCCGCTACGTATTGCAGGTCTCGGCCTCCACGCCGGATCCGAAGCGTCCGGCCCGGAGCCGGCTCGCCGTGCAGCGCATGGCCTTCGATGTGCGTTGACGGCAGCAGCTGACGCGCCGGTCAGTCCTGCAGGGTGAAGTACGCGGTCCGGGCGAGTTCGCGCCCCACGCCTCTCACGAGGATGCGGAGCTCATAAATACCGGCCGGCAGCCTGTCGATTGGCAGGCGGCCAACGTGTTGCACGCGCTGGCCAGCGGTAGGGGGCAGTTCGACCGGTGCCGTGGCGAGGACTTCGCCGTTGCGCAGCAGCTCCGCGGTGGCCTTCACGCCTTGCACTTCCCCGTAAAGAGCGAAGTAGAAGGACAGCGCACCGGTCGCCGATTTCCGGATCGGATCGCCGACATTCGGATACAGCAGCGTGTGCCCGACGTACAGAGGCCCGCCCGCGTCCGCCTCGGTCGCACGCGGATTCCGCGTTTCCTCCGCCCGGCTGACGACTACGAGGCTGCTCATGCCGAGGGCCGCGGGCGACGCCGGGGGAACCGTCAGCGTGGAAAGCCGCGCACTACCCTGGCGCGCGGTTTCGTCGAACACGATCGACTCCAAGGTGTAGACGCCTGGCGGCAGATTCGCCTCGCGGTAGAAGAGGATGTCTCCGCGTTTCGCCGCCTCGAGGTCTTTCGCGTCCCCGCTCAGCACGTACTGCTGGCTGAGCGTCTGCACCTGGTGCCCCTGACCGTCGCGGACGCGCACGGCGATGACCGCCTGGCCGGCGTAGGTGGAGCGCTGACGATCCACATCGAAGCGCAGTGACCCAGTGGAGAAGCGGACGACGATCGGGCTCAGACCCGGACGCAACGGATCGGGAAAGCTGAACGCGGCCGCCTGGACAGGGAACGCGTTCGCCACCGGCGCCCGATCGAGGAGTGTCAGCGCCGCCGCCTCGTAGCCCGCCGCGTCCACGGTGGGCCGCGCGCGCAGGGCACGGTACCCCTTGCGCGCGAAGACCTGCAGCCCCGGCCGTCCGACAGTCACCTGGATCCTGCGGAATGCGCCGTCGAGCCGATCGTTCTTCGGTGCGTAGGTCAGCAGGTAGTGGAACTGGTTGTCCTCGTCGATGCGGCGGAACGCTGACGAGAGATCGTTGCTCTGTTCGAAGAGGAGGCCTCCCGTGTCTCCGGCGAGCCGCGCGAGGCCCGCGCGCGAGTCGAGCTTCAGCGTGTCTTCGACGCGCTCCATCGCCATGCTGAGCGGCTGGTCGGTCCCCTCCCTGCCCGTGCCCCCCTGCGACAGTCGATCCTGCGCGAAAGCGTCGAGCTCCTTGCGGGTCCTCTCCAGGGAGCTCTTGGCCTTCAATCCCCTGGCGTCCACCGCGTAGGCGGTTACGTTGGCCCGGTTCGCAGCGTCGATGACGGTGTCGAGCCTCGCCGAGAGCGAGGGCGAGACCGGCAGACCCTCGGAGAAGAAGACGATCGTCTTCCGGCCCGGATAATTCGAGAGCGACTGCACGACGGCCATGAGCGACGCCGAGGTGTCGTATCCCCTCGTCGCCCGATCGAAGTTGTCGAACGACCTCAGCATATTCTGCTCGGTCCGGATCATGCTCAGCTCGTTCTCGCGCTCACCGAGCTCGGACGCGTGCTGCGCCAGCGCGGCGCCAGTGCCCGCCACCACGCCGGACTCCGCCGCCTGCGTTTCTCCCTCCAGCTGCCGGCGGCGGGTCGTCAGCTCGTCGGCGCGGTCCGCCTTCTGCTCTTCGAGCGACATGCCGGACGGCTGTACCCGTGCCACCCCCTGCCGGACGAGCGTGCGATCCGTCGTATAGCGCTGCACGACTCGAATCCCGGGCTCGGTCGCAAACACGCCGACCCGTGCGGTCGACTCGCCGCTCAGCGGCACGTATTCGAGCGTCGCCCTCTGCGCCAGCCGCAAGGTGTCGGCGGACAGGTGGTCGAACACCAAGGCCGTCGTCACCTCCTCCGGCGCGGCGTCCGCGGTGTCCGGGGACGCTCGGCCGCTGGCGGTGACGGCCGTTGTCTTCCCCGGCGATCGCCATGCGACACCGACGCCGATGCCGCCGCCGTGGGAAACGCGGGTGAACGTGTCGACGGTCTGGCGGACGCCGTCTTCCGCGACGCCGAAGTCCGCAGCGGCCAGATCCGTGACCGGACGATCCCCCTTGTCGCGCACGACCACGTCTACGAGGATCGCTGTCGTGGTGGACGTAAAGGATTGCGGGCTGCGCGCGGGCGCCGCCTGGCCGCCCAGGTCCGCGGCACACACACCGGCCACCATGAGTACGACGCCGACGCAGATGCAGCCTCTGATCACGGGATCCTCCTGCCGCTTCAGTCGATGATGCTCGCCATGGTCGATCGCGAGACCACGGCCGGTCCTTGTTTCACGACGACGTGCAACTCGTACAAGCCCGTGGCAATCTGGTCGAGCGGCAGCCGTCCAAGCTGCTGGATGCGGCCCGATGCGTCGGCTGCGTCAAGCGTGAGGGGCACCTGCGCGATCAGCGCGCCGTTCAGCAGGAGCTGCAGTGTCGCCTGAGGAGCCGGCCCGGCCTTGGACGGGTACACGCTGAAGTAGAAGCCCAGTTCCTTCGCCGCCTTGCTGACCGGATTTCCAAGGTTCGGGTAGAGCAGCAGGTCCTTGACCATGAGCGGATTGCCGGAACGTCGATCCTTCGCGTCTACCTTCTCGCCGCGCTTCACGAGCAGGAGACTGCTCATCTGCAGTTCACCGGCGCGCGCCGCCGGCACTTCCACGGTCGAGAGCCGCACGCTCGACTTTCCCGACGGTGCGTCGTAGACGACGGTCTCCATCGTATAGACACCGGGCGGCAGTTCCGGCTCGCGATAGAAGATCACTTCCCCCTGCTTGGCGCGCCCAACGTCGGCGATCGGGCCGTTCACCTCGTAGTGCTGGCTCACTTGCCTCGCAACCTTGGCGTTCGCATCGAGGAATCGCACGAGGATCGCGAAATCGGACGAGTATGTCTTGCCGTCGGCCGCGGCCTGGAACGTGAGAGGGGCGGTTTTCAGGTCCACGACGACGGGGACGAGCCCTGGACGGTCGGGTTCGGGGAAGAGCAGCGCGGCCGCCCTTACCGGAAAGGCGTTCGGCACGGGTTTACGTTCGAGTTCGCCGAGGGCCGGCGCCTCCCAGGCGTTGACCGCGCCGGTACCAGCGTCGCGCAGGGCAAAATAGCCTTTCCGAGCCGCCACGGTCACACCAGGCCGTTTGACCTTGACGTCGATCGTCCGGAAGCGCCCGTCGTAGGTATCGTTGGTGGGCGTGTAGCCAACGAGGTAATAGTTCCGCAGGTCGGTTTCGACGCGGTCGAATCCCTGGCGGAGGTTGTTGGTGCTGTCGAAGAGAAGCCCGCCTGTGTCGTGCGCGAGGGTGCCCAGACCGAAATGCGGATCCTGGCGGAGCACGTCCTCGTTCTTCTCCATGTCCTTCGACGGCGGCGCGTCGCCGCTGGCGTGACTCAATACGCCGCCGCCGCCGCCTGCCGCCTGGTTCACCTGATCGCGCATTTTCCCCTGGTCGCTCTCCGCGCGGAGACCGGCGGCGTCCATGGCGTAAATGCTGACATTTGCCTGGTTGGCGGCCGCGATGACGCCGAGGAACAGCCGTTGCACGGCCGGAGGGATCGCGACACCTTCGGAAAAAAGAACAAGGCTCTTGCGCCCGGGGAGGCGTGCCATCGCGTTGACGATCGCGAACAGGCCGTTCGTTGTGGTGTACCCCTGCTGGTCGCGCTCCATGAGCTCGAAGCCCTGGATGATGTTCGATTGCATCTGACCGAGCAGGGCATCGCCCGCAGCAGTGCCCACCGACCCCCCCGCGCCGGCGGCCCCGGCGATCGCACTCGAGGCTGCCTGCGCCGCAACCGCCGCCGACTGATCTGCGTTGGCCCTCTGCTGCTGCTGCTCGGGACTGTTGAAACTGGACGATCCGCGGCTCGACATCCTGTCCAGCGCCTGACGCAGCACCGGTGCGTTGCGCGTGAACGGCGCATAGGGAGTCAGCGCCAGATCGACCCCGAAGATCCCGATGTAGCTTGGCGTCTCCGCCTGGGTTCCCAGATAACCTTTCGCCGCCCGCACTGCCAGCCGCCGCGCTTCGGGACTGAGGCGATCGAAGACCAACGCCGTGACGATGGGCACGCCGTTGACCACGGGTCCGGCCGTTGCGGCGGCTCCTGACGGTGCCGCCGCGGTGGGCGCGCGGAATCCCGTACCCTCGAGCACCGGCGTAAACGAGCCGATCGTCTGGGGCACGCCGTCTTCCGTCAGCTCGAAGTCCGACTGCGACAGATCGCGAACGGGCTGTCCGCGCTTGTCGCGCACGACGATATCCACCAGAACCGCACGAACCCCTTCGTGAATCACGCCGGGGGCCCGCTGCTGTGCTTGCTGTCGCGCCTCGCTCGAGGCGACGGCCGCCGCCAGCCAGAGGACAGTGCCCCACCGCACGCCGATGCGACGTTTCCCTATCACAGTCACCTTCCCCCTACCGACTGCGCGCCGCTCCGTTGCGTGCGCGCGATGCGATCCAGCCGTGTGAACTCGTTGCGCTCTCGCGTGGCGTCGTCCAGCCGTCCGGCTCGCTGGTACGCCCGGGCGAGCTGAAAGTGCAGGCCCGGGCTTTCGGGCGCGAGCCTGATCCCGGTCGTCAACTCCTTAATCGCCCCGTCGACGTCGCCGGTTTCCAGGAGCGCCTGCCCGAGGGCCTTATGGGCGGGGAAGGCGTTCGGCGCGGCGGCCAGGGCCTGTTGCGCCCACGGCAGGGCGGACGTCCCGTCGCCCCGCTTCAAGTACTCGAAGGCGATCTGCATCATCGACCACGCGTGCCCCGGTTGCACCTCGAGCTCCCGCTTGAATTCGTCGATGGCCTGGTCCGGCTGCTCCTGGAGCAGGAAGACGCCGTTGGCGTAGTGTACGTTTGGCGTTTCCGGGTAGCGCGACACAAGTGCTGCGAAGGCGGTTGCGGCGCCGGCGGTGTTGCGCGTCGCCATCAGGTAGCTCGCGCGTCCGGCCATCAGCACGCGCTCGCGCCGGTCCGGCGGCACTTCGATCGGCAGCATCGGCATGCGCAGCGTCGCGATGCCCATCGCCTCGATGATCCTGGGGTTGTCGTCCCCCTCGCTCGCGAACTCGCCAAGCGTCTCGAGGGCCTGCTCGTATTGCTCGATGCGCGTCATCAGGACCGCAGCGTGGTAACGTGCGACGCTGCCGAGATCCGGCGTGTCGCCGACGCCGAGGATGCGCGATTGCAAGAGATGCTGGAGCGCCCGGTCGTAGTCTTTGACACCGAACTCGCAGAGGCCCAGAAATGCGTAGGCGGCGCCGTTTTTCGGCGCGAGGCGCGTGACCGTCCGGAACGGCTCCCGGCATTCGTTGAACTTGTCGAGCGAGTAATAAGACGTCCCTTGATACCAGTAGCCCTCGACGTACTTCGGATTGAGCGTCACCGCTTTCTGGTACAGCGCGATCGCCTCTTCCCAGTGTTCCGCCCGCCGCGCCTCAGTCGCCGCGGCCACGAGTTTGTCGAACGCGGCGGCATTGGCGCCAGGCGCGGCCTTGGCCGGTGCCTTCGGCGGCGGGGCGGACTTCGGCGTCTGGGCGCCCAGCGTCACGCCCGCGAGCAACACGGCCAACACAAGTGGAGAGACGTTCATACCGTGGCTACGGCTGGCTCTTTCCCTTCTGCTTGGCCTGGAGCTCAGCGTTCAGGCGATCGATGATCGCGCGCTCCCGTTGCGCCTCGTCCTTGCGGCCCAGCCGGTTGTAGGCGGTCGCCAACTGCACGTGCGCCTCGAGGAGATCGGGCGCGTCTTTGAGGATCGCCTCGAGCATCGCGGCGGCTTCGGTGACGTGGCCGGTCTGGAGACGCAGGCTCGCGAGCAGCTTACGAGCCGTCAGGTCGTTCGGACGGATCGTGGTGGCGCGTTCCAGATAAGTGGAAGCTTCCGGGAATCGCTGGGCGGCTTTGCGCAGGTTGCCGAGCTGCAGGTTGGCCTCGAAGTCGTTCACGTTGACGTCGAGCTCCTCGTGAAACGCGCGCTCCGCGTCGGCCTGCTCGCCGAGC
>Ga0137390_10005997_pt1 | contig 10306 bp, 11 predicted proteins | sample 15con2h24AmetaG_FD_104937 | JGI IMG/M metagenome (GOLD analysis project Ga0137390, IMG submission 104937) | Vadose zone soil microbial communities from Angelo Coast Range Reserve, California, USA - 15con2h2.4A metaG | ecosystem: Environmental > Terrestrial > Soil > Vadose zone > Saprolite... | reverse complement strand
TTGACCATCTGTCCGATGAGCAGAGCCACATCGTCAACCCGCTCTGTGATAATCACCACGTCGCTTTGCCCAAGGATCTTCTGGGCCTGTTGCGCCAGTTGCACTCGCATGACACCCTCCTCTCCCACGCTAGAGCTGCTGGGCAGAGAGCATAGCAACTGCACGTCCTGAGCTTAAAGGACGGTCGCCCCACAGCTTAGGCCCCCTGGAAATTAAGCTTTTGGACTTTTTGTACGGCGAATGGGGAGATAGAAGACTTGCTCCGCGATAATTTTGGTGCTGAAGGGGATGGAATCAATGAAATGCTTGATGGCTTAGGAGACAAAATTCCTTATGATTTACAGCAGTCTTTGCGTTATATAGCCTCAGTAAGAAATAAGGCCGCTCATCGTTATGTTTCAGAAATTGTTGACACTGATGGTTTTTTAAATAGATGCAAAAGTTCCATCTCCTCTCTGGAGGTTTTATCTACACACGAATTTACACGCTTTAGTTCACCTTCTCGAGAGTCTGCCCCATCTCAGCAGAACTTTACAGTCCCATCTCAGCAGAGCGCTACAAGCGATGTGCGGGAAACGCCATCTGCATCATGGACCGCATCAGACTGGTTTGCATTTATTAGTAAGTTCTCACTCCTGATTGGCATAGGATTCGTTATCTTTCTAGTCATTGGGGGCGTGCAATATACTCAGCAGGTCTTTACTGACTTGACCCATGCAATATCTACAGCCGTTCAACAACTCGGAAGCAGTACTCTGCCAACCCGACAGCAACAGATGAAGGCAAAATGCGATGAAGTCGCTGCAGAATACAAGCAATGGTTTGAGGTTGGTGCCAGGATTAGATTTAATCAGGCACGGTACCAACCTCAACAAGTTGCTCAAGTCACCCACCGGGAATTTAGAGCATCACAGGTAAAGTGGGAAGAAGAAAAAACCTACTGCCAAAAAAAGACGCCTGGCTGGGCTCCTCCGTTTGGGGACTATGTAGTGATCACTAGTTCTTTAGCCCACTGATTTGATTGACTTTAGGCGGCTTTAATCCCAGCAATCGGCGGAACTTTCGTGCCCGTTTCGACAGCTGCTGCTGACGGATTCGTACCCCCACCGCCCCATTGTGGGCCATGACCGTCATGCCCTGTTGGACCACGGCGCCCGCAAGACCTGTGTCACGTACCTGGCCTGCACCCCGCCAGAGTAATGGGGCGATGTGGCTCTCGACCACCGGGCGACTCTAACCACTGGCACAGGCCAAGTGTACTTGATGCGGTGTGCGCTTGCGGTGTAAGCCTGCCTCATGAAGCATGTCCCGGACATCCTCCGCGCTGGGGTTCGCTTTGATGGGCTCGACACGCTTGGGGATGCCAACCGTCAGCATGCTGCGCTCATGGAGCGCCTGACGCAACCCTGGGTCATGGAGGCCCAGATCACCCGCCACAGAGTGGATAGGGCGCCGTGGTCCTGTCTGGACGCGCTCGGTGGCCCGTTGGACCTTGTCGAGCAAGGGCAGCACAGAGCGGGAATCGCTCGGATTGCCCTTGGGCACACGGTTGGCAAAGAGGAAACCCGTGGCCGGTTCCGAGACGATACCGGGCTTTCTGCCAAACTGCGCCGGGCAATTGCTCTTGCCTTTGATCATGGGAGCAATCGTGGGATCGTAGGCATTGACCAGTGTAAAGTGGCGGAGCTTCTTGCCTGGGGTGAGCCACGTGGATTGCCGGCGGATGTGCGCATGGGCGCGCATCGCCGTGCTCAACTGACGGGCAAAACGCGCGCGTTGAGGCTCACGCAGCGTCTCTGGCTGTGCAAGACGTTGCTTGGCCTGTTGGGCACAGGTTTTGATGGGCTCGCCAAGTGCCAGGAGTTGCTGTTCGGTGTGGCGCACCAGCGTGACAAAGACAGGCGCTTGGCCCCGGCAGCTGCGGCCAAAGCGCCGCATGACTTTTTTGCTCTCTTGTTGGAGGCCGTGGGCTTGCTGCTGGAGTTGGGTCGCCCGGCGGCGGCCCTCTTGCGCGCTGTGCTCGACGAGTTCTCGCGTTTTTTTTGAGCCTTATACAGCGTTGTGGCATCGGTGACGCGTTGGCTGCCCTGCTCACACGGAAAGGTAGCGATGACGAGATGGGCCGGGCTGACGAGACCTGCATCCATGGCGGCGGCGGCTTGGATGGCAATGAGCTCATCCCTCAGCGCTTCGTCGATACGGCCGCGACACTCGCACAGCGTCTCGGGGAGCACAAAGTGCGCTTGCGAAGGATTGACCGGATAGTCTCGGAGGCCACAGGCATACATGACGACACAGTCGGTCCGCAATCGATGACAGATCGCCTCATCGGAGGCACCCAGTGCATGCTTCAGCAACTCCAGAGCGAACAAGACGCGAAGGGGAATGGGCCGTCGGCCACGCGGGGATTTTTTCGGAAACCGTGTGGCGAAACTCTGCTCGATGGCGCTGACCAGCGTCGCCCAGGGAAAGGTATCCGCCCACTGCCGGATGGGGTGGCCCTCCGGCACAAAGTCGGTGACGTGCAAATGTGGGTCGGTACCACTCAACCAATGCTGCAGAGAGCGAACAAGGCGCATCGTGGGCTCTCCTGATTCACAAGGGGGATGAGAGCCACAGGATACGAGGAGACGCGCAACGTCTCAAGGCCCCGTAGAGCAGTGGGAAAAAACCAGTGACCACTAATTACCGCTGGCGGCTGAGCCTGGCTAAAGGCGAGCCACGATACGACGATCTAGAACGGAAACTTTTCGAAGCTCCCGTTATCGCTGTGCCCGCAATCACCATTGCTAGTGATTTCGACGGTGCGGCCGCGGACGGAACATCCTATGCCAAGCAATTCTCGGGCAAATATTCGCACCGAATCTTCAAGGGCATCGGTCACAATGTGCCTCAAGAAGCTCCGCAGGCCTTTGCCGAAGCTATCGTCGATGTCGACGGTTATTGATCGGCGTTAGCCTGCGTAGGCCCTGCGGACTGCCTCACGCTGTCCGCAGGGCAGCATATTTTCAAATCCCAGAGAGGATTCCACATGTCAGACCAGATCATCGTGGCCGCGGAGGTGTCATCACTGGGAGCGGCGTACGCGAACAACGGGCAACCCAAGAGACTGCAGCCGCTCGAGCCGATCAAGCAGCTCAAGGCCGGTGTTCTCGATGTCGGCTATTGCGACATGGGCGCCAGCGATGGGCCACCCGTGCTGCTGCTGCACGGATGGCCGTATGACATGCACAGCTATGCGGATGTCGCGCCCATGCTCGCGGCTCACGGCTGCCGCGTGATCGTGCCTCACCTGCGGGGCCATGGCACGACACGCTTCCTCGACAGCGCCACCCCCAGGTCGGGTCAGCAGGCGTCGATCGGCGCCGATGTGATCGCCCTGATGGATGCGTTGAAAATGCCCCGCGGGGTGCTTGCCGGCTATGACTGGGGTGGCCGCGCGGCCTGCGTGGCTGCTGCGCTTTGGCCGGAGCGATGCACGGGACTGGTCTCGGTCAACAGCTACCTGATCCAGGACATCGCCAAGGCGGGGTGCCGACGATCACGCTGGACGGGGACGCGGATGGTGTCGTCCCGGCAACGAATGGGAAATCGACGGCAGCGAAGTTCACTGCTTGCCCGCCTTGCTCGCCGCCTTGCCCCAAGTCAGTCCCGGACGTGTGTACCAGTCTTCGCTGCCCCCCCAGCTTTCCCTGAGCCGCTCTACCCCTGGCGGTCTCCTACCCTACCCCATCTTGCGGCGCGAGTCCAGCCCCAGGGGGGCTATGCTGTGCCGCTCTATGCCTTGCGCTGGGGCACGCTGGCGGGGCTGCCGCGCGGCGCGGGGGGCGCAGGAGGAGCCGTGGGCGAGGCGGGGCCGCTCGCGGGGGCTCCAGGGGGCGCACTCCTAAGCGCCAGCGTAAAATGCCGTTTGGAATTCCTATCCGCCGCTGGGAATGTACACGGCCTGCACGTTCCGCTTGACGAAGGTCATGGACGCAGGGCCTCTGCTGATAATTCCGAAAGTTTTCGTTTATGTTGCATTGGCGGCGTGGGCGTTGACGTTGCTGGGACTACTCCTCCATCTGATGACGCGCGGCAGGCAGGCATGAGCCAAATACGAGACGCGGTGGCCCTGGCGATTCCATCTGCGTTCCGTCCGTCAGCCGCTGACGTCGTGCGAAATCAACTCTAGTCTAGGGTCAGAGCAATGAGAGCGATGCTCCATCACACGAGCATTGAAGTTCTCACCTCGTCGCCAGATTGGCCGTCCTCAATTTGGATCAACTCAAGGCACCGTCCGACTTGGAGGATTCCCTGCGCGCGGAGGCGACACGCGTCCCGACGAATCAAAACAAAGCGGGCCAGCCATAAAAGGCTGGCCTGCTTCGATTTGCAGTAGCGGGGGGAGGATTCGAACCTCCGACCTCCGGGTTATGAGCGTGATTCGCTCAAAAACCTTAAGTGCTGAGATTACTCACACCTACAACAACACCAAGGCTTTACGTCCTTGGACTACTGAACAACATGTTACACTTGGAACACAGGTTTTCCAGAATTTAATGTACAGTTTGATGTACATTTTCTGCCCCTTCATTGAGCAACATGTTAATGCGGCATTTCGGTCGCGTCGCCGGTTCGTGGCATTGTCGTCCACAACAAGAACGCGCAAATCGCGTAGCGGGACGGGCGAATGTGTTGCAAGCGATTCAGTGGGCCGCGGGTTTTTCACAAAGGCAGCAGTGAAAGTGAATGTGCTGCCGCGGCCGGGTTCGCTTGCGACCGTGATCTTCCCACCCATGAGACTCGCCAATTTAGACGAGATTGTCAGGCCCAAGCCGATGCCGCAGTATTTTCGCGTCGTGGTGGTGTCCTCCTGCTCGAACGCTCGAAAGATCACCTCCTGCTTATCGGGCTGGATGCCAATTCCCGTGTCGCGGACGAGGAAATCAATGTTCACTTGACCTTCCGCGGTAGGTTCGGCGGCGGCTTCCACTTGAACCAATACCTCGCCGACTTCAGTGAACTTGATCGCATTGCCCACCACGGAGCGTGGGCACACCCGAATGATGGGCCTCAACGAACACCGCCTACTATTGCGCAGGAATCGTCGTCAGTCGCACGCTCGCCTATGCGCGACGACAGCGTACGAGGGAGTCGAGCGAAGGGGACGAGAGAAGAGCAAGCGGAGAACGACCGGTCGGTGGAGTGTCAGCCTTTCGGCGCAGGTGCGAGGCGGAGTCTCGCGTCCATTTTCACCAGGTCGGCGAGAGAGTCGGCCTTCATCTTTCGCATCACCTTGCCTCGGTGTGCCTTCACTGTGATCTCGCTGATGCCGAGCTTGCCACCGACCTGTTTATTCAACAGGCCGGAGACCACCAGCGCCATGACCTCCCGTTCGCGACGGCTGAGTGACGCGTAAGCGTCCCGGAGCGCCCGTATCTCCGCCTCGTGACCAAGTGCAGTGTGGCTGCGCTCGAGGGCGTGCCGGATGGCGTTCAACAGCACGTCGTCGCCGAATGGCTTCGTCAAGAACTCGACAGCTCCCGCCTTCATGGCCTGGACCGTCATCGGCACGTCGCCGTAGCCCGTGATGAAGATGATCGGCATGTCACTCCGATCGACGGCGATGCGCTTCTGCAGATCGAGACCATTGAGGTCCGGAAGAGAAACGTCAAGTACCAGGCAGCTCGGAGCAAGCACTCGTGGGCGAGACAGGAATTCCTGTGCGGACGCGAATGTCTCCGGCTGCCAGCCTGCGCAGCGGATCAGCAATTCCAGCGATTCGCGCACCGAGACGTCGTCGTCAACAACGAACACGATTGGTGTGGCGTGCGACATGGGTGATGACCTCGATTCATGAAAAGTTGCGCTCGCTGAACTCATGTATACCCCTAGGGTGCAAGAGCGTGGCGGATCGCTCAGCTCACTCGAAGTGCGGCATTGAGGGCCTCAAGCAGAGCCGTCTCGCTGAATGGCTTGAACAGGCACTCCACGGCACCCTGTTCGAGCACGTGTGGACGGACGGTCTCATCTCCGAGAGCGGTGATGAAGACGATCGGCATCTCTTGCCGGCGACGCGTCAATTCTCGTTGGAGATCGGGCCCGCTCATGCCCGGCATCGCGATGTCCAGGATCAGACACTTGGTCTGGCCGACGCAATCGGACGCGAGGAACTCTTCCGCCGACGAGAACGCCTGGACCGCAAAGCCGAACTCCCTCAGCAAGTCCGGTAACGACTCGCGCACGGACTCGTCGTCATCGACGACCGACACGAGTGAACGTATGACCATCACGGATTCCTCATGACATGCGCCGCATCCGTCACAGCAGGCGTCCGATGGCGCCAAGACTGTGGGCGCCGGTCACACCCTCGGATCTGCGGGGAATAGAAAATGAAAACGTGGCTCCTGGACCATCATTCGGTGCAGCCCATAGACGGCCATGGTGACTCTCGATAATCGAGCGACTGACGGATAGCCCGATCCCCATACCGCCACTCTTCGTGGTGTAGAACGCTTCGAAGAGCTTGTCCACACCTTGAGGTTCGACACCCACGCCCGCATCTTGCACGCTCAGGCGCACACGATCGCCTTCGTCTCGTGCGGTTCTGATCACCAACTGCCTCGGACGATCATCGACGCCGCTCATCGCCTCTGAGGCATTCAGGAGCAGGTTCAGGATAACCTGCTGAAGCTGGACACGATCGCCTGTGACAGGCGGGAGGTCGTCGCCAAGTTCCGGCCGCAGAATCGCCCGGCTTCTTTGAAGTTCACTCCGCGACAGCGCAATCACTTCTCGTGTAGCCTCATTCAGGTCCACCGATTCGGTCGTGGCGTCCTTCTTGCTGAAGAGTGCACGCAATCGCGTGATCACCTCAGACGCACGGTTGCCATCGCGAATCGTGCGCCGCGCCGTTTCGCGCGCGCCGTCGACATTTGGAGGATCGGCGGCTAGCATCCGCAGACAGGTGCTGGCGTTGGTGATGATGCCCGACAGCGGCTGGTTGACCTCGTGCGCGATCGATGCCGTCAATGCTCCGAGGCTCGTGACCCTGGCCACATGTGCGAATTCCGATCGGGCCTTGCCTAGCGCCTCTTCCGAGAGTCGGCGCTCCGTCACGTCCTGAACCGCGCCGATGTACTCCAGTTGACCATCCTGGTCTCGGGTCCCGTGAGCGACCAGGTGCAGGTACTTGACCGAGTAGTCGGCCATCTGCAGCCGGTGCTCGTATTCGAAGTCGCTGCCGTCGCCTCGCGCCCGGTCGATCATTTCATACAACAACAAGACGTCTTCCGGGTGCACTCGAGAACCGATTAACTCGAACGTCACGGGCACAGCCCGGTCAAACTCGAAAATGCGATAGGCCTGCTCTGACCACGTGATTTCATCTGTCGCCACGCGCCACGAAAAGCTGCCCGTTGAACTGAGACGCTGCGCCTCGGTCAGAAAGGCCTCGCTTCGTCGAAGGGCCGCTTCGCCCTGAGCGCGTTGAATGCCTTGTGCGATCGTGTCCGCGGTGGTGCTAAGCGTTTCTGTGGTGGCTTGACTAATTGGCTTTCGCGAGAACATCGCCAGCACGCCGACTGCCTGACCCCCAACCACTAACGGATAGCCAGCAAAGGCCACCATCCCCTCGGCTCGAGCCCAGTCTGGATCGCTCAGGCGAGGATCGTTCACGACATCATTCGTGACGTGCGGCGTCCGTTCTTGAGCGATGAGACCGATTTCCGAATGTCCGACGGGTACGCGACTGTGCGCGCCATCGAGATGCGTGTACATTCCCGCGCTGGCTTGGAGTTCGAGGACGCGCTTATCTTGCGTGGTGACCCAAATACGAGCAAACGCGGCGTCCAGATGTCTGACGACGGCTTCGGTACAAGATTGAAGTTTCCCGTGCAACGACTCCTCGGTCGCGAGCGCTGAGCTCACATCCGCTCGGACGGCGACTTGGCGGGTGCGCGCCGCATAAGCCGCCGCCGCGAAATGGGCCAAATTGGTCATCACGCGCAAGTCTTCTGCGTCGAAAGCGCGACTCGGGTCGTGGGCCATGACCCAAATCGTTCCGACAGCTTGCCCACCCACGTAGAACGGGATCAACAGCCCCTCTTCAACGTAGGGCTTCGCGAAGGCGAAGTACTTGAAATGGCGTTCGGGGCGTGAAAACAACAGCGCGACGTTACGGTCCAACACCGTGCCACACGGGCCAAAGTCGCGCGGCGTACCGTCTCCCAGGTAAGAAGCCCACTGCCCGGCGACAGCAGCCCAGCGGAAGCGCTTTCGGTCCCCATCTAGCAGACTGAGTCCCGCCGAGCCCGCGCGGCACAGGTCCAGAGCGGTCTCCACCAGGTTCTGAAGAATGTCGTCGGGCGACGCCGTCATCGCCTCCACTAACGCGACCAAGGCGCGGTTCTCGGATGCGTGGTCGGGAGGACGCGTTGGTCGCCGACTCAGTTCAAGTGTCGAAATGACCGACTCCAGATCAGCAACATCCAGATCGGCAACATCTTGATGCGAATCAGCAATGCGACTCATTCCCGACTCCTTTGTTGATCAGTTACGTCAAAGGCTGGCTCGCAACCGTTCGCGCGACCGTCTGATCTTGCTCCCGACGAGGCGGTAGACCCCATCCGCACGGCGGAGGCGGCCCTCAACGTTGTACGGATGGCCGGTTTCGACCGCCCCCCTCCACGCGGCGAGGACATCTGGGCGGTCATCCGGATGAACGGTGTCGGCGATCGCCCAACCTTTCAGTTCCTCGAGCGTCGCGCCGAAATATTCCAGGACGTGGCGGTTGGCGAGTTCGAGTTCACCGGCCGGGTCCATGAGAGTGACGAGGGCCGGAAGGCCATCGACGATCAAACAAAACGACGCTCGCGCGCATGCAGGGCTTCCTCAGCCCGCCTTCGGTCCTCAATATCGGTGTTCATTCCGCACCATTTGACGACCTGTCCGGATGCGTCGGCTAACGGACAAGTACGGAAGAGGAACCAGCGATACTCTCCATGGAAGCGCCGCAGGCGCGCTTCCATGTCACGTGGCTCGCCAGAAGCCAGCATGGATCGCCAGCGTTCGAGCAGCTCAGGCAGGTCTTCGGGGTGGATCGCAGTCTGCCACCTCCGGCCATAGGCTTCGTCAACGCTAAGGCCGGTGTATTCGCACCAGCGTTGATTGAGGAAGTCGATGTGCCCGTCAGGGAGCGCAGTCCATACCAATCCGGGAAGCGCATCGACGACGCGGCTGAGCTCGTTCTCCATTCCGGTCCTTTCGTGACAGTTCCGGTCCTTTCGTGACAGTCGCAGTGACACGAGGATACGCCGCTTTACGGCGCACGTCCATCATACTTTGGTGTCGGTCTGCGCCCGGTGTCAGCCCCAGCGTGCCCCGCGCCAGCAACAACTCGTGTGTCCCTCTCTCCACCGTGGTTCAGCACGAGTGCGTCCGCCACACCAGCACACAGCCCGTACGTCGGATGTTTCCCGCGTATTCCGCCACGCAAGCTCGTGGGGCCAGGGGATATCGTGCAGCGCGATTGTCGCGCCGACTGATACCAACGTATCGCCGATACCATCGTCCAATAGCTTCGCCTGCACGCGTCTCGTACTATGATCGTAGCTGTGCATCGCATCCGATTGCATCGGATAGGCGCAACAAACAGTTCTTGGAGCAAGGAGCCCACCATGACCCTCGACAAAGTGCAGTACACTGCCACAGCCCACACCACGGGTGGCCGGGACGGCACCTCCCACAGCGACGATGGCCGCCTGGACGTCAAGCTTTCGTCTCCTGGCACCCCGGGCACTGGCACCAACTCCGAGGTAAACCATTCACCTACGGCCAAGCTCGTTCTTCCTCGAAGGAGAATAATCATGTTTGCAGTATCGTCAGCGCCCACCCGGCGCAGCTTGCTTGCCACCTCAGCAGCCGCGGGTGCACTCGGCCTTGTCCTGCTCACCGGCCCCAGCTACGCCCAGACCGTTCCGGCCGCCGATGCCCAGGCCTCCGTCATCAGCCTGCTTCCCGCGACGCTGCGCGCAGCGGCCGAAGACAACCTAGTCCGCCCCTTCCACATCAATATTCCGGAGGAGACACTCGTCGACCTCCGCCAACGCGTGGTGGCGACACGGTGGCCCGACCGGGAGACGGTCACTGATCAATCCCAGGGCGTGCAACTGGCGAAGATCCAGGAGCTTGTACGCTACTGGGGGACGGACTACGACTGGCGGAAGGTGGAGGCGAAGCTGAATGCCTTGCCGATGTTTGTGACTGAGATCGACGGGCTCGACATTCAGTTCATACACGTCCGCTCTCGTCATCCGAACGCCCT
>Ga0137390_10005991_pt1 | contig 10308 bp, 9 predicted proteins | sample 15con2h24AmetaG_FD_104937 | JGI IMG/M metagenome (GOLD analysis project Ga0137390, IMG submission 104937) | Vadose zone soil microbial communities from Angelo Coast Range Reserve, California, USA - 15con2h2.4A metaG | ecosystem: Environmental > Terrestrial > Soil > Vadose zone > Saprolite... | reverse complement strand
CCTCCGGGCTGAAGAAGCCCTGCCGCTGCAGCGTGCCCCGCGAGAGCGTGTCGCGGGCGAACGGCTCGAGGTCGCCCCTCAGCCAGGCAGCTGCCGGAATCGAGAAGCCACGCTTCTTGCCATGTGTGATCTCACGCGGGAGCAGCGGCGCGGCGGCCTTGCGCAACAGGACCTTCTTCGAGAGACCGCGGATCCTGTACCGGGCGGGGAGCGCGAGCGCGAGATTGCTCACGACCGTGTCGAGATACGGCACTCGGGCTTCGAGGGAGTGCGCCATCGAGGCGCGGTCGGTCTTCACCAGCAGGTCGTCCACCAGGTAGATGCCGAGGTCGACGTCCTGCAGCCGCGCGAGCTCGTCGGCACCTTCGGTCTCGTGATACCTGCCGCGAAGGATGTCGACCGGATCGAACGCCGAGCGGCCGCCGGTGAGCTCTGCGCGAAGGTCGGGCGAGAAGATCTCCTTCCAGCCGTGGTGACGCTCGAGCGGCGGCAGGTGCGCCGCTCGGACGAACCGTTTGGCCTTGTAGTCGAAGCTCGCCCGGGAGGCCGACGTCGGGAGCCGCTCGACGAGCGGGCCAGCGAGCCGCGCCAGCCCGCCGACATGGGCCGCCAGGAGATCCGCCGCGTACGTGTAGTAGCCGCCGAACAGCTCGTCGCCTCCTTCGCCGGAGAGCGCGACCTTCACGTCGTTCGCCGCGAGCTGCGACACGAGGTAGGTCGGCAGGGCGGACGAGTCCGCGAACGGCTCGTCGAACGCGTCTGCGAGAGCCGGAAGGAGCAAGGCGGCGTCCGGGCGGAGCACCAGCTCGCGGTGTTCCGTCCCGTAACGCTCCGCCACGCGTCGTGCGTCGGCGAGCTCGTCGAACGAGCGTTCCTCGAAGCCGATCGAGAACGTCCGCAACGGCTCGGAGCTCTCCTCCGCCGCAAGTGCTGCGAGGAAGGCGGAGTCGACGCCGCCCGAGAGCAGCACGCCGACCGGAACGTCGCTGACCAGATGTGCGCGAACGGAGTCGCGGAGTCGTGACCTGAGCTCCTCGACGAGCTCCGCTTCCTCGTCTTCGCGCAGCTCCTCGGCCGGCGCCGGCCGCGCGAAGCGCCTCAACTCGAGGCGGCCCTCTTCCCAGAGCAACAGCCGGCCCGGCGGGAGCTTGCGGATCTCCGTGAAGATCGTCAGGGGCGCGGGGATCGAGTTGAACGCGAGGAACGCCTCCAGCGCGTCGAGGTCGATCTCGCCGCGGGGCAGAGCGCGTAGCTCGGAGGCGAACGCCAGCTCGCCGTCGGCTGCGCGGTAGTAGAGCGGCTTGATCCCGAAGCGATCGCGCGCGAGCACGAGTCGCCGCCGGCGTGCGTCCCAGAGCGCAAGCGCGAACATGCCCCGCAGGCGCTCTGCGAACGCGTCGCCATGCTCCTCGTACAGGTGCAGGAGCACTTCGGTATCGCCATGAGTGCGGAACTGATGTCCTGCGCGCTCGAGCTCTCGGCGCAGCTCGCGGTAGTTGTAGATCTCGCCGTTCTGAACGACGTGCAGAGTCCCGTCCTCGTTCGCGATCGGCTGGTCGCCCGTCTCGAGGTCGATGATCGAGAGCCGCCGGGCTGCGAGCGCGATGTCCCCGTCGCTGAACTCGCCGAAGCTGTCCGGGCCCCGGTGGACGAGCGTCGCGCTCATCGCCGCGACGCGGTCCGTCACGGCCGAGCCGTTGGTCGAGGCGATGCCGCAGATGCCGCACATGCGCAGCAGTGTAGGAGCCGCGTAGGCTTCCTCGGATGCACTTCGGGGTGCACGAGCAGCTTCTCCTGATGGGTTTGCTGCTGGCAGTCGCGGCAATGCTCGTGACGGCGCCGCTCCTGCGCATCCCCTATCCGATCTTCCTCGTGCTGGGGGGATTGGCGCTCGGCTTCATGCCCGGGATCCCGACGCTCCAGCTCCCGCCTGACGTCGTCCTCATCGCGGTCCTCCCGCCGTTGCTCTACGCCTCGGCTTTCTTCACCTCGCTGCGAGACCTGCGGGCGAGCGCCCGTCCGATCGGAATGCTGGCGATCGGGCTGGTGATCGCGACCATGACGGTCGTCGCCGTGGTTGCCCACGCGGCGGTCGAGTCCATGTCCTGGAGCGCGGCGTTCGTGCTCGGAGCGATCGTCTCTCCCACCGACCCGATTGCCGCGACGGCGATCATGCGACGGCTGGGCGTCCCGCGGCGGATCGTCACTGTCGTGGAAGGTGAGGCGCTGGTGAACGACGGCACCGCGCTCGTGCTCTATCGCGTCGCGGTGATAGCCGCGGTGTCGGGCGCCTTCTCGTTCTGGAACGCCTCCTGGCATTTCATCTGGAGCGTCGTGGGCGGTGTGGGAATCGGGCTTGTCGTCGGCTTCCTCGTCGCTGCACTGCGGCGGCGGCTCGACAATCCGCCCGTCGAGGTGACGATCGCACTCATGACCGGGTACCTGGCCTTCATCCCCGCGAATGCGGCGGATGCGTCGGGCGTTCTCGCAGTGGTTACCGCCGGGATCTACCTCGGCTGGCGTACACCCGAGCTCACATCGGTGCAGACGCGGCTGCAAGGAGTCGCGGTGTTCGAGATCCTCGTCTTCGTCCTCAACGCCTTGCTGTTCGCCCTCGTCGGACTTCAGCTTTCCCGGATCCTCGATGCCCTGACCGGCCAGTCCGCGGGGACGTTGATCCGTTACGGGGCGCTGACTACGGCCGCCGTGATCGGCACGAGGCTCGTGTGGGCACCGGTCTTCTTGTACTTACCCAAGCTGCTTTCCCGGCGAGTCGAGCGTGGGCGCGCCACGATCGGCCACCCGATCGTCGTCGCCTGGTCCGGGCTCCGCGGTGCGGTGTCACTCGCAGCCGCGCTGGCAATTCCCTTGACCACGCACTCGGGCGCCCCGTTCCCCGAACGTGACCTGATCATCTTCCTCACGTTCTGCGTGATCCTGGGCACGCTCGTCTTCCAGGGGCTGACGCTTCCCGTCGTCATCAGGGCATTCGGAATCGAGCCCGACCACCTCGACGAGAAGGAAGACGCGAAGGCGCGGATCAAGGCGGCCGATGCGGCGCTCCGGCGACTGGAGGAGTTGACGGGAGAAGAGTGGGTTCGCGACGACACGGCCGAGCGTCTACGCGGGTTGTACGGCTTCCGCAGGAACAGGTTCGCGTCGCGCTTCGATCAGGACGACGACGGGGGGATTGAGGAGCAGTCGCTCAACTACCAGCGTCTGCGGCGAGAGCTGCTCGAAGCCGAGCGCGCCGAGATCGTCGATCTCCGCCGAAACGGCGTGATCAGCGGGGACGTCGAACGTCGCCTCCACCGCGATCTCGACCTCGAGGACGCGCGCCTCGACGTTTAGCGCCCCTACCGGCGACACGTGCCGGCTTCTGGCCCGCGATCACGCGGCGCCAGATCCCACCCTCGCTCTTACCAAGGCTGCCAGCCTTGGCTGCGAGCGAGTGCGGCCTCTGGCTTGGTGCTCGCGACCCAGAAACTCGGCAGCGTCACCGGCAGGGGCGCTAGCTGCGCGCGGCGAGGCCGCGCGCAAACTGGCCTAGCACCCGCCACGCGGTCGTTCCGAGCGTGCGGAGATACAAACGCAACGAACGATCGGCGATCCACTCGAGGTCGTGGGCGAGCTTCTCCGCCATGGAGGTCTCGTAGCCGCGTCGCACCTGCGCGAAGCCGGTGAGCCCCGGGCGGACGACGAGCCGCTGCCAGTACGCCGGGAGCTCCTGGACGAGCTCCGCGAAGAACCGGGGCCGGATCGGTCGCGGCCCGACGAGGCTCATGTCGCCGCGCACGACGTTCCAGAGCTGCGGGATCTCGTCCAGCTGGGTGGCGCGCAGCCAGCCGCCGATCGCGGTCGTCTCTTCTCGGGTGCGCTGAACGAGCTCTTCGCCGAGGTAGGGGCCGAGCCGTTCCTCGGCGTTCGGCCGCAGCGTTCTGAGCTTCAGCATCTCGAAGACGTGGCCACCGCGCCCGACCCGCTCCCCGCGGTAGAAGAGCGGCCGTCCGCTGGTCGCGAGCAGAAGAACGGCAATCGGCACCGTGATGGGCAGCGTCAGAAGGAGGAAGAACGCCGAAAGGACGATGTCGAATGCACGTAGCGCAGCATCACGCGGCCTGGTCTCGCTGCCGTCAGTGAGCTCCGAGAACCGCAGGATGAAGGAGTCGCTCGTCTGCGGCGTGGCCACTCCAGGATCGTAGAGCCTGCCCCACTCGGCCTCGACTTTGCATAATGAATCTCGGGATTAGATACTTGACAAACCCATGAGTCTATGAGACACTGGGTTTGTGAAAGACAACTCTGATCTGAGCTTCAACGTCTTGGATGAGCGGTTCACGGATGCCCTGGCCGCTGCCGAGTACCTGGAGTCGATCCGCTGGCCCGATGGGCCGGTGTGTCCTCACTGTGGCGAGTCAGAGCGCAAGCCGTACTTCCTCAAGAACCAGAAGCGCCGCCTTTGGAAGTGCGCTGCCTGCCGCAAGCAGTTCACGGTCACCGTGGGCACAATCTTCGAGTCGAGCCATATCCCGCTCAACAAGTGGCTGCTCGCCTTCTACTTGCTCTGTAGCTCGAAGAAGGGCATGAGCGCCCACCAGCTTCACCGCATGCTTGGCGTGACCTACAAGAGCGCTTGGTTCATGGCCCATCGAATCCGCGAGGCCAAGACACAGGCCCCTTTCGCCTCGCGCTTGACCGGCACGGTGGAAGTGGATGAGACCTACATCGGCGGCAAGCCGCGCCGCCCGAACCAACGCCAGTACAAGCCTCTCGATCCCAACAAGCCCGATCCTCGCTTGAGCAAGACAGGGCGCGGTACCGAAAAGACTCCGGTTGTCGCTCTCGTCCAGCGTGACGGACGGGTCTACTCGCAACGTGTGGCGAACGTGACTGGCGCAACCCTCAAGGGTGTCATCCGAAAGCACGTCGATCCTTCAGCGCGGATCATGACCGATGCTTTCAAGTCTTACGCCGGTCTCGGCAACGAGTACGCGGAACACTTCACCGTGAACCACTTGGACGAATACGTCCGGGGCGAAGTTCACACGAACACAGCGGAAAACTTCTTCTCGATCCTCAAGCGTGGAATCGACGGTGTGTATCACCACGTCAGCGAAGCGCATCTTCCGCGTTACCTCGCAGAGTTTGACTTCCGCTACAACAATCGCGTGGCGAACGGCATAGACGACAGCGAAAGAACCGTCATGGCGCTACGCGGGGCAGAGGGGAAGCGGCTGCGATTCGCGGATTGAAAGAAAGCTACGCGGGACGACTTCGAGGCTTACCGCCGTGAGCGCGAAGAAGCCAAAACGCGAGCCGCGAAACGACAAGCTAAAGATCGAGCTCCCATTCGAGGACGCCGTGAGGGCGGCACTAGAAGCAACGCCTCCCGCAAAGCCCAAGAAGAGCAGTAAGCGTTAGCCGACGCGAGCGAAGCGCCTAGCTTCGATCCAGAGCAACGTGCAGTTGTTGTCGTCTGGCTCGATGCGGAAGAACACGTCACCAATCAGTTCGTTGGGCAGCGATACCTGAATCAGACGGTATGGGTGTTCAAGGAAGGCGTGCGTGTTTTCCAGCGGTTGTTCCGAGATGTTCACAATCGCAAAGAGGAACCTGTCATCCCAGATTTCCGGCGTGATCTGGGCGTCCTCGAGCGATTGTGCCCATTCTTCCCCCTCAAAAAGACCCCGGGCCTTCCGCTCTGAGCCAAGCAGGCCGTTGCTCATCGCGGCCTACCAGCCGTATTTTGCTGCGAGTTCCCTTCCGCGGTCGATAGCGTCCTGCGTCGGCGGGTCCGTGATGACGAACGCCGATTCGTAGGGGATGTCCTCTTTGAGCTTGACGACCTTCCAGCCGGCTGATTTGAGATGGGAGTAGTCACTTGTCGCTGTCGCGTTGTACGGGCGAAGTTCCTCAAACACTTCGTCAGCAATTTTGCGTTCTTTGTCGGACAGAACTTCCTCAAGGTGAGGCTCACTGAGTGGTATGAGCACATCATTGAGGTCGTCATCTGAGCGACCCCGGAAACGCACTTCCTTGTCGCCAAGCATCTGATTCCGCATGGGAATCAGCTCACGCGCTGCCGGACCGCGCTTCAGCTTTTGATAGCGAGCACCGGTAATCGGCTCGCCCAACTCGGCGAATGCCCGGAAATCCGCGAAGAACAGAAGCTTGTTGAGCTTCGTGGAACCGATGACGAGGTCCTCATTAATGCCGCGCTTAGAGAAATAGAGGATGAGTTCTTTGAACTTCCGACTTTGGAAGTTGAACTTCTTCCATTGGCGACCTTCCACGGCTCTCCCCTCGGCGGGAAACGTACTAGGCTTGAGCTGGATAGCAGACTGCTATCCAGCGGCTATCCACTTGATAGCCAAAGGCTAGTCAAGCCCTCGGATGCCCCGGCCACGCCGAATAACCACGATCCGGCTGTCCGATGAGCATCGGACAGAACTAGAGGGCCTGGTCCGAGACGTCGAAGGAACCGGCCAGAGCGCCTCTCAGGGGGACGTAGTGGCGGTCCTGATGGAACGTGCCCGGCCGATCGAAACCCAGGAGCAGATAGAAGCTCTGGCGGCCGACGTGCGTGGGATTCGCGTTCGCATCCGTAACCAGGGATAAGCTTCCCTTATGTGTCTGCTTGCCATGCGGAGAGGAGGCTAAGGGGATTGCTTGGGTTCGTCAAGTACATAATCCCCTGAATCTTATGGACACGCGTCAACTCGCCGCGTTCTGCGCGGTGGTCGAGCGGAAGAGCTTCTCCCAGGCCGCGGAGCGGCTGGGAGTGACCCAGCCGGCCGTCAGCCTGCAGATCCGTTCGCTCGAGCAGCGGCTCGGCCGGCAGCTTCTCGACCGCTCCGGGCGGCGTGTCGAACCGACGGAGGCCGGCCGCCGGCTCTACGCGTCGGCGCAGCGCCTGCTCGCCGCGGAGGAGCATCTCCTCGAGGATCTCGATGCAGACGACCAGGGTTCGATCAGCGGCACGCTCGAGCTCGGCGCGTCGACCGGTCCCGGGGGCACCGTTGTTCCTTTGCTGCTCTGCGAGTTCCAGGAGCAGCATCCGGAGGTGCGCGTGCGACTCACCGTCTCGGACACTCAGACCGTGGTCGACCAGGTCTCCGAGCGGGAGCTCGAGCTCGGCATCGTCGGCGCGGGACGCCGCCATCGCGGCGTTGCGTTCGAGCCGTTCTTTCGCGACGAGGTCGTGCTCGCCTGCCCATCCGGTCATCGTTTCGCGGGCAAAACGGTCTCGCTCGACGACCTGAGGGGCGAGAAGCTGATCGTCATGCAAGAGGGGGCGGGTGTCCGGCAGGTCATCGAGGACGAGCTGCGTAAGGCGGGCATGAGGCTGCGCGACCTCGACGTCCAGCTCGAGCTCGGCCTGCAGGAATCGGTGCGGAGCGCCGTCGTCGCGGGACACGGCATCGCGTTCATCTCCCGGCTCGCGATCGAGGGCGACCTCGATGCCGGCCGCATCGCAATTGCGCGCGTCCGTGGGCTCGACCCGGTGCGCGAGATCTTCCTTGCCCGCGCGAGCGGTCGCAGCGAGACCCGCGCCGCGCGTGCGTTCACGTCCTTTGCGCGGGAGCACTTGCCGGCATGATCGTCCGCTGGGGTCTCGCCGAGCTCCCCGGGGTGCTCGGCGAGCTCGGGATCAAGCAGCCGCTGCTCGTCGCGAGCGAACGCTGGACCGGAACGTTCCTCGGCCTGCCCGTCGCGGCGCGCTGGACCGAGGTTCCTTCCGCTCGGGTCGCGACTGCCGTGGCCCGGGCCGGGGACGGTGTGATCGCAGTGGGCGGGGGCAGCGCGATCGACTTCGGGAAGGCGGTCTCTACGGAGGCCGACGTGCCGGTCGTCTCCGTCCCGACGACGTACGCGGGAGCCGAGTGGACGTCCTTCTACGGGATCCGCGATCCTGAGCGCAAGATGCGCGGCGGGGGCGCCGGGGCCCGGCTCGCCGGCGTTGTCTACGAACCGGAGTTGACGCTGTCGCTCCCGAGGGCCGAGACCGTCGGCACCGCGCTCAACGCACTTGCGCACAGTGCGGAAGCGCTCTATGTCCAGGGCCACAACCCCGAAGCGGACGAGCACGCGCTCGCCGGCGCCCGGCTGATCGGCGAGTGGCTGCCGCGTGTTGTCGACGCGCCGCAGGACCTCGAGGCGCGGACGAAGCTGCTCGAGGGCGCGATGCACTCCGGTATGGCCCTCGGCGGGTCCATGCTCGCCCTCGGTCATGCGATGGCGCAGGCTCTCGGCGGACGCTATGGCTTGCGTCACGGCGCGATGAACGCCCTCGCACTCCCTGCCGCGTTGCGCTTCAACGCGCAGGTCGAGCCAGAAGCCGTCCGTAGATTCGGCGACGCGCTCGGCACCGAAGATCCGCCCGCACGCGTGGAAGAGCTTGCGCGGCTCGGGGGGTTCGAGCGGTTGCGCGACTTCGGCGTGCCGGAGCAGGAGCTCGAAGAGATCGCAGCCGCGACGGTCGAGCGCGCCGGAGCCAAGGCGAACCCGAGGCCGGCGAGCGTGCCAGAGGTCGAAGAGCTGTTGCGCTCGATCTACTGAATAACGAACGTTAATACATCGGATTAGCCGAATCGTGGTAAGGTCTGGTGGTCGTGGCCGACTCCTTCTTCGACGTGCTCGTGATCGGCAGCGGAGCCTCTGGGCTCGCAGCGGCGGTCTCTGCGCAGCACGCGGGAGCGCGAGTCGCGCTGGCGACGAAGGGCGCGCTTCAGTCGTGCAACTCAGCGAAGGCGCAGGGCGGCATCCAGGCCGCGTTCGGCGAAGACGACTCGCCTGAGCAGCACGCAGCAGACGTCTGGAAGTCGTCGCACGAGACGGCCGACCCTGGGCTCGTGGAGATTCTCACCAGCGAGGCCCCGTCCGCGATCCACTGGCTCGAGGAGCTCGGCGTCGAGTTCACCCGCGAGAACGGCGGCTACCGCCTGGCCCGCTGCGGTGGCGCGTCGCGCAAACGGCTCCTGCAGGTCGGCGACCGCACAGGGCACGCGATCACGACGGCGTTGCGCGACTCAGCCGAAAGCTCCGGAATCCAGACCTTTCCCAAGTCACCGCTCGCCGACCTCGCCCGGACCGAGAACGGCTGGCGCGCGCGCTGCGGGGACCACACGATCGACGCCACGACGGTGGTCCTCGCAGCGGGCGGGCGGTGCTTCCGCGTAGCGGCAGAGCGCGGCGAGCTCTCGACGAACCATCCCGGAGCCACGGGCGAGGTGACGCAGATCGCGGTCGACCTCGGCGCCGAGGTGCGCGACTTCGACGCGCTGCAGTACCACCCGAACGGTGGAGCCTGGCCGCAGAACATGCAGGGCTACTCGATCCCCGAGACGACCCGTGCATACGGCGCCGTCCTGCTCAACGCCGACGGCGAGGAGTTCACCGATTCCCTGGGCCCTCGCGACGCTGTCAGCCAGGCGATCGTCGAGGAGGTCGACAAGGGCAAAGGCGTCGAGACCCCCGACGGTCGTCCGGCCGTCTATCTCGACACGACTCGCATCTCCGAAGCCGACGCGAACGTCTCGTTGCCGTACATGCTGCGCCGGTACCGTGCGGGCGGGATCGACCCGCTCCGCGAACGGCTGTTCACCTATCCGGTCCTCCACTACCAGAACGGCGGCCTCGTGATCGATGCGAACGCCGAGACGACGCTCGAAGGGCTCTACGCGTGCGGTGAGATCGCCGGCGGCACGCACGGTCGCAACCGCATGATGGGAAATAGCTTGCTCGAGTGTTGTGTCTTCGGCCGACGTGCGGGCAAAGCCGCGGCGGAGAAAGCGAGCTCATGAGCACGATCACCATCACCGATCTCGAAGCTGCGGTCGAAGACGCTGCTGCACATCTCTACGTCTGGGCGCTGAAGGACATCCCGCAGGACCTGCGTGACGCGCTCGCCGATGCGGCCAAGCGCGAGACATCTTTGCCCGGACAACGCGTGCTGCAGACGATTCTCAAGAACGTCAACGTCGCCGAGAGCGAGAAGAACCTCGTCTGCCAGGACACGGGAATCGCCGTCTACACGTGTCGCGTCGGCGAGCATTTTCCCCTGCATCCGGCCCGAATTTACGCTGCCCTCAAGAGCGGCACGGAGCGCGCCACGGTCGAACATCCGCTGCGCTCGAACGCCGTGCACACGATCACGCGCGAGAACACGGGACCGAATACCGGCTACCGCCTGCCGATCGTGCACTGGGAATTCATCCCCGACTGGGACGGCCTCGACGTCAAGTGCGTGCCGAAGGGATCGGGCAGCGAAAACATGAGCTTCCTGAAGATGTGCGTCCCCGCCGACGG
>Ga0137390_10005990_pt1 | contig 10308 bp, 5 predicted proteins | sample 15con2h24AmetaG_FD_104937 | JGI IMG/M metagenome (GOLD analysis project Ga0137390, IMG submission 104937) | Vadose zone soil microbial communities from Angelo Coast Range Reserve, California, USA - 15con2h2.4A metaG | ecosystem: Environmental > Terrestrial > Soil > Vadose zone > Saprolite... | reverse complement strand
GTTAAGGTTCGCGGCCGCCTCCTCCGATGCGTGCATGTCGAGTTGTTCGACCCAAAGCGCGTCTTGCAAACGCACATGTCCTGCAACATTTAGCACCCCGTGCCTGAGTGCATGCGATAGCCAAGCTCAAACGTGCATCCGGAGCTGTCAAACGAAATAAATGTTTGCGTATTAGTGGTGCACCTACGCCAATGAGAGTTGTTAGGGGACGACTCCGCTACGAGCTTTGCTCGCGGCCGTGTAAGCTCTGGCTATTAGCGCAATGACGCCGCCAAAACGGTCCCGCTACTAGCGAGCGCCCAAATCCAACCTATCAGCAATACTGAAGCAATTGGTCGATAAAATATCGCATCCAAGGCGTGGAGGGAGACCGTTTCGATTGCAAACAACGCCAAAACGGCAACAGCGATGCTCGCTCCGATCCTTGCTGCGCCGCCAGCAGATTGGTTCCAAAATAGGATAAACACGGCAAGACTAAGGCCAACCACCGCGAATAATGCAATGATGATTTCCTGTGACGGTCCGCGATGGCCGTACTCGCCATCTGCTATCAAAATGGAAACCGCAAAATCATGGACACGATGGCGGAGGCCGACAAATATTTCGATGAGGAACAAGCAGTTGATTAGGGCAAGAGCCATCCACGTCTTTGTATCCCTCGAACTCGGATGCCGCGCCGCAATCCCACAGGCGATCGTCGCCGCGGCAAAGGCAATTATTCCAACAAACTGCGTTGGATTGGTGTTCAATCGATCGAGCACGCCTTCGGCCTTTGTTGCCGTTTTCGAGCGAAATCTATCATCGACGCCCCGATGATCGAAGCGGTATTCGCTGCCTTCGCGGTGATGGCGTTGTTGTTATTCTACTTAGTCGAGCCGGCGCGCGCGGTTGCCGTCACTTGTTTCGCAGGCTGGCTTCTGCTGCCAATCGGCAATTTTCCGGCTGGATCGGCTACCGCAGTGTTTCCGTATTGGATCACGGGCACGGCAGTGCCATCTAATATGCTGCTTACCAAGATGTGGTGGCCGCCTGTGATCGCGCTCGCGGGCGTGTTGCTGAGGGATCGAGAAAGGCTAGCGCGTTTTCGGCCAGTTTGGGTAGATATCTTAATGGCACTGTGGTGCGGCTGGCCGATTGCACAGTGGTCTTTTGTCCAGGATCCCGATCCGCAGCCGTCGATAGCATCGCTTTATCTTCTAGCTGCTTGGGGAGCACCCTGGCTGCTCGGACGCCTTTACTTTGGTGGCTTTGACCGGGGCAGACAACTGCTGATCGCTCTCGTGGCAGGCCTCGTTGTGATCGCACCCATAGCCGTCATCGAAGGTATTCTGGGTCCACGGGTGTATGGTTGGCTTTATGAACCTCATCCGTTCAGGTTCGATGGGCAGGAGCGGTATCTTGGCTTCAGGCCACTAGCTTTCTTTGAGAATGGCAACCAATACGGAATCTGGGTGACTGCCACGGCCTTAGCGGCAATATGGGCCTGGCGATCTTCAGCGGAAACGCGCTCCAGCTGGTGGCCAGCTGCTGCTGCGGCATTAGGCTTCGTTGTTGCGTTAGCAAGTCAATCAGTTGGCGCTTTATTTTTGCTGTTCGCCGGACTTGCTTTTTGCTGGACGATCAGATCCCGGCTCATGCGTGGAATATTACTGGCGAGTCTATTTCTGATTCTAATTGGAGGGACGGTGTACTTGAGCGGAAGAGTACCACTGCGAGGGATTGCAGAGAACACGGCAATTGGCCATCGGATCGTAGAGCTGGTACGGAGCTCGGGGAGGGGGTCGCTCACCTGGCGAATTGCCAGAGATCAATCGGCCTTGAACCTCATTCGCCAACATCCATTAGTAGGAACTGCGAGATGGGACTGGTGGCGAGGGGAAGGTCAGCGTCCTTGGGGCTTATTGATTCTGATTTCAGGTCAGTTTGGTCTGATTGGATCTTTGTTGGCGTTCAGCTCTTTAATGGTGCCGACAATATACGTATTTGCGCATAAACCATTCTGGCATTGGGGCCGAGCATCTGTCGCACTTGCGGCGCTTGTGTTGATGGCAATCGGCGATGCTTTACTCAACTCGTTCTTGTTTTATCCAGCAATCTTGGCTGCAGGAGCGCTCGCAACGGGTGAGAAAGATTCTAAGCGATAGTTTTGATCTAGATTTTAACGAGCATTGCCGGATAACTCATACCCACCTCTCGTTGGTACGAAAAGCTCAGCGTGAAATCAATGGGCTCCTTACCGCAATTCTGCAGCGAGCGGGTTGCAATATCGATAGGAAAACTGCTCCCCTTAGCCGGAGGTTGCGCTCGCTCTCTGAAGGTTTCGTTATGGCCCTAAACCCTTCAGAACGCCATCGCTTGATCGCGCCACCGCGAAGAAGCGCTTCACTCCTTTCGACACCGTGCCATATATCACAATTACAATAGTGCTATTGTTTGGTGGCATATGCTGAGTGTCCGTTGGAGAATCAATTACCCATGAAGCCGTTCAGCCTCCTCAATTTGCTTTCGAGTTGTGTCAGCACATTTATAGCCATTGGATTTGCTGTTGCAGCACCAGGCACTTCAGCCACGCCTCCCATCTTTGGCAAGTCCGTAATCAATTCCAATTTTGGAGGTGATTGGTATCAAAACTTCGCCAAAGGTTTTGGAAGTTTTACACTCGGATCGAACACACTCAACAATTTCAACGACGATGGCTATCCTGTCGGAACGCTGGTTTCTGACTACGCCGGTAACGTCCAGCTACCGGGTAGCTATTATGGACATTACACGACAAGCTGGACCGGCGTTGCGACATTTCAGATTGGTTCCGGCTACCCGGTCATCGTTTATAGCGGTGGAGCCGGGGTGTACGGCATTACGCCGTCAGCCACAGGTACGTATTTGGGTGGGATCAATTTTGTAAACCAGCGCAACCAACCTACAGGCATGAATGTGGAATGGACTGCCGGCGTTCTTCTTACTTCCGTTGGCGTAAGCGGCCAAGGGCTTGTTCAGGTCAGGGTTGTAGCGGGAACTGCCCTCAACGTTGCAACCGGAACCACCATCAAATTCAGCACCAACGTCACCGGTTTGGGGATCGCGCCAAATGCTGACGGATCGTGGACTGTAAACCACATCGACAACAATACGATCACGCTGCAAGGTTCCGCCGGCGTAGCCGGCGGCGTAAGCATCATCAGCAAGGGTGGGCCCGGCATCCAGTCAGAGGGAATAATAGCCTTTCCTGGAGGAGCCAATAACAACACGTCAATCGGTTTCCCGCATGCGATTCCCATTTACGGCGCGCAGAATTATGCTTTTAGTAATTTCATTTGGTGCCAAACACCTAATTTGGCCAGTGTCCAAGCTGGTAATGTCATTAACCAAACGGCCATAGATTTCCTCAAAGCTATCAAGCCGAAGTACATGCGTTTTATGGACGCCATGGCCGCGCAGGCTACCTATTCGAATTATAACTTTCGCGCCCGGCCGACCAGCCTGACCTATAGCGTCAAGCACTTTTTTTCGGGGTTGAACGGCGGGACAACCGGTGGAAGTGGAGATGCCTTCACGGCCACTAATCCCTCTGCCTCTGGCGGTGGCGCTTATCAGGATGGTGAGGCTGTTCAGGTCACGACAAATCGAGCGAATACAACAACGTTCCCAACGTTGAATGTTGGTGGACGGGGGGCATCTCAAATATTCTCAGTCAATATGCTGCCTCTATCGATGCCAGCTTCAGGATCGATCACGAACGGCGATGTCATCAGCATTGTTTTTGGAGCATCGTATTTTTCGGGCAGTTCGTACACGTTCACTTATAAGGTAAATACCGCTACAACGACCATTGCCGGGTCAATCACAGGCTCGGTCCTGACCGTGACCGCCGTATCTGGAAATACGATCACGGTTGGGCAGATGCCGTTTAATTCGGGCAGTCCGGCCAACGTGGTGATCCAAAGCCAGATCAGCGGGACTACCGGAGGTGTCGGTACTTATCAACTTAGTGGGTTGTCACAAATATCCTCGGTGACCACGGTAACCGGCGGAATCGGAGTGCCCGATACTAACCTCTCGTTTATGAATGGCAACATAGCAACCGCATTACAAAATGATGCGACGCTAGCCCCAAACGGTTTTATCTTTGGAAATTCTGGAGGGTTGTCAGCATATTATCCGACCTCGGCTGGCCCCTTGACTGTGACTTCATCAACATCGGGAGCGGCTACCGAAATTCTAACACCAACACGCGTTGCGGTTGGGGCCATCGGATCAGGGCAGACATATACCTTCATCTACAACGCCCTTATGGGCGGCTGGATAAACAGTGGTGATAGTCTCTGGACCGGAGTTCCGTTAGAAGTCATCTATGAAATTTGCAAACGGGCAAACATCGGTGCGTGGTTAAACGTGCCGGTGATTTACACACAAGCATCAATTCAATCACTTGGCGCAGCTTTTGCGACAAATATGCCGGGGCTTCCCGTTGCCGTCGAATATGGCAATGAGATGTGGAATGGATTTCTGTTACCAGCATCCCAGGTCACTTCGATGGGTGTGGCAGCAGGATTTTTCGGTGCGGCTGGCGCTGATACTTCAAGGGCATCCTTCAGTTTCGCAGGATTGCGCGAGGCGCAGTTATTGCCAGCGTTTGCGGCTTCATACGTCGCTGCTGGAGGATCTCGGAGCAACGTCACTTTGCTGATACAAAATGGAGTGTTGGACGGTTATACCGCAAGCCAATCTAACGGTTCAATGCAACCGTATACATGGGACGGTGGCCTTCTCACACCAACTCCAGCTTCCTTCACGGGGTCGATAAGCGGCACAACGCTAACCGTCACCGGAACCTCTGGCTTGATTTATGCTGGCATGACGTTGAACGGCGCAGGGGTCACTGCTGGCACGAAAATAGTCGGATCAAATCCAATAGCGGTTCAAAACCACGGTAACGGCAGTTATATTGTCAGCATTTCGCAGACGGTTAGCAGCACGGCCATGACTATTACCAACCCGGTCTATTCGAGCTTTTCTGGTCCGGGGGGCACCACATCATCAACTGCATACAACACCTTTCCGACGCGACCGATCGATTTCGCTGATAGCATAGGGTACGCAGTTTATTACCAAGGTGCTCTGGCCGGGCCTGGGGTCGGCTGGTGGTCCGGTACAGCATCAGATTTCAATACGTTATTTCAAGCCAGCAAAGACTATGCGCAAGGCGTCGCTACGAGCAATCAAACGCTTATAACAAGCGCTCTGAATGCGTGGAGCAACGATGTGAGGAATGGAACAAAGGGCGCCGCTACGATCGGCCAAGCAGGCAGTACGATACAAAGCTATATCAACCCGAACACTGGGATCGGTCCCGTAGGGCCTATTATTGGCTTTGAGAATTTTGCCGCTCAATACGATGGCGCTAGACCGGGTGGGAAAGCCAACTTAAGTGTGTATCAATACGAAGGAGGGCTTCAACAGTCTCTATCTGGATCAGTCGGGGATACCGGGACAACAAACAACACAAGCATCGCACAAAGCCCCATCGACTTAAATACACAGTTTGTCGCCAACGGCGGGTCTTGGGCAACACTCGACGCGACCTACGGCTATCCCAGCTTTGGTGCAGGAAGCACGGTGACGGCCACGAACATCGTCAAGTTGTATCTCGCCTACGTGAATAGTACGCAGTTTTACAACGATCAGCTCTATCTCTGGCAGCAGGCGAAAGCGATCCACGCTGCAAGGCCGGTATTTGCTCCGGCTCAATTTGGCATCGAGGGTGTCGCTACATCAGGCGCAACTGGCGCGCCTATCTGGGGCATGTTTCCAGGAGATTTGTCGACAACGCCTTTGCAAAACTATAATGCAGAGCAATTCTATAATTTGAATTGATATTCACTTATAAAATAGAGCGGTACATATCCCGCCGCTCGTCTCGCGTAAGCCAATATTTTTCGTTCCGCCATCCATTGTGGTGCTTCGATTGTTCTCCGGACCAACGCAATACGCCGGCGATGGCAAGCGGAGACGTAATCGCGCCGACGATGAATGCTAGAATAAACAAAACAGCATTGGTGCTCTCCAGAGTCCCCCAATGCTTCCCCGAGTTCGTGTCTATCCGTATCTAGCCGGCTTCCGTCTTTATTGGGTTAGGCGCTTGAAGAGAACATCAAATTCAGGAACAGCGCCTCCGAAAACTTTCGGCCCTGCGACTTCATAAAAGCCAATTGGCGTGTATCCTTCGCCAGAGAAGAATTTGAGAGTATCGCCCATTGATATCATGCCTTCGTACATCTCAATGGCGGGCAGCTCTGATTGGGCTCCAATTATGAATGGCAATCGTTCTTTGGCACCCTTGAATACGTTTACATCGTGCCCTTGGGTATCCATCTTAAGAAAGACGCGGGGGGACTGAATGCCTCTAGTAATGTCATCCCACAGTGTATCGAACTTGCGCAGGATGATCTGCTCCGATCGCTGCTTGTCCAATTGCAAAGCATAGGCGTCGGCACTAAGCTTTTTGACCTGGTGCAGAGAGTTCCAGTCGGAATTTTCCTCGAACGTATGCAAGACGCCTTCGCCATCAGAATCACTTAGCGCAACTTGAATGCCCCGCCATTTTTGGTCGGCGGCCATCTTTCGTTTGACGGCTTCGAAGCTTGTATAGCATGGTTCAATGCTAGCGATTGGTCCGCAATATTCGCATTCGCTGCGTAGCATTCGACAGAACCCGCCATCACAGGCTCCTACATCCACGACGAGATTTATTCGTTCCTCGCGCAAGAAGTCTCTCAGCTTTCGTCCCAGAGGCGAAAGTGGGTACTTTACGATGTCGATCCCAAGGGAATTGATGGCAGGCTTGATTAGTTTTTTCAGCATCCCCCACCTCTACCCCGAGTAGAGCGCCCCGGCTAGCCCTAAATCAACAGGATAACCCCTGGATTGCACCTTTGCAGAACTTCAACGCAGAACAGTTCTATAATCTCGATGGGGCTGGAGACGGTGACATTTTCGATCGAAACAATTCGTTCGCAAGCTTCCTAGATTTTTCGCGACACGGTTCCTCTATCATTTTGTAGGTCAAAAGAGACGAGATAAAAACCAGCCCATAGAAGATTGCCATCGTCACAATGGATGCATGCTCGTAACCTATCGCATTGTGTATTGAAAATGTTTGGGGATCCGGAACGACAGGCAATGTCATTCGCTTCGATAGAAATTCGAGGACGTTAAAAAGTCTGGCCAATAAAAACTCATGCACCATGTAAATAGAATAGGACAGCGCTCCGATTAGAACGAGCGGTCCCATTTCCAAGAAGCGAGCAGTGTAGCCGCGGCGTTGCGCTAAGATTAGAATTGCCGCAGCAAATGCTGGAGGCGCCAGCATTGAAGAAGGGCCGGCGAAAAATACGAACAAGAGTCCAAGGCCGCAAACAGATAGCTCGATCATCGTGGTGACCATAGCGGAAAGATTGAACTTCAAACGCCTCCATGCTGCATACGTGATTACCCCAAAACCAAAACTATATATGCAGCGGGCGAAGGCGCTTATGGAACTTGTCACTCCAAGATATCTGTCGGTTCCAAACCAGAGAACTAAAAAAGCGGCGGATATCAGCGCCACAAATATGATCAGGTTTCGTTGTTTCGCCATCCTGCAATTCAAGGCAAAAGCCAGATACGCCCAAAACTCGGTAGAGATGCTCCAAGCTGCCGGATTCCAAAAATCACTGCCTTCCTTGGGGATCCATGCCTGGACCATGAACACATTGGCCCAAAATCCTGCAATAGAGAAGTCGAGACCAGATTGAATGTTGAAGATCGTTTTGATAACCGCGAGAGCGAGATAAGCCGCCAACATAAAAATATACAATGGATACAGACGCCCAAGTCTTAAGAACAGGAACTTCCGTATTGGAAAACCCGAAATGATTTTGTCCGAATAGTTGGCCGCAATGACAAACCCACTCAGAACAAAGAAAAAGTCGACGAACAAAAACCCGTGCTGAATTATCTTCGTTCCGGATAGCCAAGCATCAGTGTGGAAGTGATATAAGGCGACAATGCTTGCGCAAATACCGCGCAAGCTATCAAGGGCCACAAAATGGTTGCGCTCTGCCATCTCCTAAGCTAACCTACGTAGCCTTCCCAAAATTAAGAGATTAAACGCCCGTTATCTGATGAAGCTAGCGGCGGCGATTGGCTGCCCCTGGGTCGGTGAACATTACGTAAAAAAAGAAAACCAACCAAATGGCGACAAATAGTATTCCTAAGGTTTCCATGAGTCGAAAGGTACTCCAAGTTGCCCCGCAAAGGCTAGCCCTTGAAGCGTCGAAAAAGTCTCCATTAAGACCTGTGGTTCGACGGGCCGGCCAAAGTCAGCAATGAGGGTTCTGCTAATCGTCCTTTAATGCATCAAACCCACTATGTCCAGAATACAGCGATCAAACATAGAGCCCGCCTTGACGTTGCCCTCGGACTCAATCCAGGTTGAAGGTTCGCTCCGCGCAGGACGGGGGCCAGATCGTGAAGCGCACTGACCACTACTAACCTCGGCTAGCATCGAGATAAATCTTCATTCCGCTCGAGCTGTAAAGACGGACAATGTCGGGAAAAGATGTATAGCGGTACCAGGCCTCCGAACGTGACAAGGCCGGAAGAGACCCTTGACACAATTTCGCCAGGCCTTTAGCGAAATGCCCGCGTATGTCGTAGGATGTTGCAAAGTCGACGTCCTGCTTTTTATTTTATTGTTAGCCATTAAAGTCGTGACTGGTACGGTCAACGCTCCAACTTTATCGCCTTGCCAGTCTCCGGCAATAAGCTTGCCGCTGTTGTAACGGGCTGCAAATAAAGTTCAGCGTAGCCACTATCAAGGCCGACCGCCTTCTCGACAACCTTCAATTTGGAATTGGCCCTGGCTCTGATCTCCTTGGCGCACTCTGGCTGTGGCTCGAAGGCTACGACCGATGCTCCTAAAGACAAAAATATTTCAGTCTTTGCCCCAATATTCGCACCAACATCAAAAAACCAAATCGTCGGACCGAATGAACTGAGAGTAAAGCGCTTTATGGGCGATAAATTTCTGCCGCTCAGATCTCAAAAATGATCGATGCAGCGTCCGTGCAGGCCTATATAGGCCTAGCGAAATCGAGGCCCGCTTTATTGCTCCAGACTTCCCAAAGTTACCACAGAGTAGAGCGCCCCGGCCAGTTCTTTAACGGTCCCGAGTGCGCTTCTGGGTATGCAGAGAAACGGATCGCCCTGGCACACCGAATTAAATCCCTCGACACGGCAAACCGGGCGCAGCAAACATTGCGGGGGCGGCCCAAAGCTTTTGAGGGATGTTTTACCAAGCTGGCGCCCTACAATTATCCAGGTCCAGCGTTACTAGGAGCGGCCTGGCCTGAGCGAGGGCCTGCTTTTTGCCATCGATCTTTCTGGTTGAGAAACGGTGTCTCGAGATAGCGAAAACTGACCTCTGCACTTACCCAGACCGTAAAAACGTAGACAACAAACTCAAGAGGGCCCCGTAAGCCGGTGCCTTCAATGATCAGCCGTAGTGGCAAATGATAAACGTATATCCCGTAAGAGATCACGCCGAGGCGAACAATCGCGGGGTGCTCCAAGATTCGAAAGTAGCGTAAGTGCTGCACGGCGCAAACGATTCCAAGTGCTGATACAACGTTCAGAATTGAATACCCCCAAACAAAGCCCCAATCCGGCCAAAGGAACATTGAATAACCAAGGCTCGCTTTGAAAGCATTTTTGTAGAAATAATGATCGTGAAGAATGACGGTTGCTCCGCAAAGCCCCGCGAACACCAATGAGAACAGAAACAAGCGTCCCGAGTTTTTCAATTTCTCCAGTTGCCAGAATACAAGAGCCGCCCCCGAGCCAAATGCATCGAGTTGCGACACTGGCAAACTGTAGATGTTTCGTCCCACCCAATCAGCGTTGTGGCCTTGGAATGTTAAATATAGCGCTAGCCGCGCCACTGGCGAAAGGACGAGAATTACCAGTACGATTCGTTTAAATGTTTCGCGAGGCAAGAAATAGACTAAAAGCGGCCATATTAAGTAGAACTGCTCTTCAACAGCCAGCGACCAAAGATGGATAAACGCCGGACCGATGTCTGTCGAACGTAATCTGCCGAAATTTGTGGTGTAGGTTACTAGGTAGGGCCAGTCTACGCCAAACGACTCGGGCTCGCCCGCAGTTGCGAATAGCCCAAACGCCACGGCGAGAAATATGAAATACAGCGGAAATATCCGAAGAGACCTCCGCCACAAAAAAAGACCAAGGTATTCCCCGATTGATCGCTCT
>Ga0137390_10005989_pt1 | contig 10309 bp, 8 predicted proteins | sample 15con2h24AmetaG_FD_104937 | JGI IMG/M metagenome (GOLD analysis project Ga0137390, IMG submission 104937) | Vadose zone soil microbial communities from Angelo Coast Range Reserve, California, USA - 15con2h2.4A metaG | ecosystem: Environmental > Terrestrial > Soil > Vadose zone > Saprolite... | reverse complement strand
GGCATGTCGTGTTTCATCGTCGAGCGAGGCATGAAAGGATTTTCTTCGGGGACTATACATGGCAAGCTGGGAATTCGGGCCGGCAACACCGGTTATTTTTCGCTTCAGGATGTGCACGTTCCGCAGGCGAACATCGTTGGTGAAGAAGGCGAAGGATTTAAGATTGCGATGTTTGCACTCGAGCAGGGTCGCTATACGGTGGCGGCCGGAGCGACGGGCGTAATTCGCGCCTCGCGAGATGCGTCAGTTGCCTATGCAAACGAGCGCGAGACGTTTGGCACGAAGATCGCTAATCACCAACTGGTCAAACAGAAGATTGCCGAGATGGAGGCCGACTATCAGATGAGCCGTCTGCTTTGGCTGCATGCGGGTTATTTGAAGAATCACGGGAAGGCAAACGCGCGCGCGACAAGTTTGGCAAAGTGGCAGTCCACTACGCGCAGCGAAAAGGCGGCTTCCATGGCCATCGAGGTGCACGGTGCAAATGGTTATTCAAATGATTACCCAGTCGAGCGTTACCTGCGCAACTGCAAGGCGGCGATCATTTACGAAGGGACGCGCGACATTCACACGTTGATGCAAGCTGATTGGGCGCTGGGCTTGAAGAAGGAGAAGCCGGCGCGAAGAACTCTGCCACCTTGGAAGAGTGGCAGTACCAAATAGTCGTTTGCCGCTGAGTAACGCGAGAACGTCCTTGGTGGTAGAAGGGTCTGTTTTAGTTTCTACCTGGAGAGCAAGACAGTAGAGATTCTTAGATACCATCGACTTTAGAGACTGTGCCAAAAAATGCGATCGCATCGAAATGAGGTCAGTACCGTAACGCGGTAGCGTCGGGTCAGCGATGCCTAGCCATTAGGAGTTGTGATGCGCATCGCTGACCCGACGCTACCGCGTTACGGTACTGACCTCATCCCACTGTGAACCGCAGAGAGTTCTAACGCCGTTATTACCGGACGGCGTTTCGAACTACTCTGTGGTGCTATGTCAATAGATGGTCATTAAGCGCCGCGCGTCTAGTGCGCTAGAAACACGTCCCACGCCCATCGTGCCACCGAGCCATCCAAGGTGTCTTTTACTTTGGCGCGATAACGAAATTCATTGCCATACTGATCCACTCGCCGCGACTGTCTGAAGTCCAGTTCGAAAGCTTTCACGTTCAATGAAGCCAGTGTGTGGAGTTCATTGATCTCGGAGACTCCATTATGATTAGTGTCTTGCCACAGCCGGAGACTGGAAAAGATCGCGTCCTGGCTGTTGATAACGCCATCACCGTTGCCGCCATTTTCCGGTTTATCGAATTCCGCCAGGGCCAGAAACCCGTTCTTGTTAGAGGCCGCAGGTTGGGGCGTGAAGTCGCCAAACAATTCAGCTCCATTGTCGATGAGGCCATTGCCATTCCGGTCAAGTGCGAGCCAGGCATCGTCCGAATTGGCAGCGGTCCAACCTAACCTGTCTCTGGTACCGTTTCCGTTAAGGTCGAAATCAACTCCTCCGGCGGTACCTGTCATCGCAAAGCCGTCTCCATTGATGTCAATCAACACAGGTGACCCACCACACACATCACAGCCAAAGCAAGAACAACTCCCAATGTCGATGTCGCCGCCGAATCTCAGACATCTGCTGATAAAGGCAACAGTGCATGATGATGCTTCTATCGGACAGGTTTGAACTAGCGAATCAAAGTTATCTTCCGAAACTTCGCAGCTACCGCCGATGCTGTTAACCTCATAACTTCTGATGCGTTGCTCAAATATCGCTGTGTTGGTAAGGGGTGGATAGATGACAGTAGGACCAAAAAACTCCGGCCAGCACGTTGTACTTCCCCAGCACTGACCAGTGCCGGTCATAGGCCAATTCAAGAAGGCCACCTGTGGCTCACTAATATTTGAAAAGTAGCCATTCCAAAACTCGGTCTTAGTAGTGGTCTGGGGCAGAAGATTTAGGGGGAAGAAGCAAGCGCTATGACTGGAACTACCCACCCTTTCAACGTCTAATTTGCAGGTCGCCTGCGCGGCGGCCGAAAGTAGACACAGTACGACCGCTAAGCTTAATGCTATTTTCATGTCAACTCTCCTTTTCTGTCGGAAGCCCGTACGATTGAGTGAGGTTACGGGTTGGACTGCCTTGTTGGCAGCCGCATGATACGTTTGTTGTTCTTCTCAGCCAGTTTCGTTAGCTCCGCTCGCAAGTTGCTCTTGTCGAGCTTACCCACTTCAAGCAGAACGTCTTCCTTCGCATTTCGCATTCCGAGGGCGAAGTAAACTGACCGACCTGCTGCCGAGTCTTCCGGCAATGATTGAAGGTCAGTTTTTAACTGCTCTATATTGGCTGAAGCCGAGGCTGTATTCAGCATGGATACAATGCGCCTCAACTGTTCGCGCCTTCCCGCGCGCCGGTCCTGTAGCTCTAAAATGGCGTTTGGATCGCCATCGCCCGTGTCATCGTCAAAAATGACGTAACGGAAACTGGGTTGCAGCATCTCAACGCCTTCGGGCAAGTGCATTGTGAACTGATCTCCCGGGGCGATTACGCGTTCACCGACAGTCAGGTCTACCGTGGTGGAAGCGCCATTATTGAACGCTACTGAATAGCCAGTGATGTTTTTCGGGGTAATATTTCGCAGTAGCAGATCATATCCACGATCGGTCGGCAGCAGAGAGATAATCTCTACTGACTTGGTCTTGTTCATTACGCTCGGCGCTTGCAGTCCGGGACGATGATAAGAGGCCGTGCCCAGACCAATGAGAGCCAGACCAAACAGAAGCACCTTGAATGTGTAACTTTTCATTTTCTCCTCCAATTCTTTTCAGGCCTTCTACAGTTCAAGTTGTTTCCTTCACTCCACAAATACCGGTCCCGTCCAGAGACTGATTTACAGATTGTCGATCTAATTCGGACGACGTTCTCAGTTGCAAGTAGGGTGATTGGTAAGAGTAGTCGGGTGAGGAATAACACTTCATCTTGTGACTCCGCCAGTTTGTGAGCTGTGAGGCTCGCGATTAGATACCGTTCCTGGTTCCAAGGCTACTAGGGTCTCGTCAGTTCCTAAACAGAATCAGTTGACTCGACCTTTTTCGTTGGAGTGAATGCTATTCCTGGTCCTCTCGCCAGTCAACAATAGAGTGTTGTCAAAACTGGCTAAGTTGTGGCGAAAGTGGCTAAGGTCTACTTGGACCTGTACCGGCGCGAAGGTGTCGTCCTAAGGGGTGTACTGCGGTACGTTGTGGGCGCCGCGCCGTAGACTTTCTTGAACTCCCGCACAAAGTGACTACCCGTTGTCAAACCAACTTGATTTGCGATTTCCTTGACTGTCAAGAAGGTAGTTCTTAGCAGCAGTTCCGCTCTTTGCAGACGGTGATACTTGAGATATTGCGCTAATGTTTTGCCCGTTTCTCTTTTGAATAGATGCCGCAGACGTGAGGCGGAGAGATTTACCAGCCGAGCCAGTTCTTCAATCTCCCAGGATTTAGAGATCTGACCTTCCATTTTTGAAATGACAACTTCAATTCTTCGATCCATAAGTGATGAGGACCCGGGACGAAGAGAGAAAGGCTTCGAAGCGCCGTGAGATTACTCGCTGTCGACTTATTTGTCTATAGATAATCCGAACCTACAAAGACGTCGAAATTTCCTTCAGCGCCTTGCTTCAAAAATTCTATTGAAAGGCGTCTCAGTCGCGCGCCGGAATTGCGTGAAACCTCCAGCGAGCACCGCTTCGCGAATAGCTGATTCCGGCGCGATGGCTCCGAGTGCCGGTCCGTTCAAGGCCATGGAATTAGACGTGCAGCAGAGTGTCGAAGCCCCGGCGAAAGTGCGACCGATAGGATTGAAATTTTCCTCAACCGTGTTGCCCGCCATTGGTTCGACAATGAGCGCACTTCCCTCAGCGGCCAGCACTTCCGCTGCCCGCCTGCAGGCGCCGACCGGATCGCCCATGTCATGCAAACAATCGAAGAAAGCGATCATGTCATACCCGTTGTTCGGAATGTTCTGCGCATTTACCACTTCGAAGTTCACTCGATCCGAAACGCCAGCGGCTTTGGCAGCTTCGCGTGCGTGGTTGATGGAGGCTTCATGATTGTCGAAAGCCCAAAATTGAGAATTCGGATAGGCGCGCGCCATAATTATTGTTGAAGCGCCATGGCCGCAACCAACGTCGGCAACCTTCCCACCCGCCTTTAGTTTCTCCTCGATTCCCGTTAGTGCTGGAATCCAGGTCGCCACCAGATGGGCCGAGTAACCAGGACGAAAGAAACGCTCAGTACCGATAAAAAGATCGGGATCGTGTTCGCCCCAAAGCATCCCGCCACCATTGCGAAAGTGATCCTCGATACGCGAAACCGCGTGCGTCATAGCTTTGATCACAAAGAAGCCACCGCCGACGTAGAACGGGCTCAACTCTTCGGTCAAGGCTGCGGCTTGTTCCGGCGACAAGCCGTAGCGACCGCTTTCAGCGTCGTACTCCACGTAGCCGCCTGCTGCCTGATTGATCAGCCACTCGCGGACGTAGCGCTCATTAGTGTTGGTGTGTTGCGCCAACTCCGCGGGAGTAGTTGGTCCAACCGCAGCCATTGTCTTGTAGAGACCGAGTTTTTGCCCGATATAGACGAGGGCCGAACTAAGCGAGGCGCCGAAATCACCGATTACTTTACCCAAAAATTGGTTCATCTTGTCCTCGTTGATCTCTTTGGTTTGAACGGATCTAGACATAAGACCTCCTGGGGTTTAGGGGTTGATGAAAGGCCTGGATTAGCGGTTGTCTGTTTACGCCAACAACGTAAGCAAGTCAAGAGGTGGAAGGGAGGAATTTAGTCGGTGCAGCGGACCTACTCGGGAATGGAATCGGGTGAGCTGGTCTCTTCAATCCCGCCGGGTACGGACGGTTCCCGAGCTTTCGTCAGCTCCTGACGGAGTGCAATTGCACGATCGACTGCAGCTTCAACATCTTCCAGTCTGAAGGGCTTTGTGAAATAAGCAAACGCACCCATCCCCATTAGCGACTTGGCCTCTGCTTCATCAAGGGTTCCGGAGATCACTATGACGGGTGTAGTGGGATGGTCTCTCTGGATGCGCTGCAGAAGGTCGCGACCGCTGAGGCCAGGCATTGCGAGGTCCGTAAGCACGGCGTCGTAGCTTTCGAATTCGAGAAAAGCCAGCGCTTGTTCGGCGCGATCGGCCGTGTGACATTCGTGCACATTGAGGAAAAGCGTCCGCAGCGTCTCACGGACGTCGTTGTCATCATCGACAACTAATAGAGTGGCCATCGAAAGTTTCTCCCGGCGACACTTTCCAAATTCCGTTTGAGGTGACCGTGACTCCTGCGCCCGTGCTAATCACTCACCTGCGTAGCAATCCGCAACAACTTCGCATTCTAACGTTTCCCTCTGGCGAAGGCCATAGCCAAGCCAAGCAAGAAAAGTATCCAAAACTACAAAATCCATTGAGGCTCTGTTAGTATGACGCACGCATTTCTTCATCTATGAGCCCCGGCGAACCCCCGGCGTCAGGGCCGTAAAAAATTCCGCAGTCAGGAGAGCTGAACGAATGGGTCACGAGCTGAGGACGGAGCGCGAGCTGTCTCTGGATTTCTTGCGCGTGTGCGAAGCGGCAGCGATCGCCGCGGCTCGCACAATGGGCCAGGGCGATCGCAAGTATTCCGATCATGTAGCGGTCGAAGCAATGCGCGAGGTCATGGACACTGTGCCGATGCGCGGACGTGTGGTGATCGGGGAAGGAGAGCGCGATGAAGCGCCCATGCTTTATATCGGTGAGGAGGTTGGCGGTGGATTTAGTGGGGGAGAAGGGGCAGGTTTCTGTCCTGAGGTTGATATCGCAGTCGACCCGCTCGAGGGAACAAATCTGTGCGCCCTCGGCGCCAACAACGCAATCGCCGTCTTGGCCGCTGCGGAACGTGGCGGACTGCTAAATGCGCCGGACATCTACATGGATAAAATTGTAGTCGGACCATCCTCTCGCGGAGTTGTGGATATCGATGCGCCCGTTAAGGACAACTTGAAAAACATTGCGCGACGATTAGGCCGCGACATTGAGGACCTGACTGTTATCGCTCTGGATCGTTCACGCCATAAGAAGCTGATCGCCGACATAAGGGAGGCAGGCGCCCGCATCCGACTGATCTCGGATGGCGATCTTTCAGCCGGCATCTCCGCGGCAGTTGCGGGTACGAACATACATGCCTTGATAGGAATCGGCGGAGCACCAGAGGGAGTAATCACCGCAGCCGCAATGAAATGTCTGAACGGTGAGATACAAGCCCGGCTTGTTTTTGACCCCGATCGTCTCGACGTGGATAAGAAGAAGGTGCCCTCGAAGGTTAAGGTGCTCGAGCGCTTGGAATCGATGGGAATAAGGGATCCCAACAAGGTTTACGATACAGACGATCTCGCGCCTGGCAAGAAAATCATCTTTGCCGCGACGGGGGTGACTGACGGCGCTTTGCTAAAAGGAGTCCGCTTCTTTGGCGCCGGAAAGCGCACGCATTCCCTGGTAATGACCACTGAGTCGCGCCATATACGATTTGTCGATACGCTACACATAGAAGGTGGGCCGGATACTGTGATTAGGTTCTGATGGTTTCACAACACACCAACAACAGGCGGCTACTTTTTGCTTGGTTGATTGTCGTCGCGGGCTCGCTGCTGATGTCGCTGCTGATTGTTTCCGCTCCGTTGGCAGTGGCGAGCGATCATAATCTGGTTGCTGCCACGATCTATCGGGCCTTCGGTAATCTTTGCCATCAACTTCCGGAGCGTTCGTTCTTTATCGCCGGTCATCAGTTTGCAGTCTGCGCCCGCTGCACGGGATTGTACCTGGGGTTCACGTTCGCGATTTTGCTCTATCCGTTAATGCGCCCAATTAGAACTGCAGTCCTTCCACCGCCCAAATGGCTGTTTGTTGCCGCGATTCCCCTGGCCGTGGACTTCAGTCTCGGCTTTTTTGGTATTTGGGAAAACACCCACACTTCCAGGTTGTTAAGTGGTCTGCTTTTGGGGGGCGCTTCGGTTTTCTACATAATGCCCGGCATTGCCGAATTGAGCTTGCGACCTTGGCAAGATTCTCCACCACCAGTGGCGCTAGTGACCTTGCCGACGGTTATAGCATCTGAAAACACTGCAGCTGCTCCTAGCGACTACAGTGCTCCCCAACATCGAATTTGACCCCATTCTGAACTTCCTGTGTCGTAACAAGATAGGACCATCCACAGATTTCGCAGATTACACCGATTGGGACAAAGAAATTAGCACTCAACTCAAACGTCAAACAGTTCGAGGGGATGTTTTTGAATCTGTGAAATCTGCGAAATCTGTGGATAGTCCTCGCTCACTCGGCTTCGCATTAACAGCCCCGATAGGTTAGAATTGCCTCCGCAAAAAGAGCCGTCATCAGTGTTTTGAGGGCCAATCAGAATTTTTCAAAGCGCGCCGTCTGGCATTCGTCTGACGGCGTTTTAGGTGTCTCGACTTTGAAAGAACTACCCTTGGAGCAAGACCGTAGCCAGCAATGATTTTTCAAGACACGCCCAGATCCGCGCCCACTCCCTGGCCTACTCCTTTAGGTCCCAAGCCGCAGGTGCTCTTCGAACGCTATTTTCATGATCTGGTAAACAAGACCTGGGGAAACATCAGTCCACTTTACCAACTGGACGCCTTTGACTGGATAATCCTTCTTCTTTATTTCACCATCCTGACTGTCCTCGCCGTCTACGGCGCCTATCGCATCAAGCAGGTCATCGATTTCTGGCGCTATCGCAAATTTGTACCGGTGCCGAAGGGACAGTTCAATGAAAGCGATTTGCCACATATTACTGTTCAGCTTCCTTTATTCAACGAATTATATGTTGTCGACAGACTCCTCAAGGCCGTTACCGCGATCGACTATCCGCACGAAAAATTTGAAATCCAGGTGTTGGACGATTCAACTGATGAGACGGTGAAGGTGGCGGAAGCGATAGTCGCGAGGTACGCAGCGAAAGGCTTTGATATCAGCTACATTCATCGCTCCGATCGGACAGGGTTCAAGGCTGGAGCACTCGAAAATGGTTTGCATTCGGCGAAGGGTGAGTTAGTAGCAATCTTCGACGCTGACTTTGTTCCGAAGCCGGATTGTCTCCGAAAGCTCGTTGACTTTTTTGTCGACCCGTTGGTGGGGTGCGCGCAAATGCGCTGGGCGCATATTAATGGACACTACAACCTACTGACACGTTTGCAAACGATCATGCTGGATGGTCATTTCGTCGTCGAACAAACCACGCGGAATCGTACTGGTGGGTTTTTTAATTTTAACGGTACCGCGGGTATCTGGCGTCGTCGCGCAATCGAGATGAGCGGAGGTTGGCAGCATGACACGCTGACAGAGGACACAGACTTGAGTTTTCGTGCTCAGTTGATGGGTTGGAAGTTTGTTTACTTACTCGATGAGGAATCGCCGGCGGAGATTCCCGTGGAAATTAATGCCTTCAAGGCGCAACAACGCCGCTGGGCAAAGGGTGTAATGCAAGTCGGGTTGAAGCTTTACCCGCGCATCTGGTTGGCGCCGCTTCCCATGCGCGTAAAACTCGAGATGTTTTTTCGTCTGACGGGAAACATCAGTTACCCGCTGATGATCATTGCAAGTTTTTTGCAATTCCCGCTCCTGCTGGTTCGTTACAATCAACCGTTCTATCACCTGATGATTTTGGATCTGCCGCTGTTGTTCTTTTCATCGATCTCGGTCGTGCTTTTCTATGGCACGGCTGTCTGGTATCTCGATAAAAAACGGACACCCCGTATGTTGCACCTGCCGCTGGTGATGGCGCTTGGTATTGGTTTGGCCTTCTCGAACGCTCGGGCCGTGCTCGAAGCGTTGTTAGGTGTTAAGAGCGACTTTATCCGTACGCCGAAGTACCGGGTTGAAAACGACGCGGACGCAACCTGGAAGCGAAAGAAATACAAACGCAAGCGTGGGCTGCTGCCTTTACTCGAGCTTGGGTTCGCAGTCTACTTCATGCTTGCTATCCTCTACTCAGTGCGACTACATATGTGGGGCACCATTCCGTTCTTGCTGCTTTTCTTTTTTGGCTTTGGCTATATGGGTCTAATGAGCCTGGTGCAAACAGCCAGCGGAAAACACTTTCGATCTTTGTGGCGTGCCGTGCCCGCCGAACCGCGGACTAGGATCTGAAAACAGGGAATTTTTTTCTTCCAGGTTCTTGCTTTGGTCTTGGGCATAAACTAATATCCCCGCATTCAGAAATAGCTTTTCAGCCGGCTCTGTTTCATCTGCACTTGAAGGTTTCTGTTTCGCGTCTGAACAGACGCTTCATCAATTAGATTCTTAGAAATCCATGAGGAGAATATGTCAATAACATCAATGCTTCTGCCACGAGTCTGCATGATTGTCATTTGTCTTTTGACCCTGGGGACTGGCGCCCTGGCACAATCGCAGGCGACAACTGGAAACATTGAAGGTCGCGTGTTGGATCCGAACGGCGCAGTCGTGCCAAACGCTGCCATTGCGGCTAAAAATGAGGCGACCGGTTTAGAAAAGAGCACGACGACAGACAGTGACGGCAACTATCGAATCATTCTGTTGCCTCCTGGATCGTACACATTAAAAGCAAACGCCAGTGGCTTTGCCCCGCTATCACTTCCTGTTGTTGTCACGGTGGGCGGGAAGTCTTCGGTAGATATTCCTCTTGTAGTCGCCGGCGCCAAGGTCGATACCGTGCTGATTACAGATGATGCTTCCGTGGTTGAGACAACTCGCACTTCGGTTGCCACAACGATCAACCAAACTTCAATCGAGAACTTGCCGATCAACGGTCGCAACTTCCAGGACTTCTCAACTCTTTCGCCGGGCGTAATTCGCGATCCGCGTGGCGGCGACTTATCAGTCGGCGGTCAGCGCGGCACTTTCAACAGTCTGCAAGTTGACGGCGTAGACAATAACAATACGTTCTTCGGGCAGGCACTCGGCCGCGGTGGTGTACGACCGCCTTATCAGTTCTCAGAAGAATCGGTGCAGGAGTTTCAGGTTAATCAGAACGGTTTTTCAGCAGAGTTTGGCCGGGCCGGTGGTGCAGTCATTAACGTTGTGACGAAGTCGGGTACTAACGAGTTCCACGGCGGAGCGTTTGAATATTTTCGCGACGAGTCGTTGAACTCAAATGATCCTGTAATTAAAGCTAATAAAGCTCGTCACCTCCCCAATCCGTTGCCGAATAAGCGTCCGGCACTGCGGATCAACCAGTTCGGTGGTCGGCTTGGTGGTCCAATCAAACAGAACAAAGCTTTCTTCTTTTTTACTTACG
>Ga0137390_10005988_pt1 | contig 10309 bp, 7 predicted proteins | sample 15con2h24AmetaG_FD_104937 | JGI IMG/M metagenome (GOLD analysis project Ga0137390, IMG submission 104937) | Vadose zone soil microbial communities from Angelo Coast Range Reserve, California, USA - 15con2h2.4A metaG | ecosystem: Environmental > Terrestrial > Soil > Vadose zone > Saprolite... | reverse complement strand
GTGAGCTCGCCGCGCGGCGTGCGGCGGACGATGCCCTCGACGCCGATCAGATCGCCGAGATCGAGCAGCTTGACGATGGCGAGCTGGTCGGGGGCGAGGAAATCCTTGTGGCTGAAGATCTGGATCTTGCCCGACATGTCGTGCAGGTCGATGAACATGCCGCTGTTGCGATTGGCGCGGACGCGGCCGGCGACGGCGACGCGCTCGGCGGTGACGGCGCCGTTCGGCAAGTCGGCATGCCGCCGCTCGAGCGTTGCCGCGTCATGGCTGCGCGCGAAGCCGTAAGGATAGGCATCGACGCCGAGCGCCTGCAGCCCGGCGAGCTTGTCGAGCCGCGCGCGGCGAAACTGGTTATCTTCCTCTTCTTCCTCAAGTTCTTCAGGCATTCAGCGCTCCATTTGCAGGCGCCTTTTTAGTGCAATGCTCGCAGAGCACAAGGTATTCCTGCGGACGGCGCCGTCAGCCGGCGCCTTGCGGCAGTGGCTCGGCGGCGCGGCTCGCGAGATCGAAGACGCCATCGTGAAAACTGCGTAGCGTCGAGCGATGGCCGACGCTGACGATGGTCGGATGCCATGGCAGGTCGCGCAGCATGCGGTAGAGCGCCGCCTCGCCATCCTCGTCGAGCGCCGCCGTCGCCTCGTCGAGAAAGATGATGGCGGGCTCGGCGAGCAGCACCCGCGCGAAGGCAAGGCGCTCTTGCTCGCCGCCCGAGAGGCGCTGGGCCCAATTGTCGATCTTGTCGAGATCGGGCGCGAGATAGCCGAGCCCGACCTGGTCGAGCGCGGCAATCAACTTCTCCCCTTCGATGCCGGTGCCGGCATCGGGGGAGGTGAGGGCGTCGCGTAGACTGCCGAGCGGGATATAGGGTTTCTGCGGCAGGAAGAAGGCGCGGCGCTGGTCGAGACGGACCTTGCCGCGGCCGAACGGCCAGATGCCGGCGATCGCGCGGAGCAGCGTGCTCTTGCCGGCGCCGGTCGGGCCGGTGATGAGGAGCGAGCCACTCTCCGGCACGGCAAGGCCGATGCTGCGGCGCAAGACCCTGCCGTCGGGCAGGGCGAGGGCCAGATCGTCGACGGCGAGCCCGGCGCCATCGCGGGTGATGACGATGGGCTGCGGCGCCTCGGCCGCGCGCTGGATCTCGTCGACGCGGTCGCGGAAGGTCGAAAGCCGCCGCACGATCGCCTGCCAATTGGCAATGTCGGAATAAGAGCTCACGATGTAGGCAAGCGAGCTCTGCAGCTGAAGGAAGGCGTCGGCGACCTGCTGAATGACGCCGAGCGCGAGGCGCTCCGCAAAGTACCGCGGCGCCATCAGCAGATAGGGAAAGACCACCGCCGCCTGATTGTAGCCAAGGCTGTAGAAGCCGAGCAGGCGCTGGCGCAGGATGATCGCCATGAAATTCCCGTAGACCCGGCCGAAGCGGCTCCAGAACGTGGCGAACTCGCGTTCTTCGCCGCCATAGAAGGCGACGCTCTCGGTGTTCTCGCGCAGGCGGACGAGGCTGAAGCGCAGATCGGCCTCGAAGCGCTGCTGGTCGAAATTGAGGCCGATGAGCGGCCGGCCGATGCGGATCGCCAGCCAGGTGCCGCCGACGGTGTAGAGGATGACCGCCCAGAACATGTAGCCGGGAATCGCTACCTCGCCGAGCGCGCCGAGCGATAGGGCAAGCGGTCCCGACAGGCCCCAGAGGATGAACGAAAAGGAGACGGCCTGCACGATATTGGTCAGCAGGCCGAGCGACAGGGCGAGGGTCTGCGCCGGGAACAGGCCGAGATCCTCGGAGATGCGCTGGTCGGGATTGTCGGTCGGGTCGGCGCCGAGCTGCAGGCGGTAATAGGTCTGGTCCTTCAGCCATTCATGCAGATAGCCATCGGTCATCCAGCGCCGCCAGCGGATCTGCAGCACCTGCTGCAGATAGGTCTGGTAGACGGCCATCAGGACGAAGGCGCCAGCGAGGGCCGCGAAGATTCCAATCTGCGTGAAAAAAGCCGCCCGATCGTATTCCTGCAGAGCGTTGTAGAAATCGTTGCGCCAGGAATTGAGCCGGACATTGATCCACACCTGCGCGAAGCTCAGCCCCAGCACCGCGACGAGCAGGCCGCGCGCGATCCAGCGGTCGTCGGAGAACCAGTAAGGTCGAGCGATTCGCCAGGCGTCGCGCAGTATGTTGCTTTTGCTTTCCGTCATCATGCTCTCCGCAACGTCGCGTCATTGCCGGCCGACGGGCTTTGAATCCACCGGTTTTGAATCCACCGGGCTTGAAACCGTCGGCCGGGGGCGGCTAGGGTGCCGCGCCAACTGCGTGGCGTATAGTGAAGAATGAGCGATCTAGCGATACCCGAGCCCAGCGCCGAGGCGCTGACAGCGCTCCTGCTGGCGCGCGGCGTCTGCCGCGGGCTGCAGCAACTCGGCTATTCCAGCCTGCTCGAAGTCGCGCTTGCCAATGGACGACGCGCCGACGTCATGGCGATCGGGCGCGCCGGCGAGATTGCCATCGTCGAAATCAAATCCTCGCTTGCCGATTTTCGTGCCGACCAGAAATGGCCGGAGTATTGGGAGTTCTGCGACCAGCTCTATTTCGCCGTTGCGTCCGATTTTCCCCGCGATCTCATTCCGGCGGAATGCGGGCTGATCGTCGCCGACTCGTTTGGTGCGGCGGTGCTGCGCCAATCGCCGGCGCGGCCGCTGAACGCCGCGCGGCGACGTGCCGTTACGCTGCGCCTCGCCCGCCTTGGCGCCCAGCGTCTTCGTCGAACGCTCGATCCCGGGGCCGGCGAGGACACGTTGCTATAGCCGCTATTTGACTGGTGCCGCTATTTGGTCCCGATCTTCCTGATCGTCGCCGTCGTGCTGTGGCCGGCAATGAGGTCGGCGAGGACGATCGCGCCGCCGTAGGATTGCACGAGATCGGCGCCGACCACCTCTTCGATGCGGTAGTCGGCACCCTTGACCAGAACGTCCGGACGGATCGCCTCGATGACGGTCAACGGCGTGTCTTCGGCGAAACTAACGACGAGATCGACGGAGGCTAGCGAGGCGAGCACCGCCGCGCGTGCCGTTTCCGGCTGAACCGGCCGATTGGCGCCCTTGAGGCGGGCGACCGAGGCATCGCTGTTGAGGCCGACGACGAGGCGGTCGCAGGCGGCCCGCGCCTGCGCCAGCAAGGCGACATGGCCGGGATGCAGCAGATCGAAGCAGCCATTGGTGAAACCGATTCTGAAGCCATGGGCGCGCCAACGCTCGACCTGCTCTAGAGCACGGGGCAGCGGGCGCACCTTCTCGTGTCCGTGCTCGGCGTCAGCGAGCGCCTCGCGCAGTTCGCTCGCATAGGTCACCGCCGTGCCGATCTTGCTGACGACGATGCCGGCCGCGAGATTGGCAAGGCGGGCTGCCTCGATCAGGCTGAGGCCACCGGCGAGTCCGGCCGCCAATGTTGCGATCACCGTGTCGCCGGCGCCGGAGACATCATAGACCTCCCGGGTGGCCGCTGGCAGCGAGTGCACCGCGCCGCCGCCTTCGACCAATATCATGCCATCCTCGCTCAGCGAGACGAGAATGGCACCGAACTCGCCTTGCGCGATGAGCGCGCGTGAAGCAGCGACGATCTCGGCCGCCGAGCCGACCGGCATCCGTGTCGCCTCGGCGAGCTCGCGGCGGTTCGGCTTCAGGACGCTAGCGCCGCGATAGCAATCATAATCGACGCCCTTGGGGTCGACGACCACCGTCTTGCCGGCCGTCCGCGCGGTAGCGATGACAGCGGCGGCAATGCCTTGGTCCATCGTGCCCTTGGCGTAGTCGGAGATCACGACAACCTCGTGCTCGCCGATCGCCTGATCGACGAGGCGCAGGAAATCCGCCCGCACGTAAGGCCCGAGCGGCGCGATGCTCTCGCGGTCGGCGCGGAGCATTTGCTGGTTGGCAGCGATGTAGCGCGTCTTCATCGTGGTGACGCGGCCAGCTTCGACGAGAATATGCGATTCGACGTTGCCGGGCTCTGCGATCAGGCGGTTGAGTTCTTGCCCCGCGGCATCGTTGCCGATCACCGAGACAAAGCATGACTGCGCGCCGAGCGCTTGGAGATTGCGCAGCACATTGCCGGCGCCGCCGGGGGTGCGCGTCTCGCGCTCGACGCGCAGGATCGGAATCGGCGCCTCGGGCGAGACTCGCTCGACCTGGCCATAGACGTAGTGATCGAGCATGACGTCACCGACGCACAGGATACGCGCATGCTGGAGCCGGTCGACGCCGGCGATGAGATTGGTACGTTCGGCCATCGTGACGCTATTGCTAACCGAGCGGCTGGTTGCCCTTCGCCGGGTTTACGGTTGTTCGGCTCCGGCGGCAAGCAAAACCGCCGCTTGCCATGGCGAACCAAATACCTATCGCCGCGGCTCGCGTCAGCGACGAGCGTTGGCGGCGGCGCGCAGCCTCTGGATGCCGTCCACGTTCGGGTTGCCGACGCCGAGCAAACGGTCGATGTAGCGTCCCTGGAAAAGGTTGATGCCGAGCGATTGTCCTACCGTCACGGCCTCCTCGCTGTCGCATCGGCACATGATGGTGCGGCCGCGGCCGAAGCCGGTGATCAGCGCGCGGAATTCGTTGCGGCGCGCCTCGCCGCCATTGCCCAGCATGTCCGGATTCCACAGGATCTTGATGAGATCGAGGCCAAGCCGCTCGCGATCGATGAACGGCAGGGTCAGATCGGTAACGCCGTCGAGGCAGACGCGATAGCCGCGCTCGCGGACGAAATCGCGCGCGAAGACATATGCGCCGACATCGGAAAAAATGTCGACCGCCTGCAGCTCGAAGATGACGGTACCGCGCGTTGCCGACTTCAGGTTGGCGTCGAAGGCCAGGAAGCGATCGGATAGCAGCGTGGCGACGTTGAGGTTGACGCTGAATGCGCTGGCAATGGCGCGATCGTCGTTCTTCATCAGGAGCTGCAGCATGCGCTGGTCGAGGGTCTGCGTCAGATGCTGGAACAGCCAACGGTCGCTGGCGATGTTGTAGCCCGGCATGACGATGGCGCGCAGCTCGTCGATCGAGATGTAGAGCTCATTAAACATCGGCTGTGGCGGGGCTTCCGGCGCGATGACGCAGATGGCCTGGCGTCGCATCATGTTGGAGAGGTCGGCACGCGAGATGGCGTCGACCAACTCGCCAAGCCGGTGCGGGCTGAGCGGGGGTAGCTCGGATGGCTGGACGACCTCGCCTTGTCCGCAGAGGGCCGCGAGCCGGCGGCTGCGCGCCTGATCCTCGTCGTAAAGAATTTGCGCGATGATGACGAATTCATCGTATTGGCGCTCGAGATCATACCATGTACAGAATCGGCCCTTCTGACGTTCGTCCGCGTCCTCGGTCAGGGGATCGTTATTGAAGAGATGGCGCAGGCGCATGACGGCCTCGTCGATCGCCGCGATGTCGGCCCCTTTGCAGATGAAAACCAGATCGGCGTTGCTGATGGCGAAGATCTGGCCATCGAATTGCTTGACGAGGAATTCGAACGTATTGACGGCGATGCGGAGGTGATGGATGCGCCGGTTATAGGCCCTTAGCTGCGAGAGATGGATGTGCACCGCGCGGCGCCCGACGCGGAATTTTGCGAGGCGATGAACGAACTCGAGGAGTTGATGTTCCTGGCTCGGCTTCTTGCCATCCGGGGGACGCTTCTGCACCGTGAGGCCACTCGTTTTGCTCGCTGAGGCGGATGCTGCAATAGTGCGGCCGATCGCTTACGGAATGGTTAACCATCCGCTGCCATGCTTCGGCCTGCTTACGGGAGGCGGCGCGGATGCCCGCTGTCATCGCAGGCGGTCGCCATTCCGGTCGGGCACCGACGAACAGCAGGGGGCTTTGCTTGACGGTTTCACAGCTCTCGGGAAACTTTCGCCCGCAAGTCGCCAGCCGCGCCATCGCGGTCGCCGGCATCGCGCTCGTTGCCTTGCTGCTGCTCGGCACGGTCCTCGCCTACCGCTTCATCGGCACCGAGCAGGCGCGTGATCTCGCTGCATGGCAGGCGCGCCTCGGTCTGATCGCCGACGGCCGCGCCGTCGCCATTTCCGATTGGGTCGAGCGGCAATTCGCCGAGATGACCGGGCTCGCCGAGAACGCCTCCGTCCAGCTCTATTTGACCGAGCTGTCGGCCAGCGGCGGTGACCGCACGCAGATCACCGACGAGCCGGTACAAGTCGGCTATCTGCGCAACCTCCTCATCGTCACGGCCCACCGCGGCGGCTTCCGCGATCCGGCGCCGGCGCCCGCCGTCGAGGCAAACGTTCGCCGGCTCGGCATTGCCGGGATCGCCCTGCTCGATGCCCAGAAGCGGCCGCTTGTAGCCACGCCCGAGATGCCGCCGCTCGATGGACGTCTCGCCGATTTCCTGGCCGGAATGCCGGCGGGCGGTCGGGCCTTGCTCGACATTTTCGCCGGCGCCGACGGCGCTCCGGCAATGGCCTTCGTCGTTCCGATTTTCAGCATCGAGGGCGGCGACAATCAGCAGATCGGCTATGCGATCGGCCTGAAGCCGGTGAGCGGCGAGCTCTTTGCCCTTCTGCGTCCGCCCGGTCCGACCGAACCGGGAGCCGAGGCCGTGCTGGTGCGGCCGGCCGGCGCGGCGATCGAATACCTCTCACCGCTCGCCGACGGCACCCCCCCGCTGCAGCGCCGCTTGGCCCGCGACACCCCCGATCTCGCTGAAGCTTTCGCCGTCGCTGCGCCCGGCGGCTTTGCCTTGCGTCGCGACTATCGCGACACCGCCGTCCTGGTCACCGGCCGGGCCGTGCCCCCGACGCCATGGACGCTCGTCTACAAGGTAGAGCGCGACGTCGCCCTCGGGGAAAGCGACCGGCGCGGCATCAGGCTTGCGGTCTATTCCAGCCTTGCCTTGGCAGGGCTCGCCGGCATCCTCGTCGCCGTTTGGTACTATGCGACCTCGCGTCGCGCTGCCCAGGCGGCGGCGGATTTTCGCACCCTTGCCGGACGTTTCGAAAGCCAGGGCGAGCTGCTCCGTCTGGTCACCGACAGCCAGCCGAACGCCATCTTCATCGCTGACGAGGAGGGCCGCTACCGCTTCGCCAACCGCGAGGCGGCGCGTCGCGCCGGGCTTGCCGAAGTCGATCTCATCGGCAAGTCGCTGGCGCAGGTGCTCGGCCCCGCCGCAGCGGGGCGCTATGTGCGACCCAATAAGGAAGCCCTCGCCGGCGGTGCGCCGGTGCAGCGCGTCGAGCGAACCGAGCGCGATGGCGAGGCTACCGTCCTGCAATCGGCTCATGTTCCGCTGCCTGCGGGACCCGACCTGCCGCGCAGCGTTCTGGTCGTCGAGCAGGACATCACCGCGGTGGTGCGCGAGCGCGAGCGGCGCGAGCGCGTGATGAAGCAGCTGGTGCGTGCGATGACGACGGCAGTCGACCGACGCGACCGCTACGCCGCCGATCAGTCGATCCGCGTCGCCGCCCTGTCCTACGCGATCGCCGGCGAGATGGGACTCGATCCGGTTCTCGCCGAGACGGCGGAGACGGCTGGCAATCTGATGAATTTCGGCAAGCTCCTGGTGCCGCCGGAACTGCTCACCAAGACGGGCAAGCTGAGCGAGGACGAGATCAAGCTGATCCGCTCGTCCATCCAGGCGAGCGCCGATATCATCGCCGGTATCGAATTCGACGGTCCGGTCGTCGAGACGCTGCGCCATATGCAGGAACACTGGGACGGCAATGGGCCGCAGCGGCTCGCCGGCGAGGATATCCCCGTGACCGCGCGAATCGTCGCTGTGGCCAACGCTTTTGTCGCAATGGCAAGTCCGCGCGCCTACCGCGCCGGCAACGATGTCGACACGGCGCTGACCGAGCTGCTCGGCAAGGTCGGTTCGCTCTTCGATCGGCGCGTCGTTGCCGCCCTCATCGCCTACCTCGACAATCGGGGCGGTCGGGCGCGCTGGGTCGAGCTCAGCCGCGAACGCGCCAATCCCCCTTGAATCGCCGGCGCTTGCCGCAAGCCTTCGAGCCAGGCAAGGGCGCTCGCCATTTTCGCCGGTGGTGATAGCAGCCCGAGTTCCCTATATTCTTGCCATGTTCGGCAGACTCTTCGGCGCACCGGGACAAAAGGTTGCCGCCGCGCCTCCCCGGGTTGATGCGGGCAGCCGCATCTACGCCGTCGGCGACATCCATGGCCGCCTCGATCTCCTGCGCGAAATCGACGCTCGGATCCAGGACGATGCCGCGAGGGCGCCGGCGTCGCGCAACATCGTCGTCTATCTCGGCGATTACATCGATCGCGGCGAGCACTCGCGCGAGGTGATCGATTGGCTGATCGATAGTCCGCTCCCGGCTTTCGAGCGGGTCCTGCTCCTCGGCAATCACGAGGACAGTCTGCTGCAATTCCTCGGCGACGTGCAGATCGGTCCGGCGTGGCTCGCCTATGGCGGGGTCGCGACCTTGCTTTCCTACGGTGTCGATCCGCCGGCTACCGATCGGGAATTGGCGCGCGCACAGGAAGAGTTGCGCAGCCGCCTGCCGGCCAGTCACCTCGCCTTCATGCGACGCCTGCAGCTGTGCCATGTCGAGGGCGACTACTATTTCGTCCATGCCGGCATCCGGCCGGGTGTCGCGCTCGCTGCTCAGGTGCCGCAGGATATGCTGTGGATCCGCGAGGAGTTCCTCGCCTCGCGCCAGGATTTCGGCAAAATCGTGGTCCACGGGCACACGATCGCCGAGGCGCCCACCGTCAAACACAACCGGATCGGCATCGATACCGGTGCCTTTGCCAGCGGCAAGCTTACCTGCCTGGTGCTTCAGGACGAGGCGCGGTCATTCCTCCAGACATGAGCGCGGCGGCCCCGGCTGGAACGCCGCCGCCAAACGAGAGCTGTGCCCGCTGCGGCGCGCCGATGATTTGCGATCCGGGACCGACATGCTGGTGCGTCACCGTGCCCTTCCGGCCGATGCCGCAGGGGGCGCAAGGCTGTTTCTGCCCCGCATGTCTCAGGGCCCCGGCGGAACCACAAGGGGCAGTGCGGCCGCCCGGGTGATCCGACCCTCCAGAAAGAAGGCGCGAACCGGTCCGATCCCCTTGAGCTCGATCGTGCCACGATCCTCGTGAACGTAGAGGGCGCCGAGGCGCCGCCGCGTCTCTTGCGAGACCTGGATGCGGCGCGGCTCGCCGGTGGTCTGCAGCCGGCTCGCCACGTTGACGGTGTCGCCCCACAGATCGTAGCTGAATTTGTGCTTGCCGATCACGCCGGCGACGACGCGCCCCGAGTGGATGCCGATGCGCAGGTCGAGGTCCTGGCGGCGCTCGCGGCGCAGGGTTTCAGCGAATTCGATCATCTCGAGGGCGAGATCTGCGGTGGCGGCGGCATGATCCGGTCGCGCCGTCGGAATCCCGGCCGCGACCATGTAGGCATCGCCGATTGTCTTTATCTTCTCCAACCCCCGCCGCTCCACCATATCGTCGAACGCGTAAAACAGCATGTTCAGCAGGTTGACGACGGTCTCGGGAGGGTGCATCGCGGTGAAGCCGGTGAAGCCGACGACGTCGGCGAAGAGCACAGTGACTTCGTCGAACTGGTCGGCGATCGGATGTTCGTCGCGCTTCAGGCGCGCGGCGATCGCCGCCGGCAGAATGTTGGCGAGCAACCGCTCCGACCGCTCGCGCTCATGGCTGGTGGCCGCCTCCGCCTCATTGATCCGAAGATGGTAGTAGATAACCATGCTGCCGACGAAGACCATCGCCGAGAGAAGATTACTCGTCCTGAGAAGCTGCGCGAGGCCGGCATCGACGGCAATGCGCGGCGGCTGGGTGAAGAGTATGAGGTGGGCGCCGACCAGTGCCGCCGTGAAAAGCGCATAGATGGCCAGCAGCAGCTTTCGCTCCTGCCGCAACGTAAGCAGCGGCGGGAAGGCCAGCATGGGAATGCTCCACAGCTCGACTCCAACATTGGTGCCGAGAGCGACCACCAGGTCGACGTAGATGATTGCAACGAGTGAGCAGCCGAGCAGCCGAGCGGCGGTACGGTGACCTCGCCGATTGAGCAGGAAAGCGAGAAATTCACCGAGGCCGGCGACCACTTCGCAGCCGAGCCAGAGATCGTCCAAGAGCACGAGGAAGACGAGCCCGAAGGTGACCATGGGGCCGGCCAGTAACAAAAAAAGCAAATTGGTCAACGCGACCATTCTCTGCTTTTTCAGCCCATTGTGGTCGGTCGCCTCGTATGGTCGGAAGCCGCTGATCGCTGCCGGTATCGCCATGGCGGTCCTCCTTCCCGACCGGTCCCGCACGGGAGGTTATATCGCCGCCTCGTCGCTCGCCACGGGGC
>Ga0137390_10005980_pt1 | contig 10314 bp, 14 predicted proteins | sample 15con2h24AmetaG_FD_104937 | JGI IMG/M metagenome (GOLD analysis project Ga0137390, IMG submission 104937) | Vadose zone soil microbial communities from Angelo Coast Range Reserve, California, USA - 15con2h2.4A metaG | ecosystem: Environmental > Terrestrial > Soil > Vadose zone > Saprolite... | reverse complement strand
TTGCTCTTCGGCAAAGCCCAGTTCCGGGTGGTCGTGAATGCGATGCGAGAGATCGATCAAGGTCTGCTGATAGGTGTGTACGGTTTCCTGAGCCTTCTTCTTTGCGTCCATGAATGCTTCCTTACTTGATCCGATTGGTTCGTGCGGCGGCAAAGGCCAGCGCACTGTAGCCTTCCAGCATCTCATGCTCGGTAGGACCGACCCCGGGGATCTGGAAGAAGTGGTCCATGACCCACAAACTGAACAAACCAGCTCGCTCTGCTCGCTGGGCAATCAAGCCAAACGTCTCACCGAGCGATCCTTGATTATTGGGCCAGGTAAAGCTGGTGACTTGTAATCCGATATGCATCAAACACATCCTCCTTTAACCCTTGAAACGTGACTATGCGCGTTTTAAGAATAAATCTACTGTTATATATCATTTTTCATCCTGGTTTCTCTCTCCTCCCAGTGCTATTTCCGCTCGTCTTGCGGTCCTACTGGGTTCCTCAACGATATCAACTTTGGGGTGTCTCTGTTCTGACATGAAAATCCATGCAGAGACCAGCCCGAGGATGAGGACTCCCGCGCAGACCACAAAGGCGGTATGCATGCCTGAGAGGAACGTCTGGTGCTCCCCCACAAGCGTTCCCAGGATCGCGATCCCTATGACCCCACCCACTTGCCTGCTCACATTCAGCATGCCCGATGCTATTCCAGATTGGGACTGCGGTGCATACGAAATTGCTGCCTGGGTCATGGCTGGGAAGACCAGGGCAAGCCCGCCTCCTAAGACGAAAAGCAGACACGCAAGAAACCCGGAGTTGGTTTGAGTATCGACCAGCACCATCCCAAAACAGCCCAAAGCGGAGAAGAGCAGACCAATGAGTATGACGTTTTTTGTCCCGAGGCTGGCCATGAGCCTGCCTGTGAGCGATGTCGCCAGGAAGGCAGAGGCAAATGCAGGAAGGAGTGCCAATCCCGTGAGCGAGGGCGAATAGTGTTTCTCCTGTTGCAGGAACAGACTCATGACAAAAAGGAAACCCATAAACGTAAAGGTCTGGCAAAGGGCGACGACATTGGCGGCAGAGAATGTTCTTTCTCGAAACAGTGCCAATGGCAGCATTGGATTACTGGTTGTCTTTTCTCTGATAAACAAGAACAGGAAGAAGAGGATACTTACTGTATATGCCGCAAGTATCAGCGGCGACGTGCTTCCCAGGCTGTTGCCCTCAATCAAAGCAAAGGTCACCATTCCCAGGGCGAGTACACTTGCCACTTGCCCTGGAAGATCAAGGCCGCGTCCTGCCTGCGGAGTCGATGGAGCCACATACCGGGAGGTGAGCAGAAAGCCGAGGATGCCGATGGGAAGATTGATCAGGAAGATGCTGCGCCAACCAAACGCGTTGACCAACACACCTCCAAAGAGAGGACCAGAAAGGGATCCGATGCTTGCGACTGTAGCCCAGATGACAATCGCCCACGCCCGTTTCTTGGCGTCCGGAAAGATTGTCTGTAAAAGAGCGAGCGAATTCGGGACAACCAGGGCCGCACCAAGTCCCTGGAAGGCTCGTGCGATCTGCAAGACAAGGAGCGTTGGCGCAAGGCTACACAGCGTGGACGCCAGCGTGAAGAGGGCAAGACCAGCTAAAAACACGGTTCTGCTTCCTCTTCTGTCGCCAAGGGCTCCACCAGTCAGCAGAAAACTGGCGAAGACGAGGGCATAGCCATCCACAATCCATTGAAGCCCGGTCACATTTGCACTCAGATGCTCCTTGATATCGACCAATGCCACATTCACGATGGTGACATCGAGAATCATCATGAAGTAGCCAAGACAGAGAGCCAGAAGTGGTATCGTCGTCTGTGTGCTTGTCTGTTGAGATGGTGTCGTGATCATTCGCTTCTCTTTCCCATCAGAGGGTCAACGCTTCCTCCCTTCCGGGGGACACAGCCTTTCCTGCTCTCACGTTCGTCCTCTGGGGTATCGTCGTCGGAGGCAGGACCAGGAAATATCCACGAGAGCGTGGTTTTTCCACGTCTCCTGGTCCTCCCTCGATTTGGGGGTTGCGCGCACGTATACGTAACTTGTCCCTCTAAAGCCGAACCATGACCTTCATGGCTGTGCGCTGATCCATTGCCGCGTAGCCCGATGGAACGCCGTCGAGATCGACGGTGAGATCGAGCACAGCAGAAGGATCGAGCCGTCCGGCCAGCACATCCGCGAGCAACTCAGAGAGAAAAGCCCGAACAGGTGCCCCCCCACCTCGTAGAGCTATATGGTTAAAAAAGAGTCGCAGAAGATTGATCTGTTCGCTGCCATGGGGCACCCCGACGTAGCCGATGCTTCCTCCTGGACGGGCGATCGCAATGGCGGTATCCATCGACTCCTTCGAGCCAACGCACTCCATCACCGATTCCGCTCCCCCTTTTGTCAACTCGATCACTTCCTGCTCAGCCTGCTCGCCGCGACTCGTGACGAGGTCGGTGGCGCCGAAACGGCGGCCCAGGGAGAGGCGACTCTCTTGATGCCCCAGCAGGATGATACGCTCCGCTCCCAGGCGTCGTGCTGCTAGCACCCCACATAAGCCCACAGCCCCATCGCCGATGATGGCTACCGTTCCCCCCCGGATGCACCCCTGCTAACAGGGCTGCATAATGGCCTGTCCCCATCACGTCCTTCGTCACTCCTCCAGCTCCAATCCGTCCCTCGTGCCGCTGTTGTACATGACGGAACCAGGCGGTTTCATGACCACGGTATGCCCGCACGTACAGATCATCAGCGACGCGAACGACCCAGATAGGAATGGGCTTTCGATGCGTGCCATCCTTCTTGAAAGACACAAGCAGCAGTTCATCTGCTGCTCCAATTCGTTCGAGATCATTTCTTGTCCAGCTCGTCATTGCATAGCCTCCCTCGTCTTCTATTGATACATTCATGAACTATGACTGACCTGGTTAGACAGTCCCTATTTTTACCGGTGACTTGATCGCACAGCGTTCGTCCATAGCAGCGCAGGCTTGCGCGATGCCATCCAGGTCAGTCGTGAAGTCAAAAACACGTCCAGGATTGATGTGGCCTTCTAATACATCATCGAGAAGCTCAAGGATGCAGGTTCGCGCTGGTGCCGGGCCCCACGATAGTACCAGAGGTCAGAACCGCAGACGCATGCCAGCACGACGCGAACGACAGCGTCAGTCGGCTCTTTGATGGTAGGGTCTGGTCGCTCGCCAGGCTCAATAGTGCCCTTTCCCTTGAATATTGCAGCTTTCATAATGACTCTACCACCTTTTTTTTGCTCAGAGACCGGTCATTCGCTCTAGATGTTCGGGATACCGGGCTCCCTGGATCGTGATCTTTGAAATGGCACTTTTGATCTCCCGCAGATCGTCGGGCTTAAGTTCGACGGCAAGTGCGCCGATATTCTCATCTAGGCGCTCGAGCTTGCGGGAGCCCGGTATGGGAACGATCCACGGCTTCTGAGCGAGCAGCCAGGCGAGCGCGATCTGAGCCGGTGTTGCTCCCTTCTGTTCTCCGATCCTGTCAAGCAGATCAATTACCGCCCGGTTTGCTTTCCGCGCCTCCGGCGTATAGCGAGGGAGGCGGCTGCGGATATCAACACTGGCGAAGGCCGTGTGTTCGTCGATCTTTCCCGTGAGATAGCCCCTGCCCAGTGGGCTGTATGGAACGAAGCCGATACCGAGTTCCTCGCATGCAGGCAGCACTTCCTCCTCAACGGTTCTCCACCACAGCGAGTATTCGCTCTGAACTGCCGTGACTGGCTGGACCGCGTGAGCGCGACGGATCGTTTGTGCTCCCGCTTCAGAAAGGCCGAAGTGCTTCACCTTCCCTTCCTGGATCAGGTCCTTGACCGCACCCGCGACGTCTTCGATGGGCACGTCCGGGTCCACACGGTGCTGATAGAACAGATCGATGGTCTCGACCCTGAGCCGCTTGAGCGAGCCCTCGGCACCCTGCTTGATATGCTCTGGTCGCCAATCCTTGCCCATCTGCTCCCCATTGGGACCCAATTTGAAGCCGATTTTGGTGGCGATCACCACCTGCTCGCGGAAGGGGGCCAACGCTTCGCCCACCAGTTCTTCATTCGTGAACGGACCGTAGGACTGGGCGGTGTCGAAGAAGGTGACGCCGCGCTCGACGGCCTTATGAATCAGGGCGATCATCTCCTGCTTGTCGGGAATCGGGCTTTCATCATGGCTCATTCTCATGCAACCGAGCCCGATGGCCGAGACTTCCAGGTTCTTGTTTCCAAGTTTGCGCTTCTGCATTTGCTGAACTCCTCTTTTTATTTGTCTTGTCTCCTGTCTTTGCGTTCCAGATCGGAACGTTCTTCCTCCACCATCAGCCCTGGTATTGTTCGTCGCTGACCAGTTCCATCCAGTCAACGGTCGAGCCTGAGAGCTGTTCCTGAATGGCGATGTACGTCACGGCTGTGGTTGGCGTGGCCCCGTGCCAATGTTTCTCACCCGGCTCGAACCAGATCACGTCCCCTGGCCGAATTTCCTCGATTGGTCCCCCCCAGCGTTGGATCCGGCCACAGCCAGTCGTCACGATCAGCGTCTGGCCCAGCGGGTGAGTATGCCATGCTTCCCGAGCGCCGGGTTCACACGTGATACTCACCCCGACCGCACGTGCCGGAGCGGGTGCCTCGAAGAGGGAGTCAATGCGTATCGTGCCGGGAAAGTACTCGGACGGTCCTTTGCCGGAAGGCGGTGAGCAACTTCTTTTGATGTCCAGGTTCTCAATTCCTCCACCATGCCTACAAAAGCAGCGAGGCATGTTCTCTGTCTGGTGGTCATTATAGACGCGCCGAAGCACAGGATGGTAGAATAATTCGTGAAAATGATTGTCTGATTCTGCAAATCTTCCCGATGAGCTATGGAGAAACCAGAGAAGAGGTTCCTATGGACGTGATGAACCACCAGCAGGCAGCACGCGAGGCCCATCTGATGCAAGCCAACCGCGAGGAACTGGTGGAGCGGATTGCGCGGGCCATGCGCGAAGATGGGATCGCCCAGCCGCTCCAGGGGCTTTACCTGTATCGCCGCTCCTCGCCTCTGCAACTGCTTCACGGTGTGAGCGAGCCATCCGTGGCCGTGATTGCCCAGGGGAGTAAGGAAGTCCTTCTGGGCGAGAACCGCTACCGGTACGGCCCGTCACAGTATCTGCTGGCCACCGTCGAGCTGCCCACCATCCGCCGAGTTCTCGAAGCCTCAAAGGAACGACCCTACCTGAGTCTCCGCCTCTCCCTCGCCCCCGCCCTCGTCGGCTCGGTCCTGCTTGAAGCCGGTCACATCTCTCCTCCAGGCGAGGCTTCTGTGAGGGCCATCGATGTCAGCCCGCTGAATGTGCCCCTGCTGGACGCCTTCGTGCGGCTCACGAGGCTCCTGGATGCTCCTGCCGAAGCGCCGGTGCTCCTGCCGCTGATCACACGGGAAATCATCTATCGTCTCCTGATGGGAGAGCAGGGTGGCCGGCTCCGTCACCTGGCAATCCTGGGGGGCTACCCCCCCCACATCGCCAGAGCGGTCGGACGACTCCGTCACGACTTCGACCAGCCACTGCGCATCGAGAGACTCGCGCGAGAGCTGGGCATGAGCGTCTCAGGGTTGCGCCAGCACTTCAAGGCCGTCACGGCGATGAGCCCCTCGCAATTCCAGAAGCAGTTGCGGCTGCAAGAGGCCCGCCGTCTGATGCTGGGCGAAGACCTCGACGCGGCCAGTGCGGCCTATCGCGTGGGCTACCACGACGCCTCCCACTTCAATCGGGAGTACAAAAGTCTCTTCGGCGTCCCCCCCATGCACGATGTGCAACGCCTGCGGGAGGAGGCACAGCCTCAAGCTTCCCGATGAGAAAGACGGGCCCATCCGACACATCTTCCTCACGCAACAGACCACTGCCCCATAGGGACTGACCGTGTGAGTCTGGTCCTCTTCATCGGCACGAGCAGCAAAAACGAAGAGGATCACACGGGAAAGAAAAGTGTCTGCAAACGATGTCTGTCTTGCCCGCTCCGCGAGCAGGTGGTGGCACTGACGTAGCGCTGCCTTTTCTGAAGGAGAGGAAGTATCTCAGAATTGACAGCCCCTGGTGACAAGCAACTTTACGTTTCTCCTTTTTGAGACGGTCAACGAGATATCCCTTTAGAGTAAAAACTGCCTCGAATTCTCGCTTCCACTTCCCTTAGAGTAATTTGGAGGGGGAAAAACGTAGTGATCCCCTCTTGGGGAGGGCACTGGTTTTCCACGTTCCGCGTGAGTACCAGGATGGGTTAGGCTCTGCCTCTCCGCCGGTGGCTGTGTTGTCTGCGTCAGAAGAATAGGAAGCTTCTGATCCTTGCCACGTACCTTTTGGTTCAAGCCTGTCATCACCTTTGGCTTGCTGTGCATCACGACGTTTATTAGCAGTTCACCATCTGTTAGCCATACCACCCGGCCCTAGCTCCCGAACCGCATTGGTGCTCGCAGTCGCAGTCTCCCCTCACGGTTTGATTGCCACCTTTTCAGGTGAGGCTACATTGTCCGAAGGCGGCTTCATACCATCGGATTGCTCCAATCGCATGTCCTGGTAGGGCACTGGAGGCAGTACTCCAGGTGAGGTCCTTTCGGCCTCACAGCTACTCACGCGACCTCGTGTCGCACTCCTATTTTCCGCGTATCTTGGGCTCCCAACATCTTGGTCTTTGGTCCAGAAAGGCAAAAGTAAAGTGAGCCATTGTCCGCCAGGCCACGCTTAGCGGGAAAAAATAAGGCAGAATCACCCTGGCAAGTCCTTAGCAGGGAAAACGGGGGTAAAAATGTTGGGAGCCCATTAATGCAAACATTTGGCTTTCCTTCTCTGCGGGATGAGGGAATTAGCATGAGCGCTGACGCCCAATTGCTTGTCAGCTGGTCACAGCATTTTATTGGCGCAGGAAGCCTGCATATCTGGCGGCCCAGTTTGGGAAAACGATGGAATCTGGGTGGAACGCACCAATGGGTCTATAAAGCGATATTGAGCCCTGATGGGGAGAGAGGTGCAGCGATTTGTGGCGATAAGCAGATACGGATCTGGTCATTGAGCGAGCCATTACAAAGTCCTCCCGTGTATATTCAGCCAGTAGCCACGCTGGGCTACTGCACAGAGGCGCGTTCTCCTCTGGCGTTCAGTCCCGATGGGGACTTGCTGGCAACAGTGGGAGAAGATCACCTCATTCATGTATGGAACATGCGCAACCATATTCATGTGCTTACCCTGGAGGGCAAGAAGCACGAAGCGACCAGCCTAGCCTGGAGTGTGAAGAAAGGATTACTCGCAGCTGGAGGTGCTGAGGGAAGTGTGCATGTCTGGCAGATCAGCGATGGGCAGGTGTATTGCGTGTATCAAGATTTGCGAGGAAGACCGCTGAGCCTGGCCTTTAATGCGAATGGGGAACGGCTAGGAGCGGCCAGTAGTGAAGGCGAAATGCGGGTGTGGTGAATGAGCGATGCACAACCTGAGCCAGGCGGGGAGAGGGATGTTGTAGAGCGAGCCTGGGCGCTGGATGGGAGTGCGTCACCTCCAGAGAGCCAGGAAGAAAGCATAAATCTCTGGCAACTTCCGCCAGAGACGACAACGTACCAGTTGACAGCAGCCAATTTGCAGTTACTGGGTATCTCTTTCCGTCCAGATGGATGCATATTGATCGCTGGTTATGGAAGCGGACACACGCGTATCTGGCGATTAGAACAGATAGACGTATAGGGTGGTTGATATGTTCATTTCCATGCTCATTCATAGCGGCTCTGGGCCAGCGTGCATCAGGTTTACTTTCCGGTATCAGGTGTTTTCCCTATGAGTCGTTCCAGTATGCTTTGCGAAGCGTGCCGCCTGGCTCCCCAGAAAACACTGACTGAGGGAAATGATCCGCGCTGGCCCTATCGGCTTTGTCAGGCCTGCGCCCATCGCCTGACGACCTATTCCCTGCGTCCACTGGAATGGTTTCATCTGGCCGCGATTCACGGACCAGACCAGTTTTTCCTGCATGATGATTTTTACACGGAGGACGGCGAGGCTCAGCAGCCAGATGCAGATGTTGTTGAACCAGAACGCTGGCCAATACCCACGCAGGCCGAAGCCACTGGCGACTTGGGCCTGCTGGTTAATTATGCGATGACCCGCTGGTTCCCGGGTGAACATAATGAGGTCACAGCTCTCCTCAAACAGCATAATCGACACGCGCTGCTTGCAGAATTGCAAAGACGTGCGAAGATGCTTCCACCTCTCGGCATTGAGGAGCGCATCTATCTCAGCTTGTTGAAAAACGCCAAATAGCGCAAGGAAAGACACGAGCGTGGCAGATGAGGCAAGAAAAACGGTCACCCAGGTATACTATCCGGTGGAATGAAATTTTTTCTGTGACCTAACGTGTTGACCGGTGACAAGAGGGCTACCAAACGAACACCCACAACTCAGGGGCTTCAGAGAACAGTCATAGAGCAGGGGGCAAAGGTAGAAAGATACCCTGCTGGAATGTTTTTATTGGAGTAGATTAAAAACCCTCCAAAGCTCATGAGTGAAATGACAACAATAAAAGTAGGTATCATTCCCAACCTCTCGTTAAATGTGTTATACCCTACTACTTTACTCTCTAATTTTTGGCGGTGTTCTGCTTGCTTTTCAGCCATGGTCATAATTCTATCTGCTGCACCAGGTAATACACCTTCGTATTTGCCAAGAGCTTCAGGGGGTGGCAATGGGCCAAAAAAAATACTTTCGTGGTGGACGGAAGCAAGTACGTGTTGCTGTTGGTTATTATTTTCTGGCTTTTTCAGTGCGTGTGGTCCCGGCATACGATTTAATGGCATTCGCTATATCTCTGCCAACAATAAGCCAATCTCTTGTTAACGCCTCAATATCTGCCTCTGCCTCAGTTTTCTGATAGCGGATTTTTTCTGGTTATTACACTTCGCGCATGCATAGACTATGGGAATATCGACAGGTAATGGTTCTTCTTCGGGGAACAGGTTTTTGGGGATAACGTGGTCACGAGTAAGTCTGTTGTATTCACCACAATAGGGACAGTTACCATATCTTCTGGTATGTCGAGGCATCTCCTGACTCCATCGTCTCAACAGGTTATAACCGAACAATATTGCAACTAATATACCATGGAAGTCAATAGGACATGAGGATGAGTTGTTATTTGTCAAGAGGAGAAATTAGGAGCTACCCATTAGGATAGCTCCCTGCGATATCAGATTGCTCGGGCTTTTTTCATCCACTTGTTCGCGGTAGTTGCTGACATGCCTAACGCTTTCCCTACTGTACGTGCTGACGCGTCAGGATGTTCGCTCATGTACATCCGTACGCGCTCAAGGTTTTCATTCTGTACGCTCTTCGGAGCAGGTAGGGCTTTTGGCTGTTCACCCTGTACCTCCTCCTTTACCACTTCGTTGACAACAGTAGGCTTCGGCTGGACAGGTGTATGCTTCTTCTGTACACTTGGCTTCTCCTCAAGCTGTACGTGCCTGACACCTGCGTCAACTCAACATCCGTGCCCCTGAACAAGCCGCCCCTTATATCCTGTTAGATGGTCATCAACCCATCGTACAGATGAGCTTATTTTCGTGACTTTTCCTCCCTTTGCCTTTACGGACAGAGTAACTCTTTTCACCTGACTTTGCTGTTATCGGGAAACAAAAAGAAAGCCTGGATCGATACCTCCGGCTCTTGCTGTATTGTGGCGATCAGGGAATATTGGCGGCGTTCGCTCTCTTCACTGGCTCACTCGATCCGTTTTCGCTATGTGTTCGCGATGCTGGTGCTGATCGCCAAGTCATCAGCAATCGCGCGGTCGTTCGCTTCTGAATGAGCGGCAAGATTCATCTTCCCATTCATAGTTGTTCGCCCCTGTTCGCTCTCGTTCGTCGCTGGTTCGCCTTTACAGGCTGCGATGGCTTCCTGGGCGGTGTTCGCCCCCGGTCGTGTCGATTGTCAGGCACGCCTTCCTGCAAGTTGTTCGCCTGTTCAGTTGTTGTCCCTACAGCGTCGATCTGCATTAAGAAATGCTGAAGGGGATATCAAGAAGCCGTAGCCTTGTACTACCTCTTGCTGGTTCTTGCGTTAAGCGGCATCGAGGGAAACAGGGGAAGAATGGCGTCAAACAGGACCATCGCGATCAACCTCACGGACCGTTCCTGCTCACCTGCGCCGTGTTGCCCCACATGATCGCTCGGCCTGGGACCTGGGCCTCATGCCTCGATCGGTACCTGAGCGGGCGAAGGGAGGGAATCCTCGATGCTGCACTACAGGCTCTCCTGCCCAAGGGAGCCACCCTTCCCGTTGCTCCAACT
>Ga0137390_10005979_pt1 | contig 10315 bp, 4 predicted proteins | sample 15con2h24AmetaG_FD_104937 | JGI IMG/M metagenome (GOLD analysis project Ga0137390, IMG submission 104937) | Vadose zone soil microbial communities from Angelo Coast Range Reserve, California, USA - 15con2h2.4A metaG | ecosystem: Environmental > Terrestrial > Soil > Vadose zone > Saprolite... | reverse complement strand
TAACTCTAACTGCGCGCCGCGCCTCCCAGGCGTATATATGCGCTCTACATAGTAGACGAACTTGTCCAATTGATCGACTGAGAAGGCTTTGCGAGTGTTCTCCGCCAGGTTCCGTGTGCGTGCGAGCAGCCGGTCATACAACTGATTTTCCTTCTCCGGCAGGTCCTTCTGGCGCCCCGTATGCAGCGCATCTGCCAGTTTGGTGATGACGGTAGCAAGGTGCAGACCCTCCTCCAGGGGCTGCTGTAAATTGGCCCTACCCTTGAAGCCTGGATCAGCGACTCGTTCCAGCTGCTCCCATGTTGTCATCATCACCTGGTTTGCTTCATCTTGCAGGCTAACCGGGGTATTCGCCTTGAGCATGCGCTGCGCGAGCAGTGTACTGACCTGTGCCTGGCTGACGGTGATGGTGAAACAGCGCGTAGCCTCTTCCTCCAGGTGGTGCGCCTCGTCAATCACGATCACATCGCGTTCCGGCAGCAGGTAGCCCCCCATGGCCGCGTCGAGCAGCAGAAGCGTATGGTTGACGACGATGACCTGCGCGTTCGACGCTTTGACCTTCATCTTGCGCACGTAGCAATCCGGGAAGAAATTGCACTTGCTCCATGCGCACTGATCTCTATCGCCGTTGACCCTGCCGCGAATATCACCCGGCAGCGGGAAGCCGAGCGTTTCAAAGTCGCCGTTGAACGTTGACTCTTCGTCCTCGGTCATCTTGAGCAGGCGCATGAATTCACGGTTCTTGGCATAAAATTGCATGCCGATGCGTTCCTCTTGCAGGCGATCAAGGCACACGTAGTTGCCCATGCCCTTGACCAGCGCGGCCGGAAAGCGCTTGATGTGTTCCTGCACGAAAGGAATGTCTTTGTAATAAAGCTGCTCTTGCAGCGCCTTGTTCGCAGTGCTGATAATGGCGACCCTGCCAGAGCGCACGATGGGCACGAGGTAGGCCAGGCTGTTGTGGGTCGGAATCATAGACCGGCCAGCGAGATACAGATGGCTCTGAGACTCGACTCGAATGCACCGCACTGGACGCGAAGGTACCTCGCGGACCGCAACGACATAACGGAAGCAGTTGCGCTCAGGGCTGTAGTTGCGCAGCCGCTCCTTGTGGGCAACGACCTTGCGCTCCAGCCGGAAGACTTGCTCGTCCGTTGTGAACGCGAGCGTCCATTTTTCACCACAGTCCTTCCCGTTGAGCCGGGCGCGTCCTTGACGGAGTGTAGGGCGGAAGCCAAGTGAGCACACAAGTTCATACACGTCCTGCGCGAGCCTTGGGTTAGTCGTGGTAAATTCAACGGCGCCACAGCGGCTGACTGTGCCATCTGTATCGAGGAGTCCAGCCAGGAGGGCGCGGCGCTGCTGTTCGGATGCACGCAGATAGATCGCGGGGATGTGCTTGTTAAGAAGGAGTCCGAGCGCACGCAGGCGACCGGTCATGCCCGGCTGCCATCGATTTACAGCCTTACCGTTCTCATCATCAACTGCATACAGGTATGTGCTCTTCAATGATCGAATGGTGTAGCCAGCCTTCTCTATCTCAGTGATGAGGGTTGGATCAGCGGTCGTGATCTGGTTGCTGCGGCTACTACCGTCACCGAGCCATACGCCCAGGAAATATGGTGCGATAGGCAGGTCCGCGTCAGGCAGCACGAGTGCGCCAGCCACTGCGATGGCATGGTTTGCACGTGCGGGTGAGCCAACCGTTAGTGTTGCAGCCATCTTCTCAGTAGTGACAAGGGTATACCTTCGACCATCGCGGCGCTGTTCATCCAGGTCTCTCGCCAGGCTACTCCGAACAGCAGTGAGGAGCGTCTGGCGCGGGTAGCGTGTGGGTCGACCGCCTGGGTTGATTGGCGGTATCTTGCGCGTGGCTTGATACACACTCCAATGGTGGCCCCCGATGAGCGCTCTTGCGCCATCTACCGAGAGGGTGTCATCGTTTCGGGATAAAATGATGAGCTGATCGAGCATGGTAAGCTGGTCCGACGTGACGAAGTTCTTGGCCATATAGACACCAGTCCGCGGGCGACCGGCCCATCTCCGATCGACGCTTGTATAGGACGCCCATTCATGCTCGGCATCTGCGACGAGCGATGAGCCATCGGAGAACACAACCTTGTAGCATGGGCGGTGGTACATCACGTCGAAGGCCGCCGTGACAGGGGTTGGGTGACCCTGCTCATCGAATACAAAATCCCCTACGACGAGATCACCTATGCGCTTCCACCCGGTTGGCGTCGGAATAGGGGTGTCCACATCAAGAGCTTTGCCCGTCCCCGTCCCGGCTTCTACGATGGCATGGGTATCCTCTAAGAGAGAACGGGCCACAAGCCCCGCCATCTCGACCTGCACCGGTCGCTCCTCGTAGCCGGGCAGGCTCCGGGAAAGAATGCCTCCTTCACACAGGTCGGCGGAGACGGTGCTCTGCAGGTGGGAACCATCGCTTTCAGCGAGCGCCCTGCGCAATTGCTCTACGTGTTCATCGCGTATTGAGGAGACTACTTCTGCTGGCAATCTTCTATGCAGCTTCCCCGCAGGTTCATTTTCTGTACTGCCATTCGTTGCAGGCGCAGTCGTGCCATCCAGGGCATCCTCCGTGTGTGCCTTATCTTCTTGTGTGGAACCATTGTCTGCCGGATGTCTTGCTGTGAGCGGTATCGCACGCGGAACTATGGCATCGCTACCTGGCGCATCAGTAGTGGCTTCAGGTGTAGAGTTGGACTGTGGCATACCGGCAGCATCCGTATTTCCCAGGTGGAAAGCTTTTGCAGGCCGTGTCGCGTTATTCACAGGGAGGCCCATCAGCGCGTATAGATAAGCATCGGCAAATGCCTGCGTATGCGGGAAGCGCTCGCCTAGATTGAAAGCCAGCGCTTGCAAGAGTACGCCTTCAACGGCCGGCGAAATATCCGGGTTCAGGCTGCGCGGCGCGGGCAGCGGCTCGCGCTCCTGTAAGCGGAGCAGTTCACCTGGTTCATCTGCCTCGTATGGGCGGCGCCCGCACAGCCACTCGTAGACCATGACGGCCAGCGCGTACTGGTCGCTGGCAGCAGTAGCTGCGCCTTGCAGGTGCTCGGGAGCCTTATAAAGGAAGGCCGCCGTCTCACCATTGAATGACGGGAGAACGCCCTGCAGCATGCATGAAAAATCGGTGAGCAGCGTCTCATTGCGTTCACCCAGCAGCAGGTTGCCAGGATGCAGGTTGCCGTGTACAACATTATTGACGTGTGCATAGTGCAGTGCGTCGGCGACGGGTGAGAGGATGCGCTTCACCTCGTCTGCGGGAATGCGCTGGCCTATCGTGAAGCGTTTAGTTATACTGCCATTGGCGGCATATTGCATGACCAGGTAGCCGCACTTCTGTTCGCCATCGAGGTCTGGCGCGAAGCCGTAATCTATTACTTCGATGATGTTGCGGTGCTTGAGCTTTTTGAGTTTCCTGGCGCGCGCCAGGAAGGCTTCTTTGACTTCGTTCGTGGTGAGAGGCGCGAGCAGCAGCTTGATAATGATATCGCGCTTGCGCTGCTGGTGCCTGGCAAGGTAAAACCTGCCAGTAGGTCCCTCTGCGAGCAATTGGGTGATGGTATATGGGCCAACCTGTTGGAGTTCTCCGCTGCCCATGCTGTTCTCCCCGTTATCTGAACGAATGTTTGCATGGAGAGTATAGCATAGGGGAAGAGGAAAACCAAGAGAAAGGATTCTGCGCTGTGCAATTTGCGTCCGGCCGCTGGTTGGCGGCAATGCGTTATAGGGATTTCCGGCTCCTGTGGACGGGAGAATTTATTTCTGCCGCTGGAACCGAGATGTTCTTTGTCTCCCTGAACTGGCAGATGTATCTCCTGACGCATTCTGCGCTGGCCCTTGGACTCATTGGCCTTGCCAGGTCTCTTCCCATCATACTTTTTTCACTGCTCGGCGGCGCCTTTGCTGATGCGCACAACCGCAAAAAAATACTCTACGTCACCCAATCTATCATGATACTGTGTTCTTTACTGCTTGCCCTCGTAACATTCACCAACCTTGTCACGCCCCTGCTCATGTACCTCCTCACGGGACTTGACGCCGCCGCGGTCGCCTTTGATATGCCTGCTCGCAGCGCTTTGGTTTCCAACCTGGTAGACAGGAAGGACCTAGCCAACGCCTTGAGTATTTACGAAATACTCTGGCAGATTGCCAGCATCACTGGCCCTGCCATAGCGGGCTTTTTGATCGCGAGCATTGGTGTCGGGGGAGTGTATAGCATCGATGCCGTTTCGACAATAGCAGTTCTTCTCGCCCTTCTCCTAATCCATAATCCCGGCGAGCCGAGCGGTGAGAAAACCGCTGTTTCCTTCGCTTCCATGAAAGAAGGCCTGGCATTCGTTCGTTCCAAAACGATTCTGTGGTCGACTATGCTGCTGGATTTCCTGGGCACGTTCCTCGCTTCTGCAATCACGCTGTTGCCTATTTACGCCAAAGACATTTTGCATGTCGGTCCGCAGGGCCTCGGATTGCTCTATGCAGCACCTACCGCCGGGGCCTTGCTGGCGGGATTTTTCATGGCGCAGTATGGTCAAAACATCAAACGCCAGGGCAAAGTATTGCTGCTCGCTATTGCTGCCTACGCCCTCGCCACCATTCTATTCGGTGTATTGCGCAACTACCTGCTGTCACTGCTCGCGCTTGCGCTGGTGGGTGGGAGCGACTGCATAAGCATGGTCATCAGGCAAACGATCCGGCAGCTGTCAACGCCAGATTGGATACGCGGCCGCATGTCGTCAATCATGATGATCTTTTTCATGGGCGGCCCTCAGCTGGGAGAATTTGAGGCCGGCCTGGTAGCCGCTGCCGTCGGAGCTCCCCTCTCGGTCGTGCTCGGGGGCGCCGCCACCCTGGGCATGCTGGGCATCATGACCCTCTCGATTCCCACGTTACGAAATTATAGAAATGTGTGGGAAGAGCCTTCGCCTTCCCATTAAACACCTACAATACATTTCTCATTACCTATTCCGTTTGAGGCTGAACCCTGGCTTGAGAGGAAAGGAACTCCTCCCTTGAGTGGCAGAGGCATCGGAGCATACTTGCCATCAGCTCAATGGCCTCCGTGTCCTCTAGCCCTTGCTCGCGTACGAGCGACCGCCAGGTCTGAAAGCTGATGGCGTGCCCGATAGCAGCACGTATCCATGTCGCACACGGTGCGTTTTGGGTTCCCCACGCCGAAGCCAACACGTCCCGTACCTGCTCCCAATACGCGAAGTAGGGGGCAAGAACTTCGCGCAGGACTGGCTTCTCTTCCATGTCACGCACAGCATGAGTGGACATCTGCTCGGTGCGACGATGAAAGGCATAAATCTCGCTGAGTCCTCGCCGCAGCCGCTGCTCAGCATCAGCGATGCTTTGCCAGGAGCCTGGATCGGGAGGAGGGTTCGCCGCCTGATAATGGCTGGTGCAGGCCATCGCGAGCGAACGCTCATCTGGGAAGTGACGGTAGACCGTCAGCCGCTCGACGCCTGCCAACTCCGCAATGGCAGTGATGGAGGCTTTGGCTCCTCCTACCGTCTGATGGAGGTAGACCGCTGCTTCGACAATGCGCAGCCGGGTCTCCTCTTGCCGCTGGGCACGTCGCTGTAGCTCATATTTGCGCGCCATAAGCCACCTTCCTCCAGTCGCACATCCAAATTTCGGTAAACATATATGTTCAATGATATTGACAAAACAGAGCACATAGGGTATCCTTGGTTCATAATCATGATACACCCTTGTTTGGCGAAATGAAAGGAGCGCAACCATGTCCCTCGAACAGAACAAAGCGGTGGTCACTCGGTTTGTCGAATTCATTAATACGGGCAATACGGCCATCGCCGACGAGGTGGTGGCACTTGACTATCTCGAACGTGATCCCTTCCCTGGTCAACAGCCTGGCCGCGAAGGCCTCAAAGCGGTCATTCTCGTGACCCGCACCGCCTTTCCCGACCTCAGGTGGATCATGGATGAAATGGTGGCCGAAGGCGACACCGTCGCGAGCCGCTTTACCTGGCGCGGCACCCATCGCAGTGCCTTTTTGGGTGTGCCTGCTACGGGCAAGCAGATCACTGTGACGGGCATGGTCTTTGATCGCGTGGTTGAAGGCCAACTGGTGGAGAGCCAGATCCTCATGAACACTTTGAGTATCCTGATCCAACTAGGGGCCATTGCGCTGCCAGGGCAGCCACCTGCCTAGTCCCCGCTTTGCACCACTGCTCTGGCGAAGCATAGCCATCCTATTCACTGCAGATGAAGAAGCCATTAAAAGCCTTCGACTCCAAGGGCGAGACAGTGCGGCTCACCGGCGTCACCACCAGCACATCGAAACCAGGCTCCGAAGGAAAACGCGCAGCCTGGTATGTCACCCCATCATCATCAAGCATCTTCAACAGCGCCGGGTGTTGATCGTCATGCCTGGCAAAGACCAGGAAACTGGGACGATCCGCCTGCTGTACCGCGCTGGTGTAAGCAGGAATACGATTGATAGCCTGGGGGGGATTGGTCAGCGCCAGTGGATTAGCAATGATAATGCTGCCATTAGTCTTGAACACAATAGGGTACCCGAGCAAGTTAGGCGCCCAGGCGCGGGTAATATGCCTGCTCTGCATATAGGCGATGATCGCGTCATTATTCGCCGGAGCCTCCAGGCAAAACGGCGATTGAAAGGTCGCTGCCGCGTCCGTCAGCCCGTATGTCCAGGCCTGCATTCCGAGGTAACCTAATAAAAACGCCAACAAAACGCCTTGCACTACAAATGGCAATCGTATTCGTCCAACGGGTGGGCGGGAGGGGTGTATCGTGGGCTGGGGCGGGCGGCCATAAAGGCCCCCACCCCGCGTCATCCCTACCCCCGCCCCTACGGATATAGACATACGCGCCATCGTAAAAACAGCCGCGAAGAAGAACGGCAGTGCCAGCACCAGCGGTGTGCCATAGCGCCCCGCAAAATCGGCATTGCAGGTCGACAGCAGCCCACTTGACGAGACCGTGCTGGCACAAAAGATGAGCGCCGTGCATGCTCCGAAGAGCAGCGGCAGCCCAACCAGTCGCCTTACGCGCAATAGCCATTGATCCTGCGCTAGGAACGAGAATGCTACCAGCGTTGCGCTGACGAGGATGCATAGAGCGCCCAGGATGAGCAGGGGCGAATGCAGAGCGGCAAGCGCCGCGCTCTCTCTGGGCACCGCGCCGCTGATGACGCGCGGCGCCACGCAGGTCACGTAGAGCCGCGTCACCTTGCGTATGGTCGAGAGCCGCTGTAGCAGTGTGCCCCCGCCCAGGCCCAGTATATAGGTGATATTCTGCCACTGGTGAGTCGCCCCCCAGTAGAGCGCGGGCGCAAAACCCAGCAGGCTCGCGGGAATAGCGGCCGCGGCAGGCAGAAGACCCGCCAGCATCGTAGTTATGGCCTGTCGCAGCGTTGCAGCATCTTGCCGTCTCAACCTCACAACCTCTGCTATAACGCCACATACAATCCAGGCGGCCGCTGCGAGAACGGCCGAGATGATCAAGGGATAGATCCAGAAGCCCAGGCCGACGATAAAACCAATGCCAGCCCAGCGCAGTGCCAGCTCTCTCTTTGAAGCACCAGCGCGCCAGCGCCGCGTCAATTGCAGCGCCGAAAGCAGCAAGAGCAGCATCAGGATCAGCGTCTCGATCAGCCCGCCCCAGGTACGCATCTCCGCGATACCATCGTAGAGGGGCGGAACGGCTGCGAGGAGCGCGGCACTCGTGACGAAATATCGCCTGGCGTAGGCACCCTGCCTGGGGGGCAGGTATCCCGATTTATCGAGGGACGGTAGTTGTGCAACCCCGGCCAGCACGCTGGCCAGCCTCCAGGTCAACCACACCAGGATGAGCGACATGAGAATAGGCTCGGCCCGCAGCACCCACACGGATGCACCGAAGATAGCAAACAGCAGCGCTATGCAATACGTTTCCAGGATGCCCAGGTAGGGCTGTCCAGAGAAATACACAGGAAGCTCGCCGCGTAAAATATGTTCTGCCTGGATGCCCACCAGCGCCTCGTCACCGTCAATCACACCGTGTGTATGTATGACCAGCCATACCCGCGTGGCAACTGCGACGAGCAAGCAAACCCACAATGTCACGCCTCCATATATACGGGGATGGTGCCGTGCAGGGTGAGATACCTGTCCCGTGGACGGTGTGCCCTTATCGTCGCCCTCGGGACCGGGTTGCGTGGTCAATGCCTCGGTGTTCATAGCGGCTGGTGGCTACCTTTCAGGTCAGCAGGGCGACCGCGTAGAGTGCCGATTTATCGAGCACGTGGACGCAGTCTGGGGGACTGTGTGGCCCCTACATTTTAATCATTGCAGCTCGTAAAAATGTTTTGAAAAACCGGTGACTCGAACGGCGAGACCGTACGGCTCAAAGGCGTGACGACAAGTACATCGATGCCCGGCTGCGACGGGAAACGCGCGGCTCTGTACGTAACCCGCTGTTGGTCCAGGTACTGCAACAGCAAGGGATGCGCTTCGTCATGATGGACAAATACCAGCAGTGCCGGTCGATCCGCGTGGCGAACCGCCTCGGTGTTGGCAGGAACGCGATCAATATTGGGACTGCGTGGCAGGAACGGCAGCGGATCGGCCGCGACAATGCTGCCATTCGTCTTGAACACAATGCCGTAGGCCAGCCAGTTGCTCGCCCACGCGTAGGAGACATGCTCCTGCTGCATATAAGCAATGATCGGCTCATCGCTGGCCGGCGCCTCCAGGCAATACGCCGACTGGAACGTGCGCCCCGGGTCCGCCAGCCCATACGTCCATGCCTGCATGCCAAGATAAACAACCAGAAACGCGAGCAAAACACCCTGAGCTGCCATCTGCAATCGTATTCGTCCAACGGATGGGTCGGGGGGGCGTATCGTGGGCAAAGGCGGGCGGCCATAAAGGCCCCCACCCCGCGTCATCCCCACTCCCGCCCCTACGGAAGTAAAAATAGCTGCGAAAAAGCAAGGCAGCGCCAGCACAAGCGGCGCAGCGTAACGTCCCGCTATGTCATAGTTGCACGAAATAACGACATAGACCGAGGCCTTGCTGGTGCAGAAAATCAGCGCCGTGCAGGCCCCAAAGAGCAATGGCAGCATTACAAGCCGCTGCAGCCTCAGTAGTAACGGGTGCTGCGACAAAAGTGCAATGCCGACAAGCGCCGCTGAGGCAAAGATGCACAGGAGACCCACCACAAGCAGCGGCGTATGCAGCACGGCCAGCACTAGAGGCTCTTTAGGCACTGCCCCGCTGATCACCCGTGGAGCAATGCAGGTGATATAAGAGCGCGTCACCTGGCTTATACTGGCGTAGCGCTGCGTAGACACGCCGAGTCCGAGTATATAACTAACGTTCTGCCACTGGTGAGTGGCTCCCCAATAGAGCGCGGGAGCAAACCCAACCAGGCTCGCGGGAATAGCCGCCAGTGCCGGAACGCTGCCCTTCAGGGCTGATAGAGCGTAACTTCCTGGAGCCGCGACAATCTCTCGCCTCTGCCTGACTACCTCCAGGACGCGATCACCTGCAATCCAGGCTGCCGCGGCCAGAACGGCCGAGATGATCAAGGGATAGATCCAGAAACCCAGTCCGGCGATGAAGCCAATGCCGGCCCAGCGCAGTGTGATCTCTCGCCTCGACGCGTCCTCGTGCCAGCGCCGCGTCAACCACAGCGCCGAGAGTAGCAGGAGTAGCATCAGTATGAACGTCTCGATATAGCCGCCATAGGTGCGCAGTTCTAGAATACCATCGTAGAGCGGGGGAATGGCCGCGATCGATGCCGCCACCGTCATAAAGGCCAGCCTGGCGTAGGAAGGTAACTGTGCCGCGCCGGCCAGGGCCGCGGCCAGCTTCCACGTCAGCCAGACAACTACCAGCGAGAGCAGTACCGGCTCGGCGCGCAATGTCCACGCGGACGGCCCACCAATAGCCACAAAGAGCGCCACCAGGTACGCCTCCAGGCTGCCCATATAGGGTTGGCCATAGAAATAAATGGGCAGTGCCCCACGCAAAATATGTTCCGCCTGCACCCCCACCAGCACCTCGTCGCCATCGATCACGCCATTGGTACGCGCCACCAGCCACACCCGGATAGCGAGCGCCAGCAACAAACACCCCCACAGCGCAATACGCTCGTATGGGCGGGTGTTGTGCGATCTATCGCTATCCCCTACAATCCCTTCATCCAACGCAACATGTCCGTGGGGGCCTTTATGGCCGCCCGCGTGTCCCTGTTCCGTAGCCAATACGTCGATGTTCTGTTCCTCTATGCTCATCTCGGGCAGTGCATACCTTTCGCT
>Ga0137390_10005976_pt1 | contig 10317 bp, 9 predicted proteins | sample 15con2h24AmetaG_FD_104937 | JGI IMG/M metagenome (GOLD analysis project Ga0137390, IMG submission 104937) | Vadose zone soil microbial communities from Angelo Coast Range Reserve, California, USA - 15con2h2.4A metaG | ecosystem: Environmental > Terrestrial > Soil > Vadose zone > Saprolite... | reverse complement strand
GGTTACCGGGTCTTCTCGCTTGCTGTCTTCTTCTCCGACTGTAATCTTGCCTTGTGCGCCGAAGGCGTCTCAATCCAGACGGTGCCAAGTGAAAGGTCTCCGTGAACGGCGCGGTAATCAACCGCAAGATCGCTATACAGCCATAATGAGTTCACGCTCTGAAATGCGTCTCCAACGTTGTTTTCCACGGTCACCGGCTCTTGCTTTGTTGGCTTGCCATACATGGAAGTCAACGCCTGAATCACCTCATCAGTAGCACGCGTTCCGTTGGTGTGAAATGTAATGCTTTGCAGCCTTGCCTTCTCTACCCGGCAAGAGAGGCCTGAGCTGATGCTGTAAACCGGAGCGTCGTCTGGAGGAAAGTGGACCAGCACATCGTCATTCACGGGCTTTGGCGCCGGATCTCCGCTCTTAGGAGTGCCGCTAGGGTCTTTCCAGCACCAATGCGGTTCGCCGGGAACGTACATGGGCGTGGGTTGAGCGCGCTTAAGACACTCCGGAAGATTGAACACGCTGCCGATGGACAATGCAAAAAACTTTTTGTTCGGCGCAGGCTTTATTCGAGCGTGGTTTTTTGGAACCTGTTTCTTAGGGACCTGGCCATAGCCGACACAGCAGAGTAGAAGAAGCACAGCAAGCAATTGCAGAAGTTTCATGGCGTTAAGACCGTTCTTCACTTTCGGGCAATTTTGGCAATTTCGGCGATCCTGGCAATCATCCCCATTCCGGCGATTTTGGCAATCTCTTTGTCTTACTCCACCTTAACTCCCGACTTCTCGCCTTCGGTGCTCCTATAAGCCCAGGCCATGCGCGGTGTGTTGTGTGCGATACCGAACCTTCCGCGCTGGTCCAGCAGGATCATCCCCCCATGACCTTTCAGCCGTCTTTCCAGATAGAAGATGGCCTCTGGAGCAACGGCATCTGGCGATCCCTTGGCTTGCACACGGTCTGCTGCCCACTTGGCCAGCACCAGCTTCATGATAGGTTCGCCCCAGCCGGTACAGGAAACCGCGGCGCTCTGGTTATCGGCATAGCAGCCGCAGCCGATCAGTGACGAATCACCCACGCGTCCAGGAGCCTTATTCAGAGTACCTCCCGTTGAGGTGCCGGCCGCGATGTTGCCATCCACGTCCAAAGCAACGGCTCCCACCGTGTCATGGCCAAATTCATGTCCCGCAAAGGTGGTATCGGGCTGGCCGGCAGCGGCTTTGGCCTGGGCTTCTTTCAGGCGCAGAACTTCGCGTTCAATGACCAACTCCTCATTCCGGCACAACGGCATGCCGTGTTCCTGGGCAAACCGTTCCGCGCCTTCGGCCACCATGTAAACGTGAGGACTCTCGTCCAGCACCAGTCGGGCAGCCTTGATCGGATTACGTATGCGTTCCACGCAGCCTACGCCGCCGGCGCGAAGGGTGCTTCCGTCCATCATCAGGGCATCGAGCTGGACTTTACCGTCGCGGGTGAGAAAGCTGCCGCGTCCGGCGTCAAAGGTCTCGTCTTCTTCCATGGAAACAATGGCTTCCTGGACGGCATCCACCGCCCGACCGCCGCGTTCAAGCACGCGCCATCCTTCAGCCAAGGCCCGCTGTACGCCATTCAGGTGGCTGTCTACTACGTCGTCAGGCATGGCCCAGGCGCCGCCATGGACCACTAAAACCGGTAGTTGTCTCACAGGTATTCCTTCAGGGAAATTTCGAACTGGAAATGCGAACTTGTGAGTTTACCAGAGCCTTCTCCTGCTCTCTCAAATGTGGCTGGTCATAATTGTTTTCGGATCAAATTGCTGGCGAACGCGGCATCATTTTTCCGCATCAACACTCCCAGTGCTGCCCCCCAAGAGGCCTGAGCCTCAGGATTACGAAAAAAATTCCGGAGTACTGCTCCAACAGCAGCTTACTTCGCTACATCACAACCAACGCACCTATCGTATGGGGACAACGGAAATGACTATTTGCGCAAGACGGACCAAAGTAGGAGCGGTGATCATCCTGGCTTTCGCCGTCGCACTTCTGCTCACAGGATGCCAGGGAATTGGCAGCAGCGTGGCCCAAGCCACACCCACGCCAACACCAACTTCGCCTCCGGGCAGTTTAAATACTTCCATCAACCACATCATCCTTTTTATGCAGGAGAACCGCTCGTTTGATCACTACTTCGGGCAGCTCAATGCGTATCGCGCCAAACAAACCCCGCCTTTGCCGCCGGAAGTTGATACCTGGGGACCAAACAAGACTCCCGCGGGTGTTTCGACCCCGGGTTATGACGTTGCAACCGGCCAGCCCGGTGCTCCGATTGCAGCCTTTCACATGCAAAGCGCATGCTCTGACAATCTGACTTCAGCCTGGGACGAGAGCCATCGTGAATTCAATATCGATAATCACAATGGCTCTCTCGGGCCGTTCCTGATGAACGGATTCGCCTTTGTGGAAGGCCATTTTGCTCATGATGAGGCCACGCTGAATGGAAATGCGTTGTCGGACTTTACCGGCAAGCGGGCCATGGGCTATTACGACGACTCTGATTTACCTTTCTACTATTTCATGGCGACTAACTTCGCCACCTCTGACCGTTGGTTTTCGCCGGCCGCCACGCGTACGCACCCAAATCGCTTTTACTGGATGGCTGCGACGTCGCAGGGCTTTATCGTTCCTCCTCCGCAGCAGCTCTCCGCCAAGCCGCTGGTCCAGCTCCTGGATGAACACAACATCACCTGGAAAATATACGAGACGTCGGCCAACACGTACCTCAACTATTTCTCTTACTCCAACACGCACAAGACCAACGTGGTTCCCCTGGCCCAGTACTTCACTGACCTCCAGAACAACACGTTGCCGCAGGTTGCGTACATTGAAACAGGCGTGGAAATAAACAGTGTCGATGAGCACCCGGATGACAACGTTCAAACCGGAGCGCAGTTTGCGGCCAATCTGATCAACTCACTGATGAAGAGCGCGTCGTGGAAAGATAGCGTTTTCATTCATACCTATGATGAAGGCGGTGGATTCTATGATCACGTACCGCCAATGACTGTAGTGAATCCCGATGGTATTTCTCCCATCCTGGGTCCGAATGATATTTCAGGGATCGATAACTTCACACTGAGCGGATTCCGTGTGCCCATGTTCGTGGTTTCACCGTTTGCGAAAAAGAACTTCGTTTCGCACACGCCCATGGATTTCACAGCCGCGCTCAAACTGGTGGAAACTCGCTTCAACCTTCCGGCGCTCACAAGTCGTGACGCCTCCATGCCGGACATGACGGAGTTCTTTGATTTCACCACCAACACCGGTCCGTGGGCCACACCTCCAACTCCACCGGCTCAGCCAACGAACTTGCCATGCCTGTTCGGTGTGCCCATCGGCTAAATGTGTCCATAAAAAGTCAAAGGCACAAAGGTTTTCCTTGTGCCTTTTCTTTTGCGGAAAGTTGAAGACCTTACAGCCTGATCCCCCGTACTTCTGCGATTTCCGGTAGTGAGCCAATCTCCTTCAGCGCAGCTTCAATCGCGGGTGAATCGATCTGCACCACAGCGATGGCGTGCGCGTCGGCTTTGGGTTCCTTACGTCCCAGAGCAAAGTTGCCGATGTTCACCTGATGGTGGCCCAGAATGGTTCCTACCTTGCCGACCACGCCGGGCACGTCGCGGTTGCGCATATAGATAAGGTTGCCTTCCAGCGGCACCTCAATGCCCAGATCATCCACGCCCAGCAGTCGCAGTGAATTGCCGTGCAGGACTGCTCCCTGCACCACATGCTGATCAGCCGACGTCTTCAATGTGACGGACAGCGTATCTCCTGCGCGTCCACCTGGCTCATCTTTGCGGACTTCATGGATCTGTATGCCGCGCTCCTGAGCGATGGTTGCCGCATTCACAACGTTGGCCCGTTCGGCGATCCGCTCATTCAGAATGCCCTGGATGGCGGCGTTGCGGATCAGTTCAGTCTTCCACTCGATAATGCGGCCTGAGTAGCGGATGGATATCTCCTCAATTGACCCCGACGTTGACACGATGTTGGCCAGAAACGCTCCCAGCTTTTCCGCCAACGCAATGTACGGTTGCATCAGAGTGTATTGCGCATGATCGATAGACGGCATGTTCACGGCATTCTGAATCACGCCGCGTTTCAGGTATTCCCGGACTTGGCTGGCAATCTGAACACCCACGGCATCCTGTGCTTCATTGGTCGATCCGGCGATGTGCGGCGTGGCAATTACATTGTCCAGCGCCAGCAACGGCGAGTTCTTCGGCGGCTCTTCCGTGAACACGTCCAGCGCCAGTCCAGCTACGTGCTTGCTTTGCAATGCGGCCGCGAGTGCGGCTTCGTCCAGTAACTCGCCACGAGCGCAGTTCACAATGCGCACGCCTTTTTTCATCTTTTTGATCGATTGCTCGTTGATCATGCCCGTGGTTTGCGGCGTCAGCCCCACGTGCAGGCTGATGTAATCCGCAGCCGCATAAATCTGGTCCAGCCCGGCCATTTGAATTTCCAGATCGCGCGCCACCGATGCGGCCACAAACGGATCATGCGCAATCAGATTCATGTCGAATGCTTTGGCGCGCCTGGCCACTTCCATGCCAATCCGTCCCAGGCCGATGATCCCCAGCGTCTTGCCTCGCAGCTCTGTCCCTTGCAGCGATTTCTTCTCCCACTTGCCGGCGCGCGTGGTGGAGTCGGCGCGTGAGATCGACCGAGCCAGCGCCAGCATGAGCGCGAGCGTGTGTTCGGCCACGGCAACCGCATTCGCCCCTGGGGTGTTCATCACCGCGATGCCCGCTTTGGTGGCGGCTTCCAGATCAATGTTGTCCACGCCTACGCCGGCGCGGCCAATCACACGCAGCTTGCCGGCATTGCGTAGCACGTCAGCATTTACGTCCACGGCAGAGCGTACTATGAGCGCGTCGGCATCCGGCAGGGCAGCCGCAAGATTGCTGTTGAGCTGCTCCGGAGTGACCACGTTCCACCCCGGTTCATCTTTCAAAAGCTGGATGGCGTTGGCCGCCACTTTTTCCGCCACAACTATCTTCATTGCTGATTTCTCCTACCGCGTTGCGGCCAGTTTTTGTGATGCGTGTGCGTAAACTTCCTGCGCTGCGCGAAGGCCGGCGCCCAATTCCACCTTGCGGCCCATTTGTGCCAGTATCTGTTCCAGCGCGCCTACAGCGGCAATCGTGTCCAGATAGTCGTAATAGCCAAGGTGTGCAATGCGGAAGAGCTGGCCTTTCATCTCACCCTGTCCGTTGGCCACAATGGCGCCAAAGTGATTCCGGAAGGACTTCACGATGTCACTGGAATCCACGCCCTCAGGCGCAGCAATGGCCGTGAGCGCCGCAGCCGGTGGGCCTGCCGGATACAACTTCAGCCCCAGCGCTTGCGCTCCGGCACGCGTCATGGCTGCCGCCGTCTCAGCATTGTTGATGAGCAGTTCGCGCCCCGCAGCCAGATCGCCGCCGCCTTGTTCGCGGATGTAGTCCAGCGCCGCATTGAGCGCCGCTACCAATGCCGTGGAAGGCGTGTATGACGATTCGCCCTTGGCGCCGTTCTTGCGTTCTTTGCGCAGATCAAAGTAGTAGCGCGGGTTCTTGCTGGTCTCCATGCGCTGCCATGCCCTGTCGCTCACCGCGGAATAAGCCAGTCCGGGCGGAATCATCACCGCTTTCTGCGATCCGCCAATGATCACGTCCACGCCCCAGCCGTCGACATCAAAATGCGTAGTGCCCAGACCGGTAATCGCATCCACAACCAGCAGAGTGTCGGAGCCCTTGAGAACTTTGGCAATTCCTTCCACGTCATGGCGTACGCCGGTTGAGCTTTCTGTGCCCTGCATGTAGAGAACTTTGTGTTCCGGCTTCAGTGTCTCCCGGACCTGCTGTGCCGTAACTGTCTGCCCATATGGCGCCTTCAGGCTTTCAACTTCGCAACCGTAGACCTTGGCCAGTGATTCCCAGCGTTCGCCGAACTTGCCTGCTGTGACCACCAGCACCTTGTCGCCGGGCGAGGTAAGGTTGGTCACCGCAGCTTCCATGGCTCCGGTGCCCGAGGCCGTAAACAGCACAACGTCATTCTTGGTCCCCACAAACACTTTCAGATCAGCCAATACCTTGCTGTAAAGTGTGCGGAACTCGGCTGTGCGATGGTGTATGGTGGCGCCCGCCATAGCAAGCTGCGCCGCAGGTAGAAGTTGGGTTGGACCCGGAGTAAAAAGACGGCCTTTGCGAATCATTTTTAATTTTCCTGAATAAAAAGTTTTGCACTACTTCGCGGTTAAATCGATGTCAGTGAAATCTGCGGGACGTGCAGAGTAGGTTTGCGGGCCGTGCTTCAACAGCACCAGGCCTGCGGTTGGGTCGTCAGCGTTTTGGATAACCAGTAAGCCATCGCCTTCAGACGGCCCTTGGGGAGCCGCAATCCATTGTATCTTTCCCAGCTGCTTTTTGGGAATTCGCAGCAGCATATCCACGTGTGGGAAAATGGCGTCATAGATCACCAGGCCGCGGGTCAGCATGCATACGCGGTGCTGTCCCTGGTCGTTCAGCAGCAGGTACGCCGAATCAGGGACACCGGGCTGTCCGGAAAAATTACCGCGCGTGTGGCCCGCAATCTCTAAATTGTGCTCGCGCAAAAAAATCACCGCGCGTCCGGTGAGCTCGTCCGGACCAGCCACGTGCCATCCCGCTAATTTCGATATGCGGCTGGCGTCAATGGGATCAACGCCGGAAGGACGAACGTCATTCTTCACATTCGGATCGGCGGACGGGCGATTATACGGTTGTATGAACAGCAATCCCACCAGCGCTACCAGTCCCAGCGCCAGCGCAATGCGAATCGTAAGGCTGCTGCCCTGCGGCGGTAGTGGCTGAATCTTGATCTCGCTCGTGCCGGGCATATCTTCCAATCGCTGGGCCAACGCCGCCATGGCTTCAAGATGGGTGGCAATATGGTTGCCGGTGAACGCCGGAATAGTAAGCTCCGTCAGTTCCATCACCCGGTTTTTAATGGCGAAGCCCGTCTGCGTTGAGCAGCAGATCTTTTCCATGTTGCTCAGCGCCGTCGCCGTGCCCAGGAACATGCGCACTTCCATCGGCTGATCAGATCGCGCATTGAAGCGGCGATCCAGATTGGCGCTGCCCGTGCGCATCAGCACGCGTCCCTGGCCGGCCCACGCGGACTTGGGCATGATGCTAAGGGAAAACGTGGCCGGAACGCGCATCTTGATATGCAGGCCGGGCTTATCAACACGGTGCGAAAGCTGAACGATCGTCGGACGCTCGCGCTCACCATAATGTCCGGCGATGACCACATCCATGCCGTCGCGGACGGGCTGGCCCTTCAGCATTTCCGCAATGCGCAACGCATCAGCTTCAATTGACTTATAGCCGCGGAAAACCGCGAAACGCCGTACCCAGTAAACAACAATCCCCACCATGCCAACCACAATCGCGATGTTGATGAAGATTGCCAGCGGTGCCATGGTCGGTTTGTCAGTCTCCATGAAATTTGCGATTTGCAGTTTGGAAGAAGGCTTGCGCAGATCATACCGCAGAATGCACTCAACCAGTGTCATGTTAGCGAGAGCCGCGCGGAAACCGCGGCTCGGAGTCGAAACATCCCGAGGATGTATTCTTCTACAATGCGGATTCAGCGAGTTCTCCCGACTTTCCAAATACGCCGTCATCCCGACGTCCGTTAGGCGAACGCGCGGTGTCTTCAGCGCGTGAGTAGGACGGAGGGACCTTGTGTTTCGATTTCCTCGGCAGTACGGATATCGCGGTCTCACGATCGAAACTTCCCGATTCAGCTCCAGCTTATAATCATCATTCACGTACCACGACAGCGAGGAAGACATATGGGAATCGGCGACCAGATACAAAAGGACATTGTTGCGGCCATGCGCGCCCGCGAGGAATTGCGGCTCTCGACCCTGCGCATGGTTAAATCCGCCTTGAAGAACAAAGAGGTGGACAAGCGCGCTCCGCTGGACGAAAAAGAAGAGCATCAGATTCTCTCCACCCTCATCAAACAGCGCAAGGATTCCATTGAACAGTTCGTAAAAGGCGGACGCCAGGAACTGGCAGACAAGGAAGCCGCCGAAATCAAGATGATCGAGGCCTACCTGCCCAAGGCCATGGGCGAAGAGGAGATTGCCGCCGCCGTGAAAGCCACTATCGCGGAGATGGGCTCGCCTACCATGAAAGACATGGGCACGGTCATGAAGAACGCCATGGTTAAGCTACAGGCTACCGGCGCTCGCGTGGAAGGCAAGACCGTGAGCGAGATCGTGAAGAAGCAGTTGGGCGGATAGGTCCAAAGTTGCCTGTCACTCCAGCGTTTTCCTTATGAATTCTGTTTAGCACTCAGCTCTCGTTGCTGCCAAAATGCATTGTCGCTGACAAATATACTTGCAGCAGCAAACTTACCTGCCCATACTACGTTCAAATAAGTAACGTTCCCCAAACGCTCAGGCCCGCTCCGGGTGGTGACGCCAGTTTTCCTGGTGCAGGCAGCGTTGTCGAACAAGGGGTGAGGTATGGTTCCTGAATCGAGTCCACTACAGAGGTTTTTCAGCGAAATTGTAGAACGTAACTATGACGAAGTCGGCGTACGGCAGGCGGAGGTGCAGGCCTATGTCGCCAATCTGCTGACTGAATTTTGCGAGTCAGAAAATCTTTTCAAGATCAAGAATGACGACGGCCGCTCACTTTCTGACGTCGGAGAGATGCTGCTTGAGTCCGATCCCGTTTACGGGCCGGCGCCATCATTTGATCGCGAACGCCAGGTGCGCAAGCACATCGGCGACTACTCGCTCTTCTTTTCCGGCATGTTTCCGGAAAGCCTGAATCATCACCGGCTGAGAAAACACCGGCTGGAAGGCTTCCTCGATTTCATCAAGGCCGGCAAGGAGAGCTATTACATCGTCTCCAAATTTGAACACTTTGAGTACGCCAAGGTGGCGCCACTGTTCAGTCGCATGGCCCAGGATTTTGAACGGCTGGTCTACGGGCTGAACCAGGTGAAAAACGAGCTGGAAGAGTTGCAGCATCCCATCGCCCGGCGCACAAAGCAATTGTTGATGTAAGAAGTTTGTTGACAGGCGGCACGGGCTTCCGGGCGTGCCGCCTCTCTGGTCGGCCAGCCAGAAAGCTCCTGCGTTCGATTCCGGACCCTCACTCGTATAAAATGGGAGTTCAATTTTCAACTTAATTGGATCCCATCATGCCGAACCATCCTCTGCATTTCGTAACCCTCTCCGGTGTCCCAATCTCCGTCGCCGACCTTAAATGGCCTTTTCATCCCTCAACCTCAGGCGCGGACTGGCTCATTCTGCACGGTCGTGCTGACCTGCTGGGAAGTGACGAAGGCCTGCATTGCGAAGTTGCCGTGGGTATGACGCAGACCATGAAGGACGCGCTGGGATCGCTGGCCGAAGAACATGCGGAAGGCCTGGTGGTGAACTCCATCCGTAAGACGCTCGACAACGGCCAGCTTGCGATGGTGAAATCCGGCAAGCTCCAGCCCGTCCACGTCACCAGCCGCTTTTATAGCTTTCCCGCCAAGCAAATTCAGTTCCCCACGCAAACAGAAGACGATGTTCGCGAGATGTTGAAGCGCCGTGTCTTCTGGCTGTCCAAGGTAACGAACGGCGCACCGGTGGAAGTGGCCCATCCCTATGACTGCCAGTATGTGAACTTTACCCGCGAAAAAATGTTGGAGCTCGCCAAGCAGCTTGCCGGACAAGGCTTGATGAAGCTGGAAGGCGACCAGGCCATTGCTTCTGATTGGCTCATGCAACAGGAGCCCGCCATGATCGCAGCCATGCAGAAGGGCGTGGAAGCGGGGAAAGCAGCGACAAAGATCACGGCCTGATCGCGGCGCACTTAGTTTTGTCTCCCCTACTACAAGTCGAAAATCTTAACGTCACGTTTGCCACGCAGAGCGGTGAAGTTGCCGCCGTGCGCGACGTAAGCTTCAACATCGCAGAAGCAGGTACACTGGGCTTGGTGGGTGAGTCAGGCTCGGGTAAATCCGCCACCTCGCTGGCCATCATGCGCCTGCTGCCTCCGCAAGCCGGCATTCAGGGCAAGGTCCTGTTCGCTGGCAACGATCTTCTCACGTTCCCGGAAAATGCCATGCGCAAGCTGCGCGGCTCGGCCATCAGCATGATTTTTCAGGAACCCATGACTGCTCTGAATCCGGTCATGCGTGTGGGTGATCAGGTGGCGGAAGCAGTGATCGCGCATCATGCTGTTTCCCGGCAGGAAGCCCGGCGGCGGGCCGTGGCCGCTCTTCGGGAAGTGGCGATTCCCGATCCCGACAAGCG
>Ga0137390_10005975_pt1 | contig 10319 bp, 10 predicted proteins | sample 15con2h24AmetaG_FD_104937 | JGI IMG/M metagenome (GOLD analysis project Ga0137390, IMG submission 104937) | Vadose zone soil microbial communities from Angelo Coast Range Reserve, California, USA - 15con2h2.4A metaG | ecosystem: Environmental > Terrestrial > Soil > Vadose zone > Saprolite... | reverse complement strand
TGCGCTCCATGACCGCGCCCTCCACCGCCGGCGTGACCAGCGGGGTGGGCGAATAGGCGCCCATCCCGCCGGTATTGGGGCCGGTATCGCCGTCGCCGACCCGCTTGTGGTCCTGCGCCGCGACGAGTGGCAGCGCATAGGTGCCGTCAACCAGCGCGAAAAAGCTCGCTTCCTCGCCGACAAGGCACTCCTCGACGACGATCTCGGCGCCGGCCGCGCCGAACCGCCCCTCGCCAAGCGCGGCATCGACCGCGGCATACGCCTCGGCAAGCGTGGCGGCGACGGTTACGCCCTTGCCGGCGGCGAGCCCGTCGGCCTTGATCACGATCGGCGCGCCCCGCTCGGCGATATAGGCCTTGGCCGCGGCGGCGTCGCGAAAGCGCCGGTAGGCGGCGGTCGGGATCGCTTCGCGCTCGCACAGATCCTTCATAAAGCCTTTGGAGCCTTCGAGCGCGGCCGCGGCCTTGCTGGGGCCGAAGGCGGCGATCCCGGCGCCTTCGAGTGCGTCAACAAGACCGGCGACGAGCGGCGCCTCCGGCCCGACCACGACGAAATCGATCGTCGCCTTACGGCAGAAGGCGATCAGCCCCGCCGTGTCATTGGCGGCGATGGGCCCGCATTCGCCGTCCTCGGCGATGCCGGCATTGCCCGGCGCGCAATAGACCTGGTCGACCAGCGGCGAGCCGGCGATCGCCCAGGCCAGCGCATGCTCGCGCCCGCCCGACCCGACGACAAGCACCCGCATTAGCCGCACTGCTCATGGAGATTGCTTCGCTTCGCTCGCAATGACAGCCAATAGGGTGTCATTGCGAGGAGCGCAGCGACGAAGCAATCCCCTTGGGGTGGAGGGAGAACATGTTGGACCCGCATCGCTCTTGCTCCCCGGCTCCGTTAGTATAGGGCGATGAACGACCTGCCGCTCACCGCTCCGCTGCAGTCGAACCTGCCGGAGTATACCGTCTCCGAGCTGTCGCTGGCGCTCAAGCGCTCGATCGAGGAGAGTTTTTCGCATGTCCGGGTGCGCGGCGAGATTTCCGGCTTCAAGCGGCATGGCTCGGGGCATTGCTATTTCGCGCTGAAGGACAGCGATGCGGTGATCGACGCGGTGTGCTGGCGCAACACCGCGATTCGCCTGCCGATCCGCCCCGAGGACGGCATGGAGGTGGTGTGCACCGGCCGGCTGACCACCTATCCCGGCCGCTCGAAATACCAGCTCGTCATCGATTCGATCGAGCTGGCCGGCATCGGCGCCCTGCTGCGAATCCTCGAGGAGCGGCGGCAGCGCCTCGCCGCCGAGGGGTTGTTCGCCGCCGAGCGCAAGAAGAAATTGCCGTTTCTGCCGCAGGTCATCGGCATCGTCACCTCGCCGAGCGGCGCGGTGATCCGCGACATCCTGCACCGCCTGGGCGACCGCTTTCCGCGCCATGTGCTGGTCTGGCCGGTGGCGGTGCAGGGCGAGGGGGCGGCGGCGCAGGTCGCCGCGGCGATCGAAGGGTTCAACCGGCTCGCCGCCGGCGGGCCCGTGCCACGCCCGGATCTGCTGATCGTCGCGCGCGGCGGCGGCAGCCTCGAAGACCTGATGCCGTTCAACGAGGAGATCGTCGTGCGCGCCGCCGCCGCGTCGGCGATCCCGCTGATCTCCGCGGTCGGGCATGAGACCGACACGACGCTGATCGATCATGCGAGCGACCGCCGCGCCCCGACCCCGACCGCCGCGGCCGAAATGGCCGTGCCGGTACGGCTCGACCTGATCGCCGAACTCGGCGGCAAGACATCGCGGCTGACCGGCGGCCTCTCCCGGCTTTTCACCGAGCGCCGGCTGCAACTCGGCGGGTTGGCGCGCGGCCTGCCCGATCCGCAGGATCTGCTCGGTGCCGCGGCGCAGCGGCTCGACGACCGCACCGGGCGGCTGCGCCTGGCGATCGGCGCGCGTCTCGCTGCGGCCCGCCAGCGCTTCGATCTGGCCGCGACCGGGTTGCGCCCCGCCGCGCTCGCCGCCGATCTCGGCCGTGCCCGCGACCGTCTTGGCGAAGTCGAAGCGCGGCTCGCCGGCGCGTTGGCGCGGGCCCTCGGCGGCAAGCGCGACGCGGTCGACAATTTCGCCGGCCGCCTCGCGACCCATTCCGAGCGGCACGAGAGCCTGCTCGCGCGCGGCTATGTCGTGGTGCGCGACGCTGCCGAGAGGGTTGTCACCGATGCGATAAAGGTGAGGCCCAACGCCGCGCTGGAGCTCGAATTTTTTGACGGCAAGGTCGGCGTGATCGCCGGCGGCTCGCGGCGGCCGGTGCGCCGCTCGGTCCCGCCGATCGGGCAGGGCAATCTGTTTGAGGAGCCATAGCCGATGCGACCCTCCGGACGCACCCCCGAGGCGATGCGCCCGGTCACCCTGGAGCCGGGCTTCGCCAAATACGCCGAGGGCTCGTGCCTTGCCCGTTTCGGCGACACCCATGTGCTGTGCACCGCCACCGTCGAGGAGCGGGTGCCGCCGTTCCTGCGCAATACCGGGCGCGGCTGGGTTACCGCCGAATACGGCATGCTGCCGCGCTCGACCCATACCCGCACCGACCGCGAGGCGGCGCGCGGCCGGCAAAGTGGCCGCACCCAGGAAATCCAGCGGTTGATCGGGCGCAGCCTGCGCGCGGTGACCGACCTCGCCGCGCTCGGCGAACGCCAGATCCGCATCGATTGCGATGTGTTGCAGGCTGATGGCGGCACCCGTACCGCGGCGATCACCGGGAGCTATGTCGCGCTCCATCAGGCGCTGGCGAAGTTCGTCGCGGCCGGGCTGGTGCCGAGCCTGCCGCTCAACGACAGCGTCGCGGCGATCTCCTGCGGCGTGGTCGACGGGGTGGCGGTGCTCGATCTCGACTATGCCGAGGATTCGACCGCCGAGACCGACGCCAATTTCGTGCTGACCGGCGGCGGCGGCATCGTCGAGATCCAGGCGACCGCTGAGGCCGCGCCGTTCGACGATGCGAGCTTTGCCCGGATGCTGGCGCTGGCGCGAGCCGGCATCGCCGAGCTGATCCGTCATCAGCGCACCGCGCTCGGCCTGTCCTGAGCGATGCCGCGCCATGTCATGCCCGGCGAGCGGCTCGTCATCGCCAGCCATAACCCGGGTAAGATCGAGGAGATCGAGACGCTGCTCGCGCGCTACGGCGTCGCGGCGATCGGCGCCGCCGCGCTTGGCCTGCCCGAGCCCGAGGAGACCGGCGCGAGCTTCGAGGAAAACGCCGCGCTGAAGGCCCGCGCCGCGACGCAGGCGAGCGGTCTGCCGGCGCTCGCCGACGATTCCGGGCTGGTCGTGCCCGCCCTCGCGGGCGCGCCGGGGATCTATTCGGCGCGCTGGGCCGGGCCGAGCAGGGATTTCCGGGTCGCGATGGAGCGGGTTCAACGGGAGTTAGGCGACAAGGACCGTCGTGCTCAATTCGTCGCGGTGCTGGCGCTCGCCTGGCCGGACGGCGAAGTGGCGTTGTTCCGCGGCGCGGCGCATGGCCATCTGACCTGGCCGCCGCGCGGCGAGCGCGGCTTCGGCTACGACCCCATATTCGTGCCGGACGGCTATCGGATGACCTTCGGCGAGATGGAACCGGCATACAAGCACCAGATCAGCCACCGCGCCCGCGCCTTCGCGAAGCTGGTCGAGGCTTGTTTTTGACGATGGCTGATATAGGAGCGCGATCGGCCCCCACCCTAACCCTCCCCCGCTTGCGGGGGAGGGAAGACCGCCGCGCCAGCGGCGGGCGGGTGGGGGCTCTTGCTCGACAGGAGCCGCTGGCGGTCTACATCCATTGGCCGTTCTGCCGGTCGAAATGCCCCTATTGCGACTTCAACAGCCATGTCCGCGACCGGATCGACGAGGCGCGCTGGAGCCGTGCGCTGCTCGGCGATCTCGACCGTCAGGCGGAGCTGATGCCCGATCGCGAGGTCGTCTCGATCTTCTTCGGCGGCGGCACCCCGTCCTTGATGCCGCCGGAGACCGTCGCCGCCCTGATCGAGCGGGTGAAGGCGCTGTGGCCGGTCGCGCCCAGTCTTGAGGTGACGCTCGAGGCCAACCCGAATTCGGCCGAGGCCGAACGCTTCGCCGGGTTCGCCGCGGCCGGCGTCAACCGCCTGTCGCTTGGGGTCCAGGCGCTGAACCCGGCGGCGCTCGAATTTCTCGGCCGGCGCCACGACCGCGAGGAGGCGATCGCGGCAATCCGGCTCGCCCACGCCACCTTTCCGCGCTATTCGTTCGACCTGATCTATGCCCGCCCCGGCCAGAGCGTCGCAGCCTGGGAGGCCGAGTTGGACGAGGCGCTGACCCTCGCCGGCGAGCATCTCTCGCTCTATCAGCTGACGATCGAGCCCGGCACAGCCTTTGGTAACCGCTCCGAGCGCGGGGAAGTCCTTGCGGCCGATGAGGATGCAGCGGTTGCCCTGTTCGAAATCACCCAGGAACGGCTCGCCGTCGCCGGGCTGCCGGCCTATGAGATCTCGAACCATGCCCGGCCCGGCGCGGAATGCCGCCACAACCTCGCCTACTGGCGCTACGAGGATTATCTCGGCGTCGGTCCCGGCGCGCACGGCCGGGTGACGCGCGAGAACGGCAAGATCGCAACCCGCCAGCGCCGCACCCCGGAAGCCTGGCTCGCCGCGGTCGAGCAGCACGGCACGGCGATCGACGAGATGACCCCGATCGCGCCGGAAACTGCGGTCGAGGAAATGCTGATGATGGGGTTGCGCCTCGTCGAGGGGGTTCCGCGCGCCCGTCTTGAGGCACTGGCCGGGCGCGATGTCGAAGACCTGTTCGGCACGGCGTTGCCGCCGCTGATCGAAGGCGGCTTTCTAATACTGGATGACGACCGCCTCGCCGCCACTGCCGCCGGCCGTCAGCGGCTCAACGCAGTATTGGCGGCGCTGCTGTCCTGATCCGTGTCGGCTCAGTAAGCAAAATCCTTGAAATCTCGCGGCGCCGGGCTGACGACGAGATTGCCCTGCGGCTGCACTTCGAGCACCGCGAGGCCGCGCTGCACCAGTCCCTGCCCGGTGAGGCGGAACAGCCCGTCGACCCCGGTGAAGCCGCTCGGGTTCAGGATCGCATCCTGCGAGAACGGCGTCGCGCCGCCGCCCTTGGCCAGCACCGAGGCGAGCGCGGCGGCATCGAAGGCGAGCGAGGCCAGGCGCGGCGGGGCGTGGCCATAGGTCGCCTGAAAGCGGCTCTCGAACTCGCGCCGCGCCTCGGGCGGCGAGGCGGCGAACCAGCCGCCGTAAAGCGCCGGCTCGCCGGCGATGGCGGGATCGTCCCACAGCCCGCTGCCGAGCAGCCTGACCTGCGGCGCACCGACCCCGGCCGCCTTGAGCTGTCGCGCGATCTGCTTCAACGGCTCGCCGCCTTCCGGCAGCAGCAGCGCATCGAAGGCCGCGCCCCCCGTTGCGGGCGGCGCCGCGCCTGGCGGCGGCGGTGCCGCGCCCGGTGGTCCCGTGGGCCCGGCACTCCCGGTCAGCCGCTCGATCGCCGCCGAGGCGTCGGCCGCGCGCGGGTCGAGAAATTCGGTCTTGACCACCGTCCCGCCGGCCGTCCCGACCGCCTCGCGCAGCGCGTCGGTCATCAGCCGGCCGTATTCCGAATTAGGCGCCAGCGCGGCGAACCGGGCGACGCCGCTCTGGCGCGCGAACGACACTTCGCGCACGACCTCCTGGCGCGGCAGGAAGCCCATCAGAAACACATTGCCGCCGGCCAGCTGCGTCGCGGTCGAGAAGGCGATGACGTTGATCTTGGCGTCACGCGCCACCGGCCCGACCGCACCGACCTCGGCGGCGAGCAACGGCCCGAGGATCAGCTGCGCCCCTTCGGCGAGCGCCGAGCGCGCGGCGTTGGCGGCGCTCTCCGGGGTACCGCCGGTGTCGCGCGGCACCAGCGTCAGCCGGTCGTTGCCGGTCGTGAACAAGGCGAGTTGCGCCGCCTCCAGCATGGCCTTGCCAAGCTCGGCATTGGCGCCGGACAGCGGCAGCAGCACCGCCACCTTGGCCGGACCCGCCGATGGCGGCCCGCCGGGCGGCCCGGCAGAGGGCGATTGCGAGGGCCCGGCCGGCGCCGGTACCATACGCCCCGGCATGCAGCCGGACAGCGCGACGACCAGCGCGAAAGCAGCAATCGGTGAGGCGGACCGCGGGAAACGCCAGCGCAGCAAGGATGGCCTCCGGCAAGGGTGCGACTACCGGGGGCGACCCTAACCATCGCGTCCGAGCAAGTAAACCCGGCGTCGCGCAATTTCCCCGCTCATCGACTCCCGGCGCGATTGCCGCTGCCGAATTTGATCCCGCGGCCTGGGCGCCCGAGCACGAGCTGGCCCCGGGTCTGCACCTGGTCGCCACGCCGATCGGCAACCTCGGCGATGTCACCTTGCGGGCATTGTGGGTGCTGCGCAACGTCGACCGCATCCTGTGCGAGGACACCAGGGTCACCGGCCGGCTGCTCGCCCGTTTCGGCATCGGCACGCCGCTCGACTCCTATCACGACCACAACGCCGACCGGGTACGCCCCGCGGTGCTCGAAGCCTTGCGCCGCGGCGAGCGGCTGGCGCTGGTTTCCGATGCCGGCACCCCGCTCGTCTCCGATCCCGGCTTCAAGCTGGTGCGCGCGGCGCTGGCTGAAGACCTGCCGGTGACGGCGGCGCCGGGGCCGTCCGCGGCGATGACCGCGCTGATCCTGTCCGGGCTGCCACCCGACGTGTTTCTGTTCGCCGGGTTTCTGCCATCGCGTTCGGCGGCGCGGCGGCGCGCGCTCGGGCAATGGGCCGGGCTTGCCGCGACGCTGGTGTTTTTCGAGGGTCCGTCGCGGCTCGCCGCATCGCTCGTCGACATGGCCGAGATCCTTGGCGACCGCGAGGCCGCGGTGGCGCGCGAATTGACCAAGCGGCATGAGGAGATCCGCCGCGCCCGGCTGTCCGAGCTCGCCGCGCATTACCGAGACGCCGGCGCGCCGCGCGGCGAAGCGGTCGTGGTGGTCGGCCCGCGCGAGACGGCACAAGCGGCCCTGTCGGAAGCCGATATCGATGGCCGCTTGCGCGCGCTGCTGGCGGCGCACAGTCTGCGCGATGCCGTCGCCCGGCTGGCCGGCGAGACCGGGCTTGCTCGCCGCGCGCTCTACGACCGCGCGCTGGCGCTGCAGCGGGGGGAGGAGCCCGAATGAACCGCACCGCGCGTCGGCGATCGGCGCATCCGCGGCCCGAGCGTCGATCGGCCGAGCGGCGCGGCCGTGTCGCCGAGCTGATGTGCCGGTGGCATCTGCGCCTGCGCGGCTGGCGGATTGTCGCGCGCGGTTGGCGATGCCCGTCGGGCGAGATCGACATCCTCGCTCGGCGCGGCCGGGTGCTGGCGGTGATCGAGGTCAAGTCGCGCCCCGACCTGGCCACCGCCGCGCTGTCGGTGGTGCCGCGCCAGCGGCGACGGATCGCCCGCGCTGCTTCGGCCTTTCTGATGACGCGCCCCGATCTGGCCGCGCTGACCCTCCGATTCGACGTGATGCTGGTCACGCGGTTGCGACCGCCCCGCCATCTGACCGGCATGTGGCGCAGCGACGACTGAACCCGGCGCCCACGCTTGTCCCAGCCCGCACCAAGAGCGTCAAGGCCAACCCCTTGCGCGGGCGCCTGATTTGCCGGCGATTTAATTACTGGCCGACCGGCGGCCGCGATCGGATCCGCCCGCCCAAAAGGGACACAACCGCCGGTCTTGGCGCCGTCTTGGGAAAGTCTGACAATGACTCGGGGGCTATGCCATGGGGGGATCATGTCGCGGCTTCATTCCGTTTTATGCCTGGGTTTTGCAGTGGCGTTGCCGCTCTCGCTTGGCGGCTGTGCCGGGGTGCTGGTGGTCGGCGGCCTCGCGGGAGCCGCGGGCGGCGGTTATGCCGCGGCGCAGGAACGCGGCGTCGACGGCGTGTTCAATGATTGGGAGGTGCAAAACGACATCCAGAAGGGCTTGATGAAGGCGCAGCCTGGCCTGGAGGAGGGCATCACGGCGACGGTCTACCAGGGCCGCGTGCTGCTGACCGGTCGGGTCGCGACGCCGGAGATGAAAATGACCGCTGAGCAGGTCGCCGGCAGGAGCCCGGGAGTCAGGACATTGTACGACGAGATCGAGGTGGCGCCGCCCGAGACCACCTGGGACAGCACCAGGGATGCCTGGATCACCGCGCGGCTGCGCTCGGAGCTGATGATCGACGCCGACGTCCGATCGGGCAACTACACGATCGACACCACAAACGGGTCGGTGTACCTGATCGGTTCGGCGCGTTCGCCGGCCGAGCTCGAACGCGCCACCCGGATCGCCCGCTACCTGCCGGGGGTCAAACGGGTCGTCTCCTATGTCGATCTGCGTTCGGGTGCGCCGGTTGCGGCGCAGCCGGCATCGCCGCCCGGCAATGCCGGCCCGGGCACTCCGAGCGCCGCGCCGCCGCAGGCTCCGATCGAGGTGCAGAAGCTGTGATTGTTGGCCGGTGAGGATGAGCGAGCTGCCCGACACCTTCGATCCCGAGCAATGCGCCCGTTATCTGCGGGAGCTCGGGACCGCCGCCTCGCCGGTGCTGCCGATCGGCGAGGCGGCGCTCGCGCTCGCCTCGTTCGAGCGGCCCCGGGTCGCTCTCGGCCGCTATCGCCAGCATCTAGTGACGATCGCCCGCGATGTCGGCCGCCATGCCGGTGCGCGGGGCGATCTCGCGGCGCGGGCGCAGGCGCTCAACGAGATCATCCTGCTGAAATACGGCTACAGCGGCGACGAATTGACCTATGACGATCTGCAGAATGCCAACCTGATGCGCGTCGTCGACCGCCGCAAGGGCCTGCCGGTGGCGCTCGGCATCCTCTATCTGCATGCCGCGCGGGCGCAGGGCTGGGACAGCGTCGGTCTCGGTTTCCCCGGCCATTTCCTGATCCGCCTGGGGGAGGGGGCCGAGCGGCTGATCCTCGACCCGTTTCATGGCGGGCGCATCTGCGACGCGGCGATGCTGCGCGAGCTGTTGAAGGCGATGGCCGGGCAGGATGTCGAGCTGACCTCCGAGCATTACGCGCCGGTCGCCGACCGCGATGTGCTGCTGCGGCTGCAGAACAACCTCAAATCCCGCCTGCTGCAGGCCGGGCGGCATGAGCGGGCGCTCAAGGTCGTCGAGACGATGCTGCTGCTGGCGCCCGACCTTGCCGAGCTGTGGCAGGAAGCCGGGATGCTCCATGCGCGGCTCGGCAACATGCTCGCTTCGGTGCAGGCGCTCGAAGAATTCATCCGGCGCGCGCCGGAGGGCATGGCCCGCCACCAGGCGGCGGCATTCCTGCAGCAGGTCAAATCGAAGCTGAACTGAGCCGCCGCGCGAGCTGGCCGCTTCGCGGCTCAGCTCAGCAATCCCAGATCGCGCAGGCTGGTATGCCGGCCGCGGCCGATGATCAGGTGGTCGTGTACGGTGACGCCAAGCGGCGCGGCCGCCTTGACGATGTCGCGGGTGACGGCGATGTCGGCCTTGGACGGGGTCGGATCCCCGGACGGATGATTGTGCACCAGTATGAGGGCCGAGGCGTTGAGCTCGAGCGCGCGCTTGACGACTTCGCGCGGATAGACCGGGGTGTGGTCGATCGTGCCGCGCTGCTGCCGCTCATGCTTGATCAGCGCGTTCTTGCGGTCGAGGAACAACAGGTGGAACTCCTCGACCGTGCCGTGCGCGATGTGAGCCTTGCAGTAGTCGATCAGCTTGTCCCAGGAGCCGATCACCGAGCTTTCGCGCAACGCCGATTCCGACAACCGCAGCGCCGCCTGGCGCACCGCCTTCAGCATTGCGGCGCCGGCTTCGCCGAGCCCGCGCCCAGCGGCCCGCACCGATTGGAGGGCTTCCCGATCGGCGCTCAACACGGCTGCCAAGCTGCCAAAATGATCGATCAGCGCCTTTGCCAACGGCTTGGTGTCGCCGCGCGGGTTGCTGGCGGCAAGCAGCACCTCCAGGATCTCGTAATCCGGCAGGTTTTCGGCACCCGCCTCGAACAGCCGCTGGCGCAGCCTCTCGCGGTGACCGAGATAATGGGGCGCCGCCCCGCTCATATCAGCGAGCCCGAGCGGTGGCCTCGCGCGCCTTGTCGCCATCAGCGCCGGCCCTCGCGGCGCGCCCGCATCGCCGCGAGCCGGGCGCCGGCCATCTGTCGCGGCTCATCGGTCGCGTAGGCCTCGGTGAAGATCTCGATGCCGCGCGCGACCGCGGCGCCGGTCGGCAATTCCTCCCAGTCGAGGATCAGCCGCTTCTGCAAGCGGATCGCATGCGGCCCGCCGGCGAGGATCGCGGCGGCAAAGCGCTCGAC
>Ga0137390_10005974_pt1 | contig 10320 bp, 8 predicted proteins | sample 15con2h24AmetaG_FD_104937 | JGI IMG/M metagenome (GOLD analysis project Ga0137390, IMG submission 104937) | Vadose zone soil microbial communities from Angelo Coast Range Reserve, California, USA - 15con2h2.4A metaG | ecosystem: Environmental > Terrestrial > Soil > Vadose zone > Saprolite... | reverse complement strand
CTGCGGTTGCAGCTTCTGCCATGCCATGTAACCGGCAACGCCAAGAATAAGCAGCACCGCGACGGTCTTGACGAATTTTTTCCCGCCGGAGTTCGACGCGCTCGACCCTAGATCCAAAGAAAACGTCGGCACCGGAACCGAAGTGACGGGAAAATGCTCAGTCGCACCGGTTTCTGTGACAATAGGCTCTTGTGTCACCATTGGCGAAGCGCCGGCAAGTTTGAGTTCTGGAGTTTTGGCCAGAGCTGGAGCTGCCGCGGCCGCGTGCCCGCCTGTGCTGGCAGCAATCGGTTCCGCCTGCCCCTGCGATCTTGGCGCCCACATCGGCTCGGCAGGGGTCGCGGGCTTGCCGTCAACCGGCATGGATTCCAGCAGCGCAACCTCACTCGGCTCCGGCGCAGGCGTAGGCTCCTGTTCAAGTTCGAGAGCTGAAAAGGGCGCAGCCGGAACGGGCGCCGGCGGAATCGCCGGTCCCATCGCGGATGGGATCACCGCTGAAAAAGTTGCTGCCTCGCGAGCCAACGGTTTGGACGGAAACATTGCCGGAACGTTGGCGGATTTCGCCGTGGTCGCGGGCGCCGAAGAGGACGCCTTCGCTTCGTTCTTTCGCAGCAATCCCCTGGCGACTCGCAACGTTGCTTTCGATTGCTCGATGTTGACCGGCTTGGTCAACACCAGATTCGCGCCAATCCGAAATGCTTTGGCTACTCCTGCCTGCCCTTCCACAACCGCCACTGAAAGCGAGCTGTGATTTAGGCTGGAATTGCGACCGGCTTTGAAAAGTAAGGAAGCATCCTGCTCGTTCTGGCAGTCCACCACCAGCGCATCGAAATGCTCATCGGTCAACCTCTTGACCGTGGCAAATGGCTCATTCGAAAGCTCTACCGTGAATTCCAGTTCGGTGAGCACCTGGGTCACCAGGCGGGCGGTCTTCTCGTCGGGGCAGAAAAGCAGGGACTTGTAGCTCATGATCGCATGGTAGGTACACTGGTGTGTACCAGCAAGTTACTGATGTAATTGCACCAACGCGCATGAACGGCATGAACCGCCAGACAGATTCGCGCATCCCGCTGTGGCTGAAACTCACGTGGACGGCCTGGATCTTCGTCTGGGCGCCGCTGTACTGGAAGCACTATGGCGCACAGAATTTTCTTTATTTCTGCGATCTGGGAAATCTACTGATCGCGATCGGTCTCTGGATGGAGAGCCGTTTGATTCTCTCCTGGCAGGCGGTCGGCCTACTCGTATTCCAAACCCTCTACGCTGTGGATTTGATCGTCGCCCTGGTTTTCGGAACCCACCCCATCGGCGGCACCGAATACATGTTCGATCCCACCATCCCTCTCTTAGTCCGCCTACTCGGGCTATATCACTTGGCCGTTCCCGTGCTTTTGGTGTGGGCAGTGAGACGACTAGGCTACGACCAAAACGCGTTGACGTATCAAGTATTCACTACCTGCATCGTGGTGCCGATCAATTATTTCTGGCGTCCTGAATACAACGTGAACTTTGCGCGAGGAATCGGGCATGAACAGCACCTGATGCCAGGATGGCTTTACTTGCTGGGATATTTGGTGGTCGTGCCGCTCCTGGTGTATTGGCCGACGCATTGGGCTTTGTCTCGATGGGCGGCAAAGTCGAACCGCTTCAGACCGTGATGTACTCAGTCGTCGCGCTCGGTGAGGGAATTGAGTCGCCGTGCTGGCGCATGCCTTCGAGGTGAAATTCAATCGCCTCGCGCATCAATTCTTTAGCCTCATCCTTCGTTTTGGCTGCGACGCCGAGACCGGGAAGATCAGGAGCGTAGGCACCCCAGCCGCTCTCAGACTTTTCGTAAATGACGAGATATTTCATTTCAAACCAGCCTGCTTAAGAATATTGTTCAACGTTCCCGGCGGAATGTCCAGTGACGGATGTCCCGCGCCGGTCACTGTCCCCGACTTCGAAGAATGGTGGAATTGGCGATGGCTACCCTTTGTGCGAACCAACCGCCAACCGTCCTGTTCCGGCCGCTTTATCACGTCGCGAATTTTCAACGTTGTTTCCCTATGCTTACTCCGCTGCTATCGTTACTTCAATTTCTCAGCGTCTTCCCCGTCTTGAGCGTGAACTGGATCCTCTCCTGGGTCTTCTTCTCGCCGCACAGCGACTTGAACCCCTCCAGCTCCAGATCCAGAATGTATTGCTCGCTGACCGGAGTCCCAGGCGTCACGTTCCCGCCGCACAGCACTTCAGCGACTTTGGTTCCGATTTTCACTTCGTGGTCGCTGATGTACTCGCCTTGCCGCATCAGGTGAATTCCCAGCTTCAGCATCGCCAAAACATTTTCGCCCGGCGCCGGAATGTCCATCCGCATCTGCGGAGGCTCGTATCCCGCACGCACCAGTTCCAGCGCTCGCGATTTTGCATCCGAAAGAACGCGATCGCGGTTCATAGTGACTCGGTCGGAGCTGCTCAGGAATCCCAATCCACGCGCTTCATGCGCCGAAGTCGAGACCTTCGCCATTGCAATCGTCTCGAACGCTTTCTTCATGGCTTCCATCATTTCGACTGATTCTCCACGCCCACCTGGACGGATTGCTCCCGCCGAATCAATCGCCCGCAGCAGCATCTCCTTACACCCGCCGCCTCCGGGCAGCAGCCCGACTCCCACTTCCACCAGTCCCATATAAAGCTCGGCATGAGGCTGGCGCGCCGCCGCATGCAGCGACATCTCGACCCCGCCGCCCAGCGTCATCCCAAACGGCGCAATCACCACCGGCTTCGGAGAAAACTTGACTGCCTGCGTCATCCCCTGAAATGCGCGAATTGCCAGATCAACATCGTCCCACTCTTCTTCCTGCGCGCTCATCAGCAGCAGCATGAGATTTGCGCCGACCGAAAAATTCGCTGCGTCGTTGGTGATCACAAAGGCTTCGAAGTTGTCGCCAGCGCCACCCGGCTTTAGCGTTTGCGAGATGAACTGAACAATGTCCCCTCCCAGCGTATTCATTTTCGAATGAAATTCGATGCACCCCACGCCGTCGCCCAAATCCACCAGCGAGGCCCCGGAATTCTTCTTCACCACGCCATTGGATTTCTTTGCGACGGCGACCGACCAAACCCCGGGCGCAACCTGCACCGGTTTGTAGTTGCCGCTGGCGAGATCGAAATAAGCACGGCCCGACGGCGATTGCGCATCGTCTTGGTACCAGGACTTCTTGCCCGAGCCCAACAACTTCTCGACATTCGCCGCCACCGGACGCCCTTCTTTCTTCATGCGTCCAACGGTCGCCTCAACCCCGGCCGCATCCCACAACTCAAACGGCCCCAGTTCCCAGTTGAACCCGAGCCGCATCGCCTGATCGATCTCCACCACACTGTCAGAAATTTCCGGAATGCGGTTCGCCGAATAAGTCCACAGATCAGAAAGCACCGTCCATAGAAATTGCTCGTCTTTAGCTTGTTTCTTTCCCGAACTACTCTTTCCGGAACCAGCAATCAGGCTCTTCAGCCTCGCGCCCGTATCCTCGATGTTCTTCGCCATTTCCAGCGAAGCAAACTTCGCCTTCTGCAGCGGGCGATACTCCTGCGTCTTCCAATCCAGCGCCAACCGCTCGCCCTCCCCGGCGCCTTTTACCTTCTTATAGAATCCCCCGCCAGTCTTATCGCCCAGCCATTTCCGCTCCAACATCTGCTTGAAGAATTCCGGCAGCTTGAGATCACTTCTCTCATCGAGACTGGCGGGCGAGGGCGCCCGTCCCACACTGTCTCCAGTCATGTTGCGGACAACATGTCCCAAGATATCCAGCCCCACCATATCCAGCGTGCGGAACGTCGCCGAGCGCGGCCATCCCACCGCTTGTCCAGTTAGCGCGTCAACTTCTTCAATGGAGAGATCAAGCTCCTGCATCAACCGCATCACATTGAGCACCGAAAACGTCCCGATTCGATTAGCGATAAAGTTCGGAGTGTCCTTGGCGAAGACCACGCCCTTGCCCAGATGCGAGTCGGCGAACTTCGCGACCACCTCCATCAGCGCCGGGTCGGCGTCCGCGGTGGGGATGATTTCCAGCAACCGCATATACCGCGGCGGATTAAAAAAATGGGTTCCGAACCAACACCGCCGAAAGTCCTCCGGAAATCCCTCCGCAATCTTCGCTACCGGTAGACCGCTGGTATTGGTGGTGATGATCGTCCCCGGCTCGCGTAGCGCATCTACTTTTCCCAGCAGCGTCCGTTTGATCTCCAGATCCTCGACCACCGCCTCGATGATCCAGTCCGCCTCCGCCACTCGCTTCAAGTCATCTTCAAAATTGCCGATAGTCACCAGCGACGAAAGCGAAGCCTCGAAAAATGCTGCCGGCTTGGATTTGCGCGCGGCGTCCAGCCCACCGGCCGCAATCTTGTTGCGCCCCGGTCCCGACGCCCCGGGCGGAACAATATCAAGAAGTAAACAAGGCACGCCGGCATTCGCCAGATGCGCCGCAACTCGCGCCCCCATCGTCCCCGCGCCTAAGACAGCAACTTTATGAATCGACTTCATGAAATGACTCCATTTCTTGAAAATTATTCTAGAGACGATTGATTGATCCGCGGAACTCCGCGAAATCCGCGGCCCGTCCTCACGCAATCAGCTTCGCCAGCGCGAACGCCGCCGCCGCGGCCACTCCCCCAATCACCACTGTCTGAAATGCGCTCCGCCACGCCCGCTCTCCGGTATATCGCCCTTTGATGAATCCAAAAACGCCAAGCGCGGCCAGAGTGACGATGGCCGAAAACTCCAGCCCCCGGGTTGCGCTGGCAAGGATCACGTACGGCGAAAGCGGAATCATCCCTCCCACAACATAAGCTCCCGCAATCGTTCCTGCGCTGGTCACCGCGCGTTTGGGGTCCGGTTCTTCCAGCCCCAACTCAAACCGCATCATGAAGTCAACCCAAGCATCCGGATGCTGGCTCAACGCCTCCGACACCTGCGTGCTCTCCTCGGCCGGCAATCCGTAGTCCTGAAACACGCGGCTGACCTCAGCCTTCTCTTCCTCTGGAATCTCTTTAATCTCGCGGTACTCGCGCGCCTTTTCCTGTTCGTAGTGTTCGGCATCGCCACGCGCCGCTAAATATCCGCCCAGCCCCATCGCAATCGATCCCGCAGCAATTTCGGCCAGTCCGCCAATTACAATGAACCGCGTATTTGCGATGGCACCCGAAAGCCCCGCCGCCAGCGCAAACGGCACTGTCAGCCCGTCTGACATGCCGATCACCATATCGCGCACGAAGTTGCTCGAAGTGAAATGCCTCTCAATATGGACGCTACGCAACATTAATGCGCCTCCTGTGATTGCGACTCCAGATATTTCTTCGCCAGCCGGATGACTTCTTTTTCTCCGCGATAAGCCAGTCTGCGCTCCGCCTCTTCCAGCGGAATCCACAAGGCCCGCTTGACCTCGATCCGCATCGCCGGCGCGATCTCGTCAATGGTCCCCGAATCGTACCGCAGCAGATAAAAACTCACGATCTTAAACACCCGCTGTCCGTCGCCCCAGGTGCGGACATAAACATATTTAACGTCCGTGAGTTTCGCCAGCGCGGTCCCGCTGATTCCAGTTTCCTCGCGCACTTCCCGCAGCGCCGTCTGTTCCGGCTCCTCTCCCGGATCAACCAGTCCTTTGGGTAAAGCCAATACCTGTTTGTGACGTTTTTTGTCACTTCCAGCGGCACTCCTGGCCTTGACTTCCTCCCGCCGGGGCTCAATCACTGCCAACTCCCAGCCCGTCGCCGCCGGCCGCACCACCACCCCACCCGAGGAGATCTCTCGCAGCATTGCCCTCAAGTTATCAGGAACAAAGGAGTTCGTCACGTCAGGTAACATATCCGGAAACCTCCGTAATGGACAGTAGGAGCTTTCCCTTAGGGCGGCGGCATCTTATTTGCTGTAAGGGTGTTGGAAGTAGTGGAGGCCCGGCTATCATGGCCATCAAGGGCTTACGAAAAATCGTTCGATCGGTGCGCGACTTCGGCCGCGATATCGCCGGCGTCCCGGCGCCCACTAGTCCCGCAAAAATTCCTTCGATCGGTCTCGCGCTTGGCGGAGGCTTTGCCCGCGGCATCGCCCACATCGGCGTACTCAAAGTCCTCGAAGAAGAAAATATTCCCGTAAGATTCATCGCCGGAACCAGCGTCGGCGCCCTCATCGGAGCCGCCTACTGCAGCGGAGTCTCTCCCGAGGAACTGGAGCAGGTCGCTGCCCGGGTCCGCTTCCGCGATCTCGCCCGCTGGACACTTTCCCGTTACGGCTTTGCCAGCAACCTGCGCATGATCACTTTCTTGAACAAGCTGCTGAAGGTCAAAACCTTTGAAGAACTGCGCATTCCGCTGGCTGTGACCGCAACCGACTTCGCATCCGGAGAGGGCGTAGTCTTCCGTTCCGGCCCGCTGGCTGATCCGGTGCGCGCAAGCTGCGCGTATCCCGGAGTATTCCTCCCGGTCACGGTAGATGGCCGACTGCTGGTGGATGGCATGCTCGCCCACGCTCTTCCGACCCAACCTCTGCGCGAAATGGGCGCGAACCGGGTGATCGCCGTTAGCCTGCGCAGCAGATGGGCCAACGGCGAAGGTCCGAAACACATCTTCGACGTCATTGGACAATGTTTCGCGATTGCGCAAAACATGAACTGCGCGCAGGCCAGACAATGCGCCGACCTGGTAATCGAACCGGACGTTACCGGTTATCGCTACGACGATTTCGAGCACAGTTCAGAATTAGTCCTCATTGGAGAGAGAGCCACGCGCGCCGCCGTTCCCGAAATCCGCAAATGGCTCGAACCCGCAGCCGAAATCAAGCCGGTTCATGCGGCAGCCCGGCTGGTAGGTCCTGCGCTCAACCCCGTGACCCCGAAGTAGAGATCGTTACCAAAGTAACCCAAGCCCACATTCGGAGAAATCGTCCGTCCAGCACGGGTTTTGTTCGACGAAGAAAGTGTTTGTCTGCGGAAGGGCTCGGGTGTATATTGCTGCCCACCCGTAGATCGATCCGGCCGAGAACGCTTCGATTTACGGCCAACTGCCTGCTCTCTTCGTCGAGTCAGTAAAACACCGCGTCGTCTTCGTCAATGGTTCCAGTCGTTACTTCTACGCCAGGTGTGCCCATGTCAACGCCCGAACGTCGCCAAATCCAACGGACGACAATGGAGAGACTCGCGTACATTCACATTGAACCGAACAACGGCGGCATCGTCTTGAATGTTTCCCCCGAGGGCCTTTGCTTTCACTCCATTGCTGCAGTGGAGAAGAATGGGCCGCTTCGATTTTCGCTGTTGGAGCAAAATCGCCGTATCACGGCCTGCGGGAAACTGGCATGGACCGATGAGATCCAAAAAGTCGCGCGCGTGCGATTCACCACGTTGACCACAGAAGCTCGCGAACAAGTTCAAAATTGGATAAGTCAACCCGCGGTTCCGCTTGAGGAACACAACTCGACCCTGGGATCCGCGCTGCTCAAAGTATTTCCCGGGTTCCGCGTGCGCCGATCTGACCCAAACCTCGATTCCAGTAATTCCTTCGCCTTCACAACCGCATTCCGAAACATGAGAGTGCGGGTAAGGTTGAGCGGGTTTGCCAAAGGCCTAGCCACCGGGCTGCTTATTTCGTTGCTCTGCGCCTCTGTATTCTTGCTGTATGCCCATCGCCGTGACCTCGGCCAGTCACTCATCCAGTTAGGAGAGCGGTTGGCCGGAGAACGTCCCGCTTCAGAAGAACTGACGGGAATGCGGTTGGCGGAAGAACGTCCGGCGGCGAAGCCTAAGTCGGAGAAACAACCCTCAGTGCTTGCGCCACTGGTGGTGTCTCCAGCAAAGCAAGCTGTGTCGCAGCCACGCGCCGTCCAGGCTCCAGCGCCTCAGATTTCGAGGCCTTCACCGACCGCAGTTCGCGCGAAGACTCCCGCAGAGAGCCCCACCAAGCAGCTCCTCGCCCGGCCTCTTGCCAGCCCCGCGAAGCCGCAACCGGGAACCCTCAAGCCCCAACTGTCAGATGTTGTGTCCCCCACAGCCAATACTCCGGCCTCGCAACATCCCGCTGTGCGCAGCGCTTCCGAGACGGTCGCCCAGGCACCGCCGACTGCTTCCCTCGGAGCGCCTTCATCTCCGATGGCAAACCTTATTCCCAATAAACTCGCCGCGTCCACTCCGCCCGCACCCGCCAGCACTGTGCAGGTGCGCAGCTTTTCCGAAGTCAACTCTATCTCGCTTCCGCAGATGTACTTTGAACTCGGTAAATTCAAAGATGAACTGCGGGCTCGCGACCTTGGCGACCGGGTGGCACAACTCGGGCTGCACCCGAGCGTCGTTCAAAAAGGGCATCTCTGGATGAATGCTTTCTACGTGCTTGTCGGCCCCTACGGCGATACCGCTGAGGCGACGAGAACTCACCAGAATCTGTTGTCCCACGGCTACAAACCGCGGCCCTTCGAGCGCGGCTCCAGGAGTTTCACATTTAGTTCGGGATTAACTCTCGCCGGCACCACATTGCCGGTCGGCGACTTCACCATCAACTGGGAATCCTACGTGACCGACGCGAAAGTAAAGTTCTCACAAGGAAATTATGTCCTGGCAACCGCCAATGGCCAGTGGGTGAAACAACCCTTGCGCTATCAGCGCGATGAATATGTGTACATAAAAAGCAGTAATGGATCGCGCTTGCTGCGCGAAATCCATTTCTCAGGCTTGGATCGGGCCCTGGTATTCCGGGATTCGTCGTAGAACCACCTTAAAAGGTTAAGAGTTTTTGCCCCACCCTTCGCGGTTTTCAAAGAGTGGGGCAACTCGGGACCGACTGTGCTCCTAGCGATGCGGCTTATCATCATGGCCATTGCCTTGATGAGCCTGCTGCTCCCCGCGGGGAGCGCTCTCACGCGGACGAGCATTCTCCTGCCGCGAGGCGTTGGATCGCGGCGCGGCGTTGCCACGCTCTCGAACTTCCGGAGCAGCGTTGCGCCCTTGTCCTCCCCGGTTGTTGGCATACGGGTCAGTCCGTTGCATTCCTCGCTCGGAATTCGACGGACGCGGCGCAGCGTTGCCACGCTCGCGAATTTCCGGAGCAGCGTTGTGACCTTGTCCTCCGCGGTTGTTGGCGTACGAATCATTCCGCTGCATTCCGCGGTCAGCATTCGCGGGCCGCGGCACTCCTCGGCTTTGGCTTTCTGGTGGCCGGTTCTGTGAAGGCCGATTCTCAAACGAACGATTCTCCCCGCCGCGATTCTCGGGACGGTAAGGTCCTCCCGCAGCACGCGCCGGCGTGACTTCGCGACTGAATTCCCCTGCCCGCGCCGTGGCTGCCACCGCCGGCCGGCCATGATTCACCGACGCCAGGAATTGGCGGTTGCTGCCGGCAGAGCGCTCATGTTGAGTCTGCATGCCGGTCGGTTCGAAATGACGCTCATGCGCCACCGTCTCCTCGAAGCGTCCCGGACGGGCATTGATTCCGCCGCGGCCTCCGTTGTAGCTAACCCGATTCTCGAACCGGTTGTTGATAACGGTCTTGTTGTAGATATGAACGTTCGTGATGGTCACGTTGTTCACCGAGCGGTTGTAGTAGAACGTGCGGTCGCGCCAGTACCCGCCCTCGTATCCGCTACCGAAGTAGCCAAAGCCGTAATTCACGCCGCCATAAAAGCCGACGTGCGAGCCCCAGTATCCGCCATGCCAAACATAGAAGCCTGCGTTCCATCCCCAATACCCGGGAGTCCAAAGCAGGCCGGGCTCGGGAGCAAATACCCATGTGCCCGGGACCCAGTAGTATCCATCCGGACCGTAAGCCCAGTAACCGGGGGTCCAGATATAGCCATCGCCGGGACAAGCCGGCTGCACGTACACCGGCAGCACCGGTGGCGCGACTGTGACCGAAACAAAAACGCCCGCAAAAGATGAAGCTGGAATCATCACCATCAGCAGAACCACACACGCAGTCCAGCGAACGATGTTTGCTGTTTTCATGAAATCTCCTCTCGCCCAAAATTGCAGGTTCTGAAGGGTCGTGTGCATAAACACGATTTCAGGGACGATGTTCTGCGGCGCGCAGCGTGCTGATTCTACATCGCTTCTGATGCGGGAATACGGCCGTAAGTTGATCGAAGGGTTACCTTAGTTCAGGTATGGCAAGCGCTGTATGCCTAGATATCTTCCGCCCAAGAAAGAAACTCCAGGGTGCCCCATTTCTCGCGCCTTTTGAAGCTGTGAAAAAACCGTTTTCCGGAAGCTGCGAAGAGACGCGAGGGTTGATCTTGCAGTAGAGGAAGGGGTCTAGGTTGACGGAGAAGTAGTTTTAGGTTCCGCCGAGCGGTTGCGG
>Ga0137390_10005970_pt1 | contig 10323 bp, 23 predicted proteins | sample 15con2h24AmetaG_FD_104937 | JGI IMG/M metagenome (GOLD analysis project Ga0137390, IMG submission 104937) | Vadose zone soil microbial communities from Angelo Coast Range Reserve, California, USA - 15con2h2.4A metaG | ecosystem: Environmental > Terrestrial > Soil > Vadose zone > Saprolite... | reverse complement strand
TGAAGAGGATCCCACTGCTTTGCGTGTCGCTGAAGGGGCGCAGCACGAGCGAAAAAAGATCGCTGCCCGGCTGAACGAGTAACTGCGCGATCGTGGTCAGACCGTCCGGAGTTACCTTCACCCACGTTTTCGAGCCTGCTGCATTCTGCACGAAAAAGATGCCACTGACCTGGGTGTCGGAAAAAGCGCGCAGGAACAGCGCGATCGCGTCGGATGGAGGGATTATTCCCTGACTGATGTCGGGGTCAGTAAGGATGACTTTTGTCGACCAGGTGGGAGCTGTTCCATCCGAACGCAACACAGTTTTGTTGACGCCGATCGGAAGACTCAGGTAGCCGGCGGTCGCCGGGTTGGCCGCGAACGGAATGGCGCCGGCGCCGGAAAGAAAGCCGATGGCCGAGTAGGTTGCCCACGCACTCCCGCTGTCCCTGTACAACGATCCGTTATCCGTCGCGAAGTAGAGCCGGCCGGCGATGCTGGCCGCTGGCCTGGCTGCCAGCGTTCCTGTCAGGATGATCGAATTTCCGAGAACTAGCGCGTTGACCAGCTCTGGATCCGCCTGGTAGATGACGAAGTGATCTCCGAGCGCGGCGCCGGATGCGCGGAGCGACATTTGCGTGAACTGTGTCGGAACAAATTGTTTCCGTCCCCTGCACCTCATACCGTGCCTCGGCCGATCGGCTGCACGAACCTCCATCGAACCCAGCCGGTGACTCGAATGGCATTGACGCAATTCAGGATCACGGCTCTGCCGCTCTGTACGGTGAACGGGGGAAGATTCTGCCCTGAGGTGTCGGGCAAGGTGAACGCGGCTCCCAGGGGCACTGCATCGACGAAAATGCGGAGCGTGTTCGACGTCTGAACGTAGAGGAAGAGCTCGCGCACCTCGATGTTGTAGATCTGCGGGTTCAAGATCGTGCTGTTGCCGGCAAATGTGACGTCGAATGGTGTGCGGAATTCATCGCCCGAAAGTGAGTCCGGGCCCTCGTCGCAAACCGGGGCGAGCTCTTCGATGATGTTGTCGCGGATCCAATTGAGCGCGCCGCGGAAGCCGCGGCCGGCGTAAGGCGATGGCCGCTTGGTGAGCTGGTAGTTTCCGGAAGTCTGCGGGCCGCGCATCACTCCCTCGCGACGTGAATCAGCGCGGCGAAAAAAAACAGGATGGCCGCGGCAGAGAGAGCCGTAGACCACTTGATCGTTTTTCCGACGAGGCTGAAGCTGCGCGAGAAACTCGGCTCGCGGTCCAGCATGTCCGCGGCCGTGGCCAGGATCCAGCCGACCAGGAACAGGCCTTCGTGCTTGTGCTGCATCAGTCGTCTCCGTTTGCGACGACGAAGGCCCACAGCAAAACCGTGGTGACGATTGCGATCGAGATCCAGAAGGTGTAGCGCACCGATCGGTCCGCCGCGGCCCACGGTTTAAAAGTCGCGATCGTCGTGGGGCTGGGCAGCATCATGCTCACGACCGCACTGACGACTCCTGCGATCGCTCCGATTTTTAAAGCGCGTCCTCCGTTGTTAGACAAGGGCCAACACTCCCCAAATGAGTGCCGCGCCGGCGCCCACGACGGCAAGTGTAGCTTTGCCGCTGGGCGCCGGCGCGGATGCCGGGGGGGCATTCCTTTGCAGAGCTGAAGGGGAAGCTGGCGAGGTTGCGGAAGATCCGGGATTTGCCGGACTGCCGAACGGTTGCTCCGTTCGATAGTCAAATCTTTTTCTGTGCTCAGAGAGAGAGATGCACTGGGCGAGCTTCCACTGCGACGCGTTCCCGTGTTTCGCGATCGGCGCGACGGCCTTGCGGTATTCGCTCACCAAAACATCGAGAACGCCGACCGCCTGGGCGTTGGTGATCTGTCCGCCGCGGTAGAGATTGTCGAGATCCGCCAGCACTTTGTTTGATTCGGTCGCGGCCGCGCACAGAACGGAATTTTCGCGGGCCACAGCTTGCGCGTGCTTCTTCCGGAAGGTTCCGAAGATCTCGAGAGCTCCTGCGGCGAGCCAGCCGGCTCCTGGAATCGCACTTAGCGTGCCTGCGGCAACGTCGGTGACCGTGGCTACCGTGCTGCCGGCTTTCGAGTTGCACTCGCCGGCCGTGGTGAGCATCCACGGACCTGTCCAGGCCTTCACCTGCGCGAACATGCGAGCGTAGTCTTTCGGGTTGTAGTTGACGCTCTTGATCGCGACGTCCGCGCATTCGTCGATGATCGACCGCGGCGGTGGGTTCACGATGGTCGCGGGATCTCCCACCGCGCGACGCACGCCGTTCCGCGGAACGATTTGCCGATCGAGTCCTTCGTCGAATGCGTAGATCACGCCGATCTCTTTTCTATCGGAGGCATGGCCGGCGGTTGTTTTCCGCTGAAAAGGTTCCAGAGATCCGCGAGGGGATTCAGAAACGTGGGCACCGTCACGGTCGCACTGCCGGCGCTGATTGTGACGCGCTGCTGCGGTGCGGGAGTGTCCAGTACGCACCAGGCCGAGCCGTCGCTCGCACATTCGACGTGGGATCCTACCGGGCACGTGTACCGCGGTCCGTCCACGTAGACCGAAGCGATCGCAGGCCCGAACGCGCGGGCCTTCACGTTGTCGGGCGTGGGCACTGTCGCCGAGACTGGAACCTGCTGGCCGGCGACTCTTATATCTACGGTGCCGGCCGGCGTGGCCTGGTCTTTCTTCCGAAAAACAAAATACGCCGCCGCGGCGCCGCCGCCGCCGAGCAGCAGCAGCACCAGCAGAATAGATCCGTCCTGTTTGCGTCTGGCCATCACTTCCCTTCCCTGGGTGGTGTTAGAGGTCCAAGCGAGCTCAGATCGTCGCTCCTAGGGCTTCCCCAGGCACCTGAATTGGTTGGTTTGACCTGGGCAGCGCACTTCAGCCAGATCCGCGAGGGTTTGCGAGTAGCAGCCTTTCGGCACGAAAGCGAAAGCTGGTGGCGAGCATCCGGGGATCGCCACAGATCGCGCTGCCGTCGTGTTTGATCCGATAGCAGGCGGTACCGATGGCACTGGCGCGGGGGGGAGCACGACGTCTTCGATTTTGTCGATCGTCTCATCTACTTTGCTGACGCCGGCGTGCACGGCCGCGGCGCCGCGCTCAACGACGTCCACTGCCGAGCCGACAATCTTCAGGCCCGCGTAGATGAAGCCTTCGGCCGTGGCCGCGGGATGCACGAACGGAAATGCTGCGACGCGCGCCAAGCTTTTCACATTCCGTGCTGTTTTCGGCCCCGCGTCAGCGACGCTCACAAGAAGCAGCGGGATCAAAACCAGAAACAACCGGATGAGTCTTTTCATGTTTCTCTCCAAGGTTCAGATTTTCGAGCCGCACTACGCGGTCGCGAATGTCGTTCAGGATGAAATAGCCGAGCCCCAGCACGATCGTCTGCAGGAAGCTGAAGAGGATCACGATCCATTGCAGACGAATTGCGTTTCGCTCACTCACTGGGAGCTCTCTCTTTTTCCCCACCAGGCGGCCGGCTTTGTAGGCGTCGAAGCGGGATGCGCGGCGCTGGCCATGCGCGTGTTGGTGCCGTGACCTGGAAAAACTTTGCGATTCGCGTTCGGTCCCAAGTTCGTATTTGCCGGCGTGTCCACAGTGTCATCGGCCATGCCCCAGGGCGAGCGTGCCGTCACGCCGTCGCCGGGATTGAAACGAAACTGGAAAGTCGCGCGCACGCGAGCCCACAAAGACGCCGGCGCCGTCGTGGTTGCACTGTCCGGTTCATAGCCGGTGAACTGGCCGAGATTTGTCGCCGGGGTGAACGGAACGTTGTTGATGCGTGAGAGCTGGCGCAGTAGACGTTCGCGCGCGACTTTGAACTGGAAGGCGTAACCCGGGTCCACGCTCTCCGCAATCACGTAGTCGAGCTTCGCGATCTCCATTTCAAGAAGGCGCTTTTTTCCAGGAACGTTGTCGGGCAGCTCGGGCCCGGTCTTGCTGTGCCGAGCGCCGATGCCGGAATCGTCCCAGGCGATTGCCGCGCGCGTGCGCATTCCCGGTCGCGCAATTGCCGAAACGGTTTGTCGTGATGGCGGCATGAGTTTTTCACGCTTTCTTTAAGCGATACCCGGTGGCGAAGCCCATCAGAGTCAGCGCGGTGCCGAAGATCACGGCCGTCGCCACTGTCCAGATCACGGTACGTAGAAACGGATTCGAGTTGAACGGGTTGTAGAGGCGCTTTTGCAGCACACCGTTGGTGAAGTCGAAGGTGACCTGCGATAGGAAAGCGGCCCCGTAGATCGTGGCTGCGAGCAGAAGAAAATTCACGGTGTCCTCCGGTAAACCAAAACGTCGATTCTCACGCCCTGATTGTTGCCGACGCCCACAGCCCGGCCGTACAGCACGTCGGCAAATGGCGAATAAACTTTCACGCCGTCCGTGTCTTTCCACGGCTGGCCGGAAACGATCGCGCCTGTGGAATCGGATTCGTGCAGATCTTCTTTGTGCGTGGAGAGGTTGATTGTTTTGCCGGCGTCCAGCACGCGGATTTCGACGCTCAGTCCCGCCTGGCCTTTCAGCGAAACGATCTCGACGTAGTTTCCGAAGGGCACGACCTTAAGCAAGGTACCCTCCCACGCTGTCGGTAGTCGCAGCTCCCAGCCGATTCGTGACGTTCGCTGCCCAGTTGTCAGCATCCGACGTGCCCACCCACGTGCGCGCGAATTCTCGCCAGGTGTCAGTTGGTTTGAAGTTGCGCGACTTGCCGTCGCGGATGAGCAAAAGCTGTCGATAGAGAGCATTCCAGCCGTCCTGGGCCGTTGCGAAAACTGTTTTGCCGTCGATCACTCCGTTGCCCCGGTCGCCGATTTTTAAATTGCCGGGGTTGTTCGCGCGCGCGGTGATCGAGCCGGCCACGTAGAAGCCTTCAGCTCGCGCGATGGCTTCGGCCACGGCCTTGATTCCGTCGCTGACGGTCAGCGGAGTTGTCACGGTTTTTTTCCCAGCCAATGCAGCTACTCCTAAAGCGACAATTGCCAACAGCCACCACATCTACGTTTGCCTCGCCAGAAACGAAAAAAGAACGACGAGGCCCACAACCACGAGAACCGGAACAAGGAATTTCATGGCCTGTATGCCGCCGCGGCTTGTGTCGGCTCGCTCAGGATCAAAAGCAAAACGCCCAGGGCGATGCTCACCATTCCCGCAGGGCGCAAAAGCACGTAGACCTTCGCGGCGATCACGCCGCCCACGATCAGTCCGAGCGCGACTTTGCGGCTGAGGCTCACGATCCACCTCCCACTGCGGCCGCGCCGGCGCCGCGCGCGAATCCCTGCAGGAAACCAAAGCCGATCGCGATGGCTGCGACACCAATGGCGCCCCACAGCGCGTATTTTTGAAACTGACTTGTGCCCGTCGACGCCGGTGCGCCGGTGTTGGCCTCGATGAATGTGAACGATCCCCTTTCGTACCATGCGCCCGTCATGCGCCGCGCCATTTCCTGGCCGAGATCTCCGACGATTTTTCCGACGAATGTGTTTTTGAAGGTGACCTGTGCGGAGGAAGACGCCAGCGATGGGTTGCTCACCTGCACTTCAGCTAGACCCAGAGGCACGAGACGTTCCAAAACCTGATCCGGTGTTGCCGTGGTTAGAGTGGGGATGCCCTTCGACGCAAACACGAAGGTGTACTGCTGGCCGCGGATCATCACGTCTTTGGGATCGACGTAGGGCATTCACCCTCCCCTACGCGTGAGCAAAAGAGCGCCGAGCAAAAGCACGGCCGGGCCGCCGAGATAAACGACAGGATTCGTGTACCAGGGTTTTCCGGAAGTTCCGCCTGCGCTCTGCGTTCCGGCTGCATTCTGCGGTTGGACCGGAGTAGCTGGTGGCAGCTTTTGTGAGCTGGCCTGCTTGATGCCCACGGCCACGCCGGCGAGCGGCAGCACAACCTTGTCGATGATCGAGGCGAATTTTTCGGAGGAGAGTCCCTTAAAGATGGTGCTGATCGGTTTGAAAATTCCTGAGAACGAGATCGCCAGTAGCACGTGTCACCTCAAATTTCTCAGAAACTTCAAACCTCCAAAGATGATGACCACGCCGATGCCGATCGCGACCACAGGAACCCACCCCGGCAGATTCATCGTGAATGCGCCAGTGCCAGGCGAACGATTCGCCTGCGCGGAGCTCCCTCCCGCGGTTGGTTTCGTTGCGCCGGTTGCCGGATCTCGCGCCGGAGCTCCGGTTCCCCAGGTCACGGAAGCGCCTCCACCTGGCAGCGGAAGAAAAACGGTTCCGTAGCCGGCGTTGGCTGCGAATTGCCCTTTCACTTTTTCTCTCCGCGAATCACGATCGGCGCCTCGCTCTGCTTTTTCGTTTTCGCCAGGTCATCCTTGGCGCGCTGCGAGCTGGAATATTCTCGCCACTCGCGCGGGTTCACTTCCTTGCCGGCGATGAAATGACGTTCCTTCACTTGTCGTTGTCATCGTCCGCGTCGACCGCTGCGGCCGCGCCGTCGCCCGGCTTCAGGTGAGGGAAAACCGCGTGTTCGAGCCGCGTCACTCGTTCCGGGAAGGAAAGCTCTCTCGGTTTGCCGGCTTTTGCGGTTACCTGTTCGAAGTGCTCTTTGCCGGTGATCTTGCCGTTCACCTGGTGAGTTATTTCAGGCATCGTTTTTTCCTTGAGAAATCGTGCGTACGATTCCTTAAACTTCGACCGGGATCTGTTCGCACGTCAGCAGGTCGAGCTTGTCGCCGCCGACGAGGTTCAGACCGTCGCCGAAAAGTTCGAAGCGCACGGCCGCGGCGCCGAAACCCTTGGCGTCGAAAATATCTTCGAGGAAGCCGCGCTGTGCCCAGTCGACGAACGCATACCCGCGCGGAAGAGTGGTGTAGCCAAAGGTGAATTGCTGCCGGTTCTCTTCCACCTGGTCGCGGTTGAACATGCGGTGTTTTTCGCTGCCGTTGATCTTCACGCGCCAGCGATAGATCCCGATGTTGGAGTTGTCGCCCACGCGCGAGCCGGCCGCGCCGGCCGCGGAGTCGAACTGTCCGGTGACGCCGGCATTTTCGAGGTACTGCCGAAGCATCAGGAAGCGCACGCGGTTGCCCGCGTTCACGTCCGCGAGCTTGGTATCCGTGAACGTCGCGCCGATGGACGTTCCGATCGTCAGGTAGCGCGAGACGTATTGGTAGTGGTACTTCATGACCGAGTCGCGGATCGGAGCTGCCAGCGGTGCGAAGCGAACGATGCGTGCTTGCGGGTTTCCGGTCGCGCTGCCGAACGCGCTGAGTGCTTGCGTGAGCGTCCCGCCCTGGATTGCGTTCGTGCCGGCGCCCCAGGTTATTTCGAGATCGAGCAGCGAGAAGATGGAAGGATCGAGAATGCCCTCGATCTCATCCTTGTGCGTCGCGAAGCGCGGAGCAAAAGGCACTTCCATGTAGAAACGAAAATCGTAGCTGCCGTTAGCCGTGGCGGCCAGAGGCGCGGGAAAAGCGGATCCACCGGATCCGGGGAGCTCGGCAACGAGAGAGCCGACCGGACGGTATTGGTTGTATAGCCCGGTGAGGATGTACAGCTCTTCCGCGCGGCAATCGATCAGCGTCAGCGAGCCGCCGCCTGTGACCTTCGTGCCCTTCACGCGCACGCGGCGAATTAAATTCTGTGGAGCTTCCTCGGTGATGTTGCCGGCCACCGTCTGACCGGAAACCGTCAAGCGCCCTTCCACCATGATGCCCACGCGCGAAAGCGGCAGATCGCGCGGGATCCCGTTGGTCAGCAACGTGGGATTCGACGCGGAAAACGCGATCGTGGTGGTGATTTCTTCCCTGCGTTCGCGAATCATATGGCCTTCCTGCCGCCGAACACTGCGCCCACGGCGAGCGAGGCTATGAAAAAACTGACCAGGATGAAGGCGCCGGTGAAAAACGCGCGGCCCCAGGTGTTCTGGGAAAAGCTGGCAGGCAGGACGTTGGCGAGTTTGGGCTGCAGGAAGGAATGCACGAAGCCCAGCACGAGCGCCAGGACGGCCAAAGCGATTAGATGCATGGAGCTACCTCGGAAAAAGTGGGGGTTCCGTTGCTCGGAGCACGTTCCATCGCAGTACTTTTCGCCTATGGACACGCGCGCTGTCCACGAAAACAATGTCATTCATTGAATACGTTGCTTCTCGATGTAGCTCGCCGTAGGGTCGGGACGGATGGCGAAGAAAAACAAAGTGGTTTCCGTTCGTGTGACGGAAGGTTTCGACGCGAAGCTGAAACGCCTGGCGCGCAAAGACGGCCGCAGTAAGGCTGACTGGATTCGCCGGCGCATCACCGCGGACGCGAGCAAAGCCTGATGTGGCTGCAGCGTTTTGTACTTCGCCGGATGGCGATGTTTTTTCTGATTCAGGAGGCACGCAGCATGGCACAGGAAGACTGCAAACACGAAGGTCAGACCGGGACGTATTGCGGACTCTGTGGAAAGCAGCTCGAAGCCGATGCCGAAGTTGCCGGCGCCCTGGAACGCACGCTGAAGCGCCTGCTGCAGGATCAATACGGCCTGAAGCCGACAGCGAAGCCGGCCGCGGGCGATCCGCCGGCGAGCACGCTCGCTGACAAGATCTTCGGCGCGAAAAAGAAAAAGGAAGAGAAAAAGTAAAATGGCCGAACCCTCCAACAAAACGCGCTGGTGTGAGGTTTGTGAGAAACGGCACCGCCTCTCGCACGATCACTTCAAACGCAAACCCTCTCGCGCGGACGCCCAGGTTGTTGGCGCCGACACTGCCGAAGGCCTGGGCGAACGATTTGACCAGGAGCTTCGGAGCGGCGGGCGCATGCCCACGGTCGAGCAAGCGGCACAAAAGTTACAGCAGGAACGCGAATCGCTCGAAAGACGCTGGGGCCGTCGCATGCGCCTGGTCTACGGAGCGGCCTCCAAACTTCTCGGAGATCCCAAAATTGCGTTGACCGACGTCGAGGAAAAAGATTTCGGCCAGGTGCACGCGGATTTTGCGTCCGCCTGGGGCATCGCCGGCAATTCCAAAATCGAAACGTCGATCGATCTCTTGACCGTGCACGGCATGGCCATCACCGCGCGAAGCGATTTCCTGAAAGCACTGCTCGAAGCCAAAGAGGAAGAAACAAACGAGGATCCCGAAAAGACAGTTGCCGGCGAGCGGATTCAGTGACGATCCAGATCCAATGCCAACGTTGCCGGCACTGGGCCACGCACCACGTTCTGATGGTTGACCTGCGGGCGATCTTCGGACTCGAAATCGAGCTGCGGTGCTCCCTCTGCCGGGCAGAAATTAAATTTGCGATCCTGCGATGAGTCTCCAAAATCTGATCGTCGGCATCAGCGGTGAGAAGGGCGCCGGCAAATCCACCTTGCTGCGCCACCTCGCGCGCGATGAACCCGCGCTCGCCCTCGTGGACACCCTGGGCGAACACGAAGCCTGGTGCCCTCGCCATCCTGGCAGCCCGCGGCAGCAAATCATCGACCTCGCCGAGCCGCCCGAAACGTTTGCCTGGTCGTTCCTGCTCGACTCCAATTCTCCGAAAGCGGAAGCCGCTCACTTCAACGCCCTCGCGCGCGCCGCGTACCGAGCTGGCGATCTGACCTTCTGCATCGAAGAGTGCGATCGCTACTCGAAAGCCGGCAGCGATCTCCCCGGTTTGAAAATCCTCTATGACTACGGCCGGCATCGCCGCGTGAACGTGGTGTGGCTGACGCGAAACCTGGTCGCTGTATCGCGTCGGCTCACCAGTCAAACCGATGTGTTCTATTTTTTCCGGCAAACCGAGCCGCTCTACATCGGCGGGATCGAGGACCGCGTTGGGCCCGAAATCGCGCTGGAGGTTCAAAAGCTGCCGAAATTTCACTACATCATGTGCGCAAAAGAGCAAGAGCCGGTCCGCGGAGTGGTGGCAATCGAAAACTAGGGTCCCAGATGCCCAGGAAAAAGTGGAATTCCCTGAAAAAAATAATTCTGAGTGCGCTCGCAAATCACACGTGGGTGTCCACACCTCTATTGCAGCAGCTCACCGGAAACCCCTACCCCCTGGACGGCTACCTGCGGCACCTGGCCAGGTGGAAACTCGTGCTGCGCCGCGGCTGGTCTACCCGGCCGATCTATTGGAGGATCTCTGCTAAGGGACGCGATCGCTTGAAGTGGTTGCAGAGCGGGGAAGGAAAGAGGTCCGGAAGATGACTGTGCTGGAAAAGGTGAACGCGAAACTCGAAGTTCAATGAAACGATCTTTGCCTTTTGCACGATCAGTATCGCGATCAGCTTGTTGATTCTGATTGTTGCAGGAATCGCTGATGCGGTAGCCTACTTTGTCCACCACATCTGCTGGCGATGACTAGGCTGCGGTTTTCTTCGGACGGCCGCCGAGCTTGCCGTTG
>Ga0137390_10005968_pt1 | contig 10324 bp, 10 predicted proteins | sample 15con2h24AmetaG_FD_104937 | JGI IMG/M metagenome (GOLD analysis project Ga0137390, IMG submission 104937) | Vadose zone soil microbial communities from Angelo Coast Range Reserve, California, USA - 15con2h2.4A metaG | ecosystem: Environmental > Terrestrial > Soil > Vadose zone > Saprolite... | reverse complement strand
GTCCGTGGTGGCGCTGGACGGCCGCATTGTGCTCGGCGAGGAAAGCAATGCCTTGCGCGAGAAAGTAAAAAGCTTGATTGCCGAAGGAAAAAAGAAAATTATCCTCAATATGGATAACATCACTTTTATCGACAGCGCCGGCCTCGGCACGCTCGTCGCCGCGCATCATAGCGTAAAGACGCAGGGCGCCTCTCTGCGCCTCTGCCACCTCGGCAGCAAGTTCCAGGAAGTGCTCCAGATCACCAAGTTGCTGACCGTCTTCGATGTCTACAAGACCGAAGCCGAAGCCGTCGCCAGCTTCTCCAAAGGCGCCGGAGCATAAGCGTCCGAGCCAGATTCCGAGTGCCGCAGACACTGGTTTTGCGCGTGTGCCATTTGCCGACGGGCACCGGCCGCGGCGGGTGCCCTCTCTCGTTTTCTGAAATTCTCGTCCCGCTAAATCCCCCCCGTGAAGGCAAATCCCAATTCAGTCCCGAAATCCTTCAAAGCCACGCTTGAGCGCATGGCCTCGAACCTGGGATGGGTGATCATCCGCATCCCGTTCGACGTCCCGAAAGTCTGGGGAACGCGCGGCATGCTCAAGGTCAAGGGCGAAATCAACAGCTTCGCCTTTCGCACTTCACTCTTCCCCACCGGCAAGGGCTATCACTACCTGCTGGTCAACAAGCGCATGCAGGCCGGCGCGCACGCCGCCCCCGGCGACCCCGCGCACTTCCGCCTCGAGCCCGACACCGAAAAACGCCTCGCCACCGTCCCCGCGGAACTTCAGCGAATCCTCAACGAAGACCGCTCCTTCCGCCGCTGGTTCGACCAACTCAACTACTCCACTCGCAAGTGGGTCACCGACTTGATCACCAACGTGAAGAGCGCGGCCGCCCGCCTCCGCCGCGCCGAGCAAGTCGCCGAACAGTTGCTCTCCACCATGGAAGCCGAACGCGAACTCCCGCCCGTTCTCAAGCTGGCGTTCGCCCGCGATCCTCGCGCGTTTGCAGGCTGGCAGCGGATGTCTCCCCTCCACCGCCGCGGACAATTGCTCGCCATCTTCCATTACCGCTCCCCCGCCGCCCGCGACCGCCGCATCGCCAAGATGCTCGAAGCCGCCCTCGCCTTCACCGAACGCAAGCCTGACAAGGATGCAATCGTGTAAGCGAGTCCTTGCCATTTCCACCTCGGCGGCCTCCTCTTTACATTCTCGCTGAATTAGCGTATATACATAAATGTGTTCTCTTGGGACGCCAGGAAGGCCCTGAGCAACCTGAAGAAGCACGGCGTGTCCTTCGAGGAGGCTGCCACCGTTTTCGGTGACCCCGAGGCGCTCGACTGGGACGATCCCGAGCACTCTCACGCTGAAATTCGCTCCAAGCGTCTGGGAACTTCGGTCACTGGCCGGATTCTGATCGTCGTTTACACGCCCAGGAAGGTGAAAGATGGCAAGGAAATCATCCGCATCATCAGCGCGCGCCAGGCGACTCGCAAAGAACGCCAGGCCTATGCCGGATAGCAAGCTCGACCTCTCCAACATTCCGGAATCGACCGATGCCGAACTGCGCCGCGCTCGCAGAGTCGGCCGCCCCGCTTCGGGAAACGCAAAACAGCTCATCGCCATCCGCATCGCCCCGCAACTGCTCCGCCGGCTCCGCCGCATGGCCGCCAGGCAATCCAAACCCTACCAAACTCTCATCCACGAACTCCTCGAAAAATCCGCCCGCAAAGTCGCCTAGTAACCTGGGTTGCGAGTTCGTTGAATAAGCAAAACTGTCGTTCCGAGCGAAGCAGGCCGACGCTTTTTCTTCCCGCTTCGCTCCCGCGATCGACCTGTCCCGATCTTGTCGGGAAGATTCCGACCCTGTCGGAAAACGGTCGGCCTGCGCAGTCGAGGAATCTCTCCCCGTTTTCCAGTTTCTTGTCGGAAAGGCCACTGGCTATAAATAGGTTGGCCTTCCCTCCGATGAGGAGTGAAGGGCCTCAGGTTGCGCGGTACGAAAGATGGGCCCGCCAGTGTAAACGAACGGAAGTTTTACCTTTGCCGCTCTGATGCTTTCAGGTCGCGCAACAATCGTCCAAATGTCTCTTTATACTTGTCGTGGCTTTTCCAATCTCGAAAGTCACCCATGTGAACGATTCGGCGGACCCTCGCAGCCCATGGCTGTGACGAAATCATCACCGCGTCATCCAATCTTACCGGGAACAGAACTTGCTTTTTTTGTTGGCGCTCCTTCTCAAGAGCGGCCTCAACTTCCTCCTCAACCCACGGGCTCTCAATCGAATTCTCTGAGAGCACTAAGAGCAATTTATCGTACAGGCGGACTGCCTCATCTATCTTTACTCGGAACTTGTCTCCAATCTTCAAATCTTCAGGCGCGAACCAGCACCGGACGTATTTCGCCTGCAAATCTTGGTGCAATCGTTCGGCAAATTCCTGGTCCTTAGTCGAATAGCTGATGAAACAGGAGTAGTATTCAATGGGATTTACTATCAACGATTTCATATACGTGCTGAACTGATTCGGCACTCCGGCACCGCGCAAGAACCATTCCGGAATGTTCCCCTCTGACAGATAAACCGTGTCAATTCCGACGGTAGAAGGTCCAAGATGGCGAACTCTCTCAAGGCCTGCGACCCCCCTTAGGTCAATTGCTGCTAACAAGGTTCCAGACAGAAGCGCATCAGCAAGATTTGCCCCCCTAAGCTTTGCCCAAATGAAAGTGGCGCCTCGGAAATTCGCCCCGCTGAGGTCCGCCTTACTGAAGTCCGTGTATACGATTTCAGCTGCACTCAGGTCTGCTCCAATGAGATTTGCCCCGCAAAACTTCGTCCCTCTAAGGTACGCTCCGTGGAGTGCCGCACGCGTGAGGGTAGCTTCACAAAGATTTGCCCCTCCGAGATCTACCTCTCTGAGGACTGCCTCCTCAAGACTTGCAGTACTGAGGTCCGCACCAGAGAGGTCTGATTCACTGAGGTCCGCGTGGGACAGCTTCGCCTTCCTTAGATCGACACCAATCAGAGTAGCTCTTTGAAAATTCGCACTATGGAGATGCGCACCGCCTAACTGGGCACCGGAAATAGTCGTATCTCTGAAGTCCGCTCTATCAAGCAATGCATCTTGCAAATTCACCCCAACGAGATTCGGTCTCACGTCTGGATTCTCTTCTCTCCAAAGATTCCAGACGTCTGCACCCTTTCTGAGAATTTCCCCCTGTCCCTCGTCGGCCATACATTCGCTCCAGTGTAGCCATCATGATGGTTCCGTCTTCAATCTGATACACGAGCACCTGGCAGCAATTCGGGCAATGTAGTTCCGTTCTTCTTTGCGTTTGCTTCCATGCTTTCAACAATACGACGGTAATCGTCCTCGTTATGCATGGCTGCCCAAGATGCAAGGTATTCCTTGTGCTCCTGTTCGGAAATCTTGGGGGCAAGAACAGCTAACCTTTGATAAAAAGAAGCCTTTAGTTGCATAACCACAAAAAACCTGGTCATTTGCACGGTACCGCTCAAAGTTACCATGATTGCAATGACTGCCCACAGGACGGCAGATAACCTCGGCGAAAGTGTTCTAGGCGCGATTCGAGTCTTGCCATATGTTCTGAGCAGGCGCGCAGTAGCGAAGCCCGTGACGGCTCCCACGCTCAGCGATATGAGCCCTCCCATAATCCAAAAATTAAAAACGTCGGTATATCCAAGTGCGGCTTGGTGACAAGCCGAGTTCACCAGGCTCTTGATGTTTGAAAGCAAAAAACGCCACAGAAAGCTCAAAATTGGTTGGATGAAAACAAGGACAAAGATTCCTGAAATTACGCCCGCGACCAGAGGTCTGTTCCACACTCGTTCTTTCTTTTGACCTTCAACAACTGGACCAGCATCGTCCATCGCAGCCCCCCAATGGAACGGAGTGTATCACGCACCCTAACTGAACATCCTCGGGCGGGTGGCAGGTCGTTAGTAGTTCGACAAGAGGTTCTCGCACGCCTCCGTGGAAGTCGGGTACCGCCGGGTACCCCAGGTGCCGGTTTTGCACCTAAGGCTTTTGCCTTTTCCACAGATTTCCACAATTCTTTCGAATCCCACCCCTCCCGCAAACCCTTTCCCTCGGCCAACTTGCACCCCACTGTGTCAACCCTGCCACGTCCATTCGAATCACTAACAAGTTATTCTTGACAAGCATTAACTCTCGTGGTACCATCTCCTTTGATAGTTCGAGCCCATCTTCGACTCCGTCTCGCCAGCCCGCCTTCGGCTGAACAATCTCACCGTTCCTTTCCTTACGCCGTTACCTCCTTACTTCCTTACCTCACGATTGCCTTATCCTCCTGCCCCGATCAAAGATCCCGATCCCGTCGGGACCTTGTCGGAGTCACCGCCCACTATTGCTTTAAGTCCTTTAGCTGCAACACTTATAGATCTCCCCGTAAGTGTTGCAAACAAAAGACTTACGGCCTGGCTAAGCCCTTTAGATGCAACACTTACAAAAAACAGGGGGGAGGTGTCCCGGTTATGGTTAACCAGGAATCCCGCAAGGATTCCTGTCCTGCCTGCCCCGGCCTTGTCGGCAAGGCTCTTTCCTTAACGTTCCAACTTTCAAACCTTCCAACGTGCAAACGATCCCTATTCCGCCCGGTACATGGTGATCCCGCTCAACATCTTGGGATAGAAATCCGTGGACTTCTGCGGCATCACTTCCCCGGCCGTGGCAATTTTCATCACCTGCTCGACGTCGCAGGGATTCAGCAAGAACGAAATCTGCGCGCGCCCGCTGTCCACCGCATCCAAAGCCGCGCTCGCCTCGCGCTCGTACGTCAGGTTCGCTTCCGCGGTGATTGCTTGCGGCGTGATCCCCAGCGCCGGCTCCAGGATTCCTTCGTGCAGCAGCACCACGTCCAGTTCGCGCTGCAGCGGCGAAAGATTGGGCAGAAGCTGCGCGAGGTTGACGCCTTCGCGCAGCGTCAGCACGTAAAAGGCGCGCTTTTCCGCCTCCGCAGCCGGATAAACTCCGATCGCCCGCTTCTCGCGCGCGCCCACGAGCCGGGCCAGAAAACTTTTCCGCGCGGCCGCTTTCTTTTCCTCGCTGGAAAATGGAAATGCCTCTGCCGCGAACCACGGCTCGAGATGCCGCCGCACGCCGCTCCAGAAAAAATCGTGAACGTGCGCCGCCACGCGGTGCCCCGGCAAAATCATCAGGCCCTCGCTCTGCGTGTTGACAAACGTCATCATGACCCGCTCGTACGGAGCGTCAGGCTCAATCTTTCCGGCGAGAGTGCGGCGCTCGTTCCGGTAATTCAGCGCCGTCTCGTAACGGTGATGCCCGTCCGCGATCACCAACTTCTGTTCTTCCATCGCTTTCTGGATTGCAGTCACGCGCTGCGGCTCCGCAATCACCCACAGCCGGTGCGACACGCCGTATTCGTCACGCATTTCGGTGGCCGGCGCCGCAGCCGATTCGGCTTCCACGAGAATCGCGTCAATGCGCTTCTCTGCATCCGAATAAAGCATAAAAAGCTGCCCGGTGTGCGTCTTCGTATGCCGCAGAAGTTCCAGCCGGTCGGCTTTCGGTCCGGAGAGCGTGTGCTCGTGCCGGAAAACAACGCCCGCCGAATATTCCTCGAGTTTGCCGGCGCCGATAAATCCGCGCCGCGTGCGGCGTTCGTCCGTCCCCGGCACCGTGTATTCCTGCGTGTAGCCATAAAAAGACGGCGCGGGATCTTGCACCACGATGCTGTTGCGAATCCAATCCTCGAGCGCCGCGCCCGCCCGCGTGTAGACGTTGTTTTGCGGCGTATCGCCGGGATACGCGCGGCCTTTCTCCACCGCAATGAGGTTGTGCGGGTCCGCGGCGTAATACTTTTCCTGCATCGCCGGAGAAATCTTGTCGTAAGGCTGCGTCAGCACGCGGTCGAACGGGGCGCGCGCCGCGTCATAGCGAAAAGCGCGAAAGGGATAAACCTGGGCCATGGAGTCTCCGGAATCGTTTTGTGCCGCCTGCGAAGCCTTCTAGTGCCGTTCCAACTAAAGGAACCAAACTACGAAATCTCTCGCGTCCGCCAATTCGCTGAAAACGATTTGCGCAGAGTCTGCTCACAAAAAGTTGGAACGGCATTAGTTTACGCGAACACGCGGGAATTCCGAAAAAGACTGTAGGTTAATTTTCAGTTGGAATTTGACGCGAGATGCAAGACTGCCGAAAAAGTGCGGCCATATTACAATTGTGGGCGGATGAAGACTCCCGATTTTTCTTCCATTCGCGCGTTGATTTTCGATCTGGACGGCACGCTCATCGATTCCAAGCGCGACCTGATCCGTTCCGTCAACGCCATGCTGCGGGAAATGGGCCGCGAGCAACTCCACGAAGACACGATTTCCGGTTACATCGGCCACGGCGCTCCGCAACTTGTCGGCCAGGCCTTGGGCAACAACGCAACGGTAGAGCAACGCGAGCGCGCGCTGAAATTTTTCCTAGCCTACTACGATGACCACAGAATGGATTCGACCTGCGCCTATCCGGGAGTTCCAGAAACGCTCGAGCAACTTGGCTCGTTCCCGATGGCCATCCTCACGAACAAGCCGGTGCGGATCAGCGTGCGCATCCTCGAAGATCTCGGCCTGGCGAAATATTTTCGCGCTGTGTATGGCGGCAACAGCTTTGAAAGGAAAAAACCCGATCCGCTCGGCGCGCAGACGATTCTTCGCGAATTCGGCGCCGCCCCGGCGGAAGCGATGCTGATCGGCGATTCCGAAGTGGACGTGCAGACCGCGCGCAACGCCGGCACTCTCGCCGCCGCCGTAAATTATGGCTTCGGCGCGCACGACCGCGCCGCGCATCCCGCCGACATCTATCTCAGCCGCCTCACGGATCTCCTGCCGCTGCTAGCCGGCCAGAATTCATGATGGTCTCGAAACGCGACGGCAACACAAAATGGACGCGCGTCCGTAGCGAATACGGACCGTCAGGTTGCTGCGCATCGTATCTCTTTATGCACAGGCCGGGAGCTCTATTTCTTGTCAGCGAGAACCATCTTACGCTGAGATAGAAGCGTGGCATCTTCAACCCTTCGGACCAGCAGGTGCAAGATGAACTCGAGCGCCAAGTACATAGCCGCATTTTTTTGCCTGGTGTTGCCGGCGATCGCCCAAGCGCAGAGCGTCGGTCAGGTGGAATGCCCGCGCTCTGGCGGCTACGTCTATCTATACAGTTCCATAACTACTCTGGATGTGCGCACGACGCTCCAGTGTGGAGAGCAGGTACAGATCACCGGTCGGTACGACCTCTACTTCGGTGTGCGCACAGCCAAAGGCGACATCGGTTATGTCCCGGTGGAAAGCCTCCAATTGTTGAAAGACAAGCCGGGCGCAAAAGCGCCGCAACCGCGAACAGTGCAGCCCACCAGAGAGCGCACTCCGTACGATGCACCCGCGGAAGTTGCTCCGAGCGTTCCCCTGTCTCCGTCTGTCTTCACCTTGCGCAATGGCACGGCGATTCGCTTGAAACTTGGCAAGACCATTTCTTCCGCGACCTCCCACGTGGGCGACGAAGTTAATCTGCAGGTCGCCGAAGAGGTTGTCGTGGATGGCCTTTCGGTGATTCCGAGTGGCGCGGCGGCCACCGGCTTAGTGACGGAGGCAGAACCCAAAAGACGCCTGGGCCACGGCGGAAAGCTTGCGTTCAGCATCAACTCTGTGCGTCTTAGGGACAACGAAAAGGCCGCCGTCCGCTCCTTCCAGGAGAGCGCAGGCTCAAACAATTCGGCGGGAGTGATTCTCCCCTTGGCTTCTGGGAAAGAAGTGGTTTTCACGCAAGGAACCGAATTCACGGCGTACGTTGATGGGGACCTGCGGCTAAGGAAAGAGGCCTTCCAAAGCGAAAAGGACCCTTCCAGCGCCGCCCCCGCACTTCCGGATCGCAAACCTTCTCAGCCGCGCGGGTTTTAGAAATTTAGAGAGACAGCGAACAGTCTGCGATCTTGCCCACCCTAAGCTCGGCGATCGAGCCGGGCTTTTCCGGCACCACGATGCATCCGGACTTGCCATCGGGCGCGGCACTTGGCAGACTTTGCGCGTGCTCATTGGCCTCTTCCCTGAACTGGACGGACCCGGCGGGGTGCAGCGAACGGGCCGTCATCTGGCGGCCGTGCTCACGGAATTTGCCTCCAGCCATGGCATGGATTGCCGCCTGCTCAGCTTGAATGATTCCCCGGAGCTGCACCGGATGACGCTGGCAGGGCGCGAATTTGTGTTCACGGGGTGCGAGCGCTCCAAGGGGCGGTTCACGGTGACAGCGCTGCGAGCCGCGCGGCGCAAAGCAAAACTGGTGCTGGCCGCGCACCCGAACCTGGGACCCGTGGTGCAGGCGATGCGCGTTGCGGCGCCACGAATGAAGAGCATTATCTGCACGCATGGGATGGACGTCTGGGAGCCGCTCGGCGGCTTGCGCCGGCGCGCGCTGCGTCACGCGAACCTGGTTCTGGCGCCAAGCCGGGACACCGCCGAACACGTTGCGTCGCAGCAAGGAGTCGCGCGCGAACGGATTCGCGTTCTGCCCTGGGCGCTCGATCCGCAATTCGAAGCGTTGCTCACGGCGGGATCGCGAACCGCTCCACCGCACGGCTTTCCCGCTGGCCGCGTCATTCTGACCGTGGGCCGCTGGCTGGCAACGGAACGATACAAGGGCATGGACACTTTGATTACGGCGCTGCCGAGGCTGCTGACGCAGTGGCCGGAGCTGCAACTGGTTCTCGTGGGAACAGGCGATGACCGCACCTGGCTTGAGGACCTGACGGAAAAAAACGGCGTGCACCGCCACGTGCATTTTTTGACGGGATTGAACTACTCGGAACTTGCCGCGTGCTACTCCGCGTGCGAGATTTTTGCCTTGCCCAGCCGGGGAGAAGGATTCGGCCTGGTGTATCTGGAAGCCATGGCGTGCGGCAAACCGGTGATCGGAGGAGCGCACGGCGGCGCACCCGAACTCATCGAGGACGGCGTGAGCGGCTACCTGGTGCCGCACGGCGATCCGATCCAGCTCGCTACCAGCATTGAAGCCCTGTTGGCGGACCCGGCGCTGGCGAAGGAAATGGGCGCGCGCGGGCGGCAACGCGCGGAGCACGAGTTCCGGTTCAATGTCTTCGCGAAATCACTGAAAAAAATCCTGCGCGATCAATGCGAATCCTGAACGTCACGGAAACATACGCTCCCTTTGCCGAGTTCGGCGGCCCGCCGGTAAAGGTGCGCGCGCTCTCCGAAGGCCTGGCGCGGCGAGGCCACCATGTCACGGTTCTCACGGCCGACTGGGGGCTGGAAAAACGCCTGCAAACGCAGGAAGAGAAAATCACGGCGGAGCGATCTCCCTTCGGATGGCGGCGGAATGAGAATGGCGTGCAGGCCATCTATCTGCCGACCTGGCTGCGTTACCGCACGGTGAGCTGGAATCCGGCGGTCAAGCGTTACTGCCGGGCGCGACTGCAGAATTTCGATGTGGTGCACATTTTTGGACTTTACGACCTGCTGGGTCCGGCGGTGGCCGCGGCCAGCCGCAAGCGAAACTTGCCGTACGTGCTCGAGCCCATCGGAATGTTCGTGCCCATTGTGCGAAATGTTTGGCTGAAACGGATGTATCATGCGGTCTGGGGAAGGCAGCTACTCGAGGGGGCCAGCGCGGTGATCGCCACTTCGGATCAGGAAGCCGAGGAGCTGGTCGCCGGTGGTCTTCCTCGCGCGCGGGTGGTGCGACGGCGGAACGGCGTGGAAGCGCCTGCGTCCTGGCCTGAACCGGGCACGTTTCGAATGGCGCACGGTATTTCGCCGGGGGAAGAGCTGGTCCTGTTTCTGGGGCGCCTATCCGCCAAGAAGAGTCCGGACTTGCTTCTTAGGGCATTCGCGGAAATTTCCGGGCGCTTCTCCGGAATGCCCATGACCCTGGTCTTTGCGGGACCTGACGAGGGCGGCGTAAAAGCGGAACTGGACCAAATGGCAGCGCAACTGAGCGTTCGAACAAAGGTTCAATTCGCGGGACCGCTTTTTGGCGAGGCCAAGTGGGCGGCCTACAGAGATGCGGATGTTTTCGTGCTTCCCTCTCAGAATGAAAACTTCGGGAATACCGCGGCGGAAGCGGTGGCCGCGGGGACTCCGGTCATCGTAACGGAACTCTGTGGGATTGCGCCGCTGGTTGCGGATGAGGCTGGCCTAGTGGTGCGGCACGACACAGCAGCACTATCGAGGGCACTTGAGCGGATCCTAACCGAAGCGGAACTGCGCTCGCGGCTGGCGGCGGGATGTGCCAACGTCACGTCGCGTCTGGGATGGGATGAACCAGTTCGCGCCATGGAAGCGCTGT
>Ga0137390_10005967_pt1 | contig 10325 bp, 10 predicted proteins | sample 15con2h24AmetaG_FD_104937 | JGI IMG/M metagenome (GOLD analysis project Ga0137390, IMG submission 104937) | Vadose zone soil microbial communities from Angelo Coast Range Reserve, California, USA - 15con2h2.4A metaG | ecosystem: Environmental > Terrestrial > Soil > Vadose zone > Saprolite... | reverse complement strand
CAATCGAGAGCTGGTCGCGCTGCTGGCAAGGGCGTTGGGTGTTTCTCGGAGCGCAGTTGAAATCAACGCCGGATATAATTCCAAAACTAAACGCGTGGCGGTTAGGGAATGTAAGCCTGAAATCTTCAGTACTATCATTGCGCAAAAGGCACGTTGACAGCTTGAATTGAAGCGGGGGAATATTGAAGCGAAGCAGATGGCCACGCATGCCGTTAGTCTTTCGCGCGGTAAAGTTGATCTGGGCGTTGCGGCGATCGACTTTGCTCTGTGCGGTGACACAGCGCAGGCACAGTCGCTTGCCGATGAGTTGATCAAACGCTTCCCGCAGGAATCTATAAATATCGGCATTGTAAATCCGATGATTCGCGCCGCGATTGAAAATAGTCGCGGCAACTACACGCAGGCGATCGAGATTTTGCAGCCGGCTAGCCGCTTTGAGTTGGGGAACGTGTCTGGGTTCTGGATCAATTATCTTCGCGCCCAGGCTTTATGGGACAGCGTTCCGGCAAGGAAGCGGCCGTCGAGTATCAAAAGATACTCGACCATCGCGCTGTTGATTTCTTTTCACCTTTGTATGCATTGGCCCACCTTGGGCTCGCGCGCGCCGTGGCACTGACGGGTGATACGTCGAAAAGCCGCACGGAGTATCAAAACTTTTTTGCCGCCTGGAAAGATGCTGACGCAGATCTACCGGTGCTGGTCCAGGCGAAGAAAGAATACGAGCAGCTAAAGTGAAAGATGTTTAGCCGCGGATTAACGCGGATGCACGCAGATATGAATGAATAAGAAAGCATCTGCCGGAAAACATATTCCTTTAACTTTTTGTCTGATCCGCGCTTATCCGCGTTAATCCGCGGCCTATTCTTTGTGGTATATTCCCAGCCTGCAAATCTACAGAGTAATACAAGGATCGAAGCGAAATGTCCGGACATTCGAAGTGGCATAGTATTAAGCACAAGAAAGGCGCGCTCGATGCCAAGCGCGGCAAGCTGTTTACAAAGTTCATCAAGGAAATAACCGTGGCCGCGCGCTCGGGCGGCGGTGAACCGGAGGGCAACGCGCGTCTGCGCAAGGCCATCCTCGATGCCAAGGCCGGCAACATGCCCAACGACACGATTGAACGCGCCGTTCGTCGCGGCACTGGCGAAGAAGAAGGCGTTAACTACGAAGAGATAACTTACGAAGGTTATGGACCGGGCGGTGTGGCCCTGTTGATTGAATCCATGACCGACAATCGCAATCGCACCGTCGCCGAGATTCGCCACGCGTTTTCCAAGAATGGCGGCAACCTGGCCGCCGCCGGCGCGGTTGCCTGGATGTTTGAGAAGAAGGGTTACATCGTCGTTCCGAAGAGCGCAAAGTCGGAAGAAGAACTTTTTGAGATCGTCACTGATGCCGGCGCCGAAGATTTGCGTGACGATGAAGAGAACTTTGAGATTATTACGGCGCCCGGCGACTTTGATAGCGTGCTTGAAGCGGTGAAGAAAGCCGGTGTTGAGCCGCAAGTTGCTGAAGTTGAAATGGTCCCCAAGGAATATAAAAAGCTCGAGGGCAGTGAAGCGAAGCAGATGCTGAAGTTAATGGAAGCGCTGGAAGATCACGACGATGTACAGAAAGTTTCTGCCAACTTCGACATCAGCGAAGCCGATATGGCGGTGGCCGGATGAAGAAGTGATAAGTAATGAGTGATGAGTAATCATAGTCGTGAATTCGTCACCAAGTGTAATATGGCGTCCCCTGCGATGATATCGCCGTCGATGCACTGTGAACATTTATTATTCCGCGTTTGCCCTTCACCAAGGCGGGATCTTCTCCTATTGTTACTTGCCAATCCGCGCGGCCAGTCACGGGATCTGGAAGCCTAAAGGATCCCCCGGCATCAAGGTCATTCAAGGTTTGGGGGAGTTCTCCCCTCCTAATAGCGTAGGTTCGAATTGCCTCTCTCATGTAGACCAAGTTGCTCCGCAGGGTTTCCTCATTTGCGTCACGGACGGCCTTCTGCCAGCCACTAATCGCCGAGCAACAGATACCTGCCATCGTCACCAGGCAAACGGCGAGAATGAAGACTGCGAGGCGAAATTTTGTAGCGTAAAGCTTCATGCAAATACCATAAGCATAATTATACAAAGCACTAGCTGATTCGGGAAGGAATGTTAAGGTCCGTCATAACATTGGGCAAGAAGCGGAGCACCGCATGATGTGTTGAGGTTAATTGCCTGTGGCACGCACACTCTGCCCACCGGGGTGCTTATCCACAGTTGCAAACGCAATCGGTATTCGAGTTGGTTGTTGCAGTGAAGCGTGTCAATAAAACTAGATGGCATGCATGTCACGTTACAACCTGCTATGGGGACAAATCCGCCAGTACCGTCATTATACTGTACAGCGTTAACGTATTGTGCTCGTGAAATGCCGGTGACCTCCGTTGTTGATGTGGTACTGGTGGGGTAACACCCCTGTCCCGTGTACGGATTTCCTCCCATATAAGGACAGCACATCCAGTGCCGCGTCTGAATGAAGTAGTTACCAGGGTCATTCCAATCCCAAGGTAGATAGGTTTCAACCCGTGCGTAAGAGCCACTATGGTATGAGGTTGAAGTTGCCGTCCGACCAGACGCACTAGTCACGGTTGTGACCACCCAATAGGTATGGCCGTAGTAGTTTTGGTTGTCTTGGGTGACACCACAACCGACGATTGAGATGGCGTTAGGGTTGGAGCTATCAACCCACGTATCTGAATAGACTGCATACTGGCCCATTTGACCGAAAACTGTTGATAATGGAAATAGGCACACTATGAAGGCTGTGATTAGTATGGGACACAGTCGATCACGATGCCACGAGTGGATTCTTCGACGTGATATTTTTTCCACGGGAGAATGGCAATTTAGAAACATGACAGTTCCCCTTCAACTAACTTTGAGAACGGCTCTATTTTGAACCTGAGCCGTCATTACTTCGCTCCTAATGCGCCATTTCTGGCGTCATCGGCCCTGGAATAATCTTTACTTTGCGCTTGATGTACTCCATCACGTGACGTTGTATGTTCGCTGCCCCAGTTTTTCCAAGTCGGTTTGGCAATGACTGAACTTTTTCGTTTAGCAGAACCAGTCTGCGTTGTTGCAATTCGTTTAGCTGAGTTTCTATACCCCTAAGGTCTTGGTGGTTGGCTCTCGCGAGCGCTGATTGCTGTGTGTCAATGTTATTCAAGGCGTTCTGATATTCCTGTGAGGTCGATATCAGAGCTTCTAAATCAATATCACCAAGCTGGACCTGCTGCATGTAAGCTCTGAGGCTATTCTTCTCCTTTTCTGTTCCGCGCCCGGCTAGAAAATTGAAAAATAGGGAATAGGCCACATCATCGGGTATGAGCTCAGGCGTGATTGCGCCATCAATAGTTCCTGGCGGATCTTGTAAAAGTGTGGCTGCCTGAGCAGTGCCATCTTTAGGGGCGGTTATTGAGCTCGTTGAGTGCTCGGTGTTCCCTTTTGGCGCCGCTACGAAAGCAGCAGTGCTGATTACAGCGAGGCCCAGAAAGATAAAAAGTTTTCGCATCTCAGAAACTCCTTTTGATGAATAACATTACAGAAGGCAGGTATCTCCACTCAAGAGTATTCTATTTACCAAAGTGGCTATCTCTTAACAAATCTGGCTTCGCTGGCTATTGCTAATAGATAGAACCATCCTGTAAGTAGCGGTTTCTATATCTTGCGGGGGTTATTCCGTAAACTCGTTTGAAGTCCCGCACTAAAGACACGTCATATTCCATTCCAACTAAGCTTGAAATCTCTTTCACTCGAAGAAATGTCGTCTCTAACAAGCCCTTCGCTTGCTGTAATCGAAGCACGCGAAGATATTGTGTTGGCGTTAGGCTGCTGATCTATCTGAACGAGGCCAGCGTGCAGTAAAATAGATTTGCTCTAACAACATCTTAATCAGCGAATAATTCCTTGCGCACCTTTGCATGTTTAGCGGTGAGGTTCCTGAAACGGCAAAGAGCGGCAAAGAGTTCGCAAACCGCAATGCAAAATCAAACTAGTAGAGCCAATCCACAGCGACAGGAAAAAATGCGCTTAAAGAAAACACAATTGCTCCTTAGCATTTTTCTTTGCATGATGATCTCGGCTGCGTTTCCGCTGCGACTCAATGCACAAAGAACTCAAAAACCGCCGCTCCATGGCCGTCATTGGATGGCGATCACGGGTAAGCCGCTGGCAGCCACCGCCGGCTCGATGATCTTCCAGAAGGGTGGCAACGCCGTTGACGCTGCCTGTGCGATGATCGCTGCCACCTCAACGATGTGGGACACGCTTTCGTGGGGCGGAGAGACGCAAGCCCTCATCTACAACCCGCACACAGGAAAAGTTATCGGCATCAACGCACTGGGCGTCGCGCCAACGGGCGCAACCGCGGATTTCTATAAGTCGAAAGGCATGAAATACCCGCCTGAGTATGGTCCACTCGCGGCGGTCACGCCGGGTACACCGGGTGGAATCCTTGTCATGTTGGCTGAGTATGGCAAGCTCAGTTTGAAGGATGTGCTTGAGCCTTCCATTCAGATGGCCGACGGCTATCCGATCGAGGCGCAACTGGTAAACACGATTGAGCGCGAAAAGAAATGGCTGAAGCAATGGCGTTACTCACGCGAACTGTTGCTGCCCCGTCTGGGGCAAAAACGCGAAGCGCCGGAAGCGGGACAAATTTTCCGCCAGCCCGATCTGGCGGCTACACTGCGCAAGCTCGTGGAAGCCGAGCAACAAGCGCTCGCCGCAGGCAAGAACAGAAAGGAGGCAATCTACGCAGCCTATGATCGCTTCTATAAAGGAGACATCGCTCGTGAGCTGGCGCGCGGTGTGCAGGAAGAAGGCGGACTCATCACTGCGGCAGATCTCGCCAACTGGAAAGTGCGAATTGAGGAACCGGTTAAGACGTCGTACAAAGGGATCGAGGTTTACAAGCTGTCGCAATGGACACAGGGACCAGCAATGCTTCAGGCATTGAACATTCTGGAGAACTTTGATCTCAAGGGCATGGGCTATAACAGCGCACGTTACATCAACACCATCTATCAGGCAATGAACCTGGCGTTTGCCGATCGGGATTTCTATTACGGCGATCCCTACTTTCCACCTGCCGAACCTATCCGCGGACTTCTATCCAAAGATTACGCGAAAGAACGCGTCAAGTTAATAAATAAAGAACGCAACGATCCGGCGGTCGCCCCCGGTGATCCCTATCCATTCCAGGGTGAAGTTAATCCTTATCGTGCGCTGCTCGAGAAATGGAATGTGAAACCGGCGGCTGCGCCGGCGTCTACGCCAGCCGCGAATCAAGATACCGTTCGTCCGCCGACTCAGGCTTTTGCGCATCCATCATCGGACGACGATTTCAAGCGCGCCTTCTACGCCGGCACGACTTCCGTCGAAGCGGCCGACGAAGAGGGTTGGGTTGTTTCGGTGACGCCCAGCGGGGGTTGGGTGCCCGCAGTGATCGCGGGACACACCGGTGTCGGACTCAGCCAGCGCGCGCAGAGCTTTGTAACCGATCCGGCCGATGGTCCTTTCAACGTGATCGAACCCGGCAAACATGCACGCGTGACGCTGACACCCACGTTGGCGTTACAGGACGGCAAACCTTTCCTCTGCTTTTCAGTGCAGGGAGGCGACAGTCAGGATCAAAATCTGCTGCAGTTCTTTTTGAATATTGTTGAGTTTGGCATGACCGTTCAGGAGGCCACTGAGGCGCCAAACATCAACAGCTTTCAAATGCGCAGCTCATTCGGAGAACACGAAACGCGACCGGGCCGCATTCTGCTCGCCGAGTCTATGCCGCCATGGGTGCGTTCGGAACTGCGGCGCATGGGTTATGAGCTCACGTTTGAGGAACGCACGTCGGGACCAATCAACGCTATTCAGCTTGATCAAAAGCACGGCACGATGTGGGGTGGGTCAAGTAATCACGGCGAAGACTATGGCATTGCGTGGTAGTTGTGCCTTTTTTGACTTTTTGACTGAGTCAATTTTTGGTTGCGGCTTGCCGCCGCACAGTGCGGAAAGCCTATGGCTTTCCGTTAGGCACTCTAATTTTTTCTTTTCCTGAGGCTCAGCCTCAGGAAAAGAATCTTCAACATCATGCCGGAAAGGCTCAGCCTTTCCGCACTGTGCGGTGGCAAGCCACTCTAGTTGACGAGAGCGGTAGTCAACGGGGCGATCCAAAATCCATCTATCAATGGCCCTTCCAATCAAACCGCCTTTTCCGCCGATGGATGCGCAGCTCGTGGATAAAATTCCCGCTGGCGCGCAGTGGGAATATGAACCCAAGTGGGACGGCTTTCGCTGTCTGGCTTTTCGCGAGGGCAACAAGATTGAGTTGCAATCAAAATCGGGGCAGCCGCTCGCGCGCTACTTTCCAGAGATAGTCGAGGCGCTGCTGAAGTTGAAAGCGACTAAGTTTGTGCTCGATGGTGAACTCGTCATTCCCGTCAAGGGCGGACTATCGTTTGACGATCTGCTTCAGCGCATTCATCCCGCAGCCAGTCGCATAGAAAAGCTTTCGCGCTCGACACCGGCCCATTACATCGTCTTCGATCTGCTGGTTGATGAAGCAGGCAAAGCCATCTTTGAACAGCCACTCGTCAAGCGCCGTCAACAGCTCGAGAAGTTTGCGAAGAAATATTTTGGGAAGAATGCGAGCATCGAGTTGTCTCCCAAAACCGAAGACTATGCAACGGCGCAAAAGTGGCTGTCCTCAGCGGGCATTAAGTTGGATGGCGTGATTGCGAAGCGCAACGATCTTCCCTACCGCTCGGGCACACGCGACGGCATGCAGAAAGTCAAACGAATGCGCACCGCCGATTGCGTGGTGGGCGGATTCCGATACGCGTCGAAAGGCAAAGTCGTTGGCTCGCTGCTGCTTGGTTTGTACGACGACAAGGGTCTCCTTCATCACGTCGGTTTCACTTCGAGTTTTAATGAAGGCGAGAAAAAAGAGCTAACGAAGAAACTCGAACCGCTGATTGGGCCGCCAGGATTTACCGGCAATGCGCCCGGTGGCCCAAGCCGCTGGAGCACCGAACGTTCAGGCGAATGGCAACCGCTGAAAACAAAACTGGTGGTTGAAGTTCAATACGATCACTTCACCGGTGGGCGTTTCCGTCACGGCACAAGGTTCCTCCGCTGGCGCCCTGAAAAGAAACCGAAGCAATGCAACTTTGAACAACTCGACACGCACTAACAACTGGGTAGTGGGTCAGTTTGAAATTTCCAGAAGATGACTGTGATTCGCCGCTTTTACTGAGAGCGTTGGCGGCGGGACGCGAAGCGATCTCATTAGCACCGCGGCTTCAGATAGCAAACCGGAATCGACAAGGAACCGTTTCTAACGGTTTTGTTGGCAGGAGAAGCAGGAGAAACCGTTGGAAACGGTTCAGGAATCATTTGTAGAACTTGACCACCGGGCTGAAGCCACGGTGCTAATGAGATCGCTTCGCGTACGGGAAGCAGGAAGGAGAGGCATCGAGCATGTATCTCGAATGCGGCCCCTGCACAATTCGTTCGTGGCGTCACGATGATGAAGAAAGATTGCCCGTGCATGCCAACAATCGAAAAATCTGGATCAGCCTGCGTGATCAGTTTCCGCACCCTTATACCCGCGCGGATGCCGAACGATGGCTTCAGCACATAACCGCGGAATCTCCCGAGACTAACTTTGCAATTGATGTTAATGGCGAGGCAGTTGGTGGCATTGGGTTAGTGTTACAAGCCGACGTCGAGCGCTGCTCCGCTGAAGTGGGATATTGGCTTAGTGAGCAGTACTGGGGAAGGGGCATAGCGACTGCCGCGCTCAAAGCGATAACTGAATACGCCTTCAAACAACTTAATCTAACGCGCGTTTTCGCCGTTCCTTACGCGCGTAACGACGCCTCGATCAGAGTACTGGAAAAGGCCGGCTACACCTGCGAAGGCCGGTTGCGCCGCAGCGCGATCAAGGAGGGGATAGTTTTGGATCAGTTCATGTACGCACGTGTAGACGACCAGTAACCAGCCACCTCTCAATCACCGTACTAGAATTCGCCGTGAGAAAGACGGACCTCAAGGAAAGCGCCCGCCGTTGTTTTTGTCCGCTTTGGCTTGGCTCTGGTATGAGGGTTGATTAGGTATTTTGCGAGGCAAAGCCCAAAGGATTGAGGGCAAACACGGAAAGCTTCGCATTCATTCGACGCAGGCTTACCTATTAGCGGTGTTTTCCCAATCTTTGGGGCGTAACTCTGGATTGCGGCGGCACTGCAATTCGTACCGGACAAACACAGCGCATGTCTTGATTCCATGCGAGATTTGGAGGGCGAAACGTGATTGCTGCCATCCAAAAACCGGAAGCAGGTGTCCGTTGATTACTCAGCCCGTTCGACACACAACGAGCAGCAGACCACGCTCGGCCCACGCCAAATTATTTGGCACGGGCGACTTGCATCGAACGATGCGCTGTTCCGTGATCGTGGCCCATCCGGCGGATGAAGTAGTTGGTGCCGGTTGTTTGATCTCAAAACTTGTTGACGTTACCGTCCTGCACGTGACAGATGGAGCGCCGCGCGACATGCAGGATGCCAGGGCCGCCGGCTTTGACGAGCGATCTGATTATGCGCGCGCGCGCAAAGAAGAATGCCTCGCCGCGCTCGCGATTGCGAATGTACCCCAGGAGCGTGTCGTCGATCTGGAAATCACTGACCAACGCGCCGCAGTCTGTCTGGCCGACCTAACCAAAAAGATAACAACGTTTCTTCAGCAGTCAGCAGCGGATATCGTTGTCACCCATGCTTACGAGGGCGCACATCCCGATCATGATGCGACGGCGTTTGCAACGCACGCGGCCATGCGCCTCATGAAACAAAACGGTTTCAAGCCGCCGGTATTATTCGAGATGGGGCTTCATCCCAGTGAAGACTTTAAGGCCAAAGTACCGGACTTTTTGGCGGGAGCTGATCGCGAGACGACCACGTTGTTGTTGGACGAGCGGGCAAAGGAATTGAAGCAGCGGATGTTCGCCTGTTTTGAAACGCAGCGCGACAGTCTCAAAGCGTCGCCAATAGGTCCGGAGAAATTTCGACAACCAATAGCTTATGACTTCAGCGCCCCGCCGCAGGACGGAAAACTTCATTACGAAAGGTTTGAATGGGCGCCTACAAGCGTCGAATGGCAATCGCTGGCCCGCGAGGCGCTGGCGGATCTGTTCCCTGGAGCGGAACAGGGGCGCGCTGTTAATCATCGTATTTGAAAGGCGAATCTTTTTGTCCGTCGTGGTGAAAATGGAGTCCACCGCGACAATAGATCAAGGGCTGATGCAAAAAGTCTGGTAACCATCGAAATGAGTCACCGGAAAGAAAAGTCCATGAGCGCAGTTTGCGGTGTAGTATACTCACCGCACTGATTTCTTAGATCTTCGTTTGAAATCCGGAACTAGTATCTCTAGCTAAAATCGTTTTCATTAGTGCGGCCGCTCACCTCATTTAAGGAATGCGAGTTTCAATTCAAAAATGCGCGTTTTAGGAATCGACCCAGGTAGCGAAACCACCGGGTGGGGCGTCATCGAAAGCGATGGCCGCCACTATCGGCTGGTCGAATGCGGTACGATCCGATCACACGCCGGGCAAAGATTTCCAGCCAGGTTGCTAAAAATCGCAGATGCGCTTGCGGACGTGATTGACCGTCACAGCCCGGAAGCTTGTGCCATTGAAGACGGCTTTCTGGCCACAAATGTAAAAGTCACTTTGAAGCTCGGACAGGTTCGTGGCGTGGCCATGCTCGCCGCCGAACGCGCGGCCATTGCCATTCATGAGTATTCGCCCAGACTTGTAAAGCAAACGGTCGTGGGGCATGGCAACGCAGAAAAATTTCAGGTACAGCAGATGGTCAAGACCTTGCTTGCGCTCGACAGCGTTCCGGAACCGCATGACGCTGCCGATGCATTAGCCGTGGCCATCTGTCATTTTCATCATGCCTCTTATGCCCAACGCATTCTCGCGGCGCAGGCAGGAGCGGGTAGCAAGTTAGCAGCTTCGATTCAAAACCGGCGACGCGTCTCCCGCTAACCCTGGCGCGAGCCGAGAAAACATCACCCTAATAAAAAGCCTGTTCGCGAGGACCAATCGTGATGAGTCCATCCTTACGAGTCTTCTCACTTTCTCTCTTTCTGTCTTTGGCGATCGTTCCGCCTACGGCTCTCGCCAAGCGGCGGCCCCCACCCGGCGGACGAATGGCAGTGGTTGCCGATGAAAGACTGTCGGCACTCAGGTCCACTCCAGAGCTTTCAGGAAATCTGCTACGTCGGAT